>Ga0207951_100162_pt1 | contig 42389 bp, 37 predicted proteins | sample Subbio12Aug_8Bad_FD_184830 | JGI IMG/M metagenome (GOLD analysis project Ga0207951, IMG submission 184830) | Serpentinite rock and fluid subsurface biosphere microbial communities from McLaughlin Reserve, California, USA - CR12Aug_8Bad (SPAdes) | ecosystem: Environmental > Terrestrial > Deep... | reverse complement strand
AAAAACATGAAATGATCAATAGTCAATTACTAATTAGAGTCTGTTTATAAATGCCCCTTTTCCGTCATGCCGGACATGAGGAGCCTGCCCCGTGCTTGATACGGGGGCATCCAGTCCCGCCTTTGGCGGGATCGAAAACACTGGATTCCCCGATCAAGTCGGGGAATGACGACCTTTTTGGAAACTGTTAGTTTATAAACAGACACTAATGATCAATGGTCAGATAGAGGGATAGAGAATGTTTGAAAGAATTATCAAAAGGTTTTCAGGGGTAAGGATTCTCGTCTTGGGCGATATCATGCTGGACCGGTTCATCTGGGGAGATGTTTCCCGAATCTCGCCTGAAGCTCCTGTTCCGGTGGTGGTGGTGGATCAAGAGACCTTTCTCCTCGGAGGGGCCGCTAATGTGGTGAATAATATCCATTCCCTCGGGGGAAAAGCTTCCCTGTGCGGTGTTATAGGCGACGATGAGATGGGACAGAAGGTCCTTCAAAGACTGAATGAGATGGGAATTGAGCGAAGTGGAGTATCGGTTGAACCGGGAAGACAGACAACGGTCAAGACCCGGATTATCGCCCACCACCAGCAACTGGTTCGAATCGATCGGGAAACGACCCAACGCCCGAAGGTCTCCACACTTCGAAGTCTCTCCGACTACTTGAAGCGGAATATAAAGAGTTTTGATGGAGTCATCCTTTCCGATTACGGGAAGGGGTTGCTGACAAAAGGGATGATACGTAATACGATCCGTACGGCGAGAGATGCAAAGAAATTTGTGATGGCCGATCCGAAGATAAAGAATTTCTTTTTCTACAGAGGGGCGACCGTCGTGACACCCAATACAGGGGAAGCAAGCTCTGCTTCGAGGATTTCCATCACGGATGAGGCCTCCTTAGACAGGGCGGGGAGGATTCTTTTAAAAAGGTTGAGGTGTGATGCGCTGGTGATTACACGGGGAGAAGACGGGATGGCGATTTTTGAACCCCATCAGAAACCTTTTCTTGTGCCGACAGAGGCAAAAGAGGTTTATGATGTGACCGGCGCCGGAGATACAGTCATCGGGACGATGGCCCTTGCATTGGGAGCGGGAGCCAGTATCAGAAGGGCGGCGGAGCTGGCCAATCATGCAGCAGGGATCGTTGTGGAAAAGGTGGGAACCGCAACGGTTGATCAGGAGGAATTAACAAGTGTTATGAAGGAGAGGTTCGGACTGAAATAGGCCGAAGCTTTTTAAAAAAATAGCCCTATCCCTGTGAGTTGATTCGACTCGAAAAGGGATAGGGCCTTTTTTTTGAGAAATCATTTCTTTATGTTTCGAGGACGAAAATAACCTCCATTCTTACACGGTATTCAGTAATTTTCGAATTCTCCACAGCCACTCGAAAATCAACCACTCGCAGTCCTGTGATACCCCTCAAGGTCTTTGTCGCTCTCGCAAACCCGATCTTAACGGCATCTTCAAACCCCTTCGTAGAACCTGCAATAATTTCTGTTACCCTCGCAACCCTTGGCTCTGCCATCTCAATCACCTCCTTTTTGTAAGAGATAGTGTTTATGTTAGGAAGTTTAAACAAAAATAAGTTGAAATGTCAATGAGAAAATAAGCGCAATAAATTTATTTTTCAACGGCATTAAAAGCGAAAGAAAATTGATGGGTTGCATTAAAATCCTATTAAAATCCTATTGATAAATTATGAATTTGTGTTATAAAATTTCTTTCCAGTGATGTTTTCATGAGTTATAATCTTTCAGGCGGGTAGAATGGGGGCGATTTCAAAAGGGCAGGATGATTTCATCCAACAATTTATCCATTACCTTTCGGCGGAGAAGAATGCTTCTCCCCACACCTGCCGATGCTATCAGAGAGACCTGGAAGAATTTGAGAATTTTTTAAAGAGTCAGGGCGCGGACTTTTCCCCGTCGGGAAAACCGGAATGGGAGAAAGTGGACCGAATCGTTATCCGGAAATATCTCAGCGTTCTTCATCGAAAGAATAAGAAGAGCTCGATTGCGAGAAAGATTTCCACTCTTCGATCGTTTTTCAGATACCTGGTGAGGGAAAAACTGGCCTCTTCCAATCCGGCCAAGGCGGTCTCGACGCCCAAAGTGGAGAAACCTCTGCCTGCCACCCTTACCGTGGATGAGGCTTTCCGGCTCATGGAATCACCTGATAGGCCTTTGAAGAAGGTCACCGAAGCAGAGGCGAAGAAGAGTGCCTTGAGGGACCGTGCCATCCTGGAGCTCCTCTATTCGAGCGGGTTAAGAGTGGGAGAACTGGTGGGGCTGAATTTAAAGCACATGGATCTCCATCTGGGGATCGTAAGGGTTATGGGGAAGGGTAGAAAGGAACGGATTGTCCCCATTGGAAATAAGGCTATGGAGGCGCTCAGGGTCTATCTGGATCAGAGAGGAGATCCTGAAATCGAAGCGCCCCTCTTCGTCAACCTGAGGGGAGGAAGACTGACCAGCCGAAGCGTTGGAAGACTGATCAAGAAGTATACGAGGGTTTCTGGAATTGTCCGAAAGGTGAGCCCTCATAGCCTGCGCCATAGCTTTGCCACTCATCTTCTGGATGGGGGGGCAGATATCCGGGAGATTCAGGAGATGCTGGGGCATGCCAGCCTCTCCACAACCCAGAGGTATATCCACCTCAGCCCGGGCAAGTTGATGGAGGTTTACGATAAGGCGCACCCGAGGAGTTTTAAGAATAAGGTGAAAGGTGAAAGATGATGAGGTGAAATGTGGCAATTTATTAAAAATACAATAACCAAATCCCCTGCCTGCGGCAGGCAGGCAAGATCCAAATAATCACCAATAAACCAATTTTTCCCCCTCCCTCACCCTCCCCCCTTGGAGGGGGAGGGGATGGGTGGGGGGGCTGGTTATTGGGAATTGGAGCTTATTTGATTTTTGGCGCTTGGAGCTTGGTTATTCACATCATTGGATTGATCGTTTGAGAAATAGATGAGCAATACGTGAGGAAGACATTATGTTAAACATCCATGGAACAACGATCCTGTGTGTTCGTCATAAAGGGAAGGTGGTCATGGCAGGGGACGGGCAGGTCACCCTTGAGCATACCGTGATGAAACACACGGCGAGAAAGGTTAGAAGGATCTACCAGGACAGGGTCCTTGCCGGATTTGCAGGGGCGACCGCGGATGCCTTCACCCTCTTTGCCAAGTTTGAGGAGAAGCTGGAACAGTATAACGGGAACCTGCTCAGGGCCGCAGTGGAGCTGGCCAAGGATTGGAGAACGGACCGTATCCTGAGGAGGCTCGAGGCCCTGCTCATCATTTCGGACAAAGATCATTCCCTGGTCATCTCCGGAAACGGAGATGTCATCGAACCGGACGACGGGGTGACGGCCATCGGGAGCGGCGGGCCTTATGCCCATGCCGCGGCCAAAGCCCTGATCCAGTTCTCAAACTTAGATGCAAGAGCCATTGCAGAAGAAGCGATGAAGATTGCGGCCTCGATCTGCATCTACACCAATGACCGTATCATCCTTGAGGAGCTATGAATAAAACCTTTACGCCACGGGAAATCGTTTCGGAGCTGGATAAGTATATCATCGGCCAGAAGGATGCCAAACGCTCTGTCGCCATTGCGCTGAGGAACCGCTGGAGACGGCAGCAGATCCCCGATCCCCTCCGGGACGAGATTGCGCCAAAAAACATCATCATGATCGGCCCCACAGGGGTTGGAAAGACAGAGATCGCGCGGAGGCTGGCCAGGCTGGCCCAGGCTCCTTTTTTGAAGATTGAAGCCTCGAAATTTACAGAGGTGGGTTATGTGGGCAGGGATGTGGAATCCATGGTCCGTGACCTGACCGATCAGGCGGTCAACATGGTCAAGGCTGAAGAGACCCGAAAGGTCCAGCAGAAAGCGGAGGAGATTGCTGAAGAGAGGCTCCTGGACCTGCTTCTTCCGGCATCAAGGAAAGGCGCTCCGAAAGAGGGCGAGGATTCGAAAGAGACGCGGGAGAAACTCCGAAAGCTGCTCAGAACAGGAAAACTGAACGAAAAGTATGTGGAAGTCGAGGTGATGGACCGGAATTTACCCATGGTGGAGATATTCACCGCTTCGGGAATGGAGGAGATGGATATCAACATCAAAGAGATGTTCGGGAGCCTCTTTCCGAAAAAGAAGAAGCAGAGAAAGGTGAAGGTCCCGGAGGCTCTCCATGTTCTCTCTCAGGAGGAGGCCCAGAGGTTGATCGATATGGACGCTGTGATCAAACAGGCCATTGACCGGATTGAGCAGTCAGGCATCATCTTTCTTGATGAGATCGACAAGATCGCCGGAAGGGAGTCCACTTATGGGCCGGATGTCTCGAGGGAGGGAGTCCAGAGAGATCTTCTGCCTATTGTAGAGGGGACAACCGTTTCGACGAAGTATGGAGTGGTCAAGACCGACCATATCCTCTTCATTGCAGCCGGGGCCTTCCATGTTTCAAAACCTTCGGACCTCATCCCCGAGCTTCAGGGAAGGTTTCCGATCCGGGTGGAACTCGATTCGCTGAAGAAGGATGATTTGATCCGGATTCTCACAGAGCCGGAGAATGCCCTGATCAAGCAGTATACGGCCCTGATGGAGACAGAATCGGTGGGGCTGAAGTACGAAAGGGATGCCATTGAAGAGATTTCGGAGATGGCCGCCCTCATCAATGAAAGGACGGAGAACATTGGCGCCAGACGCCTTTATACCATCATGGAAAGATTGCTGGATGAGATCTCTTTCGACGCGCCCGAGATGAGCGGGAAGACGATGGTGATCGATGCGAAGTACGTTAGAGAAAAACTGAAAGACTTCGTGGAGGATGAGGATCTGAGCCGGTTTATCCTTTAAGGAAGTTCGGAGTTATGGGTTTGCCTGCCTGCACGAAGCTTTTCGGCGAAGGCGGGTAGTTCGGAGAAAAGGCTTAAAAATCAGGACCTTTCCGTTATTTTTCGACTCACGAATCACGATTCACGAATCACGAGGAAAAAGGTTATGGATAATCCAGTTGAAAAGGCTAAGGTATTAGTAGAGGCGCTTCCTTATATCCGGCGGTTTTATAACAAGACCATTGTGATCAAGTACGGGGGAAGCGCCATGGAGGAAGAGGGGTTCAAAAGAAGTTTTGCCCTTGATATCGTGCTTCTCAAATATATCGGGCTTAACCCGGTCGTTGTCCACGGGGGTGGTCCCCAGATCGGTGAGATGCTGACCCGATTGGGGAAGAAGTCGGAGTTTGTGGAAGGGATGAGGGTGACGGACAGGGAGACCATGGATGTGGTGGAGATGGTTCTCGTGGGAAAGGTGAATAAGGAGATCGTCGCCCTGATTAATCAGCAGGGAGGAAAGGCGGTTGGATTGAGCGGAAAGGACGGAAGGCTTATTCTTGCCAAAAAATTGAAATTGACGAGAAGCGCCGGCACGGATAAGGATCCTGAGATCATTGATATCGGGATGGTGGGCGAGGTGAAGGCAATCGATCCCGGGGTGATCGAATCCCTGGAAAAGGAGAATTTTATTCCGGTGATCGCGCCGGTTGGCGCAGGGGAGGAGGGGGAGACCTATAATATCAATGCCGATCTGGCAGCAGGAAAGATTGCCTCAGCGTTAAAAGCTGAGAAGCTGATCCTGTTGACCGATGTGGAAGGGGTGATGGATGAGAAGAAACGTTTGATTCCCACCCTTGATGTCAAACAGGCGGAGGAGTTGATCTCACAGAAGGTCATCTCCTCAGGGATGATCCCGAAGGTGAACTGTTGTCTGGATGCCCTAAAAGACGGAGTGAATAAAACCCATATCATCAATGGGACTGTCGAGCACGCCGTCCTTTTGGAGATTTTTACAGATGTCGGAATTGGAACGCAAATCACGAAAGAAATCTAACCCTGGAATAATGGAACACTGGAATACTGACATGACAGGTTTATTTTAGAATTTGACCCATTATTCCATCCTTCCAGCATTCCATTTTTCCGGTTAAAGGAGTTATGATGGATTCTCAAACGTTGATGATGTTATCGGAACAGTATATTGCCCATACCTATAACCGTTATCCCCTCCTTCTGGTAAGGGGAAAGGGGACGCGGGTCTGGGATCTCGACGGCAAGGAATACTTAGATTTTTTTGCGGGACTGGCGGTTTGCAATCTGGGCCATTGTCATCCGAAAGTGGTTAAGGCGATTCAGGATCAGGCGGAAAAACTGATCCATGTCTCAAATCTCTACTACATCGAACCCCAGATCCAGCTGGCTTCTCTTCTCTGTAAACACTCCTTTGCAGGCAAGGTCTTTTTCTGCAACAGCGGGGCAGAGGCCAATGAAGGGGCGCTGAAACTCGCAAGAAAATATGCAAAGGAGAAGATCGGAGAGGATCGATACGAAGTGATCACCATGGAAAACTCCTTTCATGGAAGAACGCTCGCCACCCTGACGGCCACGGCTCAAAAAAAATATCACAAAGGTTATGGGCCTCTGATGCCGGGGTTTAAATATGTTCCTTTTAATGACTTGAAGGCTGTGAGACAGGCGATTGACCCGAAGACCTGCGCCGTGCTGCTGGAGCCGATCCAGGGCGAAGGAGGGGTGAACATCCCTTCGGAGGGTTATCTTAAAGGACTCCGGGAGATCTGCGATGAGAAGGGAATCCTCCTCATCCTGGATGAGGTTCAGGTGGGGATGGGAAGGACTGGAAAACTCTTTGCCTATGAACATGAGGATATGAAACCGGATTTGCTCACTGTGGCCAAGTCATTAGCCGGAGGGGTTCCCATCGGAGCCCTGTTGATAAGGGACGAGATTGCAAAAAGCTTTGAACCCGGAGATCATGCCTCCACTTTCGGAGGAAATCCGTTGGCTACGGCAGCAGGGGTGGCTGCATTGAGCGCCATCTTAGAGGAAGGGATGCTGGATCATTGCCGGAGAGTAGGAGAATATTTTCTCTCAAGACTCGAGGAGATCAAGAAGAAATTTCCTTTTGTTCAGGATGTTCGAGGAAGAGGGTTGATCCTTGGGATGGAACTGAAGATCGAGGGAGCAGAGATCGTCAAGAAGATGATGGAAAAGGGGTTCCTCATCAATTGCACGGCGGGCAATGTGCTTCGATTCCTGCCCCCTTTGATCGTGACCGAAGAAGAAGTGGATCAGATGATCAAAGCGCTGGAAGAGACATTTGAAAAATTACAAACATCAAGCACCAATAACCAAATAAGCTCCAATTCCCAATAACCAGCCCCCCCACCCATCCCCTCCCCCTCCAAGGGGGGAGGGGATGGGTGGGGGAAAAATTGGTTTATTGGTGATTATTTGGATCTTGCCTGCCTGCCGGTAGGCAGGGAATTAGGTTATTGGAATTTAGCCGATTAAGTTGAAAATAATTCAGGGAGGACATCAATGAAAGGTGAGGTAAAAAAGGTGGTTCTGGCTTATTCCGGTGGCCTGGACACTTCGATCATCCTGAAGTGGTTGAAGAATGAGTTCGGATGCGAAGTCATTGCCTTCACCGCAGATATCGGACAGGCGGAGGAACTGGATTACCTGGAGGAGAAGGCGATCTCAACGGGCGCCAGCAAGGTCTATATTGAAGATCTCCGGGAAGAGTTTGCGCGGGATTTTGTCTTCACAGCGCTGAAGGCAAATGCCGTCTATGAGGGGACTTACCTCCTCGGAACCTCGATTGCCAGACCCCTGATCGCAAAGAGACAGATCGAGATTGCCCAGATGGAGGGAGCGGATGCCGTGGCTCACGGATCCACAGGGAAGGGAAATGACCAGGTGCGATTTGAGCTGACCTACTATGCCCTCAATCCTTATGTCCGCATCATCTCCCCATGGAGGCAATGGCAATTTCAATCGCGTGAGGAACTGATGGCTTATGCTCGGGACAATGGCATCCCCATTCCGGTGACGAAAGAGAAGCCCTATTCTTCCGACCGGAACCTTCTCCACATCAGTTTCGAGGGAGGGATACTCGAAGATCCCTGGTCAGAGCCGCCCGAGGATATGTTTATCCTCTCCGTCTCCCCTGAAAAGGCGCCGGATCGTCCGACCGTCGTTGAAATCGATTTTGAAGACGGAATTCCAAAGCGGGTGGATGGCGTGACACTTTCACCTGCGAACCTGCTGGCCCGATTGAATGAATTGGGAGGCAGGAATGGAGTTGGCCGTGTCGATATGGTTGAGAACCGCTATGTGGGGATGAAGTCGAGAGGGGTTTATGAGACGCCCGGGGGAACGATTCTTCACATTGCCCACCGGGCTGTTGAGTCGATGACGATGGACCGGGAGGTGATGCATTTACGGGACAGCTTGATCCCGAAGATTTCGGAGCTCATTTATTATGGCTACTGGTTTTCACCGGAGATGGAAGTTCTGAAGATAGCTCTCGATGAGATGCAGAAGAATGTAACGGGGACGGTCCGCCTGAAACTCTATAAAGGGAATTGCACAATCATCGGCCGGAGGTCAGAGAAGTCTCTCTACCATGATGCGTTTGCGACCTTTGAGAAGGACACCGTCTATAATCAGAAAGATGCGGAGGGTTTTATTAAGCTGAACGCTTTAAGACTTCGAATCAGAAGGATGATGAGAGGGTGATCAGTTTAGAGTTATGAGTTAGGAGTTTAAAGTCCTTAGATGAAATTATAAACCCCGAACTACGAACTCCGAACTAATACAAACACAATTAATTTATTGTCATTGCTAAATTCGAGATTCCGGAACAAGTTCGGAATGACATACTTTTTTTGTCATGCTGAACTCGTTTCAGCATCTCATTTAATGCGTTTGTATTAACAACTATAATTCGAGGAAGACATGGATCTAAAGTATAATCCCAGAGAGATTGAAGAGAAATGGCAGAGAATATGGGAGAGTCACAAGCTCTTCAAAGTCGCCGAAGATCCGAATAAGCGGAAGTATTATCTTCTGGAGATGTTTCCTTATCCATCGGGGAAGATTCACATGGGCCATGTGCGCAATTACTCCATCGGCGATGTCGTTGCCCGCTACAAGAAGATGAAGGGGTTCAATGTCCTTCATCCCATGGCCTGGGATGCTTTTGGCATGCCTGCAGAGAATGCGGCCATCGAACATGGGGTCCATCCCGCCAAATGGACTTATGAGAATATCGAGTATATGAAGAGGCAGTTGAAACGAATGGGCTTCAGTTATGACTGGGATCGGGAATTTGCGACCTGCGACGCCTCTTATTATCGATGGGAGCAGCTCTTTTTCCTGAAGATGTATGAGAAAGGGTTGGCCTATAAGAAACGGTCCACGGTCAACTGGTGTGAGGTTTGCAAGACCGTTCTGGCCAATGAGCAGGTGATGGTTGACGGAACCTGCTGGCGGGGCCATGCCGATGACCCGGGGGTCACACAGAAGGATCTGGAGCAGTGGTTCTTCAAGATCACCGATTATGCGGAGGACCTCCTGGAGTGGTGCGAGAAACTTCCCGGATGGCCGGAGCGTGTCCTCACGATGCAGAGGAACTGGATCGGAAAATCGATCGGCGCAGAGATCCTTTTCCCACTGGAGAATTCGAAAGAGGCAATCAGGGTCTTCACCACCCGGCAGGACACGGTCTTTGGCGCCACCTTTATGAGCCTTGCTCCGGAACATCCCCTTGCCTTGATCCTCTCAAAGGGGACCCCTCAGGAGAAAGTGGTGAGGGATTTTGTCGAGAAGATGAAACGGCAGGACAGGATCAAAAGGACCGCTCCCACGACGGAGAAGGAGGGCGTCTTCACAGGGGGGTATTGCCTCAACCCGATGACAAGGGCGAGGATGCCCATCTTTGTCGCCAATTTTGTTCTGATGGAATATGGAACGGGCGCAGTGATGGCTGTTCCAACACATGACCAGAGAGATTTCGAATTCGCCAAACAGTATGGGCTTCCCCTCATCGTTGTGATTCAACCGGGAGATCAAACCCTGAATGGGGAAACGATGACCGAAGCCTATGAGGGAGAAGGTTTTCTGGTCAACTCGGGGAAGTTTATTGGAATGGGCAGCCTGAAGGCGAGGGAGGCGATTGCAACGCATCTCGAGGAGAAAGGATTGGGCGGAAAGAAGATCAGTTACCGGTTAAGGGACTGGGGGATCTCGAGGCAGCGCTACTGGGGAGCGCCCATTCCCATTATCTACTGCGAGAGGTGCGGGGCTGTTCCTGTTCCGGAAAGAGACCTTCCTGTCGTCCTTCCGCCCGATGTCGAAGTCACCGGCATGGGAGAATCGCCTCTGGTAAGCGCAAAGGAGTTTGTGGAGGCAAGATGTCCCAAGTGCGACGGAGCGGGCCGAAGGGATACGGACACCATGGACACCTTTGTCGAATCCTCATGGTATTTTGATCGGTTTGCCTGCCCCGATTATCACGAAGGGCCTCTCGATAAGAAAAGGGTCGATTACTGGATGCCTGTGGATCAATATATCGGCGGCATTGAACATGCCATTCTCCATCTTCTCTATTCCCGCTTCTTCACACGCGTCCTTAAGGAGATGGGGTGGGTGAGCGTCGAAGAACCCTTCACCAATCTCCTCACTCAGGGGATGGTCTGCAAAGAGGTTCTCGAGTGCCCGAAAGACGGCTACCTCTTTCCCGATGAGGTGGAAAGGGAGGGAGAAGCTTTTCGCTGTCGCAAGTGCGGCGTTCAGATTACAGTGGGAAGGCTTGAAAAGATGTCGAAGTCGAAGAGGAATGTGGTCGATCCTGAGTATCTGGTTGAAAAGTACGGCGCGGATACGGCAAGGATCTTCTGCCTTTTTGCCTCCCCACCCGAGAAGGACCTGGACTGGAGCGATCAGGGAGTGGATGGTTCCTTCCGTTTTCTTAACCGGGTCTGGAGACTTTTTTTTGAACAGAATTCCAGACTCCAGAAGGTGACTTCCCCTCCTTTGGGGACTCCGGTAGAGGGTGATGCGAAACTCCTTCGTCAAAAGACGCATAAGACGATCAAGAAGGTGACGGAGGATATCGAGCGCTTTCATTTCAACACAGCCATCAGCGCGATCATGGAGCTGGTCAATGAAATCTATGGTTCGGAGGTCAAGAACCGTGATGATGATCTTTCCAGGCGGTTGATGAGGGAGGCGATTGAGACAACCGTGGTCCTGCTTTCGCCGTTTGTTCCTCACTTTTCCGAGGAACTCTGGGAGGCTTTGGGGAATAAGGAGTCCGTCATTCAGAGGGTCTGGCCTGATTATGATCCGGGGGCGGTCCTGGAGGATGAGGTTCTGATCGTTGTCCAGGTCAATGGAAAAGTGAGAGACCGCATCACAGTGCCCGCTTCTTATGGAGAGGAAGAGATCAAGGTCTGGGCTTTGAAGAGCGAGAGGATTCAAAAACTGGTGGATGGCAAAGCGATCAAACGGGTGATCCTCGTGCCCCAGAAACTGGTCAATATTGTATGTTGATCATTTTGGAATAACCAATTTCCAAATCCCAAAAGTTGTCATTCCCGTCCTGCGGCAGGAACGGGAATCCAGAGAATTTAAACTGCCTGAAAACACTGGATTCCTGTTTCCGCAGAAGGAATGACAGAAAATAGTATTTTAGATTAATTACGAAACAATTATTATTTGGTGATTTGAATTTATATGGGAGTCCAAACTTATATGGCATTTTTGAAAAAGTTATTCCTTGCCTTTTTTGCGGTTTTGATGGCGGGTTGTGGTTACCAGATGGTCGGGAAAGAGACCCATGTTCCCCCGGGTATCCATTCAATTGCCGTTCCCACGTTTGTGAACCAGACTTTTGAGCCTGGCATTGAGGTTCCTTTCACACAGGGATTCTTAAGGGAGTTTATTCAGGACCGGAGGGTGAAAGTGGTGGGACGGGATGAGGCAGATTCCATTCTGGAAGGAATCATTAAATCCTTCCAGATTTCTTCGGTCTCCTACGACCCGTCGGGCATCGCATTGGAATATCAGACAACGGTGGTCATCGATTTAACGCTGACGAAGAAGACCGGAGAGATCATCTGGGTTGAGAAAAATCTTTCCGACAGCAGATTCTATCGCACCTCCCGCAATATTCTCGTCAGCGAATCGAATAAGGCCGCTGCCATCCAATCGCTGGCAAGGTTCATGGCTGAACGGATGCGCAATCGGTTCTTTTATAATTTTTGATAAAAACACCCCCACCCTCACCCCTCGAGGGGGAGGGAAGGGGTGGGGGGGAGGATGAATTATGTACACGGCTTCCGATTTGAGAAAGGGTTTGAAGGTCACGATCGATAATGAGCCTTATATTGTCACGGCCTTTGAATTCTCCAAACCAGGGAAAGGCCAGGCCCTTTACCGGACCAAATTGAAAAATATGATCACCGGATCGACGATCGATCGGACCTACCGCGAGGGAGATGCCTTTGAGTCCGCCTCATTGGAAGAGAGGGTCATGCAGTATCTTTACAAAGAGGGAGATCACCACTACTTCATGGATAATCAGACCTATGAGCAGACCATTATCAATGAGGATGCGCTGGGAGAGGCAAAATATTTTCTCATTGACAATTTGAATGTCAAAGTATTGATGTTCAGAGAAAAGGCCATCGGCGTGGAACTTCCGAACTTTGTCAATCTCAGAGTGATCAAGACGGAGATGTGGGTCAAAGGCGATACCTCAAAAGCCGATTACAAACCCGCCACCATTGAGACAGGATATGAACTGCGTATTCCCCCCTTTGTCCAGGAAGGGGAGTTGATCACCATTGACACGCGAAACGGCGAATATTCGACCCGGGTCAAGGAATGATTGCTTAGAAAATAAAAGGATCGGGTTAAGGTTAGGGTTAGGATGCCAGTTTTGTCTTAAGGTAAAAGTAATAGTTTTAAATCATTAGCCCTAACCCATTGACCTTTCACCAAACTGGCTTCGTAGCCCTAACCTTTAGAACATTTCCGTCGTTCTCACCCTATATGCAAAAGTGTTTCGTTCAGACATGCAGGTAAGAGAGACTATACGGTCATGACCAATTCTTTGATAAAGAACTGGCCATTGGCCAGGCGAAAGAACGCCCTTGAACAGAGGGCAAAAATCATACGGAAGATCAGGCAATTTTTCAGCGAGAGGGGGTTCCTCGAAGTGGAGACCCCTCATCGCATTCCGGCTCCCGCCCCTGAATCCCATGTCGATGCTGTCCTCTCAGGCAAATGGTTTCTTCATGCCTCTCCGGAACTCTGTATGAAGCGAATGCTTGCCGCAGGGTATGAGAAGATCTTTCAGATATGCCGCTGTTGGAGAGAAGGGGAGAGAGGAAGTCAGCACGTCCCGGAGTTCACCCTTTTGGAATGGTATCGGGTGGAGAGCGACTATCTAACTCTCATGGATGAGTGTGAAGCATTGATTCAATGCCTGGCGGTTGAAATCGGATCGGGAGAGAGTGTGACTTATCGTGGCTATAACGTTTTTCTTGCATCGCCCTGGGAAAGAATATCTGTTGAAGAGGCGTTTCATCGTTATGCGAAGATTTCAGCGAAGGAGACTCTCAGGCAGGACCTTTTCGATGAGGTCATGGTGCAGGATATCGAACCTCGGCTCGGAATCAAAAAGCCTGCTTTTATTTATGATTACCCTTCTGAACGTAGGTCCCTGGCGCGCTTAAAAAAGGAAGACCCCGCCGTGGCAGAACGCTTTGAGCTCTATCTGGGAGGACTGGAGATAGCGAATGCCTTCTCTGAATTGATCGATGCAAAAGAACAACGGGAGGTATTTCAGTTAGAAATGGAAACCCGCCGGTCGCTGGGGAAAAATATTTATCCTGTGCCTGAAAGGTTTTTGGATGAGATGGAGGAGATGCCTCCCTCGGCGGGAATCGCCCTGGGAGTGGATAGGCTGGTGATGGTTTTATTGAATGCAAAGACAATCGATGAGGTGGTGGCCTTTACTCCTGAAGAACTATAACCCCCCTCACCCTTCCCCTCTCCCCCGCGGGGAGAGGGCATAAGCACTAATCTAAGAAGAGGGGAGGTTTGAGAGAACATCCCAATAGGGATATTCGAAAATAGACCGGCGATTTATCGCCGGTGATGTGAATGAAAAAAGAAGTCCCATGGGGACGAATAAAAAAGGGGGGCGATGAATCGCTGGGCTATTGTCATGTAGGCCCCTCCGGGGCTTCAGATTAATTAAGTTAGCGCTTATGCGGGGAGAGGGAGGGGGGGAAGAAAGCGACACAAAAGTTAATAATGCAAAATATTCAATTAGCATTTAACAGTTAGCAATAGAGAGAGATATGAATAAAAAAGTAAACTTTATAAAGTTCATTGATCATTGTTAATTTTGCAATAGTTTTTATAATCCCCCTTCGCTATCCGGGTATTCGATGATCTCGCCCAGATAATTACGCAGAAAAAGAGTTTTCCCCTGCCTCCTCACATCGTCGGGGAGGACGGCCACCTTTCCTTTTCCTCCTGGCAGGTCGATGACATAGGAAGGGGTTGCCATACCCGAGGTGTGTCCCCTTAATCCCGCCATAATGGTTAATCCTTTCTGAACAGGAGTGCGAAAATGGCCTGTTCCTTTAACCAGGTCCATCTGGTGGATGTAATAGGGACGGACCCTGATGGTGAGGAGTTTCTGCATCAGTTGTTTCATAACTTTCGGATCATCATTGACCCCTCTGAGGAGGACGGTCTGATTTCCGAGCGGGATGCCCGCATCCGCTAACATAGCACAGGATTTTGTCGACTCATGCGTGATTTCCAGGGGATGATTGAATTGGGTATTGACGTAGAGGGGATGATATCGTTTCAATATCCGGCAGAGCCGAAAGGTGATTCGCTCCGGCAGTGTGACAGGAGCGCGGGTATGGAGCCTGACGATCTCCAAGTGGGGGATTTTCCGAAGCCTGATGAGGATATTTTCCAGTTCATCGTCGGTTAGAAGTAGAGAGTCTCCGCCTGAGAGTATGACCTCCCGAATGGCAGGCCTACTTTTGATATACTCCAGAGCAGCTTCCAATGAGTTCTGATTAATGAAACTTCCTTCTCCTCCCGCCCTGTTTTTTCTCGTGCAGAACCTGCACAGGGTCGGACAGACGGAAGAGACCAGCAGGACAGCCCTGTCGGGGTAACGGTGAATGAGCCCTGGCACAGGGGTGAGCCCTCCTTCATTGAGAGGATCGATGGAAAGGATATCCTCTTCCAATTCACACCGGTCAGGTATGCACTGCCGCCCGATCGGATCGTCCCTCTCCCGGATGAGGCTTAAATAGTAGCGGGTGATCCGGAGGGGATAACGGGCCACAACAGGCCCGAGCAATTTAGGGTCTATTTGAATATAACGGGCCAGTTCACTTAGAGAAGTGATGCTTTCGGAGAGCGCTCTTTGCCAGCGTTCCATTCTTTTTCCCTCAAGGAATATTTTACCTCTTCCCAGGGCAGAACGCAAAAAGGGGAGGCAATTGGACGAGGAATATGCTATTATAAAAATGAGGCGATCATGGATATCTGGGGAAGAAAAAGCAGAATTGTTATCACCTGTGCCAAAGGCATTGTCCCTTTTTTGGAGGAAGAGCTCCGTTTACTCGAATTTCCAATCCACTCGGAAGGTATTGCCAGCGTCGAAACAGAAGGGGCCATGGACGACGCCATGAGATTGAACCTCTTTATCCGGACAGGGCATCGCGTCCTTTTCTTCCTGGAGCGATTTAAAGCAAGAGATCCTGATGATCTTTATAGAGAGGTGTCTGCGATGAAATGGGAGGATTTGATCCCCGAAGAGGGATACCTCTGTGTGACTTCGACCGTGGATAACCCGACCATTAAGGATACACGGTTTGCCAATGTGAAAATCAAGGACGCCATTGTGGACCGGATAAAAAGAGTGCGCGGGCGGCGACCGGATTCCGGGTCGGAAAGAGATCGAACGGTCGTTCATCTATTCTGGAAGAATGAGACGGGTTCGCTGTTTGTCGACACCTCCGGCGAGCCCCTTTCGAGAAGGGGATATCGGAAGATTCCACTGAAGGCCCCCATGCAGGAGACGCTGGCTGCAGGGGTGGTCCTGGCGACCGGCTGGAAGGGAAGCGGCAACTTTGTCAATCCCATGTGCGGGAGCGGGACGCTTGCAATCGAAGCGGCGTTGATTGGTCTGGGGAGGCCGCCGGGACTGTTGAGAAGTAATTTTGGTTTTATGCACCTGAAGGGGTTTGATGAATCATCCTGGAGGGAGATACGGCGCAAGGCAAGGGCCACGGCAAAGGATACGATGAATGGAAAGATTATTGCCACGGATATGAGCGGAGAGGCCGTCCAGGGGGCGAAGAAGAATGCGCAGACGGCCGGGGTGGAACGGTGGATTGACTTCGGGATCTGTCAATATGGAGAGACCCCTGTCCCCAATGGAGAGGGTGTCATGATCCTCAATCCCGAATACGGGGAACGGATGGGCGATAGGGATGCCTTGAGAGAGATCTACAAGGGGATCGGAGATTTTTTTAAGAAGCGATGCCAGGGATACCGTGGGTATATCTTTACCGGCAATCTCGACCTTGCCAAACGGGTGGGGTTGAGGACAAAGAGGAGGATCCCCTTTTACAACTCCAATATCGAATGCAGGCTATTGGAGTATTATCTCTATGAAGGAAGCCAGCAAAAGAACATTGCAAAATTAGCATTGCAAAGTTGATGAAATTGTAAAAAGTCTAAAAAAGTTAGAGATCGTCATTCCGGCCCCGATTTCCATGGGGATAAACTCCAGCCGGAATCCAGTAATTTCATGTAATTATCAAAACCCTGGACACCGGTTCCTGCCGCAGGACCGGTGAGACGGCTTTTTAAGAGACCATCAAAGTTAGCATTATAGATCCTCCTCTTTTGTCATTCCGGGCTTGACTAAGCCTGCCCCGTGCTTGACACGGGGGAATCCAGTTTTTGGATTTCTGGATTCCTGCCTTCGCAGAAGGAATGACACCATATAAAATGAACGAATTCAATTTGAAATGCTAAATGCTAACTTTGCAATTTGCAATGGTTTTTGAGAGGAAATGAAACCTCGATCCGATATCTACCCTATCTATTTCCTTTACGGTCCTGAGGACTATCTCATTGATGAGGAGATCCGGAGATTGATGAACCAGACCCTTTCCCTGAAGGAGAGGGGTCTCAATCTTCATCTCTTCAACGGAGAGGAGCACAGCGGACAGGAGATCGTCCAGACAGCCCAGACTCTTCCTATGTTTTCTCCCTATCGGTTTGTTCTCGTCCGGGGGGCGGACCAGTTCGATGAGGAGAATGTGGAGGCGTTACTCCCTTATATCCGGAACCCTTCTCCCAACACCTGTTTAACAATGTGCGGCCAGACTCCGGGACAATGGAAAAGATACCAGAAAGAGATAGAGAAAATCGGAAAGGTGATCGAATATCCCAGGTTGAAAGGGAGAGGGCTTGTTTCCTGGGTTAGAAAGAGGATGGAGGAGAAGGGAAAATCGATATCAGAAGAGTCAGCCGGTTATCTCATCGAGGTTGTGGGAGATCACCTGCAGGATCTCGATAATGGACTGGAGAAGGTCTTTTTAAGCGTCGGCGGAAAGAAAAAGATTGAACTTTCCGATATGGAAGGGGTGGCTTCGGAAGCAAAGGTCAGCACCGTTTTTGATTTAACCGATGCCATTGGCAGGCAGAACCTGGAGAAGGCATTGACCATCCTGGAGAAAGCATTGGAATTGAAGGCCATTCCCTTTAAAAAAGAAGAACCGCTCCCGAAAAGGAAGGACGACCCTGTTCCTCTTCTCGTGGGCATGATGTCAAAGCATTACTGGAATATCTGGAGGGTGAAGGAGATGACCTCCAGCCGGAAAAACCTTGAGGAGATGGCAAAAGCGCTCCGGATGCAGGCATGGAATGTGACGAAGCTGATGGAGCAGGGGAGGAGCTTTTCAGAGGCTTCTTTGCGAGAAGGTATACTGAAATGTCATCAGACTGATTTGGCCGTTAAAACGGGGCGAGGGACGAAGAATCTTCTAATGGAGAAACTGGTCATCGACCTCTGCCGGCCCAAAAAGTTTTTGGGTTAGGGTTACTAATGCCGTTTCGTATATCATTGGTCTTATAGTCTTATGGTCGAATAGTCGTATAGTTTATGACAAAAAGGCTAATTGACTATAAGACTAACGGACTAATGAAACAGGCATTTTTACTATTGCCCATTGACTTTTATTACTTAGCAGATTTCAGACTATTGGCAGCCTGGGTCAACCGGGAGATCTTTCTTGCGGAGGTGTTTTTGTGAAAGATGCCCTTTGAACATCCTTTCTGAATGAGTGGGATGGCCTTTAACAGGGCTTTCCTGGCGCCCTCAATATCTTTTTCTTCAATCGCTTCCCGGACTTTCTTGACCGAACTCTTTACCGTCGATTCAAAATGGAGGCTTCGAACCCTCCTCTTCTCGTTCTGTTTTGCCCTTTTAATTGCTGATGGATGAATGGCCAAAATTAACTCTCCTTTCTTACCCCTCACCCCACCCTCTCCCCTAATGGGAGAGGGAAAGGGTGAGGTAATTTGATTTTTTTAACATTTTAGGGTAGCGTGTGTCAAGTGCCTTAAATGCCGAATGTCACGAATGATTACGAATTACACGAATTTCATATGTTCGCATGATGTCTGAGAATCATAAAATCGCAAAAGCGGCTTCCACCATAGGAATGGGGACCCTCCTCAGCCGTATCCTTGGATTTTTTAGAGATATGATCATCGCCCATTTCTTTGGGGCAGGGATGGCGGCTGATGCCTTCTTCGTCGCCTTTCGAATCCCCAATCTCTGGAGGCGACTGGTGGGAGAAGGGTCCCTGACCATCTCCTTTATCCCTGTCTATACCGAATACCTTCACCAGCGGTCAGAAGAAGAAATCAGAGAGGTGACCCATGCCGCCTTCACCCTGATGGGGCTGGTGTTACTCCTGATCACGCTTTTCGGAATCCTCTTCTCACCGGTCATCATTCAGATCATCGCACCTGGATTTGCCGGAATCCCGGAAAAGTTTCAGTTGACCGTCACTCTCAACCGGATCATCTTCCCCTATCTTTTCTTTATGGGACTTTTTGCCCTCTGCATGGGAATCCTCAACTCCCGGCGCCACTTTTTCGCTCCGGCCATTGCTCCCATCTTCCTCAATATCTCCATCATCCTTTCGGTCTTTCTCTTCTATCACTCCTTTCAAAAACCGGTCATGACGCTTGCTGTCGGTGTCCTTGCCGGAGGGGTGATTCAGCTACTCTTCCAGGTCCCTTTTTTATGGCAGAAGGGGATTACTTTCCGATTTAATTTTCATTTCGGACATCCTGCCATCAAGCGTATCGGCGCCCTGATGGCGCCGGGCATGATCGGAACAGCGGTCTATCAACTCAATGTCTTTATTGATACGATCTTTGCCTCCTTTCTCCCCGGGGGAAGCGTCTCCTACCTCTTCTTTGCGGACCGGTTGTTAGAATTTCCATTGGGCATATTTGCCATCGCCATCGGGATGGCTTCCCTGCCAAGCCTTTCCAGCCTCGCCTCTCAGGGAAAGATGGAGGAGTTAAAGAATACACTCACCTCCACCTTCCGCCTCACATCCTTTATCAGCATTCCTGCTATGGTGGGGCTGATTGCTTTAAAGACGCCCATTATCAACCTTCTTTTCCAGAGGGGCCTCTTTGACTACTCTGCCACAGTGATGACAGCAAAAGCCCTATTATGCTATTCGGTTGGTCTGTGGGCGATTGCGGGAGTGAGGACCCTAGTCCCTGCCTTTTATTCGATTCAGGATACCTGGACGCCTCTCAAGATTGGACTGATCTGCCTGGGAGCCAATGTTGTTCTCAATGCCGTTTTCATCTTCTTCACTCCTTTGAAGCATGCCGGCCTTGCTTTGGCCACCAGTCTCTCATCGATTCTGAACCTGATCCTTGTGTGCGGGAAGTTGAACCCGAAATTGGGCGGTATGGAGATAGGAAAAAATGTGAAATCACTTATTCAGATCCTCCTCTGCAGCATTCCCATGGGGTTAACCGCCTATCTAATCTGCTCTTTGGGGAATTGGTCGACAACAGGGAATGTAGCGGAAAAGATCCTTCTCCTCGGAGCAGGGATTGCCACTGGCTTGATCGTGTATGTAATTATCTCTTATTGGGCAAAAAATGAGGAGATGGCCTTTTTAGTGAAGATGATTCAAAGAAGAAGGCATCTATGATTAAATAGTGCCTGTCCATAAACAGCGTTTTCCGTCATGCCGGACTTGAGGAGCCTGCCCCGTACTTGATACGGGGGCATCCAGACGTTGTCCCGAAGAAAGTCGGAGCTTTGTAGATTACAATCATTAATAAAGGGGGCTATTCGAAGCTGACCAGGAATAACAAATTGAATCAGGTCTTTTCCCTCAAAAATTGTTGCAAAAGCATAAAATAGGATATTTGCGCGCCGTTTAGCACAAACAGGATCCCAAGATCTATTTGAGAAGAGGAGAATGGGAAAATGGAACACCAAGAAGGGTTCTTCAAAGGTGTTCGGGATATCAGCATCTATTTCCAAAGCTGGTTGCCGGAAAACGAGCCGAAAGCGATACTACTCATTGTTCACGGGTTGGCTGAACACAGTGGGCGTTATATGAACATTGTCAGTCACTTCGTCCCGCTGGGCTATGCCGTTTACGGAATCGATCACCTCGGTCATGGCAAATCGGATGGCACGCGAGTGCACGTGGAACGCTTTGAGGATTATACGAATACGCTCAAGGTTTACCTTGATATGATATGCCGCTGGCAGCCCGGTAAACCGATCTTCTTGGTCGGGCATAGCATGGGCGGACTGATCAGCGCAGTGTGCCTGCTCGATCACCAAATTGAACTGACAGGAGCGGTTCTTTCTGGAGCGGCTGTCAAAATACCCAACAACATCACACCGGCTATTCTTGTTGTAGGAAAGATGCTTTCAGCCTTGATGCCCGGGTTTGGGCTGATTGGGTTGGAGGCAGACGGAGTGTGCCGGGACCCAGCGGTGGTGCAGGCTTATATCAGTGATCCTCTGGTGTATAAAGGGAAAGCCACTGCGCGGTTAGCGGCTGAAATGCTCAAGGCGATGCAGTATGTCAGCGCTCAAGCAGCCAAGATTACGCTGCCGATCCTGATGGTACAGGGCAGCGAAGACAGGTTGGTTGATCCGGCTGGTTCCCAGATGCTGTATGATGCGGTCAGCTCTGCCGATAAAAAGATCAGAATCTATGATGGTTTTTATCATGAAGTGTTTAATGAACCTGAACATGACGAGGTGCTGCGCGACGTCGAAATATGGTTAGAAGCACGTCTTGGTTTTCGAAAGTAGACCCTGTTGGAAAGGGCGGGCCCTGAACCTAATATGGTACAGGGCAGGGCTTTGACCACGCCCTCAATAAGAAGCTCCTGCCTGCCGCAGGCAGGGACGCTTTCCATTTCTACGATCCCCGGCATAAATACTGGGGCTTTCTAACGGGGTGGACCTGCCGGCAAAAGCGGATTGTGGGCGACAGGTTCCGCCGAGGCTCCGTTGAAACCAGGCTGGAGGAGGAGGATGGGCAACTATATCATGGCCCTGGATCAGGGAACGACCAGCTCGAGGACAATTATTTTCAACCAGGCCGGCGAGATTGTTTCATCGTCTCAGCAGGAGTTCGAGCAGATATACCCCCGACCTGGATGGGTGGAACACGATCCAGAGCAGATATGGGCCTCCCAGCTCCAAACGATCCGGGAGGCGCTCAACAGGGCAAATCTCCGGGCTGGTGAGATTTCCGCCATCGGAATCACCAACCAGAGGGAGACCACGGTCCTCTGGGACCGCCGAACGGGCAAGCCGATATACAACGCCATCGTCTGGCAATGCCGAAGAACCGCCGACTTCTGCAAGGAGCTTCAGGAAGAAGGGTTCGACGCCAAGCTGAAGGAGAAGACAGGACTGGTTACGGATGCCTATTTTTCCGGGACCAAGATCAAGTGGATTCTGGACCACATACCCGGAGCGAGAAGAGATGCGGAACAAGGCCGCCTCGCCTTCGGCACCATTGATAGCTGGCTCGTGCACAGGCTCTCCGGGGGGAAGGCCCACGTCACAGATTACTCAAACGCCTCCCGAACACTCCTGTATAATATCCACGAACTGAGATGGGATGATGAGATTCTGGAACGTTTCGACATTTCTCCATCTCTCCTTCCCGAGGTCGTGCCTTCCAGCCACCCTGTGGCCTGCGCCGACCTGGAGATCCTGGGCGGTTCCGTCCCCATCGCGGGGATCGCCGGAGATCAGCAGGCAGCCCTTTTCGGGCAGTGCTGTTTCGATCCGGGGATGGTCAAAACTACCTATGGGACGGGTTGTTTCATGCTGATGAATACCGGGCGGGAGGCTAAACCCTCCGCATGCGGTCTCCTGACCACTATTGCGTGGGGATTGGGAGGGGAAATTACCTACGCCCTTGAAGGAAGCGCCTTCATCGCCGGCGCAGTCATCCAGTGGATGAGAGATGAGCTAAAGCTGATCCGTTCCGCCGAGGATAGCGAATACTGGGCGTCAATGGTGGAGGATTCAAACGGGGTTTACCTGGTCCCAGCCTTTGTCGGGCTGGGCGCGCCCCATTGGGATCCCCATGCCCGGGGCGCCATTCTTGGGCTGACGCGGGGCGTCAACCGCAGCCATCTCGTGCGTGCGGCCCTCGAATCGATCGCTTTTCAGAGCAAGGAGATCGTCGACTGCATGGCCCGTGACTCCGGCCTTGGCCTGACAGAGCTGAGGGTGGACGGGGGCGCCGCCGCCAACAGTCTACTCTGTCAGTTTCAAGCCGATCTGCTCGACATACCCGTTAGGCGGCCGAAGGTTCTCGAAACCACGGCTCTGGGAGCCGCCTGCTTAGCCGGGCTGGCCGTCGGATACTGGAGGGATAAAGAAGAGATTTCAGCCAACTGGTCCGTGGGCCGCGAATTTTATCCCCGGATGTCCCAGAGCCGGCGCCGGGATCTTGTCACGGGGTGGGAGCGGGCGGTGGCCCGCTCGAAGAGTTGGGCCTCTCCAGAACAGGAAGGAAATTGGCGGGAGAAGACCGCCTTGACAGAGGGGCCTAATTAAATGCTTTAAATAATTTGTCACCTTGGCGCCTGGCAACGGTAATTTGGTATTGGCATGAGAACCGCCCCGAAATTAGGTCCCCAAATTAGTCCATGGGAGGATAGAGACTGACAACAGATTTTAAGATTGCCAACGATTGATTACAGTTTGATCCCTTTCTTTTTAATATCTGAAAATCGATTGGGGTTCATAAAGCCTTAGAAATCAATCAATTACAAAATCTTTCCAAATGTTGAAGCTTTGGAATGTAAATTGCTAATAGAGAAAAGGGAAATGGGAAGTAGGAATTGGGAAATGGGAAATTGCATATAAAAAGGCTTGGGACGATCTTTTGATGAGATGTATTTGAGAAAAAGTGAACAAGGTCAAAAATTGATCAAATTTTGATTGACATCTCAAATTGATTGGATTTAAATACGGGCATGACGTAGGCGGTACTTAAATATAGGGTATGGTTTAAACAGGACCTCAGAATCCGGAGGAAAGGGGAAAGGGGCCAAACCAGCGAAAAGAGAAAGCCCTTGTAGTTCTAATCTTTCTGTTGTAGGCAGGAGCGAATTAGACTGCTGGGGGTTTTTTTGTTTTTCCGCAATATTAGGAGATAAACGAAAGGGTATGTTAATTTTCAAGGAGAACCAAGATGTATTATAACTGGGAGGGTGATCTAATTCTTCAGGACACTGTCATAGAGAAGAAGAGGTTTGTTATCGGGAGTCAGAACAAGCCGATCAAGACAGATATCAGGGAGTGGATATCATTTGAAGACAACAACATCATGAAAGGAATTATCCGGGAGCTTGTCAGCAAGAAAGGGCTCCCTACGAGCAGGGGGCCTGGCAGTTTCGACAAACGTGCAATGATCATATGGGACTTTGTGGCCAAGGACATAAAGTACGTCCATGACACTAAGAAGCAGAGAAAAGGGGACTTCTGGCTCTTTCCTCCGGAGATCCACACCTTGTGTGAAGGCGACTGTGAGGACGGAAGCTTTCTCCTTGTAAGTCTTCTCATAGCGAGCGGCATAAGTCCTTTCTGCGTGAGAGTTGTCTTAGGAGAGGTCTTTGATGAAAATGGAAAATCATTGGGCGGCCACTGCTGGCCCGTATACAAGAACGAAATTGGGCAGTGGTGCATTCTTGAAAGCACGCTCGATAATATTCCATCTCGAATCCCGGAAGCCGATAAGCTGACCGAAGAAGGGCAATCGTTTCAGTATTTACCCTACTGTTGTTTCAATAACTACCACCTCTGGGAAATCTTTCCCAAAGACAAAACATCAAGATCAATGAAAATTGGAAGTTACCTCAGACAACGGGGGAATAAGGTTCATATGAAGGAGACCCGTCTTCCTTCGGGCGGGTGGCTTTCGAGGATCACCGGCGATTGGGAGCCCGGACACCTGGAGATTACAAGTGAGGTTTCGGGAAGTTTTTGGTTTCACAGATGCGGAGTATGCGCGGGAATCTGCCCTGCCTCAGCCATCCGGAAGGTGTAAAATAATTGTGAGGCATTGACTGTAAATAACTCTATTATCTCCCTCTCCCTTGGTGGGAGAGGGTGGGGGTGAGGGGGAAGATGTTATGTCCACCCCCACCTCAATCCTCCCCCATCAAGGGGGAGGATAATATTTGTAATTTTACATTCTTCCAAGATGACACTCTGTCAAGAAGGATTACTATGATGTTGCCTCCCAAAGATCCATTTAATGTGATCATCGGCGGGGTGGGAGGACAGGGGAATGTCCTGGCCTCACAGATTCTGGGCGAGATGCTTGTCTTCCAGGTGATCCGATCTTTGCCAATATCGTCATGATTGGAGCGCTTTCTGCAATTAAAGTCCTGCCCATTGATCGGCAGGTCTTTGAATCAGTCATCAGAGATTTACTTCCCTCTCGTTCCATGGATGAAAATATAAGGGCCCTTGAAAAAGGCGGAGAAGTAGTCGAGGAGTTTCCTCGATAATAGCATGGCTATTGAAGCTTCTTTAATTCCCTGATCTTTTCTAATGTATCTCTGTAAATATCGCCCTTTAACGGGTTGAACTCTATCGCTCTAAACGCATATTCTTCCGCTGCATCAAGGTTTTCCCGTTTGGTATAATAAAGCCAGGCAAGATTATTATGGGCATCTCCATTTTTGGGGTCCTTCTTAATCATCTTTTTATAGAAGGTCTCTGCTTTGCTCAACTCATTTTTCAAAAAATAGGCGTTTCCGAGATAAAGATAAGCGATCGGAAGTTTTTTGGAGGCAATTTTATATTCCTTGATGGCCGAGTCAAACAGGCCCTTTTTCTCATAGGCAACACCGAGATTTAAATGGTCTTCTGGGGTAAGCGGGTCCTTCGGGATGTTCACCTTCGGGAGAGAACAACCGGGCACAATCATCAGGACAAAAAGAGACAGGAGAAGGGTGGTGAATATCCTCTTTTTTAGCATTGCGCGGTTGCTCATGATCGAGGGGTGATCCATAGCGTCCAGAACTTCGTTCTCTTCCATGAGTTAATAAAACCCTTCAGGGAGATAGCCTTCAACCGCTCCCGGCCGGAGTTGGCAATGATCGAGTTTTTGTCATGGCCCACCACCACCATAAAATGGTTCTGCCGGACCATCCCGAAACCATAATCTACCATGACGATGAGGGGGAACCCAGAATCAATCTTGTTCTTCAGGTCATTTACAGAGCCTTGATAGAACTCCGCCTTCAGGCCCTTTTTCTCCGCATACAGGACCATATCGATATTGAGCGTTCCTTTTGCTGACGGGCTGTATATCTCAGAGGCGATCTCTTCAGGAGTGACCGGGATTCCCCAATAATTCAATACACCTGCGAGGGAGGCCGGGCCGCACTGGTATATCTCCTGGGGAAAGAATGGGACCTTTTCAATAAGATGAGAAGATTGGGACCTGTTTAGATGGGGGGATGCCGCACAGGAAGATAAACAGGATAGGGCCGCGAAAATAAGAGAGAAGCGCCTCCATTTGGAAGCGCCTCCCGGGAAAAATCTTCTTGACAAGATAGGTACCGTTGCTATTTTTCTTTTTCGATTACAACCCGATGCCCCGAAACATAAATAACGACACCAACGACGATGGCGATTAACAAGATGACAATAAGCACCGCCCAGCCACTGCTGCCGCCCACCTGGAGTTGATCGATGTTGAGGGCCAGTTGATGGATCTGATGGTCGCTAAGCTGGCTTAATCTCTTTTCGACCTCTCCAGGGGTGAAACCCAGTTCCTTCAGCCTTTCTCCCACCATCTTCATTTCAAGCGCCTTTCGAATTTTCTCAAGATCGGAAGACCTGTCGAAAGATAGCATTGAAATGGCCTCGGAAGGGGAGAATCCTGCATAGACTCTCGGTGTGATGCCAATGATGAACATGGCTACTACCAAATAAGATGCAACATACTTCATCCATGACCGTTTCACCTTCCTCACCTCCTTTCATAAAATTTGTTTCATAGTAATATATTATGGAAAGAAGAATGAAATGTCAAGTAGACTCCTTGCAAAAAAGTAATGCGTCACTGAAGCGGGGGGGAAATCCGTCCATCGGGCAATCATGTCTCCGAAAATCTTATCAAGTCGATAAGACCCGACCACGGGCGGATGGTTTATATTTTTTAGGGCAAAAGCAACATTGCCCATTGTAGAAAAGTCCTTGTCCTACGGGATCATCCTTTTGGTTTACGAACAAGCTGATGTTTCCGCCCTGCCTTCGCCGAAGCGGCTACGCGCAGGCAGGTATAAGATTTTCTCCAACATGCCTGCCCGAAGGACGGTGATATTCCACGGAAGAGTGACGCCTTACTTTTGGTGAATGAAGTTCTGGAGTTTTAAATATCCCATCCGGGTATTCCCTGTCTTCGCAGCATGCCCCATCTGGAAGGGCAGGGATGAATGTGAAAAGGGTATTCATCGAAATTCCCTCCTGATAAGGAACTTCTCAGCCTGAACGAACCCTTTCGACGAAGGCAAGTCCGGCGGTCAGGTTAGCGAAGGTGGATACACTTCGGCGGGTTTCGCCGAAGTTCTGCAGATGGCCAGTGCGGGGGGCGCCGGAAGCTCCACCCAAAGGAGAAAAAGCGCTTCCTCCTTTTTTAAAGCCTGCGTAGAGGGATGCTGGATTATATTAGCAAAATAGAAAACAACGCCCCTATGTCACCGATGGGTGAAAATATGAGGGCCTTTGAAAGAGGCGAAGAGGTGGTTGAGGAGATGGCAAAAAATTAATCTCCCCTTCCCCCTTTTTTCGGTCGATCCACAGGCAGCAAGAATTGGAACACATTTCTTCTCTCAATCGGTAAAACTAAAGAGATAAGCCTTATCCCTTTTTCGGCATGCAATTTCGTCTTCATCGCCCCTCTGTTCTTCTCCACCGTCTTTTTAACCATTTGCAATATCAAATCCATTCTATCTTCATGATTGTCGGTCGGAATGGCGGGCAAAGAATCCCTGGGCTTACCCTCAAGATCAAAATAGGTTGAAACGATGAGTACCTCGATATATTTCAAGTCTTTCTGCAAATGGTCCTTTTCCTCACCATTCCAATCCTGGACTTCAATGGATCTGGTCAGGATACCCATGCTGCCATTTAATGAAATTGAAAATAGAATATATTGAAAAATAGAATTTAACATAAAATTCAACTGCTCATCCGTTACGGTTGTTTCAGGTAGGTCTCGCTCAAATTGTTTTTTAGTGATTCTGATGTTTTTATTTTCGAGCTCCCCCTGATTCTCTTTTAAAATCTCCTCCAACATTACATTAATTGTATTTATCTTTTTGATGGGATTGTTGAGGTTGAGATAATCACAAAAGCAGTCCAAAACAGAAATTGACTTCTCAATGTCTTCAGAGACAACCGTGTAAAAATAGTCTCCTAAATCTCTATCCCTGAAGTTCTCACGAGAATAGAAGGCCAGGGTTTTCATAGCAGCCAGGCTTCCCCTCATACGGTCAATCAATTCGAGGAAAAAAGGAAATAAAGAACTGGGGTTCTGTTCAGGAGGAAGATTCTTATCCTTCGGCGAGGATGATTTGGGCTCGCCCTGAAAAGTAAAAAGATCAGATATGTTGTTTTTATTTTTATCGTCCTCTGGAAACATGATATTCTTTACATTTTCCTGACTGCTTTTCATTTTCTTAATCCTCACTATTTCTTGCCGAAATATGCTCCAACATCGTTTTTCTAAGAAGATTCAATCCCAATGAAAAGGGAGATATTTAAAGCACAGATCTGGCCTCTCAAATCACCGAATAAATTACCTTATCACACTGATACGAGATAATGAAGTGAATTGAACGGTTTCATTATTGTATTCATGAGGATAATTATAGCAAGTCTTATGCCAATTTATTTTAAAGTGTATAATATATTGAATATATTATGTAATTAGAACTTTATTATTATATTTTGGTCAATTCTATTTCCGAAAATTGTCACAGAAGTTATGAAAAGATTAAAATGAAGTGCCCCGCAGCAGATCTGGGGGGGTATTCTGGGATATTTTTAAAAAGAAGAGATGAAAGAAAAACGGGGGGGGTAATGCGTCACTCCTCCGTGGAATATCACCGTCCTTCGGGCAGGCATGTTGGAGAAAATCTTATACCTGCCTGCGCGAAGCCGCTTCGGCGAAGGCAGGGCGGAACCTCTAATATTAAACTATGTTGCCTAAACATGAGTCATACCGCTTTCTTACTGAAAACGAAGGTTACCCATAACATCTAATGCCCCGCGTTCTAAATCTTGGACAAGACCCGCAACCCTGTGGGCCGAGGCACAGTGCACCAATTTTTTCACACCTTCTGACGTCTTACAACGGGGGGGTTATTCTTTGGACAGCGCTTCCAATATCCCTTTGAGATAGCCGATGCTTCGGCTGGCGATTGTCTGAGGATCGGGGTCGAAATTGAAGACTTCTACGGAGATGTAGCCTTTGTAACCGTATTTAAGCAATGTTTTTAGAATCGGCGTAAATTTCGTCTCGCCAAAGCCCGGTCCCAATCCATTGGCATCATTCATATGAACATGGCGGAGGTATCCCGAGTCCAGAGTCCGGAGAAGGGCTTCTGTCAATGAGTTCTCGGAGGCGGAGGCGGTCCGGCAGTCAAAAACCATCTTGAAATTAGGGTGTCGCACCTCTTTGACAAATTGAAGCGCCTCATCAACGGTGTTGATGAAATTGGTCTGGGTGGGAGAGAGGGGTTCGAGGCAGTAGAAGACGTTTCTCTGCCGGGCGGTCTTCAGGGAGACTTTGAATGTCTCTTTGGCATAATCCCAAGAATCCTTGGAGTTCCATCCCTCCTTGATCGTCCTCTGGTGAGGAGAACCATGGACGAGGATTTTTCCTCCAATGTCAGCACAGAAGTGGATGAGGGCTTCGATATATTCCTGAGTCTGGATGCGGATGAACTCATCGGGGTGATTGATGTAGAGACCTTCAGGTTTGACAAGAAGCCAGTGGAGGCCGACGATCTCAATCCCGTTATCCTCTGCGGTGCGGCGGATCGCATTTCTCCTCTTTGCTGAAATCTCGGTTACGGAATCGGCAAGGGTAAATGGCGAGATTTCCACTCCGTCATAACCTAATTTCGCCGCATACTCAAAAACCTTTTCGATTGGCCATCCCTGGAAGAGTTCATTGCAGATGGAGATTTTCATTTGATTTCCTCCAGTCATCGTTTTCCGATGCTTTTCAATTTTTCAAGTTGTGTTCCATTCAGGTGTTCCGGCGGCGGCGCTCTTAAAAAGGATTGAACGCGTTCCTCTGTCACCATAATGAGGCTTTTGTTCCCCTCTTTTTTCAAGAGGGCCCATCGTTCCCGGCTCATCGGCGCTCATCCAGGTCCCCCCAATGGCATGAAGGCGGGGAAGCTCGTTTGCCACCCGACAGAACTCATAGAATTCCCTGGTGAATTCTTTTCTCTCCGATCCGCGAACATAAAACAGGGTGTTTCTCTTATTCACTTTAACCCGGAGGTTTTTTGAAGCCCCATTTCCCATGAGGGTCAGATTAATCAATATTGGATGGATTTGTCAACAATTCAGTGAGAGATTTTTGAAAAAGTTCCAAAATCACTAAAATTATTTTTTAAAAATCCCTGCCTGCGCCCGCCTGCCGGTAGGCAGGGTAGGCGCAGGTGTGTAATCGAGAAAGCATGTAGTAGTTTTTCAGAGGTCTCAGTCCCGTGCGATTCGGAAACGTGCTTTTTGAAATGCCTTCACCGCTCACTGATGGTTTATCCCTGATAATTTAGGCATAAGATACTTCTACACTTTTTGTGAAGTGACGGCAAACCCTGGGCGAACCACCTCTAATAATTAGGGACGGGTTCCTATTTCTATATCGCTTGTTTCATTGAAGTCGTTAGTAACGGCTGAACCAAAAAGGGAGAGTTCTCGAACCTTATACCGATGGCATAGTTCCTTAATTGCCATTAACGTATCCGAACTTAAATCTTCTCTTGTCATCTTTATCACTCCCTTTCTGAAAACATTATATCCTTTTTAAGCGCCACAAACCACTTCTCCGGTTATACCGTCCTCCCGATATTTCTGCCCGCGAGACTCTCTTCAGATTTTATATATACCAAATTCAGCAATAATTGAACAGTCTATTTTTATGTCGGGAGTTATTTGGATTGACTTTTGGGTGGGGTGATGTTAAAAATTTTCACATATTTGATGGTGACTTTTATATGAAACCTATTCTGTCGGGAAGGCCAACCATCGCGGAGATCGATCTTAAGGCTCTTGCCTTTAATTACCGGCAGATTAAGAGGCATATCCCCAAAGGCGTATCCATTTTAGCTGTCGTCAAAGCAGATGCCTATGGACACGGGGCCATTCCCGTCTCCCTGAAACTGGAGAAGATGGGAGTGGAGTATTTAGGCGTTGCCATTCCTGAAGAAGGAGTGGAGTTAAGAAGAGGTGGAGTGAAAGCCCCCATTCTCATCTTCGAAGGGATTTTTGAGGGAGGCGCCGACCAGGTGATCCGATATAACCTGACCCCCGTTGTCTTTGATATCGCATCTCTTAAAGAGCTCTCGAAGGCTGCGGAGAATAGAAAAAGGAGAGCAAAGGTTCACCTCAAGGTGGATACGGGAATGGGAAGGCTGGGCGTGCCTTCTGAACATTTCCCTGCCTTTTTAAAAGACTTAAGAAAGTATCCTTACATTGAAATTGAAGGCCTCCTGTCTCACTTTTCGATGACGGACGGGGAAGAGGTTTACACTGCATATCAATGGAAGAGATATCAAGAAGGTCTGGCCATGGCCAGAGAGATGGGAATCTCCAGCCGGTATTTCCATATGGCAAGCAGCGCCACGCTCACAGCCTTTCCAACCTATTGCGGGAATATGGTTCGACCCGGGATCATGCTTTACGGTTCCTATCCCTCACCCAAAATTGAAAAACTGATCGAACTCAGCCCCGTCCTTACCCTGAAGACCCGCATCCACTTTCTTAAATCGGTTCCCACGGGAAAAAGGATCAGTTACGGAGGCACGTTTGTGACTCGAAGGGAAAGCCTTATTGCAACCCTTCCTGTCGGATATGCGGATGGATATAGCGCCCGCCTCTCCAATCAGGGGGAGGTTCTGATCCGGGGGAAGCGAGCTCCTGTTGTGGGAAGGGTCTGCATGGACCTCATCATGGCGGATGTAACCGGTATCCCGGGCGTTTCAAAGGGAGATGAAGCGATTCTGGTCGGGAGACAGGGTGAGGAGCGAATCACAGCCGATGAGATTGCAAAGAAGATCGGTTCAATCCCTTACGAAGTCCTTTGCCTGATCGGAAAAAGGGTGCCAAGAGTGTATGTAGGATAATTCTCAATAACGCTATGTGACATATCAATCAGGAAGGGGGCATTGGGTTAAGGTAAGGAGGCCTGTTTGGTTTAAGCTGGAAGGGCGAGGCAGAATTATTAGGCCAACGACATTATCTATCTACCCAACGGGCGTCTTAGCCCTGCCCCTAAGACCAAAGAAATTTTTGTGACAAACAGGGAGGAATGGATTGATGAGCAGCAGGAGAATCGGAATTGTGGGAACAGGATCCTTTCTCCCGGAGAGGGCGCTGACCAATTTCGATCTTGAGAAAGTCTTAAATACGAATGATGAGTGGATTTACCAGAGGACAGGGATAAGAGAGCGAAGGATTGCCGCGCTGGATATCTTTGCTTCTGATCTTGCCAAAGAAGCCTCGCTCAGAGCCATGAAGACGGCTGGATTGGAGAGAGAGGATATTGAACTCATCGTGATGACAACGATGACTCCGGATACAGCCTGCCCTTCGGGAGCAAACTGGCTCGAAGGGAAGTTAGGGGCCAAAAGGGCGGTTTCCTTCGATGTGACAGCAGCCTGTTGCGGGTTTGTCTTCGGCCTATCCGTGGCAGAGCAATACCTCAAAGCAGGAACGTATAGGAATGCCCTCGTCGTCTCGGTTGAGATTATGAGCCGGACCCTTGACTGGACTGACCGGGAGAGTTGTATTCTCTGGGGGGATGGGGCAGGCGCAGTCGTGCTGAAGAGGTTCAATTCATCATCAAAGACGAAGCCCCTCATGGATAGTGGGAGGGATGTGGCGGAAGTTCTTTCCGTCCACATTCATTCGGATGGAGCAAGCGGCGAAAATCTTCTCCTTCCAGGGGGCGGATCCAGGACGACCCCTATCTCCTATGAAAGTGTGGACAAGAAACTCCATACCCTGAAAATGATCAAGGCAAATGAATCGGTCCGCGTGGCCGTGAAACGATTTGCAGAGGCGGCCGAGGAGGCGGCCTCCTTTAACGGCATCAAGGTCTCCGATGCGAGATGGATCATTCCCCATCAAGCCAACCTTCGCATCCTTCAACTGTTGGCCAAACGGCTCAATATCCCCTTTGAAAAGATCTATCTCACCGTTGAGAAATACGGAAATATCTCTTCGGCAACCATTCCCATCGCTCTTGATGAGGCGGTTCGAAACGGATCGATTCAAAAAGGGGACCATATCATCCTCACCGGTTTTGGCGGAGGTCTCACCTGGGCCAGCAGCCTGATTAAATGGTGAATGGTGAATCGTGATGGGTGATTGGGGTAACTCAAATCACGAATCACCAGCACGAGTCACGAGTCAAGAGCACGAATTATGAACGAACTCATCGATCAAGCATTGGCGATTCTCAAAAAGAAGGTTATTGATGGCTATGAAATCTTCCTTGAAGAGTCTTCTCATTTTGAGGTGGAGTCTAAAGAAGGGAAAGTGGATACCCTCCAGGCCTCCCAATCCTGGGGGATGGGCCTCCGAATTTTGAATCGAGGGAGAACAGGTTTCTCTTACACCACCTCTCCTTCGGCGTCCTCATCGGGAAGCATCGGGGAAGGGCTGGAGCGGATTTCAAAAGATGCCATTGCGAGCGCTGAAGTCACTTCTCCGGACCCATGTTTTGATTTTGCCCCTGTCCTGAAGAGTCCGCCTCCTTCCCTGCCCATTTTTGACGAAACCCTCTCCGGAGTCTCAGAGAAAAGGAAGATCGAAAATGCGAGGAATCTGGAAGAAGCGGCTCGATCTGTGGACACGGGAAGAATTAAGAAAGTGAGAAAGGCTTCCTACCAGGAGTCAATCTCCAGAGCGACCCTGATCAACTCAAACGGACTCCGTTTTTCTTATGATGTGACCTTTGCCTCAGTCAGCGTGATGGCCATTGCCGAGGAGTCAGGAGAGTCGGAGGTGGGCTGGGATTTCGATTTCAGCCATTTTATAGATAAGATCGACGTGAAGAAAGTGGGAAGGGAGGCGGGAAGAAAGGCGCTGGAGAGACTTGGCGGAAAGAGAATTTCCTCCGGAGTCTATCCGGTCCTCCTGGAGAACCATATTGGTTCGGAATTTTTATCCCTGCTGGCCCATTCATTCCTTTCAGAACAGGTGCAAAAGGGCAAGTCTGTCCTTAAGGATAAAATGAGCGCGATTTTTTTCTCTCCCCTCCTTTCCATCGTGGATGATGGTCTCATTACGGAAGGTGCGGCGGCTTCTCCTGTCGATGGGGAAGGAACGCCGAGTCAACGGACGGTTGTTGTGGCTAAAGGGGAAATAAAAGGATACCTTTATGACAGGTTCTGGGCCAACCGGGAAAATCTCCGTTCCGGAGCATTGGGGAGCGGGTCAACAGGCAACAGCCTGCGGCATAGCATCAAATCCCCTCCTGGATTAGGGACTTCAAATTTCTTTATCGAACCGGGGAAGGTTTCGTTCACATCATTGATCAAAAGCCTTGATCGGGGGGTTGTCATTCAGGAAGTGATGGGGATCCATACTGTGGACCCCATCTCAGGCGATTTCTCCCTGGGCTGTTCGGGACAATGGGTTGAAAAAGGGGAGAAAGTCCATCCGGTTAAGTCGATCGCCATAGCCGGGAACCTCTACCAGCTCTTCCGGAAATTGGCCGGGGTTGGAGATGATCTCAGGTTTTTTGGGAAAATCGGATCCCCATGCCTTTTGATCGACGGCCTCGAAGTTAGCGGAAACTAAAGGAAAAATGTTTTCAAAACCCTTTGCTTGAAAGTGTTTAAAAAGCCAAAAAAAACTTGACAGGAGCATTCTAAATCTGGTATGAAAGACGGGCGCTAAGGGGTGAAGCTTCATTCCCATTTTTGGGTGAAACAAGGGGTGAATGTTGGATAAAGAGTTTATCACCATTCTCATATTCGGGCATAAGACCTCCAAGACCCGGCATCTGAAGATCAGGAAAACGGCCATTAAGATTGGCCTCTATCTATTAGCCTTTACCATTCTCTCCGTCACCTTTATCTTCTGTGACTATATCCAGGTGAAGAAGAAGGCTTATGAAGTTGCACGGTTACGTGAACAGACAGAGGCCCAGAGGTCACAGCTTCATTTTTTCTCCTCAAAAATTGAAGACCTGGAAAAACAGGTCTCCAAACTGAAAGATTTTGACAAGAGGATCCGGGTTATTGCCAATCTGGAAAGAGGTCAGGAGTCCACTTCCTTTATGGGGATGGGGGGGCCTTCTCCGTCGGATTTACGGGAGAAATTAAAAGGGGAGAAGGACGATAAGGGGCTGGTTCATCAGATGAAGGTCGATGTCGAGCGTCTCCAATCAGAGGCGACCTCACGGGAGATAAGCCTTTTTGAACTCGAAAAAGTTCTGCAAACGAAACAGGAGATGTTGGCCCATACCCCTTCCATCTGGCCCGTTCAGGGCTGGGTTACGTCCGACTTTGGGTTTCGAGCCAACCCCTTTACGGGATTGACCCAGATGCACGAGGGGATCGATATTTCCAACCGAACGGGAACGGTTGTGATCGCTCCCGGGAATGGTTTTGTCTCCGATATCGGGAGCGATTGGGCCCATGGAAAGTTCCTGGTCATCTCTCATGGATTCGGGATGACGACCCGATACAGCCATCTCAATCAGGCGCTGGTGAAGGCGGGACAGAAAGTAAAACGGGGGGATAAGATCGCGGAGGTCGGAACGAGTGGAAAGACAACAGGTCCCCACCTCCATTACGAAGTGAAGCTGAATGGCATTCCGGTCAATCCGATGAGGTATATCCTTAATTAATCACAACTCTTATTCTGTTCTGTATTCCAATAACCAAATCCCAAATTCCAAAACCCAAATAAATTCCAATTTGCCAAACGACTTCTTTACCCCTGGTTTTAGAATTGGGTCATTGAGATTTGGATATTATTTGGATATTGATGCTTGGAGATTGGTTATTCCTTCCATCAAGTCCTCTGTTTGTCCCGGAGAAAATAGTTGAACCAGGGAAAGAACGAGTCGAATACCCCAGTCGGGCTTTTTATTTGCCTGTTGAAACCTGTTTCCATCCATTATATAATTTTTGGAGACTTACACATTGAAGTCTGAGAATTTATCTCTAACATTCAGAAATAACCCCCCAAAAAGAATCTCCCCTCCCCTGGTGGGAGGGAATTGAGGGGAGGGGGACCAAATTAGTTTTGTCCACCCCCACCTTCATCCTCCCCCATCGAAGGGGGAGGAGATTAAATGGGGAAAATTTCAAATATTTTTGGCTAGAAATTAAAGAGGAAATTAACGAGGGAAGGGGTTCTATGCTCGGTTTAATCATAAGGAAGATTGTGGGAAGCAAGAATGAGAGGGAGTTGAAAAGAATCCGGCCTCTTGTTCAGGAGATCAATGAACTCGAACCCAAAATTCAGCCGTTGAATGATGATCAGCTCAGGGCAAGGACAGGGGAGTTCAAGGAGAGGATCGACAGGGGAGAGCCTCTGGAGGAGGTTCTTCCCGAAGCCTTTGCCGTTGTCCGAGAGACGGCCAGGAGAGCCCTCGGGGAGCGGCACTATGATGTCCAGCTGATCGGCGGGATTGTGCTCCATGAAGGAAAGATATCCGAGATGGCGACTGGCGAGGGGAAGACTCTTGTAGCCACCCTGCCTGCCTATCTGAACAATCTGACGGGAAAGGGCGTCCATATCGTCACTGTGAACGACTACCTGGCCAAGAGGGACAGTGAATGGATGGGGGCGATCTACCGGTTTCTGGGCCTTTCCGTCGGGGTGATCGTCCACGAATTGAATGACCAGGAGCGGAAAAAGGCTTACGGTTGCGATATCACCTACGGGACGAATAACGAATTCGGGTTTGACTACCTCAGGGACAATATGAAGTTCGATATCCAGGATTATGTCCAGAGGGATCTGAATTATGCCATCGTGGACGAGGTGGACAGCATTCTGGTCGATGAAGCGAGAACGCCCCTCATCATCTCCGGCCCTACCGAGGAGTCGACCGACAAATACTACAAGATCAACCGGATCATCCCAAGTTTGAAACAGGGGAAGGATTACCAGATTGAGGAGAAGACCCACGCCGCTTTTCTGATGGAAGAAGGAGTGGCTCAGGTGGAGAGACTGCTCCGTGTGGAGAATCTCTATGATCCGAGGAATATCGAAATCCTCCATCATGTCAACCAGGCCTTAAAAGCCCATGCCCTTTTTAAAAGGGACGTGGACTATGTGCTGAAGGACGGCCAGGTGGTGATCGTCGATGAATTTACCGGCAGGTTGATGCCCGGGAGGAGATGGAGCGACGGCCTCCATCAGGCGGTCGAGGCAAAGGAAAATGTGAGGATCGAGAATGAGAATCAAACTCTGGCCACCGTCACCTTCCAGAACTATTTCCGGATGTATAAGAAACTGGCCGGCATGACCGGCACAGCGGACACCGAAGCGGCTGAGTTCAGGAAGACTTACAATCTGGATGTCGTGGTCATCCCCACCAATATGCCTCTGATCCGAACCAATCATTCCGATGTCATTTACAAAACCGAAGAGGAGAAATTCCGCGCCGTCGTCAGAGAGATAGAGGAACTCCATAAACTGGGCCGTCCTGTTCTGGTGGGAACAATCTCCATCGAGAAGTCGGAGAGGTTGAGTCTTTTGCTGAAGAAACGGGGGCTTCCGCATAATGTCCTCAATGCAAAGCATCATGAGAGGGAGGCTGAGATCATTGCCCAGGCGGGAAGGGTGGGGATGGTCACCCTCTCGACGAATATGGCGGGAAGGGGAACCGATATCCTCCTCGGAGGAAATCCCAAATTTCTGGCCAGAACCATGGTGGAAGAAAAAGACGATCCTGAAGCAATGCAGAAGGCCTATGAAGAGGCTTACCGGAAAGCCCTGAACATCGTCCGGAAGGAGAAGGAGAAAGTGGTCCAGTCAGGGGGCCTCCATGTCCTCGGAACCGAGCGGCATGAGGCGAGGCGGATCGATAACCAGTTGAGGGGGAGATCGGGAAGACAGGGCGATCCGGGCTCCTCCAGGTTCTTTCTCTCTTTGCAGGATGATCTGATGAGGATCTTCGGTTCGGAGAGAATTTCTAAGATCATGGACCGGCTGGGCATCGAGGAGGACCAGCCCATTGAGCATAACCTTGTCACCAGGGCGATCGAGAATGCGCAAAAGAAGGTCGAAGCCCATAACTTTGAAATCCGGAAACATCTGCTGGAATACGATACGGTGATGAATAAACAGAGAGAGGTGATCTATTCCCAGAGGCGGGAAGTCCTGACGGGCGGCGACCTCAAAGAGTCTCTAATGGAAATGATTGAAGAGCAGGCCGAAGGCATTGTGAGCCTCTATATCGACGAGAAAGCTCACCCGGAGGATTGGGATATGAAGGGGCTCCAGGACGCCATCTATCAGCAGTTCTCTTTTCGATGGGTTGCTTCCCCGCAGGAAGAAGACGGCTTGAGTCGGGAACGCCTAACCGAAATGATTATTGAGAAGGCAAAAGAGGTTTATCAGAAGAAGAAGGAGGAGGGGTTTGTCAGGTTGCCATTCGATATTGAAAAAGAGATCATGCTCCGATCCATTGATCACCACTGGAAAGATCATCTCCTCGGGGTCGATCAGTTAAAGGAGGGGATCGGGTTAAGAGGGTATGCTCAGAAAGATCCCCGCATTGAGTATCAGAGGGAAGCCTATCAGATGTTCCTTGAGATGTTAGAGAGGATCAAGAGGGATACGGTTGAGAAGCTCTTTGCCATCCAGATCGCAAGGGAGCAGGAAGTGCGGGAGATGAAGGTGGAGAAGAAACAGACCTTCGTCATGAGCCGTGGAACGGAGGCCGCTGCCCAGAGGGGCGGTGAGACCGAGGATGGGAAAGGGGTGACGGTGCGCCGGGATGCAAAGAAGGTGGGCCGCAATGATCCCTGCCCCTGTGGAAGCGGCAGGAAGTATAAGCGATGTTGTCTGGAAAAAGAGGAAGCAAGAGCGTAAACAAGAAAATTCCAAATCCCAAATCCCAAATAATGATGGTCTCGTAAAAAGTCGAAAAATCCTAATGATCGTCATTCCCCGACTTGATCGGGGAATCCAGTCTTTTCAAGTAATTATTAGTCCACTGGACACCGGTTTTTACCGGTGAGACGACTTTTTACGAGACCATCAAATAATATCCAATCACCAAATTCCAATTATCAAAAGTTTTGGAAATTGGAAATTGAATATTGGAATTTGTTTGGATATTGGCGCTTGGGATTTGGAATTTTAGATTCTGACGCAGGAAATTAATTTATTTTACGATGAGGGGCTAAAATGGGAATGTGCGACTTCAGTGTGCCTGGTTTTCTCTTTTCGGGGATTCCAGCAGGGATTAAGAAGAATGGGGCAAACGATCTCGGGTTGATTTATTCCGAGGTTCCCGCCCGGGTCGCCGGACTCTTTACGACCAATGCGGTGAAAGCAGCCCCTGTCCAGATCGATATGAGGCGGATAAAGAGAGGTCTCTGCCAGGCCGTATTGATCAACAGCGGAAATGCGAATGCCTGCACAGGAAGTCAGGGGTTAAGGGATGCAAGGAATACCTCTTTGCTTTTGGCAAAGCAGATGGGGATTGACGAAAAATTGATCCTTCTCTCTTCAACAGGCGTCATCGGTGTCCCTTTACCCACAGAGAAGATCGAACAGGGCTTGCCCAAATTAATCAAATCACTTTTACCAGGGGGATGGATGAATGTGGTTGAGGCCATTATGACTACGGATACCCATCCCAAAATGGAATGGGCAACCTGTAGAATCAAAGGGAAGAAGGTAAAACTCTGCGGGATGGTCAAGGGCGCAGGGATGATTCGACCCGATCTGGCGACGATGCTCTCCTTCCTTGTTACGGATGCCCATATTAAAGGTCCTCTTCTTCAAAAAATGCTGAAAGAGGCCGCTGAGGTTTCCTATAACCGGATTACGATAGATGGGGAGACGAGCACAAACGATACGGTATTACTTTTGGCCAATGGGAAAGCAGGCCATCCCGTTTTGAATCGCATGGATCGCGATGCTGAAACATTCCGGTCCATGCTTTTTGAGGTTTGTCAGAATTTAGCAGAGAGCCTTGTGAAAGATGGAGAGGGAGCAACAAAGCTCATCGAAATTGTTGTGCAGGGGGCGCGCAATAGAGAAGATGCGAAGAAGGCAGCCTACGCCATTGCCCACTCGCCATTGGTCAAGACCGCTTTTTTTGGAGAAGATGCCAACTGGGGAAGGATTCTCTGCGCCCTGGGCCACTGCGGCATTTCAATCAATCCGAATCGAATAGACGTTTTCTTTGATCAGGCTCCGATCGTGAAAAACGGGATGGGGGTAGGAGCTCGATTAGAAGAGAAAGCCGCAGAGGTCATCAAAAAAAAGTCCTTCAAAGTGATTGTCGATCTCCATAAAGGAAAGTCCTTTTCCTCCCTTCTCACCACCGATCTCTCTTTGGATTATGTCAAAATCAACGCCTCCTACCGCTCTTAAAAAAATAAAGATGGAAAGACAGGAGCAATTAGGGCATGACAAAAAACACACCCATATAAGGTGTAAGGTATAAATACACCCTATTGGGGGTGTAAATGGAGACCATAAGATGGTAATGGGTTTTTGTTTTCAGCCCCTTACGCCATCGAAAGCTACGGCGCCTGGTGGCCATTGATTTAAAACTGGGGAAATTCCAGGCAGCAGACAAAGGTCAGATGGAGCTTTACCTTCGTTGGCTGGAAAAATATGAAAAACAACCCGATGAGGAATCTCCAATTGGCTTAATTCTTTGCGCTGATAAATCCGAAGAACAGATCAAATTACTCCAACTCGATAAGGGAGACATCCGAGTAGCGGCTTATTTAACGGAGATCCCTCCCCGGAGGCTTCTTCAGGAGAAGCTCCATGAGGCGATACTTCTGGCATGTTTTTGTCTGGAAGAGAAGAGCGGAGATCAAGGGGATTCCAAACTCCAAAAACCTCACGGTTGAAATTATTGTCATCACTTTGTTTTTCTGATATAGTGGCCGCAATTCCTCATTGGCTTTTGCTATTCGATAATGACGCTATGCTCCATGCCTGCCTGCCGGAGCCTCTTGACCTCCGTAGCCTTGGCGTAAGAGGTTGGCGTAGGCAGGCGCCATACGTTTCACGCCTCACGATTAAAAAGGGGTGGGGGATGAGATTCCTGAAGGGGAAAAATAAGTGAATGAATTCAACAACGTGCCCCGGATTACTCGCAAGTCGTTATTTCAAAACAACTTATTTTCCTGCTTAATGTCACAAATGGTGACCTTATCGCGTAAGCAGAAATGAGGTTAAGAGATGAAAGGTCAGAAAGCCATCATCCCAATTGGTCAGATTGAACAGAGGATTCTCTTAATCCGTGGGCAGAGAGTCATGTTGGACGCTGACCTTGCAATGCTATATGGCGTGCCAACCCGTGTCCTTAACCAAGCGGTGAGACGAAATCTAAAGCGTTTCCCGCAAGACTTTATGTTTAAACTTACACAGCTTGAAAAGGATCAAGTGATCACAATTTGTGATCACCTTAAAAACCTCAGATAAGAGAAGGCTGGAGATGAAGAGGGAAATGCTAGCATACACCACTGATGATATAACGACCCTGATTGTAACAGTCCGCGGTAAGAGAGTTATTTTGGATCGGGATCTGGCCGCCCTGTATGGGGTTCCTACTTTTCGCTTCAACGAAGCAGTCAAACGTAACCGTAATCGGTTTCCGGAAGATTTTATGTTCCAACTTACAGGTGATGAAGCGGCCTGTTTGACATCGCAAATTGCGATGTCAAAGTCTAGGCGCGGTGGCCGGCGTACTCTTCCGTATGCATTTACAGAACACGGCACTGTTATGGCTGCCAATATTTTGAGATCTCCAAAGGCTATTCAGATGAGTGTGTTTGTGGTGCGTGCGTTCATTCGTATGCGGCAGATGCTTGTCGAGCAACGGGGTCTTGCACGCAAACTCGCAGCGTTGGAAGAAGAATTGACTGCAAGACTTGATGTTCATGAGACTGCAATTAACGAGATATTGGGCCAAATCAGACGATTGCTGAGTTCACCGCCAGAGCCTCAACCGCCAAAGAGACGAATAGGGTTCCTGGTGGAAGAACCGCATGTGCCCTACAAATCTTCAAAAGGATTTAAAAAGCAGAAAAGGCAATGAGCTTTTTTCGGGAACTATATCAGGGATGGAATTTTTAAATCAATTGGTGTAGAAAAGCCTCAAGTGAAACGTTCCTCAAACGAAGTGCTCCTTGAGCCTTAGCTGGTGCGCAAAAATTAATTGGCATTTTGGTTTGAAACTTTTGGGACCAGCGAATAGTTCCATAGTGGCAATTCATCATGCCGGACAAGGTTAATCTGTTTCATTTGATGATCGGAGACCTTGATACCCTTTTGATATTCTTTATCATTGAGAACGGCATCCACTTTCAAGCCCTTTTTGTTTGAGGTGGATCGGATGCACTCTATGGCAATCTCAAAAGACCTCAGAGGGCGGCCTTGCCAGTTGTCTGTGATTGGAC
>Ga0207951_100159_pt1 | contig 42842 bp, 43 predicted proteins | sample Subbio12Aug_8Bad_FD_184830 | JGI IMG/M metagenome (GOLD analysis project Ga0207951, IMG submission 184830) | Serpentinite rock and fluid subsurface biosphere microbial communities from McLaughlin Reserve, California, USA - CR12Aug_8Bad (SPAdes) | ecosystem: Environmental > Terrestrial > Deep... | reverse complement strand
ACGAGCTGATGACCGCCGACGCCACGGTCCGCGAGCGCATCCACGAGCGCGCCGCCGAGGCCGAACTGGCCGCCGCCGCACGCGCCGCCGGCCTGCGCCCGATGCGCGAGGACGGCCAGCGGCTGGTCGCCGCCGGCCTGACCGCGCCCGAGGAGTTGCTGCGCGTGACTCGCGATTGACGGCCTATCGTCGGTCATTTGTTGCTCATCATCTGCCACCTGAGCCGATGCCCGCGTACCGCTACGAAGCCCTGGATGCCGACGGCAAGCCCGCCAGCGGGCTGCTCGAGGCCGACAACGCGCGCGCGGTGCGCTCGGCGCTGCGCGCGCGCGCGCTGGTGCCGCTGGCGGTCACGCCGGTGGCCGCGCAGGTCACGGCCGACGCGGTCGGCACCGGGCTGGGGCGGTGGCGCCGGCGGGCATTCGCGGCCACCGCGCTGGCGGTCTGGACGCGCCAGCTCGCCGGGCTGGTCGGTGCCGGGCTGCCGCTCGAGCGCGCGCTGGCCGCGCTGGCCGACGAGGCCGAGCAGCCGCGCCAGCGCGAGCTGATCGCCCACCTGCGCGCCGAGGTCAACGCCGGCAGCAGCTTCGCGCGCGCGCTGGCCAGCGCGCCGCGCGAGTTCGACGAGGTCTACCGCGCGGTGATCGCCGCCGGCGAGCAAAGCGGCGCGCTCGGCGCGGTGCTCGAGCGCCTGGCCGACGACCTCGAGGCCAGCCAGGCGCTGCGCGCCAAGCTGCTGGCCGCCGCGCTGTACCCGGCGATCGTCTCGGTGGTCGCGCTGCTGATCGTCGTCTTCCTCGTCACCTACGTCGTGCCGCAGGTCGCCGGGGTGTTCGGCGGCACCCAGCGCGCGCTGCCGACGCTGACGCTGGCGATGCTGGCCCTGAGCGACTTGGTGCGCCACTGGGGCTGGCTGCTGCTGCTGGCGCTGGCCGGCGCCGGCGTGGCGCTGGCGCTGGCGCTGCGCCAGCCGGGGTTCCGGCTGCGCTTCGACGCCGCCTGGCTGCGCCTGCCGCTGCTCGGGCGGCTCGCGCGCGGCTACAACGCGGCGCGTTTTGCCGGCACGCTGGCGATGCTGGCCGGCGCCGGGGTGCCGATCCTGAAAGCCTTGCAGGCGGCGGCCGAGACGCTGGCCAACCGCGCGCTGCGCGCCGACGCGCTCGAAGCCCTGGCCCAGGTCCGCGAGGGCGCGCCGCTGGCCGCCGCGCTGGCCGCGCGCAAGCGCTTCCCCGGGCTGCTGGCGATGTTTGCGCGGCTCGGCGAGCAGACCGGCACGCTGCCGCAGATGCTGCAGCGCGCCGCGACCCAGCAAAGCGCCGAGGTCCAGCGCCGCGCGCTGGCCCTGGCCACCGTGCTCGAGCCGCTGCTGATCGTCGCGATGGGGCTGATCGTGATGCTGATCGTGCTCGCGGTGCTGCTGCCGATCATCGAGATGAATACCTGGGTCCGCTGAGGCTGCCCGCCACGGGCATGCGCCTTGCTTGTCAACACGGTGCGGCCGTGAAATCCGCAGCAGCGCACGGGAAATCGCCGGCTGTTCCAGACTATGCGAACGCCGCCGGTCTGCCGTAATCCAAGTCAGAGCCGGCCAGGAGGAGTTGCCAATGAGCGCGCCGAATGCCAGGGACGGGCCCCATGCACTGATCCCGATCGCGCAGATGCGTGCGGTCTACCGCGTCGACGACGTCGAGAAGTGCCTGGCCAAGCTGCCGCCGCGCGAGCACGAGACGCTGCGCGGCACCTACGAGCGCATGCTCGAGCGCGGCCCCGAGCGCTTCCAGGTCCAGCCCGCGGGCGTGCCGGCCATGGACGCGCTCTACGACGAGCTGCCCAACTTCCGCGCGGTGCTCGACGACGTGCGGCGCCAGCTCGCGCTGTGCGCGGGCGGCGGCGACGCGCTCGAGCTCACGCCGATGCTGCTGCTGGGCCCGCCCGGGGTCGGCAAGACGCACTTCGCGCGCGAGCTGGCGCGGCTGCTCGGCACCGGCATGGGCTTCGTCGCGATGAGCTCGCTGACCGCCGGCTGGGTGCTGTCGGGCGCGTCCAGCCAGTGGAAGGGCGCGCGCCCGGGCAAGGTCTTCGAGACCCTGGTCGACGGCGCCTACGCCAACCCGGTGATGGTCGTCGACGAGATCGACAAGGCGCGCGCCGAACACGCCTACGACCCGCTGGGCGCGCTCTACAGCCTGCTCGAGCACGACACCGCGCAGCACTACACCGACGAATTCGCCGAGGTCCCGCTCGACGCGAGCCAGATCGTGTGGGTCGCCACCGCCAACGACGAGCGCGCGATCCCCGAGCCTATCCTCAACCGCATGAACGTCTACGCCGTCGCGATGCCCGAGCGCGACGCCGCGCGCACGATCGCGCTGCGGCTCTATACCGCGATCCGCGCGGCGCATGGCTGGGGCGCGCGCTTCGAACCGCAGCCCGACGAGGCCGTGCTCGGGCGCGTCGGCGAGCTCGTCCCGCGCGAGATGCGCCGGGCCTGGATGACCGCCTTCGGCAACGCCCGCCTGGCCGGGCGCGACCGCATCGAGCCCGCCGACCTGCCCGGGGCCGGGCCGCGGCGCGCGCCGATCGGCTTCGTGCACTGACCTGCGGCTGCGGGCGCCGTGACCCGCGGCCGCAGTTAGCATCGCGGCCATGCCCGCCAGCCTCGAAGGCCGCCTCGTCGTCGCGATCTCGTCGCGCGCGCTGTTCGACTTCGAGGACGAGAACCGCGTCTTCGAGGCCGGCGACGACCACGCCTACATGCGGCTGCAGCTCGAGCGGCTCGACACCCCGGCCGCGCCGGGGGTGGCGTTCTCGCTGGTACGCAAGCTGCTGGCCTTCAACGCCGCCGGCCCGGGCCCCGGCGAGCACGCGCGCGTCGAGGTCGTCATGCTCTCGCGCAACGACCCGGTCTCGGGGCTGCGCGCATTCCGCTCGGCGCAGCACCATGGGCTGGCGATCGGGCGCGGCGTCTTCACGCGTGGCACCAGCCCCTGGCGCTACCTCGGGCCGCTGGGCGCCAACCTGTTCCTGTCGGCCAACGAGGCCGACGTGCGCGCCGCGCTGGCCGCCGGCGTGCCGGCCGCGCGCGTCTACCCGCACAGCGCGCGCGCATCGCAGCAGCACCCGCACGAGGTCCGCATCGCCTTCGACGGCGACGCGGTGCTGTTCTCCGACGAGGCCGAGCGCGTCTACCGCAGCGGCGGGCTCGACGCCTTCCAGCAGCACGAGCACAGCCGTGTGGCCACGCCGCTGGCGCCGGGGCCGTTCAAGCCGCTGCTCGATGCGCTGCAGCGGCTGCAGCAGCAGCCCGGCGGCGGCATGCGGCTGCGCACCGCGCTGGTCACCGCGCGCAGCGCGCCGGCGCACGAGCGCGCGATCCGCACGCTGATGGACTGGCGCGTCGAGGTCGACGAGGCGATGTTCCTGGGCGGCCTGCCCAAGGGCGGGTTCCTGGGGGCCTTCGAGCCCGACTTCTTCTTCGACGACCAGACCGGCCATGTCGAGCACGCCGCCGCGCATGTGCCGGCCGGGCATGTGGCCGCCGGCGTGGCCAACGAGGCGACGCCGGCATGCTGAGGCTGCTGCAGCGGCTGTGGCAGCCGCGGCGGCCGCTGTTCTGGCTGTGGCTCGCCTTCAACCTGCTGTCGGCAGCCTTCGGCTGGGCGCTGCGGCTGCCCGGGCTGAGCGAGCCCGCGCTCGCGCTGTTCACCGCGCTCGCGCTGGCCAACGTCGCCGCCGCGCTGGCCGTGCTGTGGGCGCTGTTGCGCGCGCCGGCGGCGGGCGAAGTACCCGACAGCACGGCCGGGCGGCCGCGCTGAGCGTCCAGCCGCCGCCGGTGGCGCCGGCCGCGGTGCGCACACCGGCCCGGTCGCCGGCGGCAACGCTCAAGTCGCCCAGCGCTTGCGCCGGCGGTAGGACTTGGTGTCGCGAAAGCTGGTGCGGCCCTCGCTCGACAGACCGAGGTAGAACTCCTTGACCTCGGGGTTGGCGGCGAGCTGGTCGGCCGGGCCTTCCATCATGACCTTGCCGTTCTCGAGGATGTAGCCGTACTTGGCGTACTTGAAGGCGGCGTTGCTGTTCTGCTCGGCGATCAGGAAGCTCACGCCCTCCTTGTCGTTGAGGCTGTGCACGATCTCGAAGATCTCGGCCACCAGTTGCGGCGCCAGCCCCATCGACGGCTCGTCGAGCAGGATCATCTTGGGCTTGGCCATCAGCGCGCGGCCGATCGCCGTCATCTGCTGCTCGCCGCCCGAGGTATAGCCCGACAGGCTGCTGCGGCGCTGGGCCAGGCGCGGAAAGTAGTGATAGACCTTGTCGAGCTCGAGCCGGGTCTCGGCACGCGAGAGGTCGCGCGAATAGCAGCCGGTCTGCAGGTTCTCCTCGACCGTCAGGTGGGCGAAGCAGCGCCGGCCCTCCATCACGTGCACCATCCCCAGCCGCACCAGCTGATTCGGGTTGTAGCGGTCGATGCGCTGGCCCTGGAACTCGATCGAGCCCTTGCTGACGACGCCGCGCTCGGACGCCAGCAGCGTCGAGATCGACTTCAGCGTCGTGCTCTTGCCGGCGCCGTTGGCGCCGAGCAGGGCGACGATGCCGCCGGTGGGCACGCGCAGCGACACGCCCTTGAGGACCAGGATCACGTGGTCGTAGATGACCTCGATATTGTTGACCGCGAGGATAGGCCGCGACTGCGCCGCGGCGGCCGGGACGGGATCGGCGTAGGAAGCGGGAACGGCGCTCACTGGTGCACTCCGTGGCTCAGGCGGGGTCCGGCCCCGGTTTCGATCGGCGGGCAGGGCCCGGACTCGACGGCGGCCGGCGCCGCGCCCGTGGGCAGGGCGCCGGCCCCGCAGAGGGCCCGGACCCGGTGGTCGCGCCGCTTACGCCGGGCACACGCGCGGCGTGATGTTGTTCTCGCGGGCGTAGCGGGCGGCGGACTCCTCGACCATCGAGCGCACCATCGCGCGGTCCGAGCTGACCCACTCGGGCGTCACGATGTTCCAGCGCGCGCCGTCCCACTGCATGACCTTGATCACACCGGCGCCCTCGTGGTCGGCGCAGGTCAGGCGCATCGGCGGCATCAGGCCGTGCAGGCCGAGTTCGCGCAGCCGCGCGTCGGTCAGGTTGATATTCTCGAAGCCCCAGCGGACCTGCTCGCCGTCCATGACCTGGCCGCGGCCGAAACGCGCCTGCGCGGTGCGCAGCGCCTCCATCCACATGCTGCCCATCGCCAGGCCGCGGTTCCAGTAGACGCTGCCGATGCGCGCGCGATCGGCCAGGTTGCCGCGGCCGGCGCCGTAGACGACGCGCTCGATCTCGCGCACGATGCCGAAGTCGCGCCCGCCGGGCGTGATCGCGGTCGCGAAGTAGCCCGTGGCCGCAGGGCCCGCCGGCACGACATCGTCTTCCGCGCCGGCCCACCAGATGCCCAGCATCTTCTCGCGCGGGTAGCCCATGCGCGCGGCGCTGGTCAGCGCGGTCGAATTCATGCCGGGACCGAAGCCCCAGAGGATGACCCAGTCGGGGTTCTCGCGGCGGATGCGCGTCCACTGCGCGCCCTGCTCGAGGCCGGCGGGCAGGGCCACCGGCAGCTCGACCAGCGTGAAGCCCAGCCGCGGCGCGAGCGCGCGAAACACCGGCAGCGGCTCGCGCCCGTAGGCGTTGTCGATGTAGAGATGGACGATGGTCTTGCCGCGCAGCCGCTCCATGCCGCCTTCGCGCGCGCCGATCCAGTTGATCATCGCCGAGGCGCCCGACCAGTAGTTGGTCATGATCGCGAACAGCCACGGAAAGACCCGGCCGTCGGCGGCGTCGGAGCGGCCGAAGCCGAACTGCGGGATGACCACGCGGTCGGCGGGCAGGCGACCGAGCAGACCGTAGGCCATCGGCGTCGACAGCGGCTCGAAGATGACGTTGCGGTGCGCGCCCCAGGTCAGCAGCCGGTGGTAGCACTCGATGCCGCGCGCCGGGATGTATTCGGTCTCGCATTCCTGCCAGACCAGCTCGACGCCGTTGATGCCGCCGGTCATGTTGACGTGGGTCATCACGTCGATGATGCCGCCGAAGATCGCGCTGCCGGCCGCGGCGAACGGGCCGACGCGGTAGCTCGGCAGGCCGATGTACTGCTGCGGCCTGGCCTGCGCCGACAGCATCGGTGCTGCCAGCGCCGCAGCGCCGACGGCCAGCACACGGGCCGCATCGCGGCGCGCGGGGTTGCGGGGATGGCCGGTATCGCTCATGTCTGTCTCCTCTGTGCCGAGGGGGTCGGCAGTGGTGCGGTGGACGAAGGCCTCGAGCCCTGGCTGCGGCTGCGTCTCAGTGCGGGAAGGGCCACAGGCGCAGCCTCTCTTTGGCGACCTGCCAAAGCCTGGCGAGCCCATGCGGCTCGACGATCAGGAAGAAGATGATGAAGGCGCCGAACAGCAGCACTTCGAAGGCCGACAGCAGGGCCTTGTCGAAGACCCCGCCGGTGACGAAGTCGAAGAAGATCGCCAGGAAGATCGGCAGCAGCAGGATGAACCCGGCCCCCAGGAACGAACCCAGGATCGTCGCCAGGCCGCCGATGATGACCATGAACAGGGTCTGGAACGACAGCAGGATGCTGAACGCCGAGGGCTCGACGGTGCCCAGGTACGCGAAGGCGAACAGCGCGCCGGCCACCCCGCAGTAGAACGAGCTGATCGCGAAGGCCATCAGCTTGGTGCGCATCAGCCGGAAGCCGACGACCTCGGCGGCGACGTCCATGTCGCGCACCGCCATCCACGAGCGGCCGATGTTCGAGCGCGCCATGTTCTTGGCCGCCAGTGCGAGCAGGGCGACGATGGCCAGCACGAGCAGGTACTTCTCGGCCGGGCTGGCAAAGTGGTAGCCCAGGATGACCATCGGCTGCGCGGTCATCACCCCGGCCGGGTCGTAGTTGGTGAACCAGCCGACGTTCTCGAGCGTCCAGACGATGAAGAACTGCGCCGCCAGCGTGGCCACCGCCAGGTACAGGCCGCGCACGCGCAGGCTCGGCAGGCCGAAGGCGACGCCGACCAGCGCGGTGGTCAGCCCGGCCAGCAGGACGGCCAGCAGGAACGGCATGCCGTCGATGCGCAGCATGAAGTTGAAGCAGGCGAACGCGCCGACCGCCATGAAGCCGGCCGAGCCGATCGAGAGCTGCCCGGTGTAGCCGGTGATGATGTTCTGGCCGATCGCGGCCAGCGACAGGATCAGCCACGGGATCAGGATCGCCATCAGCAACCAGTTGCTGGCGAAGCTGGGCACGACGAGCACGGCCAGCGCCAGCAGCACGAGGATCGCCACGCGGTCGAGGGCCAGCGGGAAGATGCGCGCATCCTGCGCGTACGAGGCGCGGAAGTTGCCGGTTTCGCGGTAGAACATGGTCAGGGTGCTCCGTGGGGCTCAGACGCGCCGGATGATCTTCTCGCCGAACAGCCCCTCGGGGCGCACCAGCAGGAACAGGATCGCGAAGATGAACGGGAACCAGGCCTCGGTGCCACCGCCGAGGATCGGGCTGCCGACGTAGACCTCGAACATGCGCTCGGCCACGCCGACGAGCAGGCCGGCGACGATGACCCCGGGCACCGAGGTGAAGCCGCCGATGATCAGCACCGGCAGCGCCTTGAGCGCGAGGAAGACCAGCGCAAACTGCACGCCGGCGCGGCTGGCCCAGAGCATGCCGGCGACCAGCGCGATGATCCCGGCGACCGCCCAGACCATCATCCAGATCCGCTGCAGCGGGATGCCGGTGGCCAGCGCCGCGCCGTGATCGTCGGCCACCGCGCGCAGACCGCGGCCGACCTTGGTGCGCGAGAAGACGACCGCCAGCGTCCCGACCAGCACGGCGGCGACCGTGGCGGCGAAGAAGTCGAACTGGGTGATCAGCAAACCGGTGTTGGTGAGGATCCACTCGATCGGCACGTCGGGGATGCCGAGGTCCATGCGCCGGACCTCGACCCCCCACAGCAGTTGCGCGAGCCCCTCGACGACGAAGGCCAGGCCGATGGTCGCCATGAACAGCGTGATCTCGTGCTGGCCGACCAGCGGCCGCATGACGACGCGCTCGGTGACGACGCCCAGCAGGATCATGACGCCGACGGCCAGCAGCACGGAGAACCAGAACGGCACGCCGAGTTCGGCAAAGCCGACCACCGTCGCCGCGCCGAAGAAGACCATCGCGCCCTGCGCGAAGTTGAACGCCGTCGAGGCCTTGTAGATCAGCACGAAGCCGAGCGCGACCAGCGAGTACATCAGGCCGGTCATCAGGCCGCCGATCACGACCTCCGCGAACATCTGCAATGGTGTCATCGCGCGGGCCCCTGCTGTGCGGTGTTCAGTGCGCGACGCCGAGGTAGGCGTCGATCACGGTCTGGTCGTTGCGGACCACGTCGGGCGTGCCGTCGCCGATCTTGCGGCCGTAGTCGAGCACGACGACGCGGTCGGAGATGTCCATGACGACCCCCATGTCGTGCTCGATCAGGACGATGGTCGTGCCGAACTCCTGGTTGGCGTTGAGGATGAAGCGGCACATGTCCTGCTTCTCCTCGACGTTCATGCCGGCCATCGGCTCGTCGAGCAGCAGGATCTGCGGCTCGGCGGCGAGCGCGCGCGCGAGTTCGACGCGCTTTTGCAGCCCGTAGGGCAGGCGCGCCACCGGCGTCTTGCGCACATGCTGGATGCCGAGGAATTCGATGACCTCCTCGGCCTTGCGGCGCTGCTCGACTTCCTCGCGCTGCGCCGGCCCCCACCACAGCGCCTGCAGCAGGAAGCTGCTGCGGATCTTGAGGTTGCGCCCGGTCATGACGTTGTCGAGCACCGACATGCCCTTGAACAGCGCGATGTTCTGGAAGGTGCGCGCGATGCCCTGCTCGGCCGCGCGGTGCGTGTCCATGCGGCTGCGCACCTCGCCGCGCAGCGTGATGCGGCCCTGCTGCGGGTGGTAGACGCCGTTGATGACGTTGAGCATCGAGCTCTTGCCGGCGCCGTTGGGGCCGATGATGGCGCGGATCTCGCCTTCGCGGACGTCGAACGAGACGTCGGTCAGTGCCTTGACGCCACCGAAGGCCAGCGAGATGTTCTCGACCTGGAGGACGACGTTGCCGCCGCGGCGATCGTTCATGCTGCGCTCCCTGGGCGTCTCAGGCCGGCTGCGGCACGGCCGCCGCGGCCGCCGGCAGCTCGCCGGCGTGCTCGTAGACGTAGGCGGCGTGGATCGCCAGCGTCGCGGCGACGACGCCCTCGCGGCCGTCGTCGAAGCGCACCGCGGCCTCGACGCGGTGCTCGGCGTCGCCGCGGTGCAGGGCGGCGAACAACGACGCGTACTTGGCCATCACGTGGCTGCGGCGCAGCTTCTGGGTGCGCGTCATCTCCTGGTCATCGGCGTCGAATTCCTTGTGCAGGATGACGAAGCGCCGGATCTGCGCGCGCCAGAGCTCGGGCGTGGCAGCCAGCGCGCGGTTGACCTCGGCGATGTGCTCGCCGACCAGCCCGGCGACCGGCGCGAGCGCGACCAGTTCGCGGTAGCCGCTGAAGGCGTACTGCTTGCGGTCGGCCCAGTCGCGCAGCGAGTCGTAGTCGACGTTGACGACGCAGACCACGCTGTGGTGCCCGTCGCTGGCGACGATGGCCTCGCGGATGTACTGCGAGAAGCGCAGCCGGTTCTCGATCTCGCGCGGCGCGAACTGCACGCCGGCGACGCTCAGCAGGTCGGCGCGGCGGTCGATGATGCGCACTTCGCCGGCGGCGTCGATGACCGCGGCGTCGCCGGTGCGGAACCAGCCGGCGGCGTCGGCGACGCCGAGCGCCAGCCCGGGGCCGCGGATGCAGAGTTCGCCCTGCTCGACGCGCACTTCCATGCCGTCGATCGGCCGCCCGACGACGTCGGCGGCGCTGCGCCGGTCGCGCGGCACACAGACCACGCCCGCGCTCTCGGTGCTGCCGTAGACAGCCTTGAGGTTGACGCCCAGCGAACGGAAGTAGCCGAACAGCTCGCTGCCGACGGCCTCGCCGGCGACGTGCAGGACGCGAATGCGCGCCACCCCGAGCGCGTCCTTGAGCGGCGAGTAGATCAGCCCGCGGCCGAGCGCATACTGCAGGCGCTCGCCCAGGCCGACCGCCTCGCCGACCAGGACGCGCTCGCCGGCGTGCGCGGCGACGGCGAGGAAGTGGCGGTAGAGGCGCCGCTTGAACGGCGAGGCGTCCTCCATCCGCAGCGTGACCTGCTTGAGCAGCGCCTCGAGCGAGCGCGGCGTCGCGACGTGGAAGGTCGGGCCGATGTCGCGCAGGTCGGCGGCCACGGTGTCGGCCGATTCCGGGCAGTTGATCGTGTAGCCGCAGACCTGCCACTGCGCAAAGCAGCTCAGGTGCTGCTTGACCCAGGCCAAGGGCAGCCAGGCCAGGACCTCGTCGCGCTCGCCGAGCCCTTCGAGGCGTGCAATCGCCGACGCGGTGTGGATCAGCGCGGCGTGGGTCAGGCGCACGACCTTGGCCTCGCCGGTCGTGCCGGAGGTGTGCAGCACGATGGCCACATCCGCAGGCGCGCCGCGGGCGATCTCGGCGTCGACCTCGGCGACGCGCGGGCGGCCGCCCTCGACGAGGCGCTCGAACGGCAGCAGCCCGGCGTCGGGGTAGGCGTCGAGCCCGCGCGCGCTGGTGTAGACGATGTGCGCCAGGCTCGGCATCTGCGCGCGCAGCAGCAGCAGCTTGTCGACCTGCTCCTGGTTCTCGGCGATCGCGTGCGTGATGCCCAGCCGCGCCATCAGCGGCGCGATCTCGTCGGCCGAGGCGTCTTCGTAGAACGGCACGGGCAGCGCGCCGATGGCCTGCGCACCGAGCATCGCGAAGTACAGCCGCGGCCGGTTGCGGCCCAGGACCGCCACCGGCATGCCGCGCCCGACGCCCAGCGCGAGCCAGCCGGCGGCGACCTCGCGCGACTGCGCGGCGACCTCGCTCCAGGTCCAGGTCTGCCAGATGCCGAGGGCTTTCTGGCGCAACGCCGGCCGCTGACCCCGCGTGGCGGCGTTGTCCAGCAAGAGCTTCGGCAGCGTCTTCACGTCCACCCACCCTCGTATCGTTGCGCGTGGGGGCCGACTTTAAGGTTGCAGCAAGCTCTGTCAACCTCGGGTAGACACTAGTCGGAGAAGGGCGGGCCACGCGCCAGCGGCGAAGCCCGGGCCCGCGATGGCCGGGGCCCTTGTGGCCGGGCCCGACCCGTGTCAACCTGTAGTGCCCTGCCTGTGCCGACCAGCCCAGCCATGTCCGACGACGATCCCGAAGGCCACACCCCGCCAGCGTTCGACCCGGACGCGGCGCTGGCCACGCTGCGCCGCGGTCTGCGCGAGCTCGGCCTGACCGAGCGCGCAGGGCGCCACGAGCGGCGCGGCATCGCGCTGGCGCGCGCTGCGGTCGAGGGCGATGCCGTGGCCGCCGGCCTCGTGCGGCAGCCCTCGCGCAGCAGCCCCGAATGGCAGATGCGGCGGCTGCGCTCGGCGGCCGAGCTGCGCGACTGGCTGGCCGAGGCCCGGCGCCGGCTCGCGGCCTGGGGCGAGCGCGAAGACTGAGCGCCGTTGCGGCCGCAGGCCCGGGCTACGTAGTTTCCGTGGCAGCGGCGGCGCGCCGGGTTGCTAGCATGCAAGCCCCCGTACCCGCAACCCCCTCCCAGGAGATCCGCATGAAGAAGCTGCTGATGGCCGCCGCGATGGCGCTGGCCGCAGGCCTGGCCTCGGCCTTCCCCGAGCGGCCGATCACGATCATCGTGCCCTTCGTCGCCGGTGGCCCGACCGACACCGTCGCGCGCAACTTCGCCGATGCGCTGCGCGGCTCGCTCGGCGGCAACCCGACCATCGTCATCGAGAACGTCGGCGGCGCCGGCGGCACGCTGGGCGCCAACCGCGCCGCGCGCGCCACCGCCGACGGCCACACGCTGCTGCTGACGCACATCAGCATGGCGACCTCGGCCACGCTCTACCGCAACCTGCCGTACCGCACCCTCGAGGACTTCGAGTACGTCGGCATGATCAACGAGGTGCCGATGACGCTGGTCGGCCGCCCGACGCTGCCGGCCAACAACATGGCCGAGCTGCGCCGCTGGATCGACGCCAACCGCGGCCGCATCAACCTGGCCAACGCCGGCGTCGGCTCGGCCTCGCACCTGTGCGGGCTGCTGTTCCAGCAGGCCATGCAGGTCGACATGACGACCGTGCCGTACCGCGGCACCGCGCCGGCGATGACCGACCTGATCGGCGGCCAGGTCGACCTGATGTGCGACCAGACCACCAACACCACGCCGCAGATCGAGGGCAACAAGATCAAGGCCTTCGCGGTGACCACCACACGGCGGCTGACCACGCCGGTGCTGCGCAACCTGCCCACGCTCGACGAGTCGGGGCTGCGCGGCTTCAATGTGACGATCTGGCACGGCCTGTACGCGCCGCGCGGCACGCCGCCAGCGGTGCTGCAGCGCCTCAACACCGCGCTGCAGAGCGCCCTGCGCGACGCCGAGTTCGGCCGTCGCATGGAAGCCCTGGGTGCAGTGATGATCACCGACGACCGCGTCAGCCCGGCCGGCCACCGGCGCTTTGTCGCCGCCGAGATCGACCGCTGGGCACCGGTGATCCGCGCCGCCGGGCAGTTCGCCGACTGACCGCCGGAGCGCTCGCTGGGCGGGGCCCTCGGCGCCCGCAGACCGCCCGCGAGGGCGGTTTTTTCTTGCCGGCGCGCGACGGCGGTGCGCGGGTCAGTCGCCAGCCCGCTCGCCCGGATCGGCGTCGTGCGTCTCGACGTCGCGCGGCAGCAGCTGGATCGTCGCGCGCAGGCCCGGCACGCTGCGCAGCAGCGCCTGCTCGACGGCCGCGCGCATCGCCGCGGCACGGCCCAGCGACCAGGCCGCGGGCAGGTGCATGTGCAGCTCGACATGGTGGCGCCGCCCGGCGCGCCGGGTCACGACATGGTCGAAGCGGATCGACGGGTGCGCGAACGAGGCCAGCACCTCGTCGACCCGCGCGCGCAGCTCGGGCTCGAGCGCGGCGTCCATCAGCCCGTCGGCGCTGCGCCGCAGCAGGGCGAGCGCGGTGCGGGCGATCAGCGCGGCGACGGCCAGCGCGATCAGCGGGTCCAGCCACAGCCAGCCGGTGTAGCCGGCCAGCAGCACGCCGGCGACCACCCCGACCGAGGTCCAGACGTCGCTCATCAGGTGGCGCGCGTCGGCCTCGAGCGCGATCGAGCGCTGCGCGCGCGCCTTGCGCAGCATGGCCCAGGCCAGCGCGCCGTTGAGTGCGGTCGCCACCAGCGACAGCGCGCCGCCCCAGCCGAGCTGCTCGAGCGGCTGCGGCTGCCACAGCCGGTGCAGCGCGACCGCGGCGATGGCCAGCGCGGCGACCAGGATCAGCAGGCCCTCGAAGCCGCTCGAGAAATACTCGGCCTTGTGGTGGCCGTAGGGGTGCGCGTCGTCGGGTGGCGCCGCGGCCAGCGTGACCATGACCAGCGCGAAGCCGGCGCCGGCCAGGTTGACCAGCGATTCGAGCGCGTCGGAGAGCATGCCGACCGAGCCGGTCAGCCACCAGGCGCCGGCCTTGAGCCCGATGGCGAGCACGGCCACCGCAATCGACAGCTTGAGGTAGGCGGCCACCGACACCGTGACGCCCCCTCAGCGCGCCCCGCCGCGCAGCGCGCGCAGGCCGCCGGCAGCGGCCACCGCCAGCGCCTGCAGCAGCGCCGCCAGGCCGTAGAGCAGGGCCACGACCAGCGCCTCGGCGGCGCCGACACCGAAGGCGGCCAGCGCGAGCACCGCCGCCGCCTCGCGCGTGCCCCAGCCGCCGAAGCCGACCGGCAGCGCGGCCAGCAGGAAGACCGGGACCGCGGCAACGGCCCAGGCCCAGGCCGGCAGGCTCACGCCGACGGCCTGCCCGGCGCACAGCAGCGCGCCGACCGACAGCAGTTGCACGACGACCGAGCCGAGCACCTGCCAGCCGTACTGCGCGGGCGCGCGCGGCCGCTGCGCCAGCCGGGCCAGCCGCGCCGGCCAGCGCAGCGGCGCGGCAGCCGCCGTGGCCGGGCGCAGGCCATGCCGCCAGGCCAGCAGCAGCGCCAGCGGCAGCAACAGCCCGAGCGCGGCGGCGCCGACCAGCAGCGCCGGGCCATGGCCGCTCGGCTCCAGGCCGAGCGCGCCCAGCGCCGCTGCGCCGCCGCCGGCGGCCAGCCCCCAGGCCGCGGCCAGCGCACCCAGCACGACGAGCACCCACAGCCCGCCGACGCGGTCGCCGAGCACCGAGACGCCTGCCTCCATCGCCGGCAGCCCGGCGCGCGTCAGCGCATGCGCGCGGTAGAGGTCGCCGCCGACGACCGCGCCGGGCAGCACGGCGTTGATCGCAACGCCGTGGAAGTATCTGACCAGCGCCCAGCCCGGGCTCACGCCGGCGCCGAGCCAGCGCGCGAGCAGCCACCAGCGCAGCGCCGACGCGGCGTTGGCGGCGACCGCCGCAGCCAGGCCCAGCGCCAGCCAGAGCGGGTCGGCGCCGGCCAGCAGCGGCCAGGCCGCGCGTGGGTCGACCCACCACAGCAGCGCGCCCAGCAGGGCGAGCGCAAGCGCGATGCGCAGCGCGGCGCGCGCGCGGGCCGACATCAGCCGGGCTCCCCGCCCTCCGCGGCGGGTGGGCGGGCCGGCGCCGCGGCCGCGGCGGGCTCGCGCGCGCCGGCCGCGGGGGTGGGCGGCTCGCGCAGGTGGTACTGCGGCCGCCCCTGGCCTTCGTGGTAGACGCGCATCAGCATCTCGCCGGTCAGCCCGGCGACGATCAGTTGCGCGCCGATCAGCAGCAGCATCACCGCGGCCAGCAGCAGCGGGCGCCCGCCGATGTCCTCGCCGGCGAGCCGCACGACCAGCAGGTAGGCCAGGATCAGCGCGCCCGGCGTCGCCAGCCACAGCCCGAGGCCGCCGAAGGCGTGCAGCGGGCGCTGGCGGTAGCGCATGAAGAAGACGATCAGCACCAGGTCGAGGATGACGCGGAAGGTGCGGTCCAGCCCGTACTTGCTCTGGCCGCGGGTGCGCGGGTGGTGGCGCACCGGCACCTCGGCGATGCGCGCGCCGACGTCGCGCGCCAGCGAGGGGATGAAGCGGTGCAGCTCGCCGTAGAGCCGGATGCGGTCGATGATCGGGCGGCGGTAGGCCTTGAGCGCGCAGCCGTAGTCGTTGAGCGGCACGCGCGTCGCGCGCGAGATCAGCCGGTTGGCGATCCGGCTGGGCAGCCGGCGCGACAGCGCGGCGTCCTGGCGCTCGCGCCGCCAGCCCGAGACCATGTCGACCTCGGCGTCGGTCTCGAGGCGCTGCAGCAGCAGCGGGATGTCGAGCGGGTCGTTCTGCAGGTCGGCGTCGAGGGTCACGACGTAGCGCCCGCGCACGCGGTCGAAGCCGGCCTGCAGCGCGCTGGCCTGGCCGTAGTTGCGTGTCAGGATGACCGGCTGCAGGCAGGCGTGCTCGCGCGCCAGCCGCACGAGCAGCTCGGCGCTGCCGTCGCTGCTGCCGTCGTCGACGGCGATCAGCTCGTGCGTGTAGCCGCTGCCGGCCATCGCCTGGCCGACACGCTCGACGAGCTCGCGCAGGTTGTCGACCTCGTTGTAGACCGGCACGACGATCGAGACCTCGGGCCCCTGCGGCGCGGTGCGGGCACCGGTCAGGTCGCCGACTACGGCGGGAGCAGGCACCGTGGGCGCAGTCATCGGCATCGCAAGCATGAAGGTGAGCGCCCGCTCACGACAGCGTCACGCGCGCGAAGCGGCGCTTGCCGACCTGCACGACGTAGGTGCCGGCGGGCAGCCGCAGCGCCTTGTCGCCGATCACCGCGCCGTCGATGCGCACGCCGCCGCCGTCGATCAGCCGCAGCGCCTCGCTGGCCGAGGGCGCCAGCCCGGCCGCGCGCAGCAGCGCGCCCAGGCCCAGCGGGGCACCGGTCAGCGCGACTTCGGCGATCTCGTCGGGCACGCCGCCGCGCGCGCGCAGCTCGAAGTCGGCGTGCGCGGCCTCGGCCGCGGCCGCGCCGTGAAAGCGCGCGGTCAGCTCGTGCGCGAGCAGCTCCTTGACCTGCTTGGGGTTGCGCCCGGCCGCGACCTCGGCCTGCAGACGGGCGATCTCGGCCTCGCTGCGCGCGCTCAGCAGCGTGTAGTAGCGCCACATCAGGGTGTCGTTGATCGACAGCAGCTTGGCGTACATCGTCGGCGCCGGCTCGGTGATGCCGATGTAGTTGCCCTTGCTCTTGGACATCTTGTCGACCCCGTCGAGGCCCTCGAGCAGCGGCATGGTCAGCACGCACTGCGGCTCCTGGCCGTACTCCTGCTGCAAGGCGCGGCCGACCAGCAGGTTGAACTTCTGGTCGGTGCCGCCGAGTTCGAGGTCGGCCTTCAGGGCGACCGAGTCGTAGCCCTGCATCAGCGGGTAGAGCAGCTCGTGCACGCTGATCGGCAGCCCGCCCGCCAGCCGCCGGGCGAAGTCGTCGCGCTCGAGCATGCGCGCCAGCGTGTAGCGGGCGGCGAGCTCGATCAGGCCGCGCGCGCCCAGCGCGTCGCTCCATTCGGAGTTGTAGCGGATCTCGGTGCGCGCCGGGTCGAGCACCAGGCTGGCCTGCGCGTAGTAGGTCTGCGCGTTGGCCTCGATCTGCTCGCGCGTCAGCGGCGGGCGCGTCGTGTTGCGCCCGGACGGGTCGCCGATCGTCGAGGTGAAGTCGCCGATCAGGAAGATCACCTGGTGCCCGAGGTCCTGCAACTGGCGCATCTTCTCGAGCACCACCGTGTGGCCGAGGTGGATGTCGGGCGCGGTCGGGTCCAGCCCGAGCTTGATGCGCAGCGGCTGCCCGCTGGCCTCGGCGCGCGCGAGCTTGGCCAGCCACTCGTCCTCGGGCAGCAGCTCGGCGCAGCCGCGGCGGGTCACGGCCAGCGCCTCGCGCACGCGCTCGGTGATCGGGTGCGCCGGATTTCCACGATGCGCAAGGTCGGTCACGGTCATCGACATGGCGAGGGTCTGGATTTACATTTCGCGGCCTGTTCGCGGGATTGCGCGCGGCCTCGCATCGGTATACTGCGCCGCGGTCACATGACCGTCACGCGTCAAAAAAGACAACCGGAACGAAGTCCGGCTGGTGCCCGATTCTATCGGTCACCCCGGCGACTAGACCGCCGTCCAGGCAGTGCCGGGCGGGAATGGATCAACGAGTCTTGGGGCCGACGCGCTCACCTACTGTCTGTGGAACCCTTGGCCTGGTGGAACCAGACCGCAGAGCGCGGTCAACTCTTCGTCAGTCGGCACCGGCGCAGCGTCATCGCGGGTGTGGTGGCGGCCCTGGCCGGCTTCGGCGTCGCCGCGGTCGCGGTCGCGCCACTGGTGCCCGGCACCGACGAGCTGCCGCGCCGCGTCGTCGCCGAGACCGTCGCCCCGCTGCCGCTCGAGCCGCAGCTCGAGGCGCTGGCCGCGCATGCCTTCGAACTCTCGCGCAGCGCGATCACCCGCCCCGGCGAATCGGCGGCGACGCTGCTGCAGCGCCTGGGCGTGAGCGACCCGCAGGCGCAGTCCTTCCTGCGCCGCGACCCGGTCGCGCGCCGGGTGTTCGAGGGCCGGCCGGGCAAGATGATCGACGCCCGCGTGCTCGACGACGGCAGCCTGGTCGGGCTGGTCGCGCGCTACCCGGCCGAGGGCGAGCTGCGGCAGACGCATTTCACGCGCCTGGTCGTCGAACGCGACCCCGTTGCCGGCTGGCGCGCCAGCGTCGACCTCGCCGCGCTCGAATCGCGCGTCCTGCTGGGCAGCGGCACGCTGCGCTCGACGCTGAGCGCAGCGGGCGAAGCCGCCGGCGTGCCCAGCCCGGTCACGGCGCAGATCGCCGAGATCTTCGCCAGCGAGATCGAAGGGCCGCGCGCGCTGCGCCGCGGCGACAGCTTCAGCGTCATCTACGAAGTGCTCACGGCCGACGACGAGCCGGTGGTCTGGAACCGCGGCACCGGGCGCGTGCTGGCCGCCGAGCTCGTCAGCGGCGGCCGCACGCTGCAGGCACTGTGGTTTGTCGGCCGCGACGGCCGCGGCGGCTACTTCGGCCCCGACGGCCAGAGCCTGCGGCGCAGCTTCCTGGCCAGCCCGGTGCCGGCCGAGTTCTCGCGCGTGACCTCGGGCTTCGGCATGCGCATGCACCCGATCCTGCGCCGCCTGCGCAAGCACGAGGGGGTGGACTTTTCCGCGCCGGTCGGCACCCCGGTCTCGGTGGTCGGCGACGGGGTCGTCGAGTTTGCCGGTACCCAGAGCGGCTTCGGCAAGCTCGTGATCGTGCGCCACAGCCGCAACCGCCATACGCTGTACGCGCACCTCAGCCGCATCGACGTCAAGCGCGGCCAGCGCGTGGCCCAGGGGCAGTTGATCGGCGCGGTCGGCTCGACCGGCTGGTCGACCGGCTCGCACCTGCACTTCGAGTTCCACGTCAACGGCACCCCCAAGGACCCCGAGGTGGTCGCCCGCGACGCCGATGCGGTCAAGGTGCCGGTGGCCGAGCGCCGCAGCTTCGAACTGCACGCCCAGCGTCTGGGCCACAAGCTCGACACCGCGCGCTCGACCAGCACCGCGGCGCTGACGCTGCCGCGCGAATAGAGGCCGGCCGCGCGCGGACCCGCCGGCCCGGCCTGAAGCGATGCCGCTGTACGTCGGCCTGATGTCGGGCACCTCGCTCGACGGGCTCGACGCCGTCCTCGCCGAGATCGACGACCGTGCCAGCGGGCTGCACTGCGCGGTCCGCGCGCACTGTCATGCGCCCTTGCCCGACGACCTGCGCGGCGCGCTGCTCGCGCTCGCCCGGCGTGGCGACGACGAACTGCACCGCGCAGCGCTGGCCACCCGCGCGCTGGTCGGGCTCGCCGCCGACACCGTCGCCGCGCTGCTGGCCGCAGCCGGCGTGGCCGCCGCCGAGGTGCGCGCGATCGGCTCGCACGGCCAGACCGTGCGGCACTGCCCGCCTGCGGCCGGGGTCGCGCAGCCCTACACCGTGCAGCTCGACGACGGCGCTGCGCTGGCCGAGGCCAGCGGCATCGACGTGGTCTGCGACTTCCGCCGCCGCGACCTGGCCGCCGGCGGCCAAGGCGCACCGCTGGTGCCGGCCTTCCACGCCGCCTGCTTCGCCCTGGCGGGGCAGGAGGTGGCCGTGCTCAACCTCGGCGGCATCGCCAACCTGACGCTGCTGCACGCCGACGGTCGCGTCGCCGGCTTCGACTGCGGCCCCGGCAACCTGCTGCTCGACCTCTGGTGCGAGCGGCACCTGGGCCGGCGCTACGACGAGGACGGCCGCTGGGCCATGCAGGGCCGTGTGCATGGCGCGCTGCTGCAGCGCCTGCTGGCCGAGCCGTACTTCGCGCTGCCGCCGCCCAAGAGCAGCGGCCGCGACCTGTTCCACGCCGGCTGGCTCGACGCGCAGCTCGACGCGCTCGGCGAGCGGCTGGCCCCGGCCGACGTGCAGGCCAGCTTGCTCGCGCTGACCGCGACCACCGTCGCCGACGCGCTGCGCGCGCAGGCCGCGCGCACGCAGGCCCTGTACGTCTGCGGCGGCGGGGCGCTCAACGGCGCGCTGATGCGCGCGCTGGCCGCGGCCTTGCCGGCGGTGACGGTGGCCAGCACCGCCGAAGCCGGCCTCGCGCCGATGCAGGTCGAGGCGGCGGCGTTCGCGTGGCTGGCGCACGCGCACCTGCAGCGCCAGAGCGGCAACCTGCCGGCGGTCACCGGCGCGCACGGGCCGCGGGTGCTGGGCGCGCTCTACCCGGCGCGCTGAAGCCTCAGGTCGAGAACGACGAGCCGCAGCCGCAGGTCGTCGTCGCGTTCGGGTTCTTGATGACGAACTGCGCGCCCTGCAGGTCTTCCTTGTAGTCGATCTCGGCGCCGATGAGGTACTGCAGGCTCATCGCGTCGATCAGCAGGGTGACGCCGTTCTTGGCCATCTGCGTGTCGTCCTCGTTGACGACCTCGTCGAAGGTGAAGCCGTACTGGAAGCCCGAGCAGCCACCGCCCTGGACGAAGACGCGCAGCTTCAGCTCGGGGTTGCCCTCCTCGTCGACGAGCTGGCGCACCTTGTCGGCAGCGCTGTCGGTGAACAGCAGCGGCACGGGCCGCTCGGCGACCGCGGGGGCGAACTGTTCGGCAACGGCATTCATCTTGGGCTCCTGGGTGTTGCGGGCGCCGCGCAGCGCCGTGCGCGCTCGCGCCTGGGAAGGACGAACCTTAGCGCAAGCCGGGCCGAGGGCGTCAGACGCTTGCCCGCACCCGTGACATGGGCTTGGCCCGGCGAGAGGCGGGCACGGCGACACCGGCCCAAGCGCACAGGCCGCCTGCGGGCGGCCTGTGCGGCGGGGGCTGGGCAAACGCCAGCTTCGGTCTGCGGTGTGCGCAGGCGCGGCCGCGACCGGCGGCCCGCGTCGCGGCTCAGCGCTTGCTGAACTGCTTGCGCCGGCGCGCGCCGTGCAGGCCGACCTTCTTGCGCTCGACCTCGCGCGCGTCGCGCGTGACGAAGCCGGCGCGGCTGAGGTCGGGCTTGAGCGCCGCGTCGTAGTCGATCAGCGCACGCGTGATGCCGTGGCGCACCGCGCCGGCCTGGCCCGACTCGCCGCCGCCGTGTACGTTGACCTGGATGTCGAAGGCCTCGCCGTGGTTGGTCAGCAGCAGCGGCTGGCGCACGATCATGATCGAGGTCTGGCGGCCGAAGTATTCTTCGACCGGCCGGCCGTTGACGACGATGCGTCCCTCGCCCTTCTTGATGAACACCCGGGCCACCGACGACTTGCGGCGGCCGGTGCCGTAGTTCCAGTTTCCGATCATCACAGCGCTCCTCGGATTTCCAGCGGCCTGGGCTGCTGCGCGACATGCGGGTGCGCGCTGCCGGCATAGACCTTGAGCTTCTTGGCCATCGCATAGCCCAGCGGGCCCTTGGGCAGCATGCCCTTGACGGCCTTCTCGAGCGCGCGGCCCGGGTGACGGGCCTGCATGTCCTTGAACGGCGTGGCGTGGATGCCACCAGGGTAGCCCGAGTGCCGGTAGTACACCTTGTCGGTGGCCTTGTTGCCGGTCACGCGCAGCTTGTCGGCGTTGACGACGATGATGAAGTCGCCGGTATCGACGTGAGGCGTGTAGATGGCCTTGTGCTTGCCGCGCAAACGGCGTGCCACTTCGCTGGCGACACGTCCGAGCACCTGATCGGTGGCATCAAGCACAAACCACTCGTGCGTCACTTCGGCCGGCTTGGCGCTGAAGGTCTTCATGAGGGACTTTCGGTTACGGCCCGTCGTGCAGCCCGTCGTCGTCGACGGCCTGCCGGCGCGGGCCCGGTCACGGCTGTGGCCGGTCGCTAACTTTCATGATGCGGGGCAACGCCCCGGATCATGGAAGACTTCTACATCAAAGCAGCGACCCCCGGCAGCGGCGCTGCGGCTGACCTCGGCACGGCTTCTCGCAGGCCCCACCCCCGAGCAAGCTCGGGGCCAGGGCTGCAGGCCGCCTCTCGGTGCACCGTCGCCCGGTTGCGCAGCCGCTGGCCCCGCAAACCGGCTTGCTGCCAGTTCTTCCCCGCCGTTTTCGGGAAAAGCCCGCGAGTATATCTCGACCTCGGGCGCCGGATACCGCGAGCAAGGCGACCGGGCCGCCCTCCGGCACCGGCAGACCGGCGCCTGTTCCGGTATGCTTCGGGTTAACCCTAGTTGTCGTCGATCGGAAAAACTGCAATGGCAATGCCCACCCCCCTGCCGAGCCCCGCTGCCCTGCAGCCGCCGCCCGCCGCGCATCCGGGCGGCGCAGCGCCGCCGGCGCGGGTGCGCTGGATCCCGATCCGCTCGCTGGCCGACCGGCACCGCCCGCGCATCCTCGCGCACCTGCTGTCGCTCGCGCCCGAGGACCGCTACCTGCGCTTCGGGCATGCCGCCTGCGACGCGCAGATCGCGCGCTACGTCGACGCGATCGACTTCTTGCGCGACGAGGTGTTCGGGGTCTTCAACCGCCGGCTCGAGCTGATCGCGCTGGCCCACCTGGCACTGATGGACACCTCGCCCGAGGCCGAGTTCGGCGTCTCGGTGCTGCCGCATGCGCGCGGCCGGGGCTACGGCGCGCGGCTGTTCGAGCACGCCGTGCTGCACGCGCGCAACCGCGGCATCGACACGATGGTCATCCATGCGCTGAGCGAAAACACACCGATGCTGCGCATCGCGCGTCGCGCCGGCGCGACGATCGAGCGCGAGGGCACCGACGCGCAGGCCCGGCTGCGCCTGCCGCCCGACGACGTCGCCTCGCACATGAGCCAGTTGCTCGGCGACAGCGTCGCCGAGTTCGACTACCGCTTCAAGGCGCAGGCCCGCCGCGTCGACGGCCTGCTCGACGCGATCGCCGAGGTCCGGACCCTGATCGGCAGCGAACACGGCCGGGCGGCCAGCGACTGACCTCGCGACCCTGGCCGCCGCTGCCGCGCTGGTGCCCGACACCCGAATCCGGGAGTGTCCGGCCGCCGCCGTGCGGGTAACATCGCTTGGCCGCCATTCTCGCGCGGCACCGCAGCGGCCGCGGTGCACGGCGCGAGCGGCGACACCACCGCCCCAGCCGCCACCGCCATGCCCGAACCGTCGCTTCCTTCGCTGCTGGCACTGGCCGCCGGCGTGCTGGCGCTGCTGGTTGCCGGCGTCGCCTGGTGGCTGGGCCGGCGCAGCACGCGCCCGAAGCCGCTGCCCGCGGAATGGGCGCTGGCCGCGCGCCCGGTCTTCAACGCCGACGAGCGGCGCCTGCACCGGCTGCTGCGCGAGGCGCTGCCGCAGCAGGTCGTGCTGGCCAAGCTGCCGCTGGTGCGCTTCTGCCAGCCGACCGAGTCCAGCGACGTGCGCTACTGGTTCGACCTGCTCGGCGCCGCGTACGTGAGCTTCGCCGTCTGCAGCGCGAGCGGCCGGGTGCTCGCCGCGGTCGACCTCGACGACCGCGGCAGCTCGCGCCGCGCGCAGCAGATCAAGCAGGCCGTGCTCGGCGCCTGCCACATCCGCTACCTGCGCTGCACGCCCGACGAACTGCCGACCCTCGCCGAACTGCGGCTGCTGGTGCCGCCGACAGCCGGCGCCGAGCGCGCCGCTGCGGCGCCCGCGGCCGGCGGGGTGTTTGGCCACACGAGCGTCTCCGGGCTGCCCGAGGACGCCGACCTGGCGCCGACGCCGCAGCGGCGCGCCCGGCGGCCGGTGCTCTGGCACGACTCGGGGTTTCTCAACGACTCGTTCTTCGGCACCGAGCCGCGCGCGCAGGCCAGCTACCCGAGCGCGCACAGCCCGTTCTCGGGCTCGGCCCCGCTGCCACTGCACGCCCAGCGGCAGCGCGCCGAATACGGCAACGGCCGTCACCGCGGCGAGCCCCAGGATGCGCCCGACGACCGTCACCCCGATGACCGCTACGACGAGCCCTACGTCGCGCCCTACGAGGCCCGTCGGGCACCGCCGCTGCAGCGTGCGTCGCGGCCGATGCCGCTGGACCATGGCCTGTGGCCGGGCGAGGACGACCACGCCGAGGCGCAGCGCTTCGACGCCGAGCGCAGCGGCGCGCGCGCGTCGCGACGCGCTCCGCTGCGCGACCCTGCCCGCCCCGGCGTCGCGGGCGGCCGGTGAGCCTCGGGCCGGCGCGCGCCGGCGGCCCGGCCGGTGACTTCGCCGCGCTGACCCCCGATCGCGTGCTCGACGCGCTGGGCGCCGCCGGCTGGCCCGCCGACGGCCGACTGCTGCAGCTCAACTCGTACGAGAACCGCGTCTACCAGGTCTTCCTCGACGACGGCCGTGCGGTGGTCGCCAAGTTCTACCGCCCACGGCGCTGGAGCGATGCGCAGATCGCCGAGGAGCACGCCTTTGCGCTCGAGCTGGCCGCGGCCGACGTGCCGGTGGCCGCGCCGCTGGCGCTGGACCCGGCTCGCGCGTCCGCCGCCGGCCTGCGCCTGGTCGGCGAGCCGCCGACCCTGGCCGTGCTGGACGGCGGCGAGCTGCGCCTGGCCGTCTACGCGCGCCACGCCGGCCGCGCCCCCGAGCTCGACGACCCGGCGACCGCGGCCTGGCTGGGGCGCTTCATCGGCCGCCTGCACGCGGTCGGCGCACGCCGGCCGTTCGTGCACCGGCGCACGCTGACCCCGGCGACCTGGGGCGAGTCCGCGCGCGAGCGGCTGCTCGCCGCCGACGCGGTCACCGCGGGCGAACGCGCGGCCTGGCAGGCCGCCTGCGACGCAGCGCTGCAGCGCGTGCACGCCGCGTTTGCCACCGCCGGCGCGCAGCGCCTGCTGCGCCTGCACGGCGACTGCCACCTCGGCAACATCCTCTGGCGCGAGCCCGCGGCCGACGGCGGTGGCGGCCCGCAGGTGGTCGACCTCGACGACGCCTGCAACGGCCCGGCCGTGCAGGACCTGTGGATGCTGCAGCCCGAGGGCCCGCGCGCGGCGGCGAGCTGGGCCGCGCTGCTCGAGGGCTACCGACTGTTCATGCCGCTCGATGCGCGCGCGCTGACGCTGATCGAGCCGCTGCGCACGCTGCGCATGCTGCACTACAGCGCCTGGCTGGCGCAGCGCTGGCACGACCCGGCGTTTCCGGCGGCCTTCCCCTGGTTCGGAACGCCCGCCTACTGGAGCGAGCAGACCACCCAGTTGCGCGAGCAGACCGAGGCGATGGCCGAAGCCGGCTGATCAGCCGGCGAGCAGCCGCGTGACGCGCTGCACATAGGCCGCCGGGTCGGCGAGCCGCCCGCCCTCGGCCAGCCAGGCCTGGTCGAACAGGATCTGCGCGAGGTCATCGAAGCGCGCGTCGGCCTCGAGCCGCCGCACCAGCGGGTGCGCGGGGTTGACCTCGAGGATCGGCTGCGACTTCGGCGCGTTCTGACCGGCCTGCTCGAGCAGGCGCGTCAGGTGTGCGCTCATGTCGCCCTCGTCGACGACGATGCAGGCCGGCGACTCGACCAGCCGGGTGCTGACGCGCACATCCCTGGCGCGGTCCGCGAGCGCCGCCTTGAGCCGCTCGAGCACCGGCCTGAAGGCCTCGGCGACCTCCTCGGCCTGCTTCTTCTCGGCCTCGTCCTGCAGCTTGCCGAGGTCGACCGCACCCTTGGCGACGCTTTGCAGCGGCTTGCCGTCGAATTCGTGGAGGTGCGCGAGCATCCACTCATCGACGCGGTCGGCGAGCAGCAGCACCTCGATACCCTTCTTGCGGAACACCTCGAGCTGCGGGCTCGCCTTGGCAGCGCCCAGGCTGTCGGCGGTGACGTAGTAGATCGCCTCCTGGCCGTCCTTCATGCGCTTGACATAGTCGGCAAAGCCCACCGCCTCGTCGGCGTGCGTCGACGCGAAGCGCAACAGCCTGGCCAGGCGCTCCTGGTTGGCGTGGTCCTCGCCCAGGCCCTCCTTCAGCACGGCGCCGAACTCGCGCCAGAACTTCAGGTACTTGTCGCGCTCGCCGGCGTCGTCGCTGTCGGCCAGGCTCTCGAGCATCGCCAGCACCCGCTTGGTGCAGCCTTCGCGGATGGCCTTGACGTCGCGGCTTTCCTGCAGCAGCTCGCGGCTGACGTTGAGCGGCAGGTCGGCCGAGTCGACCACGCCCTTGACGAAGCGCAGGTAGGTCGGCATCAGCGCCTGCGCGTCGTCCATGATGAACACGCGCTGGACATAGAGCTTGACGCCGGCGCGCTTGTCGCGGTTCCACAGGTCGAACGGCGCCTTGGCCGGCACGTACAGCAGTTGCGTGTACTCGGTGCGGCCCTCGACGCGGTTGTGGGTGTAGACCAGCGGCGCCTCGCTGTCGTAGCTGACCTGCTTGTAGAACTCGACGTACTGGGCGTCGGTGACCTCGCTCTTGGCGCGCGTCCACAGCGCCGCGGCCTTGTTCACCGTCTCCCACTCGTCGGTGAGCGCGTAGGCCTTCTTCTCCTCGTCCCAGGCCTCCTTGCGCATCAGGATCGGCAGCGAGATGTGGTCGGAGTACTTGGCGATGATCGACTTGAGCTTCCAGGTCTTGGCGAACTCTTCCTCGCCCTCGCGCAGGTGCAGGGTGACGTCGGTGCCGCGTGCAGCGCGGGTGATGGTCTCGACCTCGAACTCGCCGCTGCCCTCGCTGCTCCAGCGCACGCCCTGCTCGGGCGCGAGGCCGGCGCGGCGCGACTCGACGGTGATGCGGTCAGCGACGATGAAGCCCGAGTAGAAGCCCACGCCGAACTGGCCGATCAGGCTGGCGTCCTTCTTCTTGTCGGCCGCCAGCGCGGCCATGAACTCGCGTGTGCCGCTCCTGGCGATCGTGCCCAGGTGCTGCACCGCCTCCTCGGCGCTCAGGCCGATGCCGTTGTCGCGGACCGTCACCGTCTTGGCGTCGGCGTCGAAGAAGACGCGGATCTCGAGCTGCGGCGCGTCCTCGTACAGCGCGGGCCGGTCCAGCGCCTCGAAGCGCAGCTTGTCGCAGGCGTCGCTGGCGTTGCTGACCAGCTCGCGCAGGAAGATCTCCTTGTTCGAGTACAGCGAGTGCGTGACGAGGTGCAGGATCTGCTTGACTTCGGCCTGGAACGCCAGGGTCTGTTTGTCGGTCATGGTCGTCTGAGGGGTCGTGGAAACGGTGGGGGCGGCACGCCGGTGACAGCGCGTCTGTCCCGCGGCGCAGATGGGGGCGCGGGCGCGGGCTTCAAGGCCGGTGGTTCAGAGCACGACCTTGACCAGCGGATGCGCGCTCAGCTCGCGGTAGAGCGCATCGAGCTGCGCGCGGCTGGTCGCGGTGACGGTCAGCGTCAGCCCGAGGTAGTTGCCGCCGCGGCTGGGTCGCTCCTCGACGCTGGCGGGGTCGAAGCCCGGGTCGTGGCGCTGGACGAGCTCGACGATCGCCGCGCGCAGGCCCGCGGCCTGCACGCCCATGACCTTGATCGGGAACGCGCTGGGGTACGTGATCAGGCTCTGTTCGGGCGGGATCTCGCGCATGCCCGGCCGCCTTCAGATCGCCTGCTCGCGCTTGGCGCGCTGGTAGGCCTCGTAGAGCCGGGCGTAGACCGGGCCGGGCCGCCCACGCAGCGCGCCGTGGCCGACCGCCTCGCCGTCGATTCGCGTGACCGGCAGCAGCTCCTTGGTTGCCGAGCTGAGCAGGACCTCGTCGGCGCTGCGCAGGTCGGCCTCGCTGATCGGGCGCAGGTTGTGGGCGATGCCCTCTTCCTCGCACAGCTCCTCGAGCAGGCCGTAGCGGATGCCTTCGAGCACCAGCTCGCTGCGCGGCGGGCCCAGCAGCGCGCCCTCGTGGACGATCCAGACGTTGCTCGCCGCGGCCTCGGTCAGCCAGCCCTCGCGCAGCAGGATGGTCTCGGCGGCACCGCGGTCGGCCGAGACCTGCCGCGCCAGCACCGCGCCGAGCAGGCTGGTGCTCTTGATGTCGCCGCGCTGCCAGCGCAAGTCGGCCGCGGTCACGCAGGCCACGCCCTGGTGGCGCTGCTCGGCCGAGGGTGGCTTCATCGGGCTGGCCATCATGAATACCGTCGGCTGCACCTCGGGCGGCATGACGTGGTCGCGCGGCGCCACACCGCGCGTGACCTGCAGGTAGATCGTCTGCTCGGTCGCGCCATCGCTCGCGTGCAGCGCGGCGACCAGCCGGCGGCAGCGCTCGAGCCATTGCGCGCGCGTGGCCGGCGCGGCGATGCGCACCTTGGCCAGGCTGCGCTCGAGCCGCGCGAGGTGCTCGTCGAAGCGAAACAGCCGCAGGCCGTAGACCGGGATCACCTCGTAGACCCCGTCGCCGAAGACGAAGCCGCGGTCGAGCACGCTGACCTTGGCGTCGCACAGGCGCAGGTATTCGCCGTCGAGGAAGCACAGACTCTGGGGCAGCGGCGGCATGGCGGGTTCCCGTCGAAAGGGCATCGAGCTTAGCGGATCCACAGGCGCAGCGCGTCCCAGCTGCGGCCGACGAAGCCGGCCGGCTCGATGGGCTGCAGTACGACCAGGGGCACCTCGGCCACCGGCGCGCCGGCGCGCGTCGTCACGCGCAGCGTGCCCACGCGCTGGCCCGCAGCCAGCGGCGCGATCAGCGGCTCGCTGCGCTCGACGGCGGTCTGCAGGCGGTCGGCCTCGCCGCGCGGCACGCTCAGCACCAGGTCGCGCGCAAGGCCCAGGGCGACCGTGCGCGCACGGCCCTGCCAGACCTCGGGCGTGGCGATCGCGCGGCCGCCGTCGAACAGCTTGATCGCGTCGAACGCACCGAAGCCCCAGTTGAGCAGGCGCTGACTCTCGTCGGCGCGCGACTGCAGCGAGGCGCTGCCCATGACCACGCTGAGCAGCCGCCGCGGCCCCGGCGAGCGGCCCTCGGGGCCGAGGTTGGGGAACTGGCGCACCGCGCTGGCCACCAGGCAGAACCCGGCGGCGCTGGTGAAGCCGGTCTTCATGCCGTCGACGCTGGGGTCGCGGCGCAGCAGCAGGTTGCGGTTGTCCTGGCGGATCTGGTTGAACGTGAACTCGCGCACCGAGTAGTAGTGATAGAACTGCGGGAAGTCCTGCACGATGCGGGTGGCGATCGTCGCGATGTCGCGCGCGCTGCTGCGGTGGCCGGGCTGCGACATGCCCGTGACGTTGGCAAACTCGGTGTTGCGCAGGCCCCAGGCCTGGGCTTGGCGGTTCATCATCGCGACGAAGGTCTCGACGCTGCCGGCCACCGCCTCGGCCAGCGCGACGCTGGCGTCGTTGCCCGACTGCACGATCATGCCGTGCAGCAGCTCGTCGACGGTCGGCGTCATCGTGGTGTCGAGGAACATCAGCGAGGGCGTGCCCAGGCGTTCGTCCCAGGCCCGCCGGCTGACCGGCACGCGCTGGGTCAGCGTGATGCGGCCCTCGCGCAGCGCGGTGAAGACGAGGTAGGCGGTCATCAGCTTGGTCAGCGACGCCGGGTCGGTCGGCGTGTCGGCGTCGCGCTCGGCCAGCGTCTGGCCCGAGCTGAGGTCGAGCAGGACGAAGTGGCGCGCGCCGACCTGCGGCGGGGCCAGCGGCTGCGCAAGGGCCGCAGCGGCAAGGCCCAGCGCCAAAACGGCGACGAACAGGCTCTGGCGCACGCGGCGCAGGACAGGCAACCGGGACATGGACATCGGGTCGGCAGGTTTCGAAGGCGTGCAGCGCCGGCTCAGGCGGCGAAGGCGCGCACGACGATGGACTTGAGCAGCGGCAGTTGACCGTGGAAGAAATGGCCGCCGCCGGGCACGACGAGCACCGGCAGCGCCTGCGGCCGCGCCCAGGCCAGGGTCGCGGCCAGCGGCACGACCTCGTCGGACTCGCCGTGCACGACCAGGCTGTCCTGAGGCACGGGCGCGACGTCGAAGTTCCCGGTCGCCGGCGCGACCAGCACCAGCCGCTGCGCCGGCTCGGCCAGCCGCTGGGCGGCCTGCGCAGCGACATAGCCGCCGAACGAGAAGCCGCCCAGCACCAGCGGCTGGCCCGGCGCGCGCAGCGCGGCGATCGCGGCCAGCGCGTCGTCGACCTCGCCGCGGCCACCGTCCCAGCCGCCCTGCGAGGCGCCGACACCGCGGTAGTTGAAGCGCAGCGTGCGCCAGCCGCACTGGCGCAGCGCGCGGGCCAGGGTCTGCACGACCTTGTTGTCCATCGTGCCGCCGTGCAGCGGGTGCGGGTGGCACAGCAGCGCAAGCCCGCGCAGCTCGCCCGCCGGCGTCTCCAGCACGGCCTCGAGCGCTCCGGCCGGGCCGGCCAGCGCGAGCCGCTCGACGCCTGCGTTCATCGTGCGTGGGCCGGCCGCGGCGGCCTCAGCGCCCGACGTCGCCGGCCAGCCGCAGCCGCTCGACGACGCGGCCCTGGCGCAGGTGCGACTCGACGATCTCGTCGATGTCGTCGAGGTCGACGAAGCTGTACCAGACCGCCTCGGGGTAGACCACACAGACCGGCCCGCCGGCGCAGCGGTCGAGGCAGCCGGCACGGTTGACGCGGACCTTGCCCGCGCCGAGCAGCCCGGCGGCCTTGGCGCGCGCCTTGCAGTGGTCGAAAGCGGCCTGCGCGCCGTGGTCGGCACAGCAGGCCTCGCCGGCCTCGCGCTGGTTCAGGCAGAAGAAGACGTGGCGCTCGTAATAGCTCATTGCGCCGGGATTGTAGGCAGCGCCGCCGCTGCGCCCGGTGCGTCGCGCGGGCGTCAGGCTCCGGCGCGCCCCAGGCGCGAGAGCAGCCAGGCCATCGCGACGTACGGCCAGAACCAGCCGATCCACTGCGCCAGCCCGTGGAAGCGGATGAAGCGCCCCTGCTGCCACTCCTGCAGCGTATGCGCGTAATACGGGTCGGTCGGCGCCGTGCTGACGACGGCCACCAGCGCGGTCAGCACGATCAGCGCCAGCGCGGCGCTGAGCCGCCGCGACAACTGCAGGCAGGCCAGCGCGAGCACCACGGCGGCGACCAGGCCGGGGCCGACCGCCGGCGTCCACCAGGCCCAGGCGTTGTCGGGGCCGTAGTTCATCGCGGTGGCCAGGGTCATCGTGCCGACGGCGAGCAGCAGCGCACCGGCGACCAGTACCGCGCGGCGCAAGCCCGGCACGGTCACCGCATACGCGACCAGGCAGGGCGCAAGCAGGCCCAGCGTGACCGCGGCGGCCTCGGTGAACAGGCTGGGCCGCGCCAGCGGCCCGGCGGCCGAGGCCAGCGCGGCCTGCGCGGCGTCGAACCACGGCGTGCCGGCCAGCGCGGCCAGCATCCAGCCGCGCGCCTCGTCCCAGACCTGGCCGACGCCCAGCGGCAGCGGGGTCGGGAACAGCAGGCCCAGCGGCCACAGCAGCAGCAGCGCGAGTCCGGCGGCGCTGTCGCGCACGAACCAGCGGTCGCGCAGCGCCTGCCAGCGGTCGAGCGCGCCCAGCGCATGCAGCGCGACGCCCAGCAGCGCGCCCAGCGCCGCGCCGGCGCTGTTGAGCGCGAGGTCCAGCAGCGACGGCACGCGCCCCGGCAGAAACTGCTGCAGCACCTCGAGCGCCCAGGCCAGCGCGGCCGCAAGCAGCACCGCGACGACCCACGCCAGGCCGGCGCGGCGGCCGCTGCGCGCCAGCGCCAGGCACAGCAGCAGGCCCAGCGGCAGGTAGCCCAGCAGGTTGTAGACGATGTCGTAGCGCGGGAACCACGCCGGCCACGGCAGTTGCAGCACGGCCAGCCCGGCGCCGGGGGGCACCCGCCAGCCGCTGAACGGGTACAGGCTGGCATAGACCACGACCAGCGCGAAGGCCAGCGCCAGCCAGGTCGCCGAGCTGCGCTCGCGTCGCATCGTCGGGCTCGGTGCGTCGTTGGCGGTCAGGCTGGCGGGTTCAGAACGGCTTGACCACGACCAGCACGACGATCGCGACGAACAGCAGCACCGCAACCTCGTTGAACACGCGCAGCCAGACATGGCTGGGGCGGTGGCTGCCGCGCTCGAAGCCGCGCAGCAGCCACCGGCAGGCCTGCTGGAAGCCGAGGACCGCGACGACCAGCGCAAGCTTGGCGTGCATCCAGCCGCTGCCGGGCCCCAACCCGACGCCGTAGTACAACCAGAGCACGCCGCCGAGCGCGAGCGCCGGCCACATCAGCAGCCAGGTGAAGCGGTAGAGGCGGCGCGCCATGCCCAGCAGCCGCTCGCGCTCGGCGCTGCTGCCGGGCTCGACCAGCGCGAGGTTGACGAGCAGCCGCGGCAGGTAGAACAGCCCCGCGAACCAGCTCGCGACGAAGACGATGTGGAAGGCCTTGACCCACAGGTAGCCTGAACTCATCGTCTCGATTATCCGCCCCTCGCGGCTATCATCGTCTTGCCGGCCGAGGCCGACTTGGCCCCGGCGGGCGCTGCGCCTCCAGGAACGCCCCCATGCCGCCCACCCTGCCCCCGTTTCCGTCCAGCCGCCCGCGGCGGCTGCGCCGCGACGCCGCCACCCGCGCGCTGGTGCGCGAGCACCGCCTCGCACCCGCGGACCTGATCCTGCCGGTCTTCGTCCTCGACGGCGCCGGGCGCAGCGAGGACGTGGCCAGCATGCCCGGCGTGCAGCGCCTGAGCATCGAGCGCCTGCTGCCGCTGGCCGAGCAGTGCCTGGCGCTGGGCGTGCCGGCGATGGCGCTGTTTCCGGTCGTCGACCCGGCGCTGAAGACGCCCGACGGACGCGAGGCGCTCAACCCCGACGGGCTGGTGCCACGCACGGTCGCGGCGCTCAAGGCGCGCTTTCCGGCCCTGGCCCTGCTGACCGACGTCGCCCTCGACCCCTACACCTCGCACGGCCAGGACGGCCTGATCGACGACAGCGGCTACATCGTCAACGACGAGACCGTCGAGGTGCTGACCCGCCAGGCCGTGCTGCAGGCGCAGGCCGGGGTCGACATCGTCGCGCCCAGCGACATGATGGACGGGCGCATCGGCGCGATCCGCGACGCGCTCGAAGGCGCGGGCCTGGTGCACACGCGGATCATGGCCTACAGCGCAAAGTATGCGAGCGCGTTCTACGGCCCGTTTCGCGACGCCGTCGGCAGCAAGGGCAACCTCGGCCAGAGCGACAAGCAGGCCTACCAGATGGACCCGGGCAACAGCGACGAGGCGCTGCGCGAGGTCGCGCTCGACATCGCCGAGGGCGCCGACATGGTGATGGTCAAGCCCGGCCTGCCCTACCTCGACATCGTGCGCCGCGTCAAGGACGAGTTCCGCATGCCGACCTACGCCTACCAGGTCAGCGGCGAGTACGCGATGCTCAAGGCCGCGGCGGCCCAGGGCTGGCTCGACCACGACGCGGTCATGCTCGAGTCGCTGCTGGCCTTCCGGCGCGCCGGCGCCGACGGCGTGCTGAGCTACTTCGCGCTGGAGGCCGCGCGCCTGCTGCGCGCGGGCCGCGCGGGGTACTCCGGATAAGGGTCGTGCAGGCCGAGCGCGCGCAGCAGCTCGCGCTCGCGGGCCTGCATGCGCCGCGCCTGCGCGGCGCCCTGCTCGTGGTCCCAGCCCTGCGCGTGCAGCGTGGCGTGGACCAGCAGGTGCGCGTAGTGGTCGGCCAGCGGCAGGCCCAGCGCGGCGGCGTCGCGCTCGACGACCGGCGCGCACAGCACGAGGTCGGCCTGGACGAGCGGCGCCTGCGCAGACCCGGCTTGGCCGGTCTGCTCAGGCCCCTGCGGGGGGCAGTCCTGCCCATAGTCGAAAGTCAGCACGTCGGTGGCGTAGTCGCGGCCGCGAAACTCGCGGTTCAGGCGCCGGCCCTCGGCCTCGCCGACGATGCGCACGGTGAGTTCGGCCGGCGCATCGAGCGCGGCGCGGACCCAGCGCGCCACGCGCGCACGCGCCAGCAGCGCGCGGTGGCGGCCGTCGGGCTGCTGCAGCGACAGCGCGAGCGCGGGCCGTGGCGGCGGCTTCATGCTGCCCCGCGCGCCCGCGCGCGCGGCGCCTGGGGCGCGTCGGGCGCGGCGTCGCGTGCGGCCGCCGACGGCCACTGCGCGTAGGCCGCGACGATGCGCGCCACCAGCGGGTGGCGCACGATGTCGGCGGCCGTGAAGTGCGTAAACGCCAGCCCCGGCACGCCGCGCAGGATGCGCTCGGCCTGCACCAGGCCGCTGTCGACGCCGCGCGGCAGGTCGATCTGGCTGGTGTCGCCGGTGACCACCGCCTTGCTGCCGAAGCCGATGCGGGTCAGGAACATCTTCATCTGCTCGGGCGTGGTGTTCTGTGCCTCGTCGAGGATGACGAAGGCCTGGTTGAGCGTGCGCCCGCGCATGAAGGCCAGCGGCGCGATCTCGAGCGTTGCGCGCTCGAAGGCCTTGTGCACGCGCTCGACGCCCATCAGGTCGTAGAGCGCGTCGTAGAGCGGGCGCAGGTAGGGGTCGACCTTCTGCGCGAGGTCGCCGGGCAGGAAGCCCAGGCGCTCGCCGGCCTCGACCGCCGGCCGGGTCAGCACGATGCGCTGGACCTGGCTGCGCTCGAGCGCGTCGACCGCGCAGGCCACGGCCAGGAAGGTCTTGCCGGTGCCCGCCGGGCCGATGCCGAAGCTGATGTCGTGGGCCAGGATCTGGCGCAGGTAGAGCGCCTGGTTGGGCGTGCGCGCGGCGAGGTCGGCGCGCCGGGTATGCAGCCGCGGCGGCTCGTCGCCGGCGGCACCGGCCCCCTCTTCGGCGCCGCCGGCGGCCTCGGCCAGCGCGAGCTGCAGCGCCTGCGGGGCGATCGGCCGCTTCGCGCGCGCATAGAGCGCCTGCAGCAGCGCGAGCACGCGCTCGGCGGCGGCGCGCTCGCCGCGCAGCGTGAAGGCCTCGTTGCGGCGGGCGATGCGCACGCCGCTGGCCTGCTCGATCGTGCGCAGGTGCTCGTCGAGCGCGCCGCACAGGTGCGCCAGGCGCGGGTTGTCGGTCGGCGTGAAGGCGTGGCGCAGGGTGACGGGCGGCATGCGGCGGCGGCGCGCGGCACCGCCCGGGGGCTGTCGAGGCGCCGATTGTCGCGCCGCCGCGGCTGCCGACCGAGGGCCGCACAATCGCCACCCGATGCGCCCGTCCGCCGCCCCCACCACGCTGCGCCTGCTGCTGGCGCTGTTGCTGCTGGCCGCGGCGCTGGCCGCGCAGGGCCAGACACGGCTCGAGTTTCGCGAGGCGCTCAGCGCGGTCGGTGACAGCAGCGCCTTTCCGGCGGGCGTGGCGCGCGCCGTCACGCTGCCCGACGAATGGGCCCGCACGCGGCCCGGCAGCGGCGGGCCCGTCTGGTATCGCATCGCGTTCGACGCGCAGGGCGGCTGGGGCAGCGACGAGCTGCTCGGGCTCTACGTCGAGCGTGCCTGCTCGGCCATCGAGGTCCAGCTCAACGGCCGGCGCGTGCACCTGGGCGGCCGGCTCGCGACACCGCCGTCGCGGCTGTGCCAGCGACCGCAGCTCGTCGCGCTGCCGGCGGCGCTGCTGCGCACCGGCACCAACACGGTCGACATCAAGGTCGCCGGCTACCCGCTGGCCGCGCTGGCCTCGCGCCAGCGCGCCGGCGGGCTCTCGGCGCTGGTCCTCGGTCGCTACAGCGAACTGCAGACCCAGCACACGCGGCGCCACGCGGTGCAGGTGATGCTGCCGCAGATCGCCAGCACCGCGCTGCTGCTGACCGGCGCCTTCATGCTGCTGCTCGGCGGCGTGCGCCGCGAGCACGCCCACCTCGCGTACTACGGCCTGTTCGCGATCGGCTGGGGGCTGTTCGGCGCGCGCCTGTGGTGGGCCGAGCTGCCGGTCGGTGGCCACACCGCCGACTTGCTGCTGGTGGCCTTCCTGCCGCTGGTCGTCGCCGCGACCGTGCTGTTCGTGCTGCGCTACGCCGGCATCGCCGGCCCGCGCTGGATCGACCTCGCACTGGCCGCGCAGTGCGTGATCGTGCCCGTGACGCTGCTGCTGGCCGGGCCGCAGCGGCTGTTCACGGTGGCCAGCGGCTGGTACGCGCTGTTCGTGGTCCAGATCGCTGTGGCCACCGCGCTGCACCTGCGCGTGCTGTGGCTGCACCACCGCCGGCGCTTCGCGCCGATGGCCGCGCTGATGCTCGCCGGGCTGCTGCTGCTGCTGGTCGAGCTGGCCGCGCAGCGCTGGGCCGCGCCGGCGGCCTGGGTCGTGCTGCCGCAACTGGCGATCGCCGCGGCGGTCGTCGCGATGGGCCTGTACCTGCTGCGCGAGCACCGCCAGGTGCTGCAGCGCGTCGAGGCCGACCGCCACACGCTCGAGGTCCGGGTGCGCGAGGCCACCGCGCAGATCGAGCGCAACTTCGAGCAGCTCGCCGAGCTGCGCGTCGAGCAGGTCACGCAGCAGGAGCGCAAGCGCATCGCCGCCGACCTGCACGACGACCTCGGCGCCAAGCTGCTGACCATCGTGCACACCAGCCACGACGACCGCATCGCGACGCTGGCGCGCGAGGCGCTCGACGAGATGCGGCTGTCGGTGCGCGGGCTGACCGGCAAGCCGGTGCGGCTGGCCGACGCGCTGGCCGACTGGCGCGCCGAGGCGGTCTCGCGGCTGGCGCAGACCGGCATCGAGGCCGAGTGGCACGGCGCGGCCGCCGCCGCCGACGCGCACACGCTGTCGGCGCGGGTCTACGTCCAGACCACGCGCATCCTGCGCGAGGCGATCAACAACATCCTCAAGCACAGCGGCGCCACGCGCTGCGTGCTGCGCGCAGGCGTCGACGGCAACGACTTCGCGCTGAGCATCCAGGACAACGGTCGCGGCATCCCGCTCGAGCTCGACGGCCGGCTCGACCGCGGTCACGGCATGACCAGCATGAAGCACCGTGCCAAGCAGATGCACGGCCAGTGCCTGGTCGAGTCGGGACCGGGCCTGGGGACCGTGATCCGGCTCACGCTGCCGCTCGAGCCGCCGCCGCCCGCGGCGTGAGCCGGCCCGGCCTGCTGCTAGCATCGGCCACACTGCTCCGCCGGGGACCGCGCCGATGAAATCCATCCTGCTGCTCGAGGATCTGCCGCAGATCCGCACCTGGCTCGAGGACCTGCTGCGCGAGGTCTTCCCGCAGGCCCAGATCTCGCAGGCCGCGCGCGTGCACGAGGCGCAGTCGCTGGTCTCGGCGCTCACCTTCGACCTCGCGCTGATCGACCTGGGCCTGCCCGACGGCTCGGGCGTCGATGTCATCGCCGCGCTGCGCGAGCAGCAGCCCGAGGCGCTGAGCGTGGTCGTCTCGATCCACGACGACGACGAGCACCTGTTTCCGGCGCTGCAGGCCGGCGCCTACGGCTACATCCTGAAGGAGCAGGCGCGCGAGCAGATCAAGGTCCAGCTCGAGCGCATCAGCCAGGGCGAGCCGCCGCTGTCGCCGTCGATCGCGCGCAAGGTCATCGCGCACTTTGCCGCGCAGGCCCGCCCGCAGGTGCCGGCGATCCCGCATGTGCAGCTCACCGATCGCGAGAACGAAGTCCTGCTGCGCGTGGCCAAGGGCTACACGCTGCCCGAGATCGGCCAGCAGCTCGGCCTCTCGCGGCACACGATCGCCGACTACGTCAAGCAGATCTACCGCAAGCTCAACGTCAGCTCGCGCGCCGAGGCCGCGCTCGAGGCGCAGCGGCTGGGGCTGTTCGGGCGTCGCTAAAGCCGCCGATGATCGGGCAGCTCCGCGGCACGCTGCTGGCACGCAACCCGCCGACCGTGCTGGTCGACGTCGGCGGCGTCGGCTACGAGGTCGACGTGCCGATGAGCACCTACTGCAACCTGCCGCCGACCGGCCAGCCGGTGACGCTGCTGACGCACCTGGTCGTGCGCGAGGACGCGCAGCTGCTCTACGGCTTCCTCGGCGCCGACGAGCGCGCGGCGTTTCGCGAGCTGCTGCGCATCGCTGGCGTCGGGCCGCGCATCGCGCTGGCCATCCTCTCGGGGCTCAGCGTGGCCGAGCTGGCGCAGGCGGTCGCCGCGCAGAGCAGCGCGCGGCTGGTCAAGGTGCCCGGCATCGGCAAGAAGACCGCCGAGCGCCTGCTGCTCGAGCTGCGCGGGCGGCTCGCGCCGGCGGTTGCGCAGCCCGCCGCCGGCGCCGCCGGGGCCGAGCAGGCCGACATCGAGCAGGCGCTGCTCGCCCTGGGCTACAGCGGGCGCGAGGCCGAGGCGGCGCTGAAGGCGCTGCCGCGCGAGGTCGGCGTCGCCGAGGGCATCCGCCTCGCGCTCAAGGCGCTGACGCGTTAGCCCCTGGCGCGCGCGGCGCTCAGGGCCTGGGCTGGCCCCCGCCATGGCCAGGGCCGCCGCCGTGGCCACCACCGTGACCGCCGCCATGGCCGCCGCCGTGGCCATGGCCGGCGGCCACCGCGCGCACCGGCGCCTGCACCTGCAGCGACTCGCGCCGGCCGTCGCGGCCTTCGACGACCAGCGTCACCGGCACGACCTCGCCTTCGGCCAGCGGCCGGCGCAGGTCCATCAGCATGACGTGGAAGCCGCCGGGCCGCAGCTCGACGGCGCGCCCGGGCGGCAGGTCCAGCCCGGGGATCGCACGCATGCGCATGACGTTGCCCTCCATCGTCATCTCGTGGATCTCGACGACGCCGGCCACCGGCGAGCGCGCCTCGACCAGGCGGGCACCCTGCGCCGAGGTCAGGCGCGCAAACATGCCGGTCGCGCTCTGCTGCGGCACGCTGGCGCGCACCCAGGGCTCGTGGACCTGGGTCTGGGCCCAGGCGCCAGCGGTGGCCAGCGCCAGGGCAGCAGCGGCCAGGCCGCGGGTGTAGTGGCGCGAGGCCGCGGGCAGGGGTGAGTGGGTCATGATCGAAGCTCGTCGTTGATGTGCAGATCGGTGTAGACCGCTCATGAGCCGGGGCCCTGCCCGGCTTCATGAACGCAGGCGGTGCACCGCGTGCATGCGCTGGCCGCTGGCCGCGCGCGCACGCTCGAGGGGGCCAGGCGCGCGGACCAGTGCCGCGCGCCTTGCCGCCGGCTCAGCCGAGGGCCGGCGGCGGCCCGCGTGGCGGCGGCGCGCGCCAGCCGGCGCGGCGCGGCGGCGCGCCGGCGGCAACCGGGCCGGCGGCGAAGGATGCGCCGCGGGCGTCGGCCGGCAGCGCCGCCACCGGTGGCGGCAGGGCAAACGGCGTCGACAGGCACCAGTTGCAGACCGCGGCCTGGGGCAGCGGGTCGGGCGCCGGGCGGTCGTCGAGCGCGACCCAGCGCGCGCCCTGCGCGGTGCAGACCTGCACCCAGTGCGTGCCGCCGCCCGCGTGGGCGAGCGCCTGCGCCAGCGTCGGCAGCAGGGCCAGCGCCCAGGCTGCGAGCAGGGCCGCGGCCCAGCCCAGCCGCGGGCGGCGTCGCGGTGCACGGCGGGCGGGCGGGCTCACGTGGGTCATTATGGTCGGCGCCGGGCGCCGCCGGGCCGCTGGCGATAATCGGCCATGGCCTTGCAGACCGACGACTTCGCGGCCCCGCCGACTCGCCGGCTGGTCGGCGCTGAGCGCCCCTCGCCCAACGAGCTGACCTTCGAGCGCGCGCTGCGGCCGAAGGCGCTGGCCGAGTATGTCGGCCAGGTCAAGGCGCGCGAGCAGCTCGGCATCTTCGTCGGCGCCGCGCGCCAGCGCGGCGAGGCCCTCGACCATGTGCTGCTGTTCGGCCCGCCCGGGCTGGGCAAGACGACGCTCGCCCACATCGTCGCCCACGAGCTGGGCGTCAACCTGCGCCAGACCAGCGGCCCGGTGCTCGAGAAGCCCAAGGACCTGGCGGCGATCCTGACCGGGCTCGAGCGCCACGACGTGCTGTTCATCGACGAGATCCACCGCCTGAGCCCGGTCGTCGAGGAGATCCTGTACCCGGCGCTCGAGGACTACCAGATCGACATCATGATCGGCGACGGCCCGGCCGCGCGCTCGATCAAGCTCGACCTGCAGCCCTTCACGCTGGTCGGCGCGACGACCCGCGCGGGCATGCTGACCAACCCGCTGCGCGACCGCTTCGGCATCGTCGCGCGGCTCGAGTTCTACTCGGCCGAGGAGCTGGTGCGCATCGTCACCCGGTCGGCCGCGCTGCTGGGCGTGCCCACCGACGCCACCGGCGCGCTGGAGATCGCGCGCCGCTCGCGCGGCACGCCGCGCATCGCCAACCGGCTGCTGCGCCGGGTGCGCGACTGGGCCGAGGTCAAGGGCAGCGGCCGCATCGACGCGGCCTGCGCCGATGCCGCGCTGGCCCTGCTCGACGTCGACGCGCTGGGCTTCGACGTGATGGACCGCAAGCTGCTCGAGGCGGTGATCCAGCGCTTCGACGGCGGCCCGGTCGGGCTCGACAACGTCGCCGCGGCGATCGGCGAGGAGCCCGGCACGATCGAGGACGTGATCGAGCCCTACCTGATCCAGCAGGGCTACCTGCAGCGCACGCCGCGCGGGCGGGTGGCGACCGCCGCAGCCTGGCGCCACCTCGGGCTGAGCCCGCCGGCAGCCGCCGGCGGCTCGGGCGAGCTGTTCGCGGCCTGAGCACGCCCCGATGCCGCCGCCGTCGCCCGTGATCGCGCCGCCCCCGCGCGCGCGCCGCTGGCCGCTGGCCCTGGCCCTGCTCGTGGTGCTGGCCGCGCTGGCCGGCGGCTGGGCCTGGTGGCAGGGCCGGCCGGTGGCCGCCGACGCGGTCGAGGTGCGCGCGCAGCCGCTGCAGCGCACGCTGCTGGTCACCGCGCGCGTGCGCGCGCCGCTGCGCGTCGAGGTCGGCAGCACGCTGACCGCGCGCGTGGCCGCGGTCGCGGTCGACGAGGGCGACGCGGTGGCCGCCGGCGCAATGCTGCTCACTCTCGAAGACAGCGAGGCGCGCGCCGCGCTGGCGCAGGCGCAGGCCGCGCTGGCCCAGGCCCGCGCGCGGCTGGCGGCGCAGCGGCAGGTCGCCGGCCCGACCGCCGTCGCCGCGCTGGCGCAGGCCGAGGCCAACCACGCGGCGGCCCAGCGCGAGCTGGCGCGCAGCCGCGAGCTGCTCGCCCAGGGCTTCATCAGCGCCGCCCGGCTCGACGAGGCCCAGCGCCAGGCCGAGATCGCGCTGGCCCAGCGCGACGTGGCGGCGGTCCAGGCCGCCGCGCAGCGCGCCGGCGGCGCCGAGGCGCTGGCCGCGCTGACCCAGCTCGAGGCCGCGCAGGCGGCGCTGCAGGCCGCCCAGGCCCGGCTGGCGCAGACCGTGCTGCGCGCGCCGGCGGCCGGCCGCGTCGTCGGCCGCACGGTCGAGCCCGGGCAGGTCGTCGCGCCGACGCGCGCGCTGCTGGTCCTCGCGCCGGACGGCCCGACCGAGCTGCTGGCCGCGGTCGACGAGCGCTTCATCGCGCAACTGCAGCCAGGCCAGCGCGCGCAGGTGCTGGCCGACGCCCACCCGCAGCAGCCGTTCGCCGCGCGCATCACGCGGATCGCCCCGGCGGTCGATGCGCAGCGCGGCGCGGTCGAGGTGCGGCTGGTGCCCGAGGGCCAGGCGCCGCCCTTCCTGCGCGAGGACATGACGCTGTCGGTCGAGATCGTCACCGCCGAGCGCGCAGCCGCGCGCGTGCTGCCGCTGGGCGCGCTGCGCGCGGCGCCGGTGGGCGAGCGCGCGCAGGTGCTGGTCGTGCGCGAGGGCCGCGCCGAACTGCGCACGCTCGACCTGGGCCTGCGCACCCTCGACCGCGTCGAGGTCACCGCCGGGCTGGCCGAGGGCGATCGGGTCCTGCTCGACCCGCTGCTGCAGCCCGGCCAGCGGGTGCGCGTGCGCGTGGTCGACGCCGCGCAGGCGGCTGCGGCGGCCGGTACGCGGGGCGCAGGCGGCGAGGGCAGCGGCGCGGCGATGGGCGCGGGCGCCGCCCGCTAAAGCCGCATGGTGGCTGCGCTGGGCTTCGAGTGGCGCGTCGCCCTGCGCTTCCTGCGCGAGGGCCGCCTGCAGACGCTCCTGATCGTCGTCGGCGTCGCCGCCGGGGTCGCGGTGGTGACCTACATCTCGGTGCTGATCGACGGCCTGCAGCGCAACACGCTGGCGCGCACGCTCGGCGCGCAGGCCCATGTGGTGCTGCTGCCGCTCGAGGAGCGCGTGCTGCCGGTGCTGCCGCGCGCGGCCGGCGACCCCGGCTTCGGCGACACCCAGGTGCGCGCGCAGCCCTTGCGCGCGCTGCCCGACTGGCCCGGGCTGGTGCGCGTGCTCGACGCCCGCGCGGGCGTGGTCGGGGTCTCGCCGACGCTGGGCGGCGCGGCGCTGGCGCAGCGCGGCGCGGCCACCCGCGCGGTGACCCTGACCGGCATCGACCTCGACCGCCACACGCGCATCATCGAACTGCACACGCGCACGGTCGCCGGCCGGGCCCGGCTCGGCCCGGGCGAGGCGGTGGCCGGCGTGACGCTGGCCGAGGACCTGGGCGTGCGCGTCGGCGACCTCATCGGCGTCAGCAGCGGCACGCGCACGCAGACGCTGCGCATCACCGCGCTGGTCGACCTCGGCGCAACCGAGCTCAACCGCCGCATGCTGTACGTGCCGCTGCGCAGCGCGCAGAGCCTGTTCGACCTGCCCGGCGGCGCGGCGCGCATCGAGGTCTCGCTGGCCGACGTCTGGGCCGCGCAGGCGCTGGCCGAGGCGCTGGCGCGGCAGTGGCCGCTGCGCGTCGAGAGCTGGCAGCAGACCAACGCGCAACTGGTCTCGGCGCTCGAGGCGCAGCGCGTCAGCACCACGCTGATCCGCGCCGTCGTGCTGCTGGTCGTCGTGCTGGGCATCGCCAGCGTGCTGGTCGTCAGCGTCGTGCAGAAGCAGCGCGAGATCGGCATCCTGCGCGCGATGGGCGCCACCCGCGGCCAGGTGCAGCGCATCTTCCTGCTGCAGGGTGCGCTGCTGGGCGCGGCCGGCTCGCTGCTCGGGCTGGGGCTGGCGCTGGCGATGGTCGCGGCGTTCATGCACTTCGCCCGCGGCGCCGACGGCCTGCCGCTGTTTGCGATCACGCTGCCGCCGGCGCTGGCGCTGCAGGTCGCGGCGGTCGCGCTGCTTGCCGGCGTGCTCGCCGCGATCGCGCCGGCGCGACGCGCCGCCGGGCTCGAGCCGGCGCAGGCGATCCGCACATGACGCCGGCTGCCCCCGCTCCCGCACCCGCCCCCGCAGCCGCCGCGCTGGTGCGCCTGCGCGGGCTGCGCAAGGCCTACCGCGCCGGCCTCGCCGGCGAGAGCGAGATCCTGCACGGGCTCGACCTCGACCTCGCGCGCGGCGAATTCGCCGCGCTGATCGGCCCCAGCGGTTCGGGCAAGAGCACGCTGCTCAACGTGCTGGGCCTGCTCGAGCGCGCCAGCGCGGGCCATTACACGCTCGCCGGCACCGACGTCGAGGCCCTCGACGACGCCGCCCGCACCCGCCTGCGGCGCGACGCGATCGGCTTCGTCTTCCAGTTCCACCACCTGCTGCCGGCCTTCAGCGCGCTCGAGAACGTCACCCTGCCCGCGCTCGCGCGCGACGGCCGGGTGACGCCGGCGGTGC
>Ga0207951_100158_pt1 | contig 42886 bp, 38 predicted proteins | sample Subbio12Aug_8Bad_FD_184830 | JGI IMG/M metagenome (GOLD analysis project Ga0207951, IMG submission 184830) | Serpentinite rock and fluid subsurface biosphere microbial communities from McLaughlin Reserve, California, USA - CR12Aug_8Bad (SPAdes) | ecosystem: Environmental > Terrestrial > Deep... | reverse complement strand
CGTTCTTCCGGAGTCTTTTCTGTACGACTTTTTCAGGTACATAGTAAAACCTCCCATTTGCTTTATAGCTATCTTCATTGTACCACATTATGCCAACTTATGCTACAAGAAAATGCACATATTTCAATATCCCGAGGAGCCTTATGCCCCAAGGGTTTTTAGTCCACTGCTCTAGACGGGCCTGTCAAACTAACGTGACAAAAATGCTAGTTAAGTATTATAATTAAATTGGTCCTAAATATTGATAAAGGAGGTATTTATCCATGAAAACCGTTGTGAAGAAATTACTGAGTGTAGCACTACTAGTTATCCTGCTTTTTGCTAACGGAGCTACAGTTGTGGCGGATTCTCAATCATCGGCCGCTAAACTAGACCTTTTCTATACTCCTGATGGAAGTCTAGCGGTGTCGAGAGAAGATCACGAGAACCTAGATGCGAGCGGCCAAGATTCAGTGACTAGACTTTTGACATACCTTAATGTGAATGAGAACAGTCATGTAATTGAAAACGGAAAGTTGAAGATAATTGGCATCGATGCCATGCCTCAGGCTTTGCGGTTGACTGCTAATGTGTGGAACAATAGGCATGTCAATACTCTGAAGAAAGAGAAACCCGTAGAGCGAACAAAAAAAGGCGAAATAGGTCTTTTGTCTACAGCACCGTATCCCGGTGCTTATTATTGGTACACACACACACTGAAAGGAACCTCTACTACATATAGTCCTACGTTTTATAAGCTCCTACATGAGGGCAGGACTGCGTCCTGCGCGAACAGCCTTCAGACCATAAAATGGGAGGTCGGCAAGTCCTTCACCTTGTCGACATCAGCTTCTGTCCAGGGTCAGCTTGGCGAAGGTCAGCTCTCAGCGACACTCGGGTTTTCCGTAGGGGCCTCTCTAACCGTAACGTGCTCAACTTCTGTGGAGATGACGATTCCAAAAGGACACAGGGGAGAGATAAAACACTCGTATGGCCGGACGTATTATACTGCAGAGTACTTCGAGTTTTACTGGGAGGATTGGAACGAGGATGGTGTTGGTGACTACTGCTATTACACTGGAATTGTGGTAGGTACTGCAGACAGAATAGACAAGGGTTATGCCGACACTTTCGGTCCCTTTCCGTCTCCATGTACAGTGAGTTGTCCCGTATGCCGTGGTAATCCATAAATGTGGCTTTACGACAGGAGGATGGCCCAAGATTATGTTCTCGGTGGTCTCCTTGGATATTTTCTCGGGATGACTTATGCTAGGCTCGCTTTTTTATGGGCAGTAGATTACGTACGGTATATTACACCGATTGAGCTTGATCATCCACTCCAGGTCAATGCACTGTGTATTTTCCTGCTGAACCGATTCGGTAACTATGTCTTCATAAATTCGTTGGTGTTTATACTGTTGGGTGTTTGGGCTGTCAAGAGACTCAGATATTCACAGCCCTAGGCAAGGATAGACCCCGCAAGGCTTTTGGGCTTTGCGGGGTTCTTTAGGTAACGTGTTAAGCGCTCGTTTGAATGGAGAACACGCATCACTATGTCACTAAAAGACCATGACAAAACAATGCTGATGTGGCGAGCTCCCTAATCTTTCTTTTTCCCCGTAAGTTCTACTACGACCTGCTCGCCGGAAGTAATTGCTCCCGTAGCTATCGCCTTAATAAACCCTGCCGCTCCTACACCTGAGGTTGGTTCCACGAACACGCCTTGGGCAGTCAGCTTGGCTAGAGCAGAGAGCACCTCGCCAAACCCACCGCAGTCGCATTTATAGCGGGGGGGGTCGTAGATTTTAGGGCAAACAAAGCATTTAAGCATGGGGGGAGACCTCCTGTCGTGGGCTGAACGAGTCATAAGTCATAAGACATGAGTCATAAGGTGGACGAGGGGGTAGGCATTAGGCTCGAGGCGTTAGGCTTTAGAAGTCCTGGGGTCTGCCTCCAGCCGCCGGCCACCAGCCGCCAGGGGTAGGCGTTAGGCATTAGGCGGAGGCTTTTGGACCTCCACGAGTCGGTGCCTCGTGGCTACAATTATCGGTCCACTGTGTTCCGTGTACGTCCTTACGAGGAACAAGGAACAAAGAACCAGGAACGACCCGCCGCCCGCTATGCGCCATGTGCCATGTGCCGTGCTACCGAACCTTCGCATGCCCCTTGTAAACTAGCCCGCGCCCGCCGTCCATGGTTATTAGCTCTGCGTCATGTAGGATGCTCATTGCGCCGTTGACTCCCACAATAGATGCAATGCCAAGGTTGAGCCCGACTATGGCCGCGTGCGAGGTTAACCCGCCTTCCTCTGCGATGATGCCTGAGGCTTTCTCTAGCGCGGGCATGTAGTCTCGGTCCGTACTATGGGTGACAAGAATATCTCCGACATTTACTTTAGCGATAGCCTCGGCTGCTGAGCGGGCAATGCATACTTTGCCCTCAGCGTTGAGAGCACCTAATCCCATGCCGCGCGCCAATACATCACCTACTACGTGCACTTTGAGCAGGTTAGTGGTGCCAGGCACGCCCACAGGGATTCCGGCTGTAATTACGACTAAGTCTCCATTCTTGATATAGCCGGCTTGCAAAGAACGCAATACAGCAACTTCCATCATTTCGTCAGTAGTAGAAATATGCTCGCCCATAACCGGGTAAACGCCCCACACCAGGTTAAGGCGCCGAGCAGCTTGTGCATCGGTTGTAACAGCCACTATGGGTGAATTGGGACGGTACTTGGAAACCATGCGCGCTGTCCAGCCCGATTGGGTGGATGTTACGATTGCGGCTGCGCATAGCTCAGCAGCAGCTTGAACGGTGGCATGGCTAATGGCATTAGTAACAGTAGGACTAGGTGAGACAAACCGGTGGGTTCTGTATTCTTCGTAAGGTAGGGCTCGCTCGGTACGTTCCGCTATGCGGGCCATTAGTTGGACCGACTCTAGGGGGTACTTACCATTGGCGGTTTCCCCGGAGAGCATAATAGCATCAGTGCCGTCATAGATAGCATTAGCTACATCGCTAGCCTCAGCCCGGGTGGGTCGGGGGTTTCGTATCATGGAGTCTAGCATCTGAGTGGCTGTAATGACGGGCTTGCCCGTGGCGTTACACTTCTGAATCATTTGCTTTTGGATAATGGGTACTTCCTCAGCCGGAAACTCCACTCCCATGTCGCCTCGTGCTACCATCAGTCCATCTACAACTTTGAGGATGGAGTCTAAGTTATCTACGCCTTCTTTGTTCTCTATTTTGGCGATGATCGGTATAGTAGCCCCAAATTTCTCAAGCATTTTTCTTATGGCAAAGACGTCAGCCGCTGAGCGCATAAATGAAGCGGCAATAAAATCTACATTATGGTCTACGCCGAATTTGAGATCTGCTTCGTCCTGAACCGAAATAGCGGGTAGATTAACTCGCTTACCAGGCACATTTATACCCTTACGATTACTGACTACACCACCGACAACGGTACGGCAGTGTATCTCTGAACCCACAACTTTTTCGACCTTGATTTCGATTAAACCGTCGTCTAGTAAGAGCCTGTCGCCTGGTAGTACGTCTTGTGGTAATCCTTCGTATGTAACGCTAACCCTATCCCTTGTGCCTACAACCTTCTCTGTTGTTAAAGTGAAGGGGTCACCCGGCTCGAGTGTAGTTGAGCCTGTGGCAAAGGTGCCAATCCTGATCTCAGGCCCCTTTGTATCTAGCATAATGGCTATGTGTTTACCTTCTTCGGCGGCCACCTGGCGAATGCTGTTAATTCGTTCTAAGTGTTCGGCATGAGTGCCGTGCGAGAAGTTAAGGCGGGCAACATCAAGCCCTGCACGAATGAGTTCACGCAGCATCTCTATACTCTCACTGGTCGGTCCAATTGTGCATACGATTTTGGTTTTGCGCATATTGTAACATCCTTTCCGAGCCCAGGGTTTCTCTTAGAGTTTATCATAAAGGGACGAGTATTAAGAAAAATATTACATACAAAACCCTTGACCAGGTGGTCAAGAGGCAATATACTGACCTTGAGTTGACCACATGGTCAAGAGGAGGCAGTTACATGCAAGTTAAAGAATGCGGAAGCAAAAATAGTACGTCTATCATGTTTATTCATGGTGGTGGGGTTAGTGGGTGGATGTGGGACAAACAGATGAAGTTCTTTAGCGATTATCATCTGTTGGTACCGGACTTACCGGGTCACGGGGACAGCAATGACGAGCCTTTTGTTTCGATTGAGGATTGTGCTGCAAAACTGGTGGAGATTATCCATGATAGATGTAACAGCCAAAAGGTTGTAATAGTTGGGTTTTCGCTAGGGGCACAGATTGCTCTGAGTATGCTTAGCATTGAGCCCAAGCTAGCTACCCATGCAATCATAAACAGTGCACTTGTGCGGCCAATGCCACTAGTCAGCGCCCTTGTTCAGCCTACAGTTTGGCTATCTCTGCCCCTAACAAAGAGCAGGTCCTTCGCTAAGCTTCAGGCCCGTGAGCTCTATATTGGTCCGGAGTATTTCGAGCAGTATTTTGCTGATTCCAGTACCACGACGGGCTCCGATCTATCGGCTGTGCTTCGTAGTAATATGTCCTTTTCCATACCATCAGGTTTCGCTATGGCAGAAACTAAGAGCCTGTGCCTGATTGGCGCCAAGGAGAGAAACGTCATGAAGCTGTCTGCGCAAGACATAGTAGCGGCAAACCCACACAGTGCTTTAGTGAGTGTCCCTGCGATAGGGCACGGCATCTCGTTGGCAGATCCTGCTCTGTTCAACAAGATAGTGTCTGCTTGGATTAATAATGAGGAAGTAGAGGTGAACTAAGTGAACGCAATTGAAACTAGAAAGATGACCAAATCTTACGGTAAGGCGCGGGGTATTATTGATCTAGACCTAGTCGTTTCGCAGGGCGAGATTTTCGGGTTCATCGGCCCTAACGGGGCGGGTAAGTCAACTACCATCAAAACCTTACTAAACTTTATACACCCTACGATGGGTTCAGCGGAGATACTCGGCATGGATGTCGTCAAAGATACCGTGCGCATTAAAAAAGAGATAGGATATATACCATCCGAGGTTAGCTATTACGATGATATGACCGCCAAACAACTATTGGATTACTCTGCAGGGTTTTACGGTAAAGACTGTACAGCTCGTCGCAAGCAGCTTTGTGAGCTACTGGGGGTGGAGGTAGGGCGTAAAATTGAGGACCTCTCTTTAGGAAATCGCAAGAAGGTCGCCATAGTACAAGCTCTACAGCACAGCCCGGCGGTAATAATCCTGGATGAACCCACCAGCGGCCTTGATCCATTGGTGCAGGCTCGGTTCTTTGAGATTATCAGGGAGGAGAACCAACGGGGAGCGACAGTGTTCTTTTCCTCGCACATATTGAATGAGGTCCAGAGGATCTGCCATCGTGTGGGGATTATCAGAGAAGGCAGATTAGTGCAGGTTGATGCTGTGGAGACTCTGCGCGCCAGTCAGTACAAGAAAGTGAAACTACAATCGAGTCTACCCGAAGGTATAGGCCTAATTAACTTACCCGGGGTACAAGAGCAAGCAAACCATGGTCGATTTACAGAGTTCCTGTTTGGCGGGGACATTAAAGAGCTGCTACAGGCCATAAGTAGCATGACCGTGGAGGATATTTGGATAGAAGATCCCAGCTTAGAAGAGATTTTCATGCACTACTATGAGAGGGGTGAAGGCAAGTGAGAATCTTTAGCAGAGAGCTCAAACGAAATCTTAAGGCATTCTTAGTATGGACTATCTCTATGAGCCTGTTTATAGCTATGATTATTGCTTTCTACCCCTCGATTGCCGATAACGCCGTAGACTATGCAAAAATGCTCGATCAGCTACCCAAAGCCATGTTATCTGCTTTCAACCTTGATACGTTAAGTCTAGCCGACCCTCTGGGCTTTTACGGTACTGAGGCCTATGTGCTGGTCTTGCTGTTTGCATCTGTCTACGCAGTTCAATTGGGGGCAGGAATTTTATCCAAAGAGGAAGACGAAAGAACAATCGAGTTTCTACTCTCCAAGCCCATATCCCGTGGTCAAATTGTGTGGGAGAAGATATGGAGTGTGTTTTTCTATTTGACTCTCTTTAATGTTGTGGTCTCCGGTATCACTTACGTTGGTTTAGAGATTGTTAAGCGCGAGGCTTACAACGTAGCTACACTCTCCTATCTTTTTCTTGGAGCGTATGTAGTTCAATTGGTATTCGCAGCTCTCGGCTTGCTAATATCCGTGTTTGTAACCAAGGCTAAATCTATCTTACCTCTCTCCATAGGCATCGTTTTAAGTTCATATATTACTAGCGTTATGGCCAAGATGTCAGCGCGCGTAGAATTTTTCAAGTACTTAACTCCCTTTAGCTATGCCGATGCAGGCGAGATAATTAATACAGGCGCGCCTCAGGCTGGTTACATGGTGCTAAGCCTAGCCCTCATCCTGGCAGCTGTACTTGGCACTTTCTACTTTTATGAGCGTAAAGATATTACGGCCTAGGAGGTTATATGGCACACCAATCGTTTTATAATTTGACCCCTGAAAGACAAGAGCAAATTCGCACTGCTTGTGTAGCCGAGTTTGCCAGCCTAGGCTATAGTAAGGCCTCAACAAACACTATGTGCCGCGAGGCTGGGATATCTAAGGGACTGTTGTTCCACTACTTTGGCACCAAAAAAGAGCTCTTTCTTTACCTTGTTGACCACCTCGTAGAGATCCTGCTCGAGGAGTTCTACCAGGGGATTAATCAGGAACGAGAAGACCTGTTTGAGCGGATGCTCAAGTGGAGCTTACGGCGCCTAGAACTAGCGCGCAAGTATCCATTGTATTATCGGTTTAACGTCAAGATGTTCATTGAGCCCGATGCAGTTGTGCGCCCAGAGATAAATGAGATAATAGCGCGTCTCACGCAGGAAGGGTACAATAAGCTCCTCGATAATATCGATTATAGTTCTTTTCGCCCCGGTGTAGATATTACTAAAGCAATCGAGGCCTTAACCTACGTTCTCAATGGCATAGGTGAAAAGTATTTAGAGAGGTTTCGCGTGGATGAGGACTACCAGCTTAAACGGGGCGATGCAATGCTCAAAGAAATACACGAGTATATGGACATACTGCGTTACGGCTTTTATACGAAATAGAAAATCCTGCTCCATACCTTCACGGTGTGGAGCAGGATTAAAACAAGCCATCTAATCTATTTGCGCTTCTGCATCATCTTAATGATAAAACCAGCTACCTCAGTAGCAATATTAATATACGTGGTTATGTCCCGCGCACTGTCCTGAACCGCGGCTACAGTCTCGCTTATACCACTGCCAATGGTGGTCACCGAGGCATCTAGCTTTCTGGCGCTATCGTTTACGGAGGAGGTAATTCCTTGTACATTTTTCATAATGCCGGGCACTGTGCCTTCTGCATCCTTAAGTACTTGCCTTACCTCATCTGTTATGACAGCGGCATTCGCTGTAATGCGGCTAATGGTTTGATCGTTTTCATCTAGAATCTTTTTGACTCCGCCCAAAACGTCAGCCAGGCGCTTTAGGGTCAGAATGAGATAGCCTCCGCCTACGATAGCAATTACAAACAGGAGAAAAACCCCTAGGTCCTGTAATGATATGGTCATTTCAAGCATCTAGTACACCATCCCTTCAATCACCTAGCTTAGGATACGGTGTCTTCCGATGCGCATTCGGGCTGACCATGTTGTCTGATCTTCTTTTCTAGCATCTCAACCTTAACCATAAGTTCCTCGACGTAACCGGAAACAGTTTCTTTGACTGCTTCGGCGGTGTCTACGGATTTATCAGCTATTAGCTGGCGGGTTTCCTTGCCAGACTTGGGGGCGAATAAAACGCCAACTATTAAGCCCACCAAAGTGCCAATAGCGGCCCCTTTGGCCATGTTGCGGCACGCAGTTTTTCGTCTTTCCTCGGCCTTCAGGCTGTGTAAGTGTTCTATTAGATCTCTTATCATAAAATGAACCTCCTTATATGTGCTACAGATATAAGCTTCTACTCTATCTTTCGACAAAAAAACACCATGTTCCTTCAAACAAAAACTAATTTTACCTCATTTTTCTTGCAAACGGACGTATGATAGCCAGCTAGGCTCCCTTGTATATCCACCTTTTAGTCGATTGAGGGAAACGCTTCACCCTCAAGAGGGGGTCTCAGTACTGAGGCACCCTCTTGCTATTTTGGCCTTGACTGCCCGTTTAGCGACCGGAATGACCATAACTGCTCCTGCTAGGCTGTTTATGGCTGTTAAGCTGCGGAAAAATTCAAATGACCGTTGCATAGTCGGCCCAACGCTGATGGAGAATGCAACCGTACCTATGCCCACCGGTCCGCCGAGTATCCAGCCTAACACTAAGACTGTTACTTCCATGGTAGTCTTAATGCGCCCAACGGGCCAGTTGAGGTGCTTAGTCAAGGCTAGCATCAGACTGTCGCGCGGGCCGGCCCCTAGCCCCGCACTCATGTACATCGCCCCGCCAAAGCCAGTCAGAAATACACTTACAGCGATGTAGAAAGCAGCTGCGTAGAGGTTTGTTGCCTGGGGTATAAGACTTAAGACTACAGACAAATCGTAAAACCAACCTATTAGAACCATATTCATTACTGTGCCAAGGGCCGGCTTAATACCTAGAAAATAACTTAGCCCGACTATCACCAGCCCTACGAATTGAGATATTTGCCCTTGAGTAAAACCAGTGTGCTTAGCAATGCCGAGGTGGAATACGGTCCATGAACTGACCCCGAGCCCCGCCTTTATGGAGACGTCAATAGCTACGCCGATAATCATTAATGCCAAAGTGATATAACAACAACGGTATACTAAGAGCTTGACCTTAGACAAGTCTATCCCTTCTTTTCTCTAGATGTTTGCTTTAGTAAGTGCTTTCTTAGAAGAGGAAAATACCAACGACTCCCGATGCAAACAAAAGCAGGATGGGACTTCTTTAGCATCAGAGCAAGTACGGTTATCATCAAAATTGCCGAGCGTTATCACTCCCCCATAACACGCATTATAGCACAACCCTTTATACTTGTAAGGCGGGATTAATAGGATTAGCGGGGGGGATTAGTATGTGGCGAGGGGTGCGATGTATCACGGTGGCATTACTGGCGCTTTAAACCTTGACATGGCGGTACCAAATAGTACCCGTAAAACGGAAGGATTTTCCCATGCAATCATTGAAATGAATATAGAATAAGTTCATTAAGGGGGGTTACCATGGATATGCGAAGTATTATGATTGTTGGCGCTGGTCAGATGGGAAGCGGCATCGCTCAAGTTGCAGCGCAATCTGGCTACAAAGTCCTACTCTGTGATTTAGACCAGAGTTACGTAGCGCGCGCTCTAGCTAACATTGAGAAATTACTAGGTAAAAGCGTAGAAAAGGGCAAGATCAGTGAATCCGACAAGTTAGATGCGCTCTCGCGCATCGCTGTAACTTCCGAGATGGACCGCGCAGCCGAAGTAGACTTAGTGATAGAGGCAGTAACAGAAAATCTTGAGGTTAAAAAAGGAGTATTTCTGCAGCTAGACAAGATATGCCCCGTGCACACTATTCTGGCCAGCAATACTTCAAGTATTTCCCTGACCCAAATAGCTGCGTTTACTAAGCGCCCGGACAAGGTTGTGGGCATGCACTTTATGAACCCAGTGCCAGCTATGCAATTGGTAGAGCTCATTCGTGCCCTGTCTACCAGTGATGAGTCCTATGCACGGGTTCAGGGCGTGGTAACCCAAATGGGTAAAACGGGAGTAGAGGTCAACGATTATCCTGGCTTTGTCGTTAACCGCTTGTTAATTCCGATGATTAACGAGGCCGCCTATTGTTTGCAGGAGGGCGTAGCGGGCGCAGAACAAATCGATTCAGTTATGAAGCTTGGCGCCAATCATCCCCTGGGCCCTCTAGCACTAGGAGACCTCATTGGTCTTGATGTTTGTCTCTCTATTATGGAAGTGTTACATAGGGGATTAGGTGATGATAAGTATCGTCCTGCTCCGCTCTTGCGTAAGCTCGTTCAAGGGGGGCATTTAGGCCGTAAGAGTGGGAAAGGTTTTCACACTTATGCAAAGTAAGCTAAAGCAGGAAATGGACGAATGAGAAACCAAATCGAGATTCAGGGGGTAAAACAGGATTAAATCTGAGTTTGCTAGTAGTAAAGGCGCGAACCATCTTGTCTAGTTCCTGAACCAGCTTTCACTCTTTTGTTCTTTCCATAGATTGCTGTGGAGATGTAACTACCACGGGAATGGACGATGCTTGCACAAATGACGCGAAAGCAAGGTTTGTCAGGATAGAATTCACCCTAGAGATAACGCCCATTTCGGGCGCACCGCTAAAAAGTGTAGGGCCACGAGGGCACGGCAGTGCCCTCGTGGCCACCTAAAAGGGCACGGCATGCCGTGCCCCTACACAAAAGTAGGAGCGACGTGAAAGGGCGCTGTTCAGCAAATGCGCCACTAATTCTTTAAACTCTATTCCCGCGGCTTTGGCGGCTTTTGGGTAGTCGCTATAACCCGGTTCTAGGCCCGGGAGAGTATTTACATCAATCACATAGGGGATATGATCCGCGTCGAGGCGCACGTCAATGCGGGCGTAGTCGCGGCATTCTAGGACTTTAAACGCTTTTAATACGGTTTCCTCAATGCTCTTAAGTAGTTGGGGCTCAATGTCAGCAGGGCACTTTGTTTGCACCCCGTCCTGTGACTTAACGGCTTGACTATAGAAACAGCTACCTACATCGAAGAGGATTTCCACGGGTGGCAGAATGCGCGGTTGGTCTCCCCCTAACACGCCTACTGTAAACTCACGTCCGGATATAAACTCCTCAATTAAGGCCGGTTGGCGGAAATTAGTGAGGACTTCCTCTACGACTTCCTTGAGCTCTTGGGGGGAGTTCACTACACTCTTAGCCGAAATACCAATGCTAGAGCCCTCATGTTCTGGCTTCACAATTAACGGGTAGCTTATGTTGGTGGGCATGGGCTCGCCGATTTTTGATACTACCTCAAAGATCGGGGTTGAGACATTATGGAATAAGAGTACTTTCTTGGTCAAGGGCTTGTACAAAGCTAAAACATTAGCTACCTGACCGGAACCTGTAAAGGGGAATTTAGATAGCTCCAGCATACCAGCTACCTGAGGTTGGCTGGACTTGTCATTAATCCCCGTGCAGTTGTTAAATACTACATCTGGATTGGCTTGATCGAGCTTCCTCAACAGATCAAAGTCGCCGGGAATCATGTGTGCCTCGTACCCTAAGTCCTCGATAGCTTCTTTAAGAGCAACATTAGTCTTATTAAGTTGCTTTGCTCCGTGTGGGTTAGCAGTACGATTGTGGTGGTTTGCTTCGACTACGGTGTATACCACCGCGACTCGTAAACGCATTTTACCTGCTCCTCTCAATCGTAGAATCTAAGTACTTCTTCTCGTTTGCCCTCATGTTCTCCTTTTTTACGCAGCTATAGCAGTAACCCATGCTTCATGCCCTGAAGTTTAATTATGTCTGAACCATAGAGTCGGCAACTTACTTTGTGACTAAAAGGACGGAGCATGTTCGTTTAACTGTCCACATATTAATGATATAATAGTAATGGTTTGGAAACAGAATGAGAAAGCAGGATGCCAACTAAACTACCTAGGTAGATTAAGAAGGAGGAGTGTATAATGGTATCCCCAATATTATCGATACGCAAGTCACGGTTTCGTCCGAAGTTGATTAAGCAAGAACTGCCCCGGGTCGCTGTTCTAGGAGCAGGGCATGGCGGGCAGGCCATGGCAGGGCATCTAGGACTTATGGGATGTGAAGTCACTCTTTACAACCGCAGCCAGGATCGTATCGGGCCAATAGGAATTGCCGGCGGAATTGAGCTCACAGGGCAAATTGAAGGCGTGGGGAAGCTAGCGCTTGTTACAACAGATATTGAACTCGCCATAAAAGATGCTGAGTTGATCATGGTTGTGGTGCCAGCTAACGGTCACGCACCTCTGGCTGAGGTTGTAGCGCCCTACTTAGCAGATGGCCAAATCATAGTTCTGCACCCGGGACGCACTGGTGGCGCGCTGGAGTTTTTCAATACTATCCGCTCCAATGGGTGTGTCGCTGACGTGATCGTTTCAGAAGCATCTACGCTTATATATGCCTGCCGCATGCTAAACCCGGCTAAAGTGCATATTTTTGGAATTAAAAATATCATTCCCGTGGCTGCCATACCTAGCTATCGGACGCCAGAGGTAATAAACAAACTCAACTCCGTTTATCCGCAGTTTGTCCCCGGGGATAATGTGCTGAAGACTTCGTTAGACAATATCGGGGCCATCTTCCACCCCGCGCTTACAATACTTAACGCCGGGCGTATTGAGTCTACGCATGGTGAGTTTGAATTTTACATGGATGGGGCCACACCTGCCGTTACTCGAGTGTTAGAAACACTGGATAAAGAACGGATCGCCGTGGCAGCAGCTTTAGGTATTCGTGCGATGTCGGCTCGCGAGTGGCTCTACGTTGCCTACGATGCGCCTGGGCGCACACTATTTGAGGCGATGCAGGCTAACATAGGGTATAAAGGCATAACTGCTCCACCTACCACGCTAATGCGCTATATAACTGAAGACGTGCCCATGAGCCTAGTTCCCATCGCTTCTATTGGGAATCATCTGGGTGTGCCTACTCCGATGATAGATAGCATGATTCATTTAGCGAGTGTTATTCACGAGACAGACTATTGGGCTGAGGGCCGCACGGTAGACACTATGGGGCTCGCCGAGCTTTCAGTTAAACAGATTCGTCAACTGGTATTGGAGGGTAAGCTTGATGCCTAAGAAGATCCTTGGGGTAGTCATGGGAAATTGCGTACACGTTGCTGGCATTATGACGTTTCTTCGGTTAGCAGAAGATGTAGGTTACGACACGCACTTCCTCGGGCCGGCGACCCCAATTCCTGACATCATCTCAGCTAGTCTGGAATTGCACCCCGATGTTCTTGCTGTAAGCTATAGGCTTACCCCTGCAGTAGCTGAGTCTCTGTTTGCCGAACTTAAGGGTACTTTACATGACGCGGGGCTGTCATCAGTAGATTTAATCTGTGGCGGTACTCCTCCGGTTGCTGAGGTAGCTAGCAAAACAGGCATGTTTAGCCGCATATTTAGTGGTGAGGAGGGGCCAGCCGAGGTGTTGGAGTATCTTCGGGGCCAGAGCTCACAACAAGAAGCTTCTATACCTCCGCAAAAGTTAATGGAGAGAATAGTCTCGCGTCAGCCTTACCCGCTGATTCGTCACCATTTTGGTCTGCCCGACGTATCTAAGACTATTGAAGGAGTCCGCAAAATATCTGCAGCCAAGGTTTTGGACGTTCTGTCACTTGGTCCTGATCAAAATGCACAGTTCTCATTTTTTAGGCCGAGTGAAATGGACTCATTGCAACACGGCGCAGGAGGAGTTCCCGTACGAACTCGGGAAGACTTGGCTGGGATTTATGAGGCTTCACGTTGTGGCAACTACCCATTAATGCGTTGCTATAGTGGAACTCGCGATTTGTTACTATGGGCAGAAATGAACAAAGAGGTCATCAATAATGCCTGGGCCGCAGTGCCCCTATGTTGGTATAACGCCTTGGATGGTAGGTCAGACCGACCTCCAGCCGAGTCTATTCTGGAAAACCTCAAGGTCATGGCCTGGCATGCCGAGCGAGGAATCCCGGCCGAAGTTAATGAATCTCATCACTGGAGCTTGCGAGAAGCGCCAGATACTGTAGCGGTTGTTGCCGCTTACCTTGCGGCTTTAAACGCTAAGAAACAGGGTGTAGAGACCTACGTAGCTCAGTTTATGTTTAACACACCGATGGGGACATCATACGTCGCGGATTTGGCTAAAATGACTGCCAAACGCGATCTCATAGAGAGCTTGCATGACGCCAGCTTTGCATCGGTACGTCAGGTGCGTACAGGGCTAATGAGCCTTTCAGCTAACATGTTCATGGCTAAGGGGCAGCTTGCTTCATCTATAGCCTTAGCAATGAACCTTGAGCCACACATAGTACACGTAGTGGGATACTCAGAGGCCAACTTTGCAGCAACTCCAGAAGTAGTTATAGAGAGCTGTCAAATGATTCATGGTGTAATTCGTAACCAGCTCTACGACGCACCGAATGCCACCCTTGACTCCCGCGTGGTCGCACGGCGAGATGTACTTCTATCCGAAGCCAAACTATTGCTCAGTGCCATAGAAAGCTTAGGGCAAGGGGTAGAGGCTTTGACTGACCCAAATGTAATAGCGAAGGCTATCGAAATTGGTTTGCTGGATGCGCCGCATCTTAAAGGCAGCCGCTTTGCACGCGGAGAAGTCAGGACACAGATGATCAATGGCGCTTGTATTGCTGTTAACGAAAAAGGATGTTCATTGACAGAAAAGGAACGCATTGAGCGCGTGTTTGGAAGATAGAATGGAGCCCGCAGTAGTAGTTGAGTCCGCCATCTGCTATGTGCTATATGCCATGTGCCGTGTCCTCTGATATACTATCCCTTAGATTTGCTGAAGGGGTTGTTTTGCATGCCGATTACACTTGAATCATTGAAAGGTAAGAAAGCCGCTGTTATGGGTATTGGGCTCCGCAGTGGGGTTCCACTGGTTAAATTCCTGCTCAGGCACGGAGCAGCTGTGACTGCCTTTGATAAAAAAACCGCAGAACATTTAGACGACGTATTCAAGGCACTTAAGGGCCTTAATGTCGAATTTATTCTTGGTGGAGACTACCTTACTAAGCTCCACGGTTTTGATCTCCTATTTAAAACCCCAATTATGCGCCCCGATTTGCCCGAACTGCAGGACGCCATTTTAGAGGGCGCGGTCCTCACTAGCGAAATCGAGTTGGTTTTTGACCTAGCTGCGGCACCGATTACAGGTATTACAGGGAGCGACGGAAAGACCACAACTACGTCTTTAGTCAATGCTATCCTCACACACTCTGGTAGGCGAACATATCTGGGGGGTAACATCGGACAGTCGCTTATAGAACAGGTTGAGCACATCCCTGTTGATGCAAGTGTTGTACTAGAGCTCTCAAGTTTTCAGCTTATGCCCATGCAGCAAAGCCCTCATGTCAGCGTGATAACAAATCTTTCTCCCAACCATCTTGATGTACACACCAGCTACCAGGAGTATGTACATGCTAAAGCGAACATCTGGCGCTACCAAAGTGCAGGGGATTACATCATTCTCAATTTTGACGATGAGCTAACGAAAGCCATGGCCACTCGTGTTCCTAGCCAAGCAGTATTCTTTAGCCGTCGCAGTGAAGTCCCAGTAGGTGTTTTTTTACAGGCAGATAGTTTGATAGCTCGTTATAATGGGAAAGATGAAGTTATCTGTTCGGTGAATGAACTTCACCTGAGGGGAGTTCATAATTGGGAAAACGTGGCAGCAGCTGCTGCGGCTTGTCTTGTTCAAGGTGTGAGTGTGAAGGAGATTGCTGAGGCTGTTGTCTCGTTTACTACTGTAGAGCATCGCCTTGAGTTCGTTCGGGAAAAAGATGGTGTAAAATACTATAACGACTCTATTGCCTCCAGCCCCACGCGGACTATTGCCGGTTTGCAGGCTGTTGGCGGGGACTTAGTACTCATTGCCGGTGGCTCTGATAAGAATACCCCCTTTGATGAATTGGCTTTAGAAATAGTCGATCGCGTTCGTGCAGTTGCTCTCATTGGAAAAACCGCCGATAAAATTGCTCTAGCCATAGAAAATGCAGAGAAACAGCGCAATCAAATAGTTAATAAATGCTATCTGCCCACGCTTGAAGCTGCTGTTAATTGGTGCAGAGAGCAATCAAAGTCTGGGTCAAGTGTGATGTTATCGCCAGCATGCGCTAGTTTTGATATGTTTCGTGATTTTGAAGATCGCGGCAATCAGTATAAAGCTATCGTACGTGCGTTATAGTTCCCTATTCATCCTCTTGTTTTAATTCTAGAAAAACTATATAATAATTAAGCATCAAATGCGCCCGTAGCTCAGTGGATAGAGCACTGGACTCCGGATCCGGGTGCGGAGGTTCGATTCCTCTCGGGCGTACCATTTTAGAAGCGAGAAGTGGAAAGTTTTAGTTTGCAACTTGCTGATTTTGATTTTAGTTTAGCTAATACTTTCCGCTTTACAAGAGTTAACTAGCCGTGCTACACTTCTTTATGCGGTGAGTAACTAAGCAACACAACTTAAACTTGACGCAAAGCTTGCAAGCAAGTATACTACTAAATGCGCGGGAGCATAGCTCAGCTGGGAGAGCACCTGCCTTACAAGCAGGGGGTCACAGGTTCGAGCCCTGTTGCTCCCACCATTCACGGAGTCGTGGTGTAGCGGTTAACATGCCGGCCTGTCACGCCGGAGATCGCGGGTTCGATTCCCGTCGACTCCGCCATTTATACATCGTGCCACGGTAGCTCAGTCGGTAGAGCAGCGGACTGAAAATCCGCGTGTCGCCAGTTCGATTCTGGCCTGTGGCACCACTTTAGTTCACTGGTTCATGTTTTAGTTCTTGGTAATGACAAGTGACTAGCGACTAGTGACCAGCGACTAATATATAAATGGCGACTTGCAAAGTATTTTGGATTATGCTAAAATCCTTTATGCAAAGAATGTGCGAAAGTAGCTCAGCGGTAGAGCATCGCCTTGCCAAGGCGAGGGTCGCGAGTTCGAATCTCGTCTTTCGCTCCATAAATTTATAATCCCAGCTGCCGCTACTGGCGGTTGGGTTTTTAATTTCGAGGCGGCATAGCCAAGTGGTAAGGCAGAGGTCTGCAAAACCTCTACTCCCCAGTTCAAATCTGGGTGCCGCCTCCAAAATATCGCCGGAGTGGCGGAACAGGCAGACGCAAGGGACTTAAAATCCCTCGGTCCGTGAGGGCCGTACCGGTTCGACCCCGGTCTTCGGCACCATTTTAAAAAACCACCGCAAGGTGGTCTTTTTCGTACGCCTGGTAATACTTACATGGGGATGACTGGGTGTTATAACTGTCTTTTAACGACTTTAACCCGGCCAATTATCTTAACACGCTTGATTTCTTGTCCAGAAAAGATTAAAGGGGGGTAAGCAGGATTAGAAGACTGTAGAATGAGGCTTCCATCTTTCTGGAAGACACGTTTAACCACGCCCTTGCCACTGTCCACAGCAACAACAGCGACTTGACCATAGCCGATCTTGGGTTGCTCATGTACGAGAAGAAGGTCTCCCGGTAGAATACCATCGCCGATCATTGAATCGCTCTGCACGACGAGATAGAAGTGGTTTGCGCCATCGTCGTTAATTTCACGTTTATCTGCTGACTCATACCCGTGTTCATCGGCATACTTTAGGCCAAACGATGCGACCTCTACCGACCCAACGACCGGTATTGACACGTTTTTGCCTCCTAGTGCGCTGTCATCGGGCGACAGCCGTCGAACGGGGCTCCTGACCCCTAACAAAACATCGGCGGAGGTTTCTAGTAGCACAGCTAACCTATGTATAGTTTCGGGATCGGGTGTAGTTCTTCCGGTTTCCCAGTTAGCCAGGGTTCCCCTACTTATGTTTAGCTGTGCAGCTAACGTTTGCTGCGTCATACCTCTAGCCATGCGAGCTAGTCGGAGACGCTGTGAAAATTCACTCACCACGATTCCTCCCTACCGTTCTTGCTCCAATCATAGAGGCCCATCATGCCTGATAACAATAAGGTGTGCTAAAAGGTAACGCAGTATATTGACCAGTGCTAAAATCGCACGTTATAATCGACATAGATTAAGTTGCACTTAAAAAATGGGGTAGTGGAGGATAAGCTTGTGAGCTATAGGCGCTTTGAAAATGAACTTGCCACCATTCAAAGGGTTACCGATCAAGTGATGAGCAAAATGGACCTCCAGGACCCTGAGCAGAGGCAAGCATGTCACCAAGTCATACGGCATTTGGCACTGGCCGCAGCACACTTGGAGTGCGTGCCTGATATAGGGGGGCAAGGTCAAGAGCTGATCATAACTGACAGAATTGCCTCATGCCTGCAAGGGTTGCATAAGACAAAGGTTTAAAGACTAAAGAGCCCTCGCTACTTTGCGAGGGCTCTTGCTGTGGCATTTGTAAAATTCAGTAGAGTTTGATATATATGATGAACTGGCAGGTTATCTCTGCCAGTACGCAGATTTTCTTACCTTGAGGAAGTACGCTCGCAAAGAGGTGGCAGTAAACATCGGCAGGTAATATTAGAATAAACAGCAAAAAACCCCTAGAGCGAAAGCTCTAGGGGTCCCTTTTAACGGTTTAGTATCTGCTTCTGGGTTGGAAGCAGTCCTTGCAGTAAACGGGCTTGTCGCCAGATGGGCGGAAAGGCACTTCTGCTTCTTTGCCACAACGGCTACAAGTAACTTTGTGCATTTCACGGCGAGCTCCGCCACCAAAGCTGCTGCTTGCACCACCACGAGCGCCGCCTTGTTGTTGCTTACGAGCAGAGCGGCAGGTAGTACAACGGCTAGGTTCGTTTTCGAAACCTCTAGTTGCGTAGAACTCTTGTTCGCCAGCTGTGAAAACAAATTCCGCTCCACAGTCGCGGCATGCTAGATTCTTGTCATTATACATCGCTTAAAAACCTCCTTTTTTGGGAATAGTCCGTACTTGTGGTTTTCGACACTGGAGATCATAAGCGTCTCGTATCCCAAACCATCTTCTTCAGACCTTATAACTATAATATGCAGAAATCAAAACGTCAAGTCATAAAACTCAATTAAGTCTCGGTTCTGACGAAATTGTTGTTTTTTCGACCGATACTTTGGCGCAAGTTTCGCGAACGGTGATAGCGAGGCCATAGGACGCCGTTTCCATCAATGTCCTTTAGTCTAGGATACACTAACATTTCTATGGTGATACTTATTTTTACTTGCCTAAAAGACAAACCTAGCCATCCAAGATTGGCCCAAGATTGGCCCGGTTGACACCTATCTTGGCGCCCTGTATAATAACAATTGCTCGGGGGCATAGCTCAGTTGGGATGAGCGCTACCTTGACACGGTAGAGGTCACAAGTTCGAACCTTGTTGCTCCCACCATTATGAATTTTAAAGGTTGACACTGGCTTGTGCTAGTTGTCAACCTTTTGCTTATTATCAAGGGTCTCCTTGTGCGCGTCGCACAAGTTTCTGTCGTTCGCGCCGCTTGGACATTTTATTAGCTGGCCAATACGCTAAGGCCAGTTAATAAAAGCATCACCTCTGTGGTGAGGGTATTTCCTTCACTGGCTTTAAGGGGTAAGACATAGTCATCTTCAGAGCCATCAAATCGTACTGTGAGACATCCTAAGTCATACTTTATAAAGACGCTACGATCATCTAGTGTCTTAGCAAGCCAACGAGGTCGTTCTGGTTGACTAAGGTCGACAATTCGCATTAATACCGTACCTCTTAGACTTAACATTGTGCCACGCCTCCGTATGAGATGTTTTGCCCTAGTATAACATAAACGTAGTTCAAAATATGTTGTATCTTTTTGCTTTGTGTTGAATTTGTGTAAGCTGGTAATTTGTCCGTCCGTATACGGGTTTTTGAGGTCACATATACTACTTCTGAAAGAAGGGAGTGTGACGTTCGTGGAAGTTGTGTCGATTGGAACCACTGCTCCCACGTGCCGGCTGAGAGAACGCCTAAATGAGGAACTCAAATTCCTGATTGATGAAGGCGTGACGGTTGAGCTCAATGAATCCACAGGGCGACTTTACAACTATCTCAGTCTTTCAGTGTCCGCTTCGCCCCACAGTAGTTTCTCCTTCACCGACCTACGGGGATTAGGTCGTCAGTATACGGCAAATGTTCTTGCTGACTTCCTAGTGGAAGAGTGGGAGCAACAAGTTCTCAAACAAATGGTGTCCAAGGACTTCGGCTATTTTAACAGTGACGAGCAAAGCAAAATACTGCGGCTGAGCGAAAAGATACTAAACGGAGAGGAACTATATCAGTTGTCCCGCAAGGTTAAGCTGAGGGAAAAAATACAGTCCTTTCTAGAGCAGCATCGTCACATAAACGCAGACGGATTTCTTCGCTTTAGAATGCAGGGGTACCTTAGCGACTTACGGGACTCGCTGTGTAAAGCTGTGGACGAATACTTAGTTGAGAAGGAGTATAGCGAATTTATCCGCTTATTGCGATACTTTGTCGAGATACAAGATCCTAAGCTACTCATGGTTCATGTGGTGATGCTCCAGAGCGGCGTGTGCCAGGTCTATGATGAGTACCATAAACTGCTTCATCACGAGTACCTCGACAACTTTGAAGCTGGTGCCGATCCCGAAGTGAGCTATGAGGATCTCTTGATCAGTGCTCTGATTACCTTGGCGCCTGAAAACATCGTAGTACACACTGAGAGTTTTAAGGCTAAGCCTGAAATGCGAGAGACTATCAAGAGCATTTTTGAGGGGCGTGTAGTGGAATGTGCTTCGTGTGATCTTTGCCGACACACTCCTGCCCCCGCTAGAACTGCCAAGCCTGTCGCTCCTCGACTTTAGCAACCCCCTTGTGGGGGGGTTGTTTTAATTGTAGGGCTGTGTTACCTTAGCAAGATGGAGGGGTGCCGCCATGCCTAGACTACAGAATGACTTATGGATCATTTATGTTTCGCTGCTATTGTTCGCTTTGGCTATGGGGCTATATAGCGTCATTATGCCTGCCTATATTCGGGAGCTCGGGGCTACCTCGGTCCAACTCGGTCTCCTTGGCTCCGTTGCACTTGCTATAGGCACACTCTCGGCGATTCCAGGCGGATTATGGGCTGATCGCTTCGAGCGCCGGAAACTGATGCTCGTTGGCTGGGCCATGTGTATACCGGTGCCGCTAATATATGCCTTTTCGCAGCATTGGCTGTGGCTTATCCCCGGATACTTTCTCTTTAATTTTTCAATGTTTTCTAACGCCGCCATGCAAGCTTATATTGCGTCTAAGACAGACGAAAATAATAGAAGCTTTACTTTTACCTTCGTTATGTCGTCGTTCTCGATGGGTTTTGTCTTTGCTCCTACCCTAGGCGGTTATCTGGCGCAAAGTGTCGGCATAAGAGGCACATTTTGGTTTAGTCTTGTACTTTACACCTTGTCGACGCTGTCCCTACTGTTTCTGTCGCCAAGTTACCCCGAAAAGCATGAATCACGCCCTGCTGGTGTTAACTGGCGGGACTATCCCAAGCAATTCTGGGTTCTGGTAGCTTTATTTTCAGTTGTTTGGTTCGTGATGAATATCCCGGCTTCGTTTAATACCCCATATTTACAGGATATCGCCCACTTAGACTTACTTAAGATAGGCTTCTTGGGCTCTATTGCGGCCATAGGTGGAGCGATACTCTCACCATTTTTAGGGAAAGCTGCAGATAAGTTCGGGTCCGTTAGAGTCTTAGGTATTTGTTTATGCGTTACTGCAGGAACTTACATAATACAACTCTATGCGCCTACTGTTTATGTTCTGGCTCTAGTGTTTCTCATCAGAGGCGGCTTTAGTGCGGTAATGTCATTGATGACCGCGGTAATTAGCGGTATTAGCGACAGGAGAGCGATTGGCATGAGTTTCGCCATGTACAATTTAGCGACGGGGTCGGCTGCGACATTAGCCCCTTATACTGCAGGTTGGCTCTATGGTCAAAATGCCCGTTTCCCCTTTGTACTTACCATAGTTCTTGCGCTCATTGCGGGGGTGTACTTTGTAGCTAAACAACAGAAAAGGGGTGAAGAACAATGCCATTCACCTACATTCTAATTCCCCTCATTGGCGGGCTTATTGGGTGGGTTACTAATGTTCTAGCCATAAGACTATTGTTTCGGCCGCTCAAGCCGCTAAGAGTAGGCCCATTTGTAGTACATGGTCTTATTCCTAAGCGCCGCAGCGAGATTGCCGCAGCGGTTGCTGATACTGTGGCTAACGAACTGGTCGAAATTGGCGGGCTGCTTAAACAGGTAACTACCCCCGAAGTCCAGCATGAGCTTACGAAATCAATTATGCGGGTTGTCGAAATCAGGAGCAAAGAGCGCATGCCTTCTTTTCTGCCGGAAGCTATACGTATCCTGATAATGGATTTTTTGTGCAAGCTTGTCGAGGAAGAATTAACCACTAATTTCCCTAGTTTTTTGTCTCAAGTAGTCGACACCTTAAAAGGTAAGATAGATGTTCGCGCCATGGTCATCGAACGCATTGAAGCTATGGATCTCGATAAGATTGAAAGTATGATTTTAGGGCTGGCTAGCCGCGAGCTTAAGGCCATTGAGTACCTAGGAGGCGTGCTAGGTTTTTTGATTGGGTTAGTTCAATTAGGGTTTGTGGTGTTGGTTTAACGGGGCGCCTTCCGCTTTTAGAAGGCCTCCACGAGTCGGTGCCTCGTGGCTACAACGGGAGATATCGTTCTACAAGGAGCAAGGCACTAGGAGCTAGGAACGTCCCATGCGCGCCATGTAAAATTCCCCTTGACTAACCCTTATTCGCTTGGATATACTATTTGAAAGCAGAGATGGAGAACGTTCTCACCAGAGCCTTTAAGAGAGAAGGGCCATAGGCTGTAAGCCCTTTAGGATGAGTGTTATGAACTACCGCCTCCGGAGCTACTACCGTAAGGATAGTCGTGTGTGCGCGTTAAGTACAATTAAGTTGGGTTGCCCAAAGGCAACCAAACAGGGTGGAACCGCGGGAATCTCCTCTCGTCCCTGCAAATTGCAGTGACGGGAGGTTTTTTATTTGGTGGCAGAGACATGAAGCGGGCCCGAAGGGCCAATTACCAATCATAACTCACAAATCACTAGTCCCACGAGGAACGAGGAACCAGGAACTAGGAACGACCAACGTAATAAAGGAGGCTTCTTAATGTCAAGCATTACTGTATATCTTAAGGATGGTTCAGAGCGGGAAATCCCTGCAGGCAGCTCCGCATTAGTCTTAGCGGAATTTATCAGTCGTCGTTTAGCTAAGGATGCAGTGGCGGCCAAAGTCAATAATGTTGTAGTAGACCTCACACGGGAGCTTGAGGCAGGTGCAACTGTAGAAATTTTAACTATAGAAAACCCCGAAGCTTTAGATGTGTTAAGGCACTCTGCCGCCCACATTATGGCACAAGCTGTCACCAGACTTTTCCCTAGCACTAAGCTGGGTATTGGTCCATCAATAAAGGATGGCTTCTACTATGATTTTGCTGTAGGTCAGACGTTTAAGCCTGAAGACCTAGAGCGTATTGAGGCTGAGATGAAGACGATCATCCAGGAGAAGAGGCCTCTTACACGTCACGGTATTTCACGACAGGGAGCTATCGAGATGTTCAACAAGCAGGATGAGGGTTTTAAAGTAGAGCTAGTAGAGGATTTGCCGCAGGATGCTGCAATTACTTACTACTCCCAAGGCGAGTTTCTTGACCTGTGCGCTGGCCCTCATATCCCCGATACAGGGTATGTCAAGTCCTTCAAGCTTCTTTCAATTGCTGGAGCTTACTGGCGTGGTGATGAAAAGCGTCCCATGCTGCAGCGCATCTACGGCACTGCTTTCTTTAAGCAAGCTGACCTTGATGCGTATTTACACCGCCTAGAAGAGGCTAAAAAGCGCGACCATCGTAAGATTGGCAAGGAGCTCGATTTATTTAGTATGCAGGAGGAAGCCCCCGGCTTTCCCTTCTATCATCCTAAGGGCATGATTATTCGCAATGAACTAGAGGACTTTTGGCGTAAGGAACATCGCAAAGCCGGTTACCAAGAGATCCGTACACCTATCATCCTCAATCGCGTGCTATGGGAGCGCTCTGGTCACTGGGCTCACTATCGCGAAAATATGTATTTCACCAAGATAGATGAGTCTGATTTCGCCATTAAACCTATGAACTGTCCAGGTGCAATGTTGGTTTATCGTAACGGTTTGCATAGTTACAAGGAACTACCTTTGCGCTACTGTGAGCTAGGCTTGGTACACAGGCACGAGCTATCTGGCGCACTGCATGGTATGGCACGTGTGCGGGCATTTACTCAAGATGACTCACACATCTTCATGACCCCCTCACAGATAGAAGAGGAAGTTGGCCGCGTAATTGCTTTAGTAGATAAGTTCTATACAGTCTTTGGCATGAGTTATAGAGTGGAGCTTTCAACTCGTCCGGATAACGCAATGGGCGATGTCGCTATCTGGAATACTGCTGAGCAAGCCCTAGAGAACGTACTCAAACACCGGGGCGTAAATTACAAGATTAACCCAGGCGATGGCGCATTTTACGGCCCTAAAATTGACTTCCACATTGAAGACAGTATCGGTCGCAGTTGGCAGTGCGCTACCATTCAGCTCGACTTCCAGATGCCTGAGAAATTTGATCTGAATTATGTGGGTGAAGACGGCCAGCGCCACCGCCCAGTAGTAATCCATCGTGTATTATACGGGGCTATTGAGCGTTTTATTGCGATGCTCATAGAGCACTACGCCGGTGCTTTCCCACTTTGGCTTGCTCCCGCACAGGCAATCGTCTTACCAATTACTGACCGCGCCAAGGAATATGCTCAGACAGTGATAGAGCGTCTGGAAAACGTTGGCCTGCGTGTACAGCTAGATGATCGCAACGAGAAAATTGGGTATAAAATTCGTGAAGCTCAAATGCAAAAAATACCTTATATGCTGGTAATTGGTGATAAGGAAGTAGAGAGTGGTGTAGTAGCGGTCCGCACCCGTGAAGGCGGCGACCAAGGAGCGATGGGTGTTAACGAGCTTATTACCCAGCTCATGGCTCAGGTAGCAGCAAAGAAGTAGTTTGGGAGCCTCTGTTAAAGAGTGCGAGATGATTGACACCCCCCGAATCACCCTGTATACTAATTCAGTAATGAAGTAGAAGCCATCCGCTTCTCACCTTGCCAGCTTATCGCGGCGGGTTCATAGTGTGCAGGCATTATGCTTTTGTACTTATGGGGCGGGTGGATACACTCGTCCTTTTATTATTTCAAATTTACATGGAGGTGGATCGCAATTAACAAAGACAATAAATCCAATGAGCCACAGGTAAACGAGGAGATTAGAGCCCGAGAGGTGCGTCTCATCGATGAGAACTCAGAGCAGTTGGGGATTAAACCTTTTAGGGAAGCTTTGCGTATCGCAGCAGAGCGCGGCTTGGATTTGGTCAACGTGGCTCCCACAGCCAAGCCCATAGTATGTCGTATTATGGACTACGGGCGGTTCAAATACGAACAGAGCAAGAAGGACCGCGAAGCACGCAAGAAACAGCACATTATCACAATTAAAGAGATTCGATTTAGCCCGACCATTGACCAACACGACCTAGAGACTAAAAGCCGTGCCGCGGTTACATTTCTTAAAGAAGGCGATCGGGTTAAAGTCTCGGTGCGCTTCAGAGGCCGCGAAATAGCTCACGCAGAGCGCGGCAAACAAGTACTCGAGCAATTCTTTATGTTAGTCAATGACGTTGCAACTATTGACCGCGAACCCCGTTTAGAGGGTCGTAGCATGATTATGTTTTTGAACCCAAAACAGAGTTAAGGAGGCAGCACAAATGCCGAAGGTAAAAACGCACCGTGGTGCAGCTAAGAGATTCAAGATTACCGGAACAGGTAAGGCATTAAGGCACAGTAATATGAAGAACCATCTCAATGAGGCGAAGGGCCCTAAAAGGCTTCGTAAACTCCGCAAGTCTAAACTAGTTCATTCCACCGATATGGGACGTCTCAAACAACTTATTCCTTACAAATTCTAAGCCATCATACATTTAGGAGGTTAGATCTATGCCACGTGTAAAGAAAGGCGTAACAGCACGCGCCCGTCATAAGAAGATTCTTAAGTTAGCTAAGGGCTATTGGGGTGCTAAGAGCAAGCGTTTCAAAGTAGCTAACGAGCAAGTAATGAAGTCGCTTTACTATGCATTCCGTGACCGTAGGCGCACTAAGCGCGATTTCCGTAGACTCTGGATAACTCGTATTAATGCGGCGGCCCGTCTCAACGGCATGTCCTATAGTCGCCTGATAAACGGCCTGAATATGGCAGGTATTGTCATGAACCGCAAGATGCTTGCGGACCTTGCAGTGCGCGAGCCAGCCTCCTTCGGTCAGTTGGTAAGCTTGGCTAAACAACAGTTCAATCAGTAAAAAGACAAACCGGCGTGTCCTAGGGCCGCCGGTTTTCTTAAAGGGGGGAAGCCATGAAAAGGCGATTTGACAGAATGAGTCCAGCTCAAATTTTGGCACTTACCTTCTTGGGCTTGATCTTGGTCGGAACCCTATTGCTCATGTTACCCTGGGCATCTACACAACAACCACTGACTTTTGTAGAGGCGCTCTTCACTGCAACCTCTGCAGTATGCGTGACCGGGCTTGTCGTCGTCGACACAGGGACTCGCCTTACTACTTTTGGCCAAGGGGTAGTATTACTATTAATCCAATTCGGCGGGCTAGGACTTATGACCATGGCTACAATGATGGCCATTATTCTTGGGAAACGCATTACCTTCAGGGAGCGCCTCATTATGCAGGAAGCTCTCAACCAGGTTACCCTAGAGGGTATGGTGCGCCTTACCAAGTATGTTGTGCTAACTACACTGTTTTTTGAGGGTTTGGCCGTAAGCATTTTATTTTTGAGACTAAGACCTGTTTTTGGTACAGCTAAGGGGCTGTGGTTCAGTGTATTTCATAGTGTGTCAGCATTTTGTAATGCAGGGTTTGATCTCTTCGGTGGATTTCGGAGCCTGGAATCGTTTACGTCAGATATTACTGTGAATCTCGTAATAATGTCTCTAATTATATTAGGTGGTATAGGGTTTAGTGTTATTGCAGACGTCTATACGCATAAGGGCTTTCGAGGCTTGTCGCTGCACTCTAAGTTGGTTATTAAGCTGACAGTGTTTCTAATTATTAGTGGAGCTTTATTGGTGGCTGTTCTGGAGTGGAACGGGGCCCTTGCCCCTTATGACCTGAAAGGCAAAATATTGGGCTCGCTGTTTACTAGTGTTACATCCCGCACAGCTGGCTATAACACGATACCCACTGGTGCTCTGAGTAATGCTACAACCCTAATGGTCATAGTGCTGATGTTTATTGGTGCATCTCCGGGTTCTACAGGTGGAGGCATTAAAACCACGACTTTTGCCATGATCGTGTTAGCAGCAGTATCGGCGGTGCGCGGGAAGGGTGACGTTACTTTGGGTGACAGGCGCATACCAAACCAAATCGCTGTAAAGAGCATGGTTGTAGCTGCGATGTCGCTAGGACTGATAATTACAACAGTATTCGTGTTATCACTAACGGAATCTGCATTATTTATTGATATAGTATTTGAAGTTGTCTCAGCTTTTGGTACAGTTGGTTTAAGCCGTGGTATCACCACCGCCCTCTCAACTATAGGGCGTTTAGCTATTATTGTAACGATGTTTGCTGGAAGAGTTGGACCTATGACATTGGTTCTGGCTATTTCTGCAGGACATGATGCTCCATCCACAGTACGTTATCCGGAAGGGAAGATCATCGTTGGCTAGAGGTGTTAATTATGAAGCAATTTGCAGTAATTGGGTTAGGGCGGTTTGGATCTAGCGTGGCTAAAACTTTGTATGACGCAGGGTATCAAGTTCTAGGTATCGATGAAGAAGAGGAACGAGTACGCATCAACCTCGACAACTGCACGCGTGCAGTTGAAGCTGATGCGACAGACGAGCAAGCTCTTAGGGCCCTAGGCATTAGGAACTTCGATACCGTGATTGTTGGCATAGGCGGGGATATACAATCTAGCATCCTAGTGACATTAATGTTAAAGGAATTAGGAGTTAAGCAGGTTGTTGTCAAGGCTCAGAGTGATCTGCATGGCAAAGTACTGTACAAAGTTGGAGCTGACCGGGTTGTGTTCCCTGAGCGCGACATGGGGTCACGCGTAGCAAGAAGTCTAGTGGCTTCTAATATTTTAGAGTACATTGAACTGGCTCCGGACTTTAGCATACTAGAGTTTATGGCTAGCGATAAAATGGTAGGAAAGACCCTGCGTCAGTTAGATGTGCGCAACCGCTATGGTGCTAACATCATTGCCATCAAACGGGGAGATGATTTCGAGTTGGCTCTTCGGGCGGACTATGAGGTCCAGGACGGTGACGTCCTAGTCGTGGTTGGCAAAAACGAGGACCTCAAGAGATTGGAGCGGGCGTAGTTGTTAGATGTCACGATCAGCTCGGCTAATAATCGTCTCATAAAGCTAGCGCGGCAGCTGTCCACGCGTTCTGGGCGAGAGAAGAACAAAGCCTTTGTAGTAGAAGGCGCGCGCGCAGTGGAGGAAGCTCTTGCAGCTAGGGTATGTCAAGCTGTATTGGTAGATGAATCCCAGATAGAAAAACCATCTATCTTAGCTCCTTTGCGTAGTGCCATCGAGCAGACAGTAGAGAGCGCAGTGGTAGAGACTAGGCTTTTTGAGGGCCTTATCGAGACTCCAGCCCCGCAGGGAATATTGGCCGTGGTAAGGGACCTCTCGTGGAGTTTACAAGAGGTTTTTAAAAAGACCCCGCAGTTCATTGTGGTCTCAGACGGACTGCAAGACCCCGGTAACCTTGGTACTTTAGTTCGGCTGGCCGATGCGGTAGGAGCAGATACCTTCATTGCCACTCGTGGTAGTGTAGATATTTTCAACCCTAAAGTAGTACGGGCCAGTATGGGATCCCTGTTTCATTTACAAATTGTGCAGGACATAGAGAGTGGGCAGCTGGCGAGGCAGCTAAAGGAACTAGGTTACGCCGTAGTTGCGGCAGATGTCCGTGGGGGCGTTGATCATTTTGACTACCGCTTTAACTTCCCTATTGCAGTGGTGTTTGGTAACGAGGGCAGGGGACTATCCCCTGAATGGAAGCAATGCGCCGAACTTGTGCGCATTCCTATGCCTGGTAAGGCCGAGTCTTTGAATGTTGGTGTCGCAGCAGGTGTGCTTTTATACGAAATTATCAGACAACTAAGAGTTTAGCAGCCTTGTGTGAGGTAGGCACCTGTGGTATAATTTGACCAGTAAAAACGAAAGGGTGTGTCCTATGAAACTGTTGACAGCTGCGTTTTTCTGGAAGATGTTTGAGGACACAGGTTCGGTTTTTGCCTACTTAATGTATCGTAAACTTAACTTTAACTAAAGGCTGAGAAGGAGTCCAGTAGCCTCGGCAAGCTTGCTACAGGGAAGATGTGTCGTAGACTGTGAGCACATCTGCGAGCACGAGAGTGAACCTTCGCTCCGGAGCCGGAGAAGTGAATAAGACCCTAGTAGGGGCACGACATGTCGTGCCCGGGCACGATATATCGTGCCCCTACAGTGTGGGATTAGGGGGCCGTAGTAGCTTCTTCCGTGTTGCGACGTTACACGCTATTTGAGATGGGTTACAAGCCCATAGTCAGGGTGGTACCGCGAAACATACCTCGCCCCTACATATGGGGGCGAGGTATATTTTATTATTGGGGACATTCCTCTGACTCCCTATCAGTAGGGGACATATCTCCGACTCCCTTCAGCTTTCGAAGAGGAGACGTCCCCGCACTCTACCCCTTTTGAAGAAGAGGTGTGTCCCCATACATTAAAGGAGTGGAACATATGGATTTGGCAACAGAACTAAGGCTGCTTGAGGAGCGGGCTAGGGCACAGATTATCGAGCTTAAGACAAGCTCTGCCTTACAGGAAGTACGCGTGCAGATTCTCGGGAAAAAAGGTCAGCTCACATCTGTGCTCAGGGGCATGGGTGGTCTAGCCGCTGAAGAACGACCAAGAGTAGGCCAGCTCGCAAATGAGATTAGGGATAAGATTGAGGCTGCTCTTGACGCCCGGGGCAAGGTGCTTGATGAGGCCGAGCTTGAAGCCCGGCTAGCGGGGGAACAATTCGATGTGACCTTGCCAGGAACCCCAGTTGCCGTGGGGTATCAACATCCTTTGACACGAATCGCCGAGGAGATAACAGACATCTTCCTAGGTATGGGCTTTAGTGTAGCGGAAGGGCCAGAGGTAGAGACAGACTACTACAATTTCGAGGCTTTAAACCTTCCTAAAGAGCATCCTGCGCGTGACATGCAGGATACATTCTACGTTATCAATGATTTGGTGCTGCGAACCCAGACTTCACCCGTGCAGATTCGTACTATGGAGCGGCTAAGTCCCCTGGTTCCGGTGCGTATCATTAGCCCGGGTAAAGTCTACCGGAGGGATGATGACGCTACCCATTCACCTATGTTCCAACAAGTGGAGGGCCTAGTCATCGACAAGGGCATCAGCCTTGGTCACCTCAAGTCTACCTTATTGGCTTTTGCACGCCAGATGTTTGGTACTGAGAGAGAAATAAGGCTTAGGGCAAGTTACTTCCCTTTCACCGAACCCAGTGCCGAGGTCGACGTTTCTTGTGGAACCTGTGGCGGTTCAGGCTGCCGGGTCTGCAAAGGTACAGGTTGGATAGAGATATTGGGCTGCGGCGTAGTGCATCCCAATGTACTCAGACTTTCCGGTTACGACCCCGAAGAGGTTAGCGGTTTTGCTTTTGGCATGGGCATTGAGCGCATCGCCATGCTAAAGTATGGCGTAGAAGATCTCCGACACTTCTTTATTAATGATTATCGCTTCCTTAGGCAGTTTTAGGAGGGCAAAATGAAAGTATCTTATAATTGGCTTAAAAACTATGTTGCTGTAGAAGAAGCTCCTGAGAAAATTGCTGCAGTACTCACTGATGCAGGAGTTGCAGTTGATGCAATTGTGAGCTTGAACGAAGGGCTTGAGGGTGCTGTTACTGGCAAGCTTTTGTCTGTGGAGCCGCACCCCAATGCTAGTAAACTGTTGGTCTGTCAAGTGGACATTAATACACAGGTTATCACTATAGTAACTGGTGCTAGCAACGTTGCGGCTGGTCAAGTGGTGCCGGTCGGCTTAGTAGGCACCAAACTTCCCGATGGGACCGTGCTAGGTGTAGCTGACTTCAGAGGCATCAATTCCTACGGCATGTTACTTTCTGCCGATGAACTGGGTATCGAAAAGAAAGTTGTACCGACTTATCAGCGCGAAGGCATCTACATTTTGCCGCCAGACACGGAAGTCGGGCAGAATGTGATTTCCGTTTTTGGGTTTGACGACTACTGCTTTGAGTTAGATCTCACCCCTAATAGAGCGGACTGTTTAAGTATGGTGGGGGTGGCATGGGATGTTGCGGCTCTTACCGGAGCTAGAGTCAAAGCCTCCACAGGCAAAGCATTAGGCGAGGTCGTACCCGCTTCAACAGAGTTGCGGGTGGAGATACAAGACCAGAAGCTTTGTCCAGGATACTTAGGTCTGGTAGTAGAAAGTGTCATTGTTCAGGAGTCGCCGCTATGGCTTCAGAATATGCTCCGTTCAGTTGGGCTAAGACCGATCAACAACATCGTGGACATTACAAATTTTATCATGTGGGAGCTTGGGCAGCCCTTACATGCCTTTGACTATGAGAAGCTCGCTGGCCAGCGTATTATCGTGAGGCCAAGCGTTGCAGGTGAAACAATAGTGACCTTAGACGGTGAAGAACGTAAGTTACCCGAGGGCACGTTGATAATCGCTGATGAGTTGCGCCCTGTGGCTATTGCTGGGGTTATGGGTAGCTTAGGTAGTGAGGTTACCATTGCGACAAAGCGCATTGTGATCGAGTCGGCCCTGTTTAATTTAGTAAGCATTCGTCGTACCTCACGCTTAGTGGGATTGCGTTCTGATGCCTCTGCCCGCTTCGACAAAGGGTTAGACCCTGCCGGTGTTACACTTGCTTTATCCCGAGCAGCTGAGCTAATAGAGCAGCTAGGATGTGGAAAAATTACCGCTAGTCCAGTGGGCATTACACCAGACTATGAACCTATAACCCACCTGAGTCTGCGCCCCGATAGAGTCAACAGCTTGCTAGGGACCAATCTTAAGAGCGTAGAGATGCAGACGATATTAGCGCGCTTAGGATTTGCTGTCGTAGACCACGGGGCAACTTTAGCGGTTGCAGTGCCTTCGCGTCGTCGTGACGTTGTGCATGAAGTCGACCTAGTAGAAGAAATCGGCCGTATCCATGGCCTTGAGCACATACCGACACTATCCATGAGTGGGGAGTTGACCCAGGGCAAGCTTACGTCTCGGCAAAAAATGTTGCGTACCCTACGTCGCTTGCTTGTCGGCACTGGTCTTAATGAGATTCTTACCTTAAGCTTCTATGATCCTGCCTTTAAGGAAGCCCTGAGCCTCGACGATTCACATCCTTGGAGTAAACCCATCGTGCTCCAGAACCCCTTGAGCCGTGAGCGCAGTGCCTTGCGTCCTAGCCTAGTCCCGGGTATGATTGATGTATTGAAGCATAATCAAGCAAGGCAAGTACCTGGTATGATCGCCTTTGAGATCGGAACCGCTTTTGATGCGTTGGAACTCCCTATTGCGAGACAGCCACGGGAGCGCCTTACGTTAAGCCTCGGAGCATATGGGGTTAAACGCGGCAACTGGTTGGTCAAAAACCACGAATTAGATTTCTTTCATGTTAAGGGCATTATCGAGACCCTGTTGCCTGCAGCTGCTTTTAGTACTAGTAGCTACGTCTACCTGCACCCTGGTCGTCAAGCAGACATATTGATTGATAACGAGGTAGTGGGGGTTATAGGAGAAGTCCATCCCCGCGTGGATTTGCGCGAGCGGACAGTGGTAGCGGAGTTAGATCTTGAAAAATCACTTAGTGCTTTTTCACCTGAGCCTCATTACACGGGAATGCGCCGTTTTTTGTCAGTAGAACGCGATATGGCCTTTGTGGTTAGTGCTACCGTGCCGGTTAGAGACGTCATTGCTTGCGTTCAAAAGGCAGCTGGTAATTTGTTGCAAAATGTTACCCTCTTTGATGTATACGTAGGCAAAAACCTGCCGCAAGGCATGGTTAGTCTTGCACTGCGTATGGAATTTTCCAAAGATTCTGGTACACTAAATGAAACGGAGCTTAGCGAGGTCATTGTAGCAATTCGGCAAGCTGTCGAGGCCTCTTTCGCCGCACAGCTGCGCTCGTAGCGCGTTTTTGGGTGGCTCGCCCAGACACAGGCGATAGATTCTGGGCAACATAGACACTAAGGGGGTAGTATAATGGCCAACCTGAATGGGCTTGATTACGTGTTGCTTTTTATTGTAGGATTCTCAAGCCTGAGGGGATTTGCTCGCGGTCTAGTAAGACAGGTGTTCGATCTATTGGCTTGGCTTCTGTCAATATACTTTGCTTCCTCATTAGGGCCGTCTGTAGGGAGTGAACTTACCCGTCTGTTTAATCTCGAAGCGTATCTTAATATGGCACTTGGTCCAATTTGGGGTAACTTCAACGCGGGGGCCACAGCTACAAATATCTTAGGGTTTATAATAGTGCTGCTCTTGGTCCGAGCGCTTGTTGAATTCGTAGCGAGCGTGGTAGACTTTATAGCACGGTTGCCCATCGTATCGACGTTCAACAGATTGGGGGGCGCCATACTGGGCTTTGTAAAGGGCGTAACAGTGGTCTTTGTGGTTGCTGCATTGATTAAGGCCATGCCCGTGGGCCAATTCACCGAGCACATTGAAGGCTCACAGGTGGTAACGACGGTACTCAAGCTTAGTCCTGCTCTTTATGAATACATTAAAGAGCTGATAGTAAAAGCTACAGCCCTGGTGTAACCAGGGCTCTCTTTTTGGTCCCGAACAGTCCTTGAGGAGGAATGATAGTATGAATGAACGCACTTTAAGAGTGCTTGAACTGGACAAAATCAAGTCCAAGCTAGCAGAGTTGGTCTCCTCGTCGTTGGGGCGTGAATTAGCAGAAGGCCTCGCTGTAAGTACAAACAAACCTGAGGTCTCCCTACTGCTTAAGGAAACTAGTGAGGCGAGGGAGATATACCGCACTGAAGAATTTCCGCTTAAGGGTTTAGCTGATGTTCGCTCTGCAGTACGCCGTTGCGGTTTGGGAGCTGTTGTCGGCCCTGAGGATCTCTTTGCTATAGCCGCGGTTTTAGGTGTAGCCAGAAAAGTGAGCCGCTTCTTTGCTGAGCGACAAGATAAGTACCCCTTGTTAGGCGAACATGCTGCAGCTATTGTGCCACTCAAGGGAGTTGAAGATGAGATTCTAGCTTGCATTGGGGAAAGTGGCGAAGTTTTAGACAATGCCAGTGACAAACTGCGCAAGCTGCGCATAGGCGTTCGCGGAGCCCAGTCCGATGTAAGGGCTAAATTAGATTCCATGGTGAGATCTTCCGTTACTCAAAAATACTTACAAGAGAATCTAGTTACTATGCGCAATGATAGATACGTTTTACCTGTAAAGGCAGAGTATCGGGGTCAAGTGCCGGGGATTATTCATGACCAATCTGCCAGTGGTGCCACGTTGTTTGTAGAACCCATGGCCGTAATGGAGATTAATAACAAACTCCGGCAGCTCATGGTGCAAGAGCAGCAAGAAGTGGAGCGTATATTGCAGGAACTTGGGGCGTTGGTGGGTAGTCATGTCGAAGATATAACAGGTAGTCTGAAAGCATTAGCACAGCTTGACTTATGTTTGGCCAAGGGTAAGCTTAGCTGGCAGCTACGTTGTGTGGAACCAACGCTTAATGACCGTTTTTACTTACGTTTTAAGGCCGCCCGCCACCCACTGATTGACCCACAAGAGGTTCGGCCAATCAACGTACATCTCGGCCAGGATTTTTCGGTAGTCCTAATTACGGGGCCCAATACTGGTGGTAAAACGGTTACCCTTAAGACCGTGGGGCTGCTCAGCCTTATGGTGCAATGCGGTCTGCACATTCCAGTAGGTGAAGGAAGCGAGGCTTGTGTCTTTGAAAACATCTACGCCGATATCGGCGATGAGCAAAGTATCGAGCAGAGCTTAAGCACATTCTCCTCACATATGACCAATATTCGTCGCATTGTTGATGAGGCCGACGAGACATCGCTGGTTCTTTTAGATGAACTGGGGGCAGGTACCGACCCTACCGAAGGCGCTGCTCTAGCCATGGCTATTATTGACACGTTATTTGAGCGAGGTACACGCATTGTCGCTACCACTCATTACAGCGAGCTGAAAGCCTATGCTCATACCAAGCTAGGTGTGCAGAATGCTAGCATGGAGTTCGATGTAGAAACATTACGTCCAACGTACCACCTTACCATTGGTCTTCCGGGCAAGAGCAATGCCTTCGAGATTTCACAACGCCTAGGTTTAGACCTAAACGTAATCGACCGAGCGCGCCAATATCTAAGTGGTGAGGTTCTTAAGGTAGAGGATCTTATCCGTGGTCTAGAAGTGTCCCGGAAAGAGACTGATGAGGCGCGAAAGGAAGCATTCCTGCTGCGTAGGAACGCAGAAGTCTTGGCGCAGGATACACAGGACAAGGCGCAGCGGCTACAAGAGAAGGAAGTGGAGACTCTGCGCAAGGCTACTCTAGATGCGCGGGCTCTGATAAATCGGGCTAAACATGAAATTGATGCCTTAGTTGAGGAGTTGCGGAAGGCGCAAGAGGCTAAATCCGCACAGGAAATATCCCACGCCGTGGAGAGAGTGCGCCAGGGGTGGCGGGACCTCAGTAAGGACCTTAGCAAAGAAGAGGCTGTTGAGCCGAAGCTTCCTGCTACTAATACAAAGGAAATCGAAGTAGGCGATGAAGTGTTTGTGCTTCATCTTAACCAGCGCGGCAAAGTACTGGAGTTGACTTCAGGAAGTGCAGTTACAGTGCAACTTGGTTCCTTAAGAATTTGCACCGAACTACGGAATCTACGTAAGGTTGAACAGAAGAAGAAGGTAGACACGGGTTTACGAACAGGCTTTCACATGGTGGACCTCTCACGCAAGGGCATGGGTCTTGAACTCGATCTGCGTGGGCATACCGTGGAAGAGGGAGTACTCAAAGCAGATAAATACCTAGACGATGCCATTGTAGCCGGGTTAAACAAGGTGCATATAATTCACGGTAAAGGCACAGGGGCCTTACGCGAAGGCATTCGCGACTATCTTAAAAACCACCCGCAAGTAAAATCGCACCGTCTAGGCCAAGCCAACGAAGGTGGCAGCGGCGTAACTGTGGTAGAGTTTAAGCAGAGCTAAAGCAAAGCGGCTGACTCATGGAGCCGGCCGCTTTGCGTGTCTTACTTATTGCCCACCAGGGCCACCGGTGCCACCATCGTTGCTGCCGTCAGGCACGGTCGGTCTATGGACGGTGCAGGTTTGAAAAGGTACTTGCCTAGCAGCGTCCTGCGGATGGAGCTGATTACCGCTCCTATCAAAGAGTTCAAAATACGGCTCCCGTTTAATGCGGATCTGTTCTACGACTGTATGCGGCGGACATAATTCCGTGGCCAGTTGATTATGCTCAGTACAAATTTTTATAATGATGTGCAGGTTGCACATCTCTTTTGGTTCAGTCCCAGGAATAAACCATTCTTCCCTTAGGTCTTGAACTGGACATACCGGAGAAGAGAGCTTACCCGATACCTTACATACAATAGTCTTAACCATACCCAGTCGTTCTGGCGGCGTAGCATCGAAAGACGGCAAGCTCTTGTTCTCTGTGTAGTAAGACAGGGTCCGGCCAAAGATAGCTGTGGCAAAACCACTGCCTACATTGCTGGGCAAACCACCTCTTAGCCAATTGGTGGCTGTGCTTGGCTGGTTAGGGTCACGCAGTATCCTATTGCCAGAGCCATCGCGTTGGATAGTACCAGTGAGTGAATCGTCGTGTCCTATCCACACGCCACCAGTGTAAGCTGGGGTGTAGCCTAAGAACATAGCATCCACGTTAGAGTTAGTCGTACCTGTCTTGCCAGCAGCGTCACCTTGGTATCGACCAACAGAACGCAGCTGAATGCCACTACCGCCAGGGTTAACTACTGCTCTCATGATGTCGGTCATGAGCCAAGCTAAGGGCTCACTAATTACTATTTCTTGCTTGGGTCCTGGTGCCTGATAAACGGTCGAGCCCTCGCGGGTAGTAATCTTAAGCACAGCGCTAGGTTCAACTAAAACTCCGCGGTTATTAAACACGTTGTAGGCTTTGACCATATCGACCAAGGTCACGCCATCGGTCAGGCCGCCAAGTCCACTAGCCAGCCCTATGTCATTTGCGGAACCACTCTTAACGAACGTGCCTATACCAAGCTTTTCCGCCCATTCAATGGCGTTACGTACGCCCACCTGCTCTAGCAACCTAACAGCCATGACGTTATGAGATGGGGGTATGCCATTACGTATAGAGGTGTAACCGTAGAATGTGTTAGGGGTATAGTTGCGAGGGATATAGTTGCCCCAAGCAGAGGGCACGTCATCAATCGTGCTAGCTGCTGTAAAACGCCCCGAGGCTAGTGCTGGACCGTAGACAACCAAGGGTTTAATTGCAGAACCGGGCTGATTGGTAATGGAGGCAACTCTATCAAGGCCTTGCCGAGCCACCATGTCGCGCCCACCAAGCCAGACCTTAATGTAGCCGGTACTCGGCTCAATAATTAGCATCGAAACTTGTGGCTGTAAACGAGCCTTATCAGGGTGTAACCACACAAAATCGGTATTCTTAGCGGCCGTTTTGACGGCCGGGTCGTCGTCGATAAGAGCTGCAGCGCGTACCCTAGCATTTATGCCATCAGGCTGAGTAATAATATCAATCGCGGCCCTTTCAGCGGCCTTCTGCATTTTTAGATCTAGAGTGGTGTGGATTGTATAGCCGCCACCGTAGATCATGTTGCTGGCTACTCCCCGGGATACCTCATGTTTTTTCATAAGGATATTCTCTACTTCGCGGATAACGTGGTCTATGAAGAAGTTAGTGAGATCGCCGTTTACCGTTGTAGTACGCGCGGTAGCTAGCGTAATTTTATAATCTAAGGCGTCCTGCCTTTCAACTTCGGTGATTAAATTGTGTTTAAGCATTTGGTTCAAGACAAGAGCCTGTCTGCCTTTGGAAACTTCAAAGTTATTAGTAGGGCGATAAGCGTTAGGTGATGGTATAAGCCCAACGAGCATAGCGCTCTCGGCCAGATTGAGGACGCTGACGTCTTTACCAAAGTACTGCTGTGCAGCGGCCTGCATTCCGTGGGCCGAACCGCCCAAAAACAATTCATTGAGGTACGCTTCGAGGATTTCCTTTTTGGAATACTCTTTTTCCATCAGAAAGGCGAGGTATATTTCTTGAACCTTGCGCTTTATAGAAAAATCAAGGTTCTTTAAAATTCGATTACGTGCAACCTGTTGAGTGATTGTGCTAGCGCCCTGCCGATCACGACCAGTTACAGTTAATAAGAAGCCACGCAGGAAATCTCGTGGTGAAAAGCCAAAGTGGTCATAAAAACGTACATCCTCCATAACTACGACACCTTTTATAAGAAAATCAGGCATTGTGTCAATAGGCACAGTAACCCGGTTTTGTACGCTATGCAATTGGGTAATTATCTCGCCATTAGCGTCAAGCACAAAGGATGTCTCGTTAACCTTAATGTCACTTAAAGACGCTTTTTCGACATCATGTACTAGATAGGCCACTGTAGCTACTCCCACAACAAAAACAATAAAGATAAAAATCACAGCTGAAAATAAGAGTATGCGTAATAGGCCACGCCTCTTGTTGCCTTTCTTGTTATTATTACTAGCCTTACCCATTCAAAAACCCCCCTTTGCGAGACTATTATAGCACCTTAGGTAATATCATCATATGGGCAAAAATGTTTGACGTAGCACAGGCAATACTTTGCAGATTTATCTATAGAGTAAAAACATGAAACATGAAACGTGAAACATGAAAATGTTGCAGTTTCCGCTTGCCGCTCGTTGGAGTCCGCTTTTCCGGAATTGTCTGCGATACTAAGAGTTAGGAGCAAAAGGCAAGGAGCGATATCATTTGCCATGTGCTATGCGCCATGTGCATCATTCCGGCACATCCACACTCCCAAGCGCATATATATACCAAGTGGGAGGTGAAGCAAAATGGTATCACCACGGGCAAAGCGGAGAATGCTTAAGGCACGTATTTTCTTCTTGGCGTTTGTATCCATAATGGCGGCTCTAGTTATGTTCATCGATTCGCAGCTTCACCCGACGCTAATGGCCATTGCTGAGACTCGAGCTAAGATAATAGCCACTCAGGCGATTAATGATGCCCTAAGTACCAAGATCGCGCAGGATATACGGTATGGTCTCCTTATTACAGTTCACACCGACCACAACGGTCGTGCGGCATGGGCGCAGGTTAATACGATGGAGGTCAATCGAATTGTGTCTGCAGCCACTATGCGTGTACAAGACACGTTGGAGCGGCTAAAAGGTGAGATAGTATCCATTCCTTTAGGGCAGGCATTTGCTAGCCCGATTATGGCAAACTTCGGTCCACGTATACCATTTACCATTGTACCGGTTGGTACTGTAAAAGCAGAAATTACGGACGCCTTCGAATCGGCAGGTATAAACCAGACGCGGCATAAAATATACCTAGAAGTTTACACTGATGTACAGATAATAATCCCCTTTATAACGAAATCCGCGCAGGTTCATTCGCAGATACCTATTGCTGACGTTACATATCTCGGCGAAGTTCCACAAACGGTAATTAATTTACCCTTTCCTTTGGGCTCCGGTTATTCTGCCCCCCAAGGTGGAGAGAGACCACCCGTAAATCCTTAGCAGGAAAATTGACGTGTGTAGCTAATACTAGTGTAAAGGATTAACTGAGGGGTTGTCTAAAAAGGCGGAACGTTACACCATAGAACGCAACCTTTTTGGGCAGCCCTTGTATAGGGTGATGAAATGAAGATCGAGCAGATATTTGCAGCCGCAGGGCCGATCTCGCAGACGCATAATGCCTTTGAAGCGCGGACTGGACAAGTGGCCATGGCCCGAGCAGTGGAAAACTCTTTTGCGAGTAAACGTCATCTGGTTGTGCAAGCTGGTACCGGCTTAGGCAAGACATTTGCTTATCTAGTACCGGCGATTATGTTTGCCCTAAAAGAGCACAAGCGTGTAGTAGTATCCACGAAGACGATTAATTTACAGGAGCAAATCTTTAAGAAGGACATACCATTCCTACAACAGGCGCTTGGGAATCGGTTTCCGTTCGTGGCCGTGCTTGCTAAAGGGCGAGGGAATTTTTTATGCCGCCGGAAGATGGACTATCTGCGTGAACTAGACCGCGGTTTGCTCACAAGCCGCGAGCAGGTAGACGAACTTAGGCAACTGCAAGAGCTTGTGTTTAGCAATCGCCTAATGACTGGTGATCGCGAAGAAATCCCCTTTAGTCCACGTAACGACCTGTGGCAGCACGTGTGTGGCGAAGGCGAGGCCTGCTTACGGCGCGCCTGTCCTCATTTTGAAACATGCTACTATTATTCGTCACGTCGTGCGCAAATACAGGCAGATATCGTTGTGGTTAATCATGCCTTATTTTTTGCGGACCTAGCTATTCGCAAAGAAGCTGGTGCCGAGAGCGAACAAGGTGTTTTGGAAAATTATGATGCCGTAATTTTTGATGAGGCCCACAATATAGAGGATGTTGCGACTGACTTTTTTAGCCGACGAGTCGGTCTAGCACGCGTAAAGGTAGCTGGGGCTACTATTTCGGCGAGCTTTAAGAAAGGTGGCGTACTGCACCGATCCGAAGTCTCGGAGGCAGTCCAATTTATAGAAGGTCTTATTAATAAAGTCGGCTTAGAAGCGGGTTTCTTCTTTAGCCAATTCACTCAGAGTAAACGACTATACGAGGCGGACAAGTATGATAATGTACTTAGAGAACCGCTTCTTCAGCTTGCCAAAGAGCTAACTGCTTTGCATGGCGGCGACAATACAGAAGAACAGAACGCGTACCTCACGCTGTTATATGATCGCGTTCTGAGGATTGCTGATGACCTCACCTTTATCCTAGAAAGGTGCGGCGGTGAGGAAGAGCATGCGTATTGGGTGGAATCCGTTGATGATGAGGCTACACTCGTGTCGGCCCCAATTGCCATGGAAGAAGACATACGTGAGCACGTATTCAGGAAAATTGATACTGTGGTTCTCACATCGGCCACTCTTTCCTCAGTTTTGCTGAGGAGAATAGGGCTCGAAAAGTGCGACCTATTGAGACTAGACTCGCCCTTTGATTACGAAAACAACTCGTTACTCTTTTTGCCCCGAGACGCAGTCAACCCCAAGGAAAGTTCCTTCGATGAGTATACAGCTATAAAGGTAAGGGAAATCGTCGGGGTTACTGAAGGAAGGGCACTCGTACTGTTTACCTCGTATCGATCCATGAATACAGTCTATGACAAGCTCCTAGGCCTATCACTAGAAGGGTATACGTTGCTGAAGCAAGGCAGCGGTTCGCGCAGTGAGATTATGCAGAGATTTAAGACAGGGCGAAAGGCAGTTTTGTTGGCCGTAGCTAGCTACTGGGAGGGGATTGATGTTCCTGGTGAGGCGTTGAGCTGCGTTATATTGGTGAAACTCCCATTCAGCGTGCCGACCGAACCGATTATGGAGGCTCGCTTCGAACATATTAAGCGTCAAGGAGATGACGCTTTTCAATCGTACTCTCTACCACAAGCAGTCCTACGATTAAAACAGGGTTTTGGTAGGCTCATTCGCACTGCCAGTGATAAAGGCGTTGTAGCAATACTTGACTACCGAGTTCAAAACAGGCAATATGGGAAGGCCTTCTTAAAGGAGCTTCCGCCGGCAAAAATTACCCACAGCTTAGACGAAGTCAGAAAACTGCTCGGCACATAGCAGTGGCTAGGAGGAAAACGGTCTTTGCGTGTCGAATTTGTGGGGGGAACGGCACATAGCAAATAGCACATGGCACAACACGGAACACAGTGGAACGTTGGTGCACATGGCATATAGCACATAGCGCATGGCGCGTCGTGCTCAGTTCCCAGTTCCCAGTTCCCGGTGCCCAGCAAGTTCCTAGTTCCTTGTACATTCGTACTTGGTACTTCGTGCTTCGTATCTACGAGGTACTATGTACGAGGTACGACTCTACTAATGATTAGTGATCAGTGATTAGTGATTTTTCTTGTTTCAAGATTCATGTTTAATACCAAGGAAAGGTCAGGTGCGGAAATGAGACGTAAGAAATTTATCGTAGCGATGGCGATTGTAGTGCTCTATATAGGAAGCTTAGGCTCTGCTAGAGCGTTTTCACCGCAACCGGGTACACAAGACGACCCGTTAATCACCGTCAGCTATCTGACCCAGGTGTTACAGCCTTTGCTTGCTCGCATTTCTGCGCTGGAGGGATTTAATACTTCAACTGGAACACTCATTACTACTATTCAACAATTAGAGGCTAGAGTTGCTCAGCTTGAGACGAAGATTGTGCAGATGCAGGGCACGGCGCCGACAATTCCAACAACACCTACGACACCTACGACACCAACCCCGACAGCCCCTTCCCCGCCAGTGATCCTGTATGGATTTATCAACGGTAAGATGGTCAATATACGGACTGGAGCAGGCACAAATTTTAGTATTATAGTGACTTTGCCTATGAACACGCGTTTAGAAGTGTTGGAAAAGGGAAAAGTCTGGCACAAAGTCAAGTACCAAGACAGCGTTGGGTACGTGAGTTCGGAGTTTTTCCGCATACCGTAACATTAAAAAGACTCTCACACGAGAGTTTTTTTGTTTAAAGGCTTAGTCTTTTTCGTATAATTGGGTTATATGTCGGCATATTAAATGAAGAGTTACCCAAGAACTTTTAATCTATTAGTACGTGCGTACGTGTTGACACACATTCTTGTCCTGTGCTACGATATTACACGGCGCCGCTAATCGACATAAAGCGACACGCATCCAACAATCCAGTAATTGATTGTTGCCAAAACACGAAGTTTTGTGTTAAGATAAAACTCCTCGACACACGGTCGCAGGTGTAAACATCTCCTTGGCGACGGAAACATCTCCCTTGATCCTTGAAAACTAAACAGTGCAGACGAGCAGTTTACCCCCGTTTC
>Ga0207951_100157_pt1 | contig 42941 bp, 40 predicted proteins | sample Subbio12Aug_8Bad_FD_184830 | JGI IMG/M metagenome (GOLD analysis project Ga0207951, IMG submission 184830) | Serpentinite rock and fluid subsurface biosphere microbial communities from McLaughlin Reserve, California, USA - CR12Aug_8Bad (SPAdes) | ecosystem: Environmental > Terrestrial > Deep... | reverse complement strand
GAGCCCGCGCTGGATGTCGCCCTTCGAGTCGGCGACGACCTTTCCGTGTTCGGATGACAGCAGCTCGGCCAGCTCGGTCATATTCGCCTCGACCAGCCGTTTGAACTCGAACATCACCCGCGCGCGGCGCTGGGGATTGGTCGAGGACCAGCCCTCAAAAGCGGCCTGGGCGGCCTGGACGGCGCGATCCATCTCGGCGACCGAGGCCAGCTGGACCCGGGCCTGAACATCGCCGGTGTTGGGATCGAACACATCGGAGAACCGGCCCGAGGCCCCGGTGAAGGCGGCGCCGTCGATGAAATGGTTGATGTCGCGCATGACTGGGCGTTTCCCTGGCTGTGTCGGCTTGTTCTGGTTGGCGCGCGGTTTAACCCGCCCGCCCGATGCACGCCAGTGTCCGCGGCCGCGTCACACTGAGGCGTCGAACAGGGCGTCGCGGGCCACGTCGGCCTGCAGCATGGGGAAGAAATGGGTTCCGCCGGGGACCGTCTCGACCACGGCCCGGGGCAGGCCGCGCGGGGTCTCCTTCAGATGGCAGGTCGATCCGGTCTCGCCCCTCAGGACCCGCACCGGCCGGTCGAGGCGCTGGAGCGCGCGCCAGGGGTCATGGCCCTGGGCGGCGTAGTTGGAGGCCTCCCAGGCCGGGTCGCAGGCCAGGGTGAGGCCGGCGTCGGTCTCGATCAATCCGTCGGCCAGATAGTCCGCCAGCACCATCTCCGGCCAGCCCTTGAAGGCGCCGCGACCCGTATAGGCGGCCATGGCCTGGGCCCGGCTGTCGAAGACGGCGCGGCGGCGCAGGGCGGTCTTGACCAGCGGAATGCGCGAGGCCAGACGATCCAGCAGCGGTAGCTGGAAGGCGGCCACCACCCACCGGCTCCAGATCACCGGGTCGAACAGGACCAGGCCCGTGACGCGCCCCGGTCGTTCGGCGGCGGCCAGCAGGGCCGAGGTCCCGCCCATGGAATGGCCCGCGAGCACAATGGGCGGACCGTCGATTGCATCGAGCAGGGCGACCAGGTCGTCCCGGTGATCGTGCCAGTGACGCCGCCCGCCCGGCTCGGCGGGCAGGGTCGAGGCGCCGTGGCCGCGCAGGTCGGGGGCCCAGATGCGCAGCGAGCCGGACAGGGGGGCGAGGAGGGTCCGGTAGGTCATGGCGTTGAAGCCGTTGGCGTGGACGAAGACCAGGTCGACCGGCCGCTTCGGGTCGCCGAAGTCCAGCACATGCATCTCGCCTGCGCCCCACTGGTTCGAGACCGGCAGGCTGAGGCGTCTGGGCGGGGAGAGCCGGATCGCGTCCATGCTCCGCAGATAAGAGGTTGGTTCACTGATTGCCAGCGGCCGGCCGATCCGGTCCGGACCGACGGGTTGCCTACTGGCAGGCCGGGCAGCGGCCGTGGGCCTCGATGGTGGTGCGGGCGATGGCGTAGCCGGCGGCGTCGGCGGCCCGGGCCAGCTCCTCGGCGACAGGGGCGGAGACCTCGGCCGTGGCGCCGCAGCAGTCGCAGATCAGGAAGGCGGCGGCATGATCGACGGCGCCCGAAGTGCAGGCGACATAGGCGCTGATCGAGGCGATGCGGTGCGCCAGACCCTTGCGCTCGAGGAACTCCAGGGCGCGATAGACAGTGGGCGGCTTGGCCGGCTGGCCGTCCTCGCCGAAGCGGGCGATCAGGTCATAGGCCTTGACCGGTTCGCCGGCCGTGAGAAGCAGGGCCAGCACCCGCAGCCGGGCCGGCGTCATCCGCTCGCCCTCGGCGGTCAGGCGTCGTGCGGCCTCGTCGATGGCCCGCGAGACCTCCGCAGCCCCCGGCGGGCCGTCGGCGTGATGATGATTGCAGCCGTCGCCCATGGGCCACAGCTAGTCGGTCGCCTCGATGCCCGCAACCAGGCGACTTGACCTGATGTGATGTTATCTCATAACAGTTGCCACATGAAACAGTTCACCCCCCCGACCCGCACCCTCCTGCTCGCCGCCGCCAGCTGGGCCGCTCTCGCCGGCGTGGCCGTCGCCCAGACCGCGCCGCAGGAGCGCGCCGCGACCCTCGATGATGTGATCGTCACCGGCACGCCGTTCGGGGTCACCGACCGCGCCAGCCTGCTGGCGGTCGAGGTGCTGGACGAGGAGGACCTCGCCGTCGCTCCGGCCGCGACCCTCGGAGATCTGGTCAACGGCCTGCCCGGCGTGCGCAGCACCAATTTCGCCCCCGGCGCCAGCCGCCCGGTGATTCGCGGCCTGTCCGGCCCGCGCGTGCAGGTGCTGACCAACGGTCTGGGCCTGATCGACGCCAGCTCGGTATCGCCCGACCACCAGGTCGCGGTTGATCCGGCCGAGGCGCGGCGCATCGAGATCGTTCGCGGTCCCTCGACCCTCGTGTTCGGCGGCTCGGCCATCGGCGGCGTGGTCAACATCATCGACGACCGGATCCCGACGGAACGACCGGAGGGCGGGCTGGAGGGCCATGTCAGCGCCCAGGCCTCGACCGTCGATGACGGACGGAGCTTCGGCGCCCGGCTCAAGGCCGACGCAGGGCCGCTGGTGTTCACCGTGGACGGCTTCACCCGGTCGGCGTCAGACTTCACGGTTCCGGTCTATCCGGAATCCCGGCGCCTGCTGGAAGAGGAGGGCGAGGAGGCCGGCGACGAGCGCACGGTCGAAAACACCTTCGTCGACCTGGACCAGTATGGCGCAGGCGTCAGCTGGATCGGATCCCGCGGCTTCCTGGGTCTGTCGGTCAAGCACGTCGAGACGACCTATGGCGTGCCCGGACATGAGCATCATGACGATCACGACGACGACGACCACGATGATGATCACGATGATGATCACGACGACGATCACGACGAGGAGGAGGAAGGCGTCTCGATCGGCCTGGAACAGACGCGCTACGACCTGCGCGGCGAGCTTCGTTTCGAGTCCGGACCGTTCAGCGCCGCCCGACTGTCGGCCGGCTGGGCTGACTATGAACACACCGAGTTCGAGGGCGACGAGGTCGGCACCCAGTTCTTCTCGGAGGGCTATGAGGGCCGGCTGGAGCTGATCCAGCGCGAGCAGGACGGCTGGCAGGGCGTCATCGGGGCCCAGCTTCTGGACCGGACCTTCGATGCGGTCGGCGACGAGGCCTATGTGCCGCGCACCGAGATCGCCGAACAGGCAATCTACACAGTCCAGCGGCTCGACCGCGGAACTGTCGGCTTCGAGGGCGGTCTGCGGCTGGACAACCGCTCGCTGGAAAGCCTGGCGGGCGACCGGGACTTCAACAATGTCTCGGCCTCGGCGGGGGTCTTCTTCCGGCCTTCGGCGCCGTTGTTCCTGGGTCTCAGCGTGGCGCGCAACGCGCGCGCGCCCAGCGAGGTCGAACTGTTCGCCGAGGGCGCGCACGCCGCCACCCGCACCTTCGAAGTCGGCGATATCGATCTGGACAGTGAGATCGCGACCTCGATCGAGGGAACCGTGCACTATGCCGCGGGCCCGTTCGAGTTCGACCTGCACGCCTATTACGCGGACTATGACGGCTTTATCGACCTGAGGCCCACCGGGCTGGAGGATGACGAGTCCGATCTGGCGATCTTCAACTATGTCCAGACCGACGCGACCTTCCGCGGCTTCGAGGCCGAGGCCAGCTATCGGCTCTGGGAGCAGGGCGACCGCAGCCTGATCCTGTCCGGCGCGGCCGACTGGGTGCGCGCCTCGACCGGTTTCGGACCGGCGGCGCGGATCCCGCCGTGGTCGCTCAAGGCTGGCGTGGACTGGAACTCGCGCCTGTTCGACCTCGGTCTGGAGGTGCGCCATGTCGGGGAGCAGGACCGTACGGCGGCGTTCGAACTCCCGACCGACAGCTACACCCTGGTCAATCTCAGGGGCGCCGTGCGGCCGTTTGCGGACCGGAACGTCACCGTCTTCGCCGAGGCTTCCAACCTGACCGACGAAGAGGCCCGCGAACACGCCAGCTTCCAGAAGGACCTGTCGCCGCGACCGGGTCGCAACCTGCGGCTGGGGGTGAGTTACCGGTTCTGACCCCATGCACGCGAGCCCGTTTGCCGCCCCGCCCGGTCTGGTCTAGAAGGCGCCCTTCCCTCACTCACAGAGCCGTACCGCGTCCATGACCGACACCACGTCCAACGCCGCCCTGTCCGGCAACGTCCTGTTCTATGGCAAGCCCGAGCCCCTGTCGCTTGAGGCCCACAGCACCCTCGGTGTCGACCCTGTCGACAAGCCTTACGGCTTCGTGGCCCAGGCCAATCTGGTGCCGCTTACGGTCACCGAGTTTGCGCCGGCGGCCCTGTCCTACCCGGTGATCTTCGTCGGCGAGCTGCGCCAGCCCGTTGCGGTCATGGCCCTGCGCGCCGGCGAAAACCTGTTCGTCACCGACGCCGGCGAGTTCCGGGCCGAGGCCTATATCCCGGCCTATGTGCGTCGCTATCCGTTCGTCTTCGCCAATGACGAGGCGCAGAAGCGGCTGATCCTGTGCGTCGACCGTGATGCGTCCTTCATTCGGGAAGGCGGCGCCATGCCGCTTTTCGTCGACGGCAAGCCCACGGCCTACGTCGACCAGGCCATGGAATTCTGCAACAATTTCGAGCAGGAGCGCCAGCGCACCGACGCCTTTGTCAAACTGCTGAAAGACCTCGATCTGCTGGATACGCGGGAAGCGATTTTCACCCCGCGCAATCCCGACGGCACCGCCGGCGCGCCGCAGAAGATCGCCGAATACTACGCCGTCTCGGAAGACAAGCTGAAGCTCCTGCCGGCCGAGAAGCTTGCCGAGCTGCGCGACAACGGCGCCCTGGGTCAGATCTATGCCCATCTGGTGTCACTGCTGGGCTGGGACCGGCTGATCGCCATGGCCTTCCAGAAGGCCGCGGCGGAACAGGCTACGGCGGGCAACGCCTGAACACGGTCGAGGGACGAGGGGTGAGGGTCAAGCAGACCTTCCGGATCCCCTCGTCCCTCGTCTCTAACGCCGGGCCAGCAGAGACCGCGTAAGGCAGGAGAAGACCAGGCGGCCGGCCTCGTCCAGGAGGTCGTGCTGGGCGATGAGAATGCCCTTCTCGTCCCCGACCGGATCCTTGCCCATCACCGTCATCCGGCCCCGCATCAGCTCGCCGCCGGGCGGATTGCGCATATAGCGCAGGCCATCAACCGCCAGCACCTTGGACTGGGCCCAGCCGGCGGCCTTGTCGGCGAACAGTCGGCTCCACAGCGCATAGACCATGGCGTCCGGCGCGCCATAGGCGGGGTCCCAGCCGGGCAGGAACCGAACGACGAAGACGTCCAGCGCCTCGGCGTCGACCATACAGGCGCCGAGGGGCACGACCTCGCCGACGCCCAGGTCTTCGAAATGGACGTGCAGCGGTTCGGTCATGTCCTGGCCCCTAGCCCGCGGGCTCTTCCGACACCCGGACCAGCAGCTTGCCGTCGTGGTCGCCGGTGAACAAGCGGTTCAACGATCCGAGCGCGCCTTCCAGCCCGTCGTCGACGTGCACCTTCCACTTGACCTGGCCGCTCTGCAGCCAGGGCCCCATCTCGGTGACCATCTCGCGGGCCCGATGGGCGTAGTCCAGCACCAGAAAGCCCTGGACGTTGAGGCGATGGGTGATGATGCGGGCGAAATTCGGCGATGGCGGCGCCTTGGTGGCGTTGTAGGCCGAGATCAGGCCGCAGACGGCCATCCGTCCGTGAGGCTTCAGCCGATTGTAGACAGCGACCATGATGTCGCCGCCGACATTCTCGAAATTGAGATCGATACCGTCCGGGGCCAGCCGGTCCAGCGCCTCGCCGACGTCCTCGTTCTTGTAGTCGACGGCGGCGTCGAAACCGAGCTCCTCGGTCAGCCAGCGGCATTTGTCGGGCCCGCCGGCGATGCCGATGACACGGCAGCCGCGGGCCTTGGCCACCTGGCCGGCGATCGATCCCACGGCCCCGGCAGCGGCTGAAATCACCAGGGTTTCACCGGCTGCAGCCTTGAGCACGTCGGTGACGCCGAAATAGGCGGTCATGCCGGTCATGCCGAGGACGCTGAGGTTTGCGGTCAGCGGCATGCCGGCGGCCCGGTGCACCGGGCGCAGCTCCATCTCATTGACCACGGCGTAGTCGGACCAGCCGCCCGACAGGGGCGTCACCACGTCGCCGGCGCGGAAGCGGCTGGAGCGGCTCTCCTCGACGACGCCGAGGGTCAGGCCGCGCATGACGCCGCCGATGGCCACCGGCGGCAGATAGCCTTCGGCGTCATTCATCCAGGTGCGGTTGGTCGGATCCAGCGAGAGATAGATGGTCCGGACCAGCACCTGGGATTCAGCCAGGGCGGGAACGGGGGCCTCGATCAGCTCCAGATCGCCCGGCTGGACCAGACCCTTGGGCCGTTGACGCAGCACCCACTGACGATTGACACGAGCCATGGCGGTCTCCCTTGCGCGCCGTCGCCGCTCAGGGCGGGCGCAGGTTTTCTTTAGGAACCGACATAGCCATCACCCGGCCGGGCCTGTCCAGACGCGGAGGGAGGTCGGACGCAAAGAAAAGGCGGACCGTTTCGGGTCCGCCTGAAGTCGCATCATCGACAAGGAGTTGCGGAGACGAAAGACCGACAATCGTCGGTCTCTGGTCGGGGGGCGTCAGCGTCTCCGCATTCACATAACGGCGCTCCCCATGCGAGGTTCCGGCCCGCTGCGCCCTTTTGTTGTCCGCGGGGCGATGAGGGAACGGCGACGCTTGCCGCCGCGTTGTCAGGGTAGCGCAATCGCCTTCCAAGGAGCCCGCATGACCCATGAATCCCCCCACGACAAGGCCGCTGACGCGGTGCACGAGGGCCGGCCTGTCGAGGCCCAGTACGTCCGTGGCGGACGCAAGGGCGGCCGCATCCTGACTGTGCTGGTCATTTCGACGCTGGCCGTGGCCGTTCTTCTGCTTGGCATGTGGTTCGTCAGCCAGGGCGGCTTCGCGAGGACCAATCCCAATACAGGGACCCAGGCTGTCGACGCCCGGGCGTTCGACGGCGATTCAGCCAACCCGCCGGCGGCCGACGCGCCGACCACCGCGACCGGCGAGCCCACCAATCCTCCGACTGGCGAGGCGCCCAACGTCAACGCCCCCACTGTCTCAGCCCAGCCGTCGCAATAGGCAGGCCTGCCGGGTCGACAAAAAAAGCCCCGGTCGCGAGACCGGGGCTTTTCTGTGGGTCGGGAGGGTGGACCTAGGCGGCCGCCTTCTGGCGCGACGGATGGAAGAACAACGCCTGGCTGATCGCCGCCTTCACCGTCTCGGGCTGGAAGGGTTTGGTGATCAGGAAGGTCGGTTCCGGTCGCTCGCCGGTCAGCAGACGCTCGGGGAAGGCGGTGATGAAGATAACCGGCACGTCGATCCGCTTAAGAATGTCCTTGACTGCGTCGATGCCCGAAGACCCGTCGGCCAGCTGGATGTCGGCGAGGACCAGGCCGGGACGGTGGCGGGCGACGGCGTCGACAGCCTCATCGTGGGTGGTGGCGGTGCCGGTCACGCGATGGCCAAGCTCCGTCACCAGGCTTTCGATGTCGGCCGAGATGATGGCCTCGTCCTCGATGATCAGGACATCGGTCGCCAGCTCGGCGTCGATGTCCGACTGGGCCTCCGAGATCAGCCGCTCGACGTCATGGGCGTCAGCGTCAAGAATTTGCGCCGCTTCCGACGGCGTGAATCCTTCCAGGGCTGTTAGCAGGAAGGCCTGACGCGACCGCGGGGCGATCCGCATCAGACGGTCGGAAGCGTCTTCAGCACGGCCATCGAGCCCGCTCTTGTCCTCCAGCTGGGCGCCCGTGGTGGTCCAGATGGCGTGAAAGACATGGTACAGGGCGACCCGCGGCGTCATGTCCGACGGCAGCTGCCGCTCCCCGGCGGCAAGGGCCTCAAGCGCGACCCGGACGTAGTTGTCACCTGTCGCCTGGTCGCCGGTCAGGGCGCGCGCATAACGGCGGACGTAGGGCAGATGCGGCGCAAGGCGGGCCAGCAGACTCATGTATGTGTTCCCCGACAGATGGGTTCCGACGGCGGAACCACGGCAGTCCGGACCAACGTATCAAATCGGCCACGGTTCCCGGTAGCGATGCAAGCTTGAGCATATTTTTTGTTTCGTCCAGGAACCGCACCTGCGGGGGGGCGTTCCGGCACTCGCAACAATCAGCGTCAGGGTGGCGACCGTTTCTTCAATGACAGACAAATCCGATCCCCCCGCCAAATCGCCCAGGAGTGGCGCAGGCCTGGAGGAAGCCCGACTCCGGCAGCAGGCGATCGGCGTCAAGCTGCGTCACATGTTCGACGAGGTCGTCAATGAACCGGTGCCGGACGAGTTTCTCGACATCCTGAGGCGGGCCGACGAGCGTGCGTCCGACGAGAGCGGCTCATGAGCGGGACCTCCAGTCCGCCGCCGAAACCGCCTTCAGCGGATGACGAGGGCTTCAAGCGGGAGCTCGTCACGCTGATTCCGCATCTGCGCGCCTTCGCCCGGACCCTGACCGGGGATCCCACCGCGGCCGATGATCTGGCCCAGGACGCCATGATGAAGGCGTGGGACGCGCGCGCCAGCTATCAGATGGGCACCAATATGAAGGCCTGGACCTTCATGATCCTGCGCAACCAGTTCTACTCGGAGAAGCGCCGCTCGTGGCGCCAGTCCCAGCTGGACCAGGAGGCGGCGGAACGCACTCTGGTGGCCGTCGATGACCCGGAATCGCCCGTGGCGCTGGACGAACTGCGTCTGGCCCTGGCCACCCTGCCAGAAGAGCAGCGCGAGGCCCTGATACTGGTCGGCGCCGGCGGCTTCGCTTATGAGGAGGCGGCCGACATCTGCCAGTGCGCCGTAGGCACGGTGAAGAGCCGGGTGTCCCGGGCGCGCAAGGCCCTGCAGGCCACCCTCGAAAGGGGCGGCTATGCCCGCGACGGCCGCGCCGCCGGCGACGCCATGCGCTCCATTCTAGCCGCCGCGGATCGGCTGAGCAGCGTGCGGCAAGGCTGAGGGAGTGGTCCGGTTCGGCCGCACTTCCGGACGCGGTCTCGCCGCCCGAAGATTTCAGGGCATCCGGTTCCGGCTGGGCATGTGGCTGGCCGCCGCCCTGCTGCCGGTTCTGATCCTCGGCGCCTTCCAGGCGCAGGCGGACTTCCGGGAACAGGCGGCCGAGCGCCGGTCCGATCTGCAGTTCGCTGCCGAACGCGCGGCGAGCCGGGCCAAGTCGCGGCTGGACAGCACCGGCGTGCTGCTCCAGGCCCTGCGTCCCGAGAGTCTCGAGGTGTTCTGCGAACCGCGCCTGACCGACCTTGTCTCGCGGCTGGAAGGACTGGACGGCCTCGCCCGGCTGACGCCTGCCGGCGGGACGGTCTGCGCCTCGGCCGCGCTCGGGAACGCGCCGCCTGTCTGGCTGGCCCAAGCCCGTGACAGTCCCTGGTTCCAGCGGCTGCGCTCGGGCGAGGGCACCGTTCTGGTCCGTGCGCCGGCGGCCCCCGGCCATCCGCCGGGCCTGATTGTCGCCACCCGCCTGGAGCGGCCGCTGGGCCGCTTCGACGGCGCCATGGTGGCGGTCATCCCGCTGTCGAGCCTGGAGCCCGACATATCGGACCGGTCCCTGCCGGAAGGGTCCCATGCGGCCTTGACGGACGCCGAGGGCCGGTTGCTGACCGCCACCAGCATCGACGCCTTCACCCTGTCCGGCGACCAAAGCCTGGCCGGATGGGTTGACCGGGCCCGCGCCGACGCCTCAGGAATCTTCGAAGCCGAGGGACCGGATGGACGTCGCCGCGTCTATGCCGGGGCGGCCCTGGCCGGCCGCGACGTCTACGCCCTGCTGTCAGCTCCGGCGCCCGGCCTGTTGTCCTGGGCCCGGCTCAATCCGGTGGGCGCGCTGTTCATGCCGTTGCTGACCTGGTTCATCGCCTTTTCGGCCGTGATGCTGGTCAGCGAACGGATCGTCGTCCGCTGGCTGGATTATCTGGAGCGGGTGGCGGCCATCTATGCGCGCGGCCGGTTTTCGGTCCGCCCAGTCCAGGCCATCAATGCCCCGGCCGAGATCCGGGTTCTGGCGCGCACCCTCGACGAGCTGGCGGAATCGATCGCCGCCCGCGACTCCGCCCTGACCGCCTCCCTGGCCGAGAAGGACGCGCTGATGCGCGAGATTCACCACCGGGTGAAGAACAATCTGCAGATCATCTCCTCGCTGCTGTCGATGCAGCAGCGGGCCCTGACCGACCCGGCCTCCAAGGCGGCGGTCGGAGACACCCGCCAGCGCATCTCGGCGCTCGCCCTGATCTATCGCACCCTCTATCAGAGCGACGACCTGCGCTACGCCGACGCCCGCATCTTCCTGACCGAACTGGTCGGACAGCTGGTGGCCAGCGAGGCCGGGCGCGGCCATCTGATCACATCCTCGGTGGAGGCCGATTCGCTTGTCGTCGATCCCGACAAGCTGGCCCCGCTGGCGCTGTGGCTGGTCGAGGCCGTGACCAATGCCCAGAAGCACGCCTTCGCCGGTCGCGGCGGCGACCTGAAGGTGCGGTTCCATGTGCAGGGCGACACCAGCGTGCTCGAGGTCCAGGATGACGGGCCGGGGGTGTCGGAAACCGTCCGCGACGGGGTCGGTCGGACCCTGATGGGAGCTTTCGCCAAACAGCTGCGGGGCGCGGTGGAAATGGTCGCGGCCGAGGGCGGCGGCACGATCGCCCGGATGACGTTCGCGACGCCCGAGGCGGTGGCGCCGACGGACCCGACAGACCTTGGAACCGTTGCCGCATCACGGCGTTGATCTGGCAAGCGCCAAAACCCGGCCTCCAGGAGTATACCCCATGCGCAAGATCTTCGTTCTGTTCGCCGCCGCCGCCGCCCTGACCACCGCCGCCTGCAACACCGTCGCCGGCGTCGGTGAAGACGCCCAGGCCGCCGGCCGGGCCGTCGAACAATGCGCTGATGGCCGGACTTGCTAGTCTGACACCTGTCTGAGTTCCCGGCCGCTTGTTCTCCCCCCGACTGGCGGTTCGGTTGAAGAAGGCCCGCTGGCTCCCCGCCGGCGGGCCTTCACTTGTCTGCGCCCCATCCGGGCGGGGCCCTTGCGCCACCGCCACGGCCAAGTAGCATCCAGCGACGCGTTCGAACGAGCGCGGCAGGGGGCTGCAGATGACGGATACAAAGGCGAACTCGGCGCCCGCGGGCGGGCCGGGCCTGAAAACAGTGGTCGTGGCCTCCGCTGCGGGTACGGCGTTCGAATGGTACGACTTCTTCGTCTTCGGCGCCCTGGCCGCGGTGATCGCCCGGCATTTCTTCGCCGAGGCGGGCGAGACCGTTTCCTACATCATGGCCTTGCTGACCTTCGGCCTCGGCTTCGTGGTCCGGCCGCTCGGGGCCCTGGTGTTCGGCTGGTTCGGCGACCGGACCGGGCGCAAGACCACCTTCCTCGTCACCATCACCCTGATGGGTGTGGCCACGATCGCGATCGGCCTGTTGCCGGACTACAACCAGATCGGCCTGGCCGCGCCGATCCTGTTGCTGATCATGCGGATGCTGCAGGGCTTCGCTCTCGGCGGCGAATACGGGGGGGCGGTCATCTATGTCGCCGAGCATTCGCCGCAGAAGAAGCGCGGCCTGCTGACCGGCTGGATCCAGACCACGGCCGCCCTCGGCCTGATCGGGGCCCTGTCGGCGATCCTGATCACCCGCCACATCGTCGGGGCCGAGGCCTTTGACGACTGGGGCTGGCGCATCCCCTTCCTGCTTTCGGCCCCGCTGCTGGCCATCTCGCTGTGGATCCGGCTGAAGCTCAACGAGAGCCCGGCCTACCGCCAGATGGAGGCCGAGGGCGGCGAGCGGCGCGCGCCCTACAAGGAGGCCTTCTTCCAATGGAACAACGGCCGCTTCGTCCTGATCGCCCTGTTCGGCATCATGATCGCCCAGGGCGCGGTCTGGTACTGCGGCTATTTCTACACCCGCTTCTTCATGGAGCGGGTGCTGAAGGTCGACGTCAATACGGTCGACCAGCTGGTGCTGATGGTGACGGTGGCCTCGGCCGGACTGTATGTCTTCTTCGGCTGGCTGTCGGACAAGGTCGGGCGCAAGCCGGTCATGCTGTTCGGCATGGTCCTGGCCCTGGTCGCCTTCTTCCCGGGTTTCCAGGCCCTGACCCGCGCCGCCAATCCGGCCCTGGCCGAGGCCCAGGCGACGGCGCCGGTGGTGGTGGCGGCCGACCCGGCGACCTGCGCCCTGCAGTTTGATCCGATCGGCAGGGCCGCCTTCGCCAGCTCCTGCGACATCGCCAAGAGCGTCCTGTCCAATGCCGGGGTTTCCTATTCCAACGTGGCGGCGCCGCCGGGATCGGTCGCCATCGTCCGGGTGGGCGGCACGGAGGTCGTCTCGGTCGAGGGGGCGGGCCTCGACGCCGCCGCCCTGGCGGCCACGCGCGCGGGCGTGGAGGACCGGATCAAGGCCGCCCTCGCCGACGCCGGCTATCCCGCCCGGGCCGATCCGGCGCGGGTCAACATGCCCCTGGTGTTCGCCATCCTGATGGTCTTCATCGTCGCGGCCACCGCCCTGTACGGCCCGCAGGCGGCGGCCCTGGTCGAACTGTTCCCGACGCGGGTGCGCTATACGGCGATGAGCCTGCCCTACAATATCGGCACCGGCTGGGTGGGGGGGCTTCTGCCCGCGGTCAGTTTCGCCCTCGTGGCCTGGTCGGGGAACATCTATTTCGGCCTCTGGTACGCGGTCGCCTTTACCGTGACCGCGGTCGTCGTCGCCCTGATCTGGCTGCCTGAAACCCGGCATCGCGACCTGAACGCCATCGAGACCTGACGCTGGAGCCGCCCATGACGTGGCCGTTCGCGAAGCGCGGGCGGCCATCGCCGTTCATTCGCGAACGGCGGCCGTCTGAACCCGAAGTCGAGGTGGCGGCCGGACGAGCGGCCCTGCACGGTCGGCTCATCGCCATGGCCCGGTCGTCGGGCCCGCCACGAGGGAGCCGCCCCATGATCCGTCTCGCCGCCGCCGCCGCCCTGATGTTCGCCTCCGCCCCGGCCGCGGCCCAGTCGGCCGCCGACTCAAGGATCGCCCTGACCTTCGAGACGGGGGCCCGGACCGGCACCGTCATGATCGCCCTGTTCGACTCTGAAGCCGCTTACACCGGCGGGGCGCCGGTGGCCCAGGTCGCCATCCCGGCCTCGGGCCCGGTGGTCGCCACCTTCGAAAACCTGCCCGCCGGCGACTATGCGGTGCGCGCGTTTCACGACGTCAACGGGGATGGCCAGATGAACACCAACCCCTTCGGCATGCCGACCGAACCCTTTGCCTTCTCCAACAACGCCGTTGGCAATATGGGCCCCGCCCGGTGGGATCGCGCCCGGTTCGTCGTCTCGGGCGAGACGACCCAGACGATCAGCATCCGCTAGTCGGCCTATCGCGCTTCGCGCGGCGGCTCCCTGGCTGCGGCCGCGCCTTTCGGAGACTTCCCATGCATACGTCCCGCCGCAATCTCCTGATGGGCGCCGCCGCCCTGTCGGCCGCCGTCGTCACCCCCGAGACCGTTCGCGCCATGGCCGCCATACAGGCGACCGCCGACTGGGCCCTCGCCACCGCGGACCTTGAGGCCGATGTCGCGCCCCGGGCCATGCGGCTGGTCCATGGCCGCGCACCCGACGGTCTGACCGGCGCCCTGTTCCGCAATGGCCCGGGCAAGTTCCGCAGGCCGGGCGGTTCGGCCACCCACTGGTTCGACGGCGACGGCCTGATGCGCGCCTTCCGCATCCGGGATGGCCAGGTCACGCTCGACGCCCGATTCGCCGACACGCCCAAGCGGCGCTGGGAGAGCGAGATCGACGCCGTCGTCACTCCGGGCTTCGGCACCGTCGGCGACGCCCGGGCCCGCATCGGCTCCAATGACGACGCCAACGCCGCCAACACCGCCGTCATGGTGGCGGGCAACGCCGTCTGGGCCCTGTGGGAGGGCGGCTCTCCCCTGGCCATGGCCGCCGCCGACCTGTCGACCCGGAATTTCGTCACCCTGCGCGACGACCTCAAGGGCATGCCGTTCCAGGCCCACCCGCGCTACGACCCGGACGGCACGGTCTGGAACATCGGCCTCAATGCGGACAAGGCCGTGGTCTGGCGCCTGAACGCCGACCGCAGCCTGCATACGGCCGAGGTCATCGACCTGCCGCGCGCCAGCTATATGCATGACTTCACCGCCACCGCCCGGCATCTGATCCTGGTGCTCCAGCCCTGGGTCTTCGACCGGCGCGGCATGCCCTATTCCGCCCAGTTCGCCTGGAAGCCGGAGCTGGGGACCCGGATCATGGTGGTCGACAAGGCCGATCTGTCGCGTCGCCGCATCTTCGAACTGCCCGCCTTCAGCTATTTCCATCTCGGCGACGCCTGGGAGGACGGGTCCGGGACGATCCGCTTCGACGTCGCCGCCGGCAAGGATGTCGCCTTCGCCGTCGAAGGCGCCCGCATTCTGGTGGAACAGCGCGGGACCGTTCCGGGCGAGCATGCCTTGCTGAAACTGGTCACCCTCCACACCAACGGCCGCGCCGAAATGGCCTCGAGCGGCGTCACGGCTGAGTTCCCCAAGAGCGATCCGCGCCGCGCCGGCCTGTCGCGTCGCCTGAGCGTCCATGTCGCCGGCGAGCGTCCGGACCGGCCCCTGCCCACCGGCCTGGCGACGTGGGACTGGGACACGGGCCGATCGGATACGTTCAATTTCGACGATACCCAGATCGTCGAGGAGGCGGTGTTTGTGCCGCACGGTCCGGACGAGCGGGACGCCTGGCTGATCGCACCGTCGATCAACCTGACCGAGGGGGTCACCGAACTGCACGCCTTCGACGCCGGTCGGGTTTCGGACGGCCCCGTGGCCAGCTGGCGCGCCGACGTGGCCCTGCCGGCCGGCTTTCACGGGGTGTGGGCGGGTTAGGCCTCAAGCAGCGCGAAGCGCACCAGGCCAAAGATCAGTACCAGCCGGCGTCGCGCAGGGCCCTGGCGTAGCGCCGGCTGACCGGGGCCTGAAGCCCGCCCTCCAGCGTCAGGGTCGCACGGCCGTCGCCGCGGCTCACGTCGCGTACGGCCTCCTTCGCCACCCACCAGCTGCGGTGGGTCTGGGCGCCCTCCAGCCCCTCCAGCTCGGCCAGGGCGTCTGACAGCCGCATCAGGATCAGGTCCGAGCCGCGGTCGGTATGGATGCGCAGATAGTGGTCTTCGGATTGCACCGCGCGAATGACCGCGCCGCGCAGCTTGAGCGGCAGGCGGTCGGGAAAGCGGGCGGGCGCTGAGCCCGCCGGGGCGGCGTGTGTCTGGACCGGCTGGCTGCGGGCGACGAAGACATTGATGGCGCTCATCACCGCGGTGATGGTCAGAACCGGTCCGACCATCAGGGGCAGGGTGCGGAGCGGATAGAGCTCGCCCTCAAATACAAAGCCGGTCACGAACCAGACCAGCAGGGACACCGGGCCGGTGATGGCGGCGCTCAGGGCGACGACGGTCAGCCATGGCCGTTCATCCATGTCGATCCGCCGGTCGATCAGCCGCGAACAGGCATGGCCCCAAAGCGCGCCGGCCAACATGACGGGCACCCAGTAGGCGAAGCGCAACCACAGGGGCACGTCGACGCTGCCGAAGGCGCCGGTCAGCGCCAGAACGACGCCCGCGGCGGCGGCGATGGCGAGACCACGAATCAGTTCGACGGCCTTCGGTCGTGCGGGCGAGGCCGGGGCCGGCGGGGTCATGGCGGAATGGAGGTCCCGGGCTGTTGCACGCATTGGGGGCTTGCCGACCACCTAAGGGCGCCTCCATGACGTTGGCAATCGCAACCGCGGCGGTCGAATCTCCGGTCCCGCGGCTCGCCTTGGCGGGGCGTTTCGGCGGCGGGCCGGGTTATCTCAAACTAGGCCGGCGGCGCGCAGACCGCACGGAATCCCGCCGCCGCGAACCGCACCATATAGTCGCCCGCGGTCTCCAGGTCGCCGGACCGGCACAGGCCGCCCGACAGCCGGTCGAGGCGGCCGGTCTCGCCGAGGGTCAGGGTCAGGGCGCCCGACAGGTTGTGATAGGCCCAGTACAGATCGACCTCGGCGGCGTCGGGCAGGATCAGCTTGATCAGTTCCATCAGGCGCCGGATCGCGGGGTCGAAATAGCGGGCCATGGTCTCGCCGCCGAAGGTGGGGTTGGCGTTGGTCTGGGCCACCAGGGCCGAATAGTGTTTCCAGCCCGGCCCGCCCTTGAGCGACCACTGGAACGGCGGGCGCAGAAAGGCCTCGAACAGCCCCTCCAGTGTCATACCACCCGGACCGGCCTCGCGGGCGTAGCGGTTGATGGCGTCGACCCGTTCATTGTTCCAGACCTCGGCGCGGCGCAGGAAGACGGCGTCGAACAGCCCGCGCTTGGCCCCGAAATAATAGTGGACCAGCGCCGTATCGACGCCTGCCTCCCGGGCCACCTCCCGGATGGTGACGCCATAGAAGCCGTGCTTGGAGAACAGGTCCTCGGCGGCGTCGAGGATCAGGTCCCGGGTGTCGGCGGCGCCGGCGGTCTTGGCCTTCGGTGGGCGGCCGCGTTTGGCGGCCGGCGCGTCGGGATTGGTCATGGTGACGAAGCTAGGCCCCATTCCCCCACCTGTGCAACGGCGCCACAGGTCCCGGCCCCCTTTCTTCGCGCAAGCGGCGCCGTTTGACAGACTTCCGAAAACGGGTACGGTCCGGAAAATCATTGAACGCTGAATAAAAGCGTCGTCGGCTGGAAACACAGAATTGGGGCTTCACATGAACCGCTACGTCAAGACCGCCTTGCTCGCCGGCGCCGCCTGGAGCGCGCTGTCCACCTTCGCCATCGCCCAGGACGCGCCCCGGGAGGGCGCCTCGACCGTCGACGACGTCGTCGTCACCGCGCGTCGCCGCGACGAACTGCTGAAGGACGTGCCGATCTCGGTCTCGGCCCTCGGAGAGGAGCGTCTGGAACAGACCGGCGCCGCCGACATCACTGCGCTGCAACAGCAGACCCCGAACGCGACCGTCCAGGTCGCCCGTGGCTCCAACTCGACCCTGATCTCCTTCATCCGCGGCGTCGGCCAGCAGGACCCGCTGTGGGGCTTTGAGCCCGGCGTCGGTCTGTATGTCGACGACGTCTATGTCGCCCGGCCGCAGGGCGCCGTCCTGGACATCTATGACGTCCAGCGCATCGAGGTTCTGCGCGGTCCGCAAGGTTCGCTCTACGGCCGCAACACCGTCGGTGGCGCGATCAAATACGTCACCAACCGCCTGTCCGACGACCCCGAACTGACGCTGCGCGGCGCCTACGGCAGCTACAATCAGATCGATCTGATGGCCTCCGGCAGCGTGCCGCTGGCCGACAATTTCCGCGTCGGCGGCGCCGTCGCCAGCTATCTGCGGGACGGCTACGGGGAGAACATCAACACCGGAGCCGAACACTACAACAAGGAGGTTCTGGCCGGGCGGCTGAGCGCCGAGTGGGAACCGCGCGCGGACATGTCGATCCGCCTCTCCTACGACCGGGTGCAGGATGACTCGAATCCCCGCCACGGCCACCGTCTGTTGGCCGGCGCCACCCCGGCAGGCGCCGTTCTGTCCAGCGTCTATGACACCAACGCCGGCGTCGGCGACAGCAACTCGGTCATGACCCAGGGGGCCTCGGCGACGGTCCAGCTGGATATCAACGACAACTGGACCTTCAAGTCGATCACGGCCTGGCGCGAAGGCGACACCGATACGGTCATCGACTTCGACAACACCCCCGCTCCGACGCTGGACATCCCCGCCTTCTATGCGGACGACCAGTTGACCCAGGAGTTCCAGTTCCTGTTCGACTACGATCGCATGCAGGGCGTGCTGGGCTTCTTCTATCTGGACGGTCATGCGGAAGGCGCGTTTGACACCATCCTGGGCGGCGCCGGAATCGTCATCGGCACCGGCGGCGCCGTCGACACCAAGAGCTGGGCCGGCTTCGCCGACATCAACCTTGACCTGACCGACCGCCTGCACCTCGGTCTCGGCGCCCGCTACACGCTGGACAACAAGACGGGGACGGTGTTCCGCGCCAACTACCTCGGCGCAACCCGCAGCCCGGTGCTCGGCGGCACGGCGCGCCCGCCGCTGCTGGTCCGGACCAACTACACCAACGAGCGGGAATTCAGCCAGTTCACGCCGCGCATCGCCCTGTCCTATGACCTCAGCGACGACGTCACGACCTATGTCTCCTATTCGCAGGGCTTCAAGTCGGGCGGCTTCGACATGCGCGGCGACGCGGTCTTCACACCGGCTACGGTCAACGGCTATGATCCGGAGACGGTCGACTCCTATGAGATCGGCCTGAAGGGCGCCCTCGATCGCCTGACCTTCGCCGCCTCGGCCTTCTACAACAAATATCAGGACCAGCAGGTCACCACCCAGGTGCCGGCGGTCGGCGGCATCGCCAGCTTCGTCGACAATGTCGGCTCCTCGACCTTCTACGGCGTCGAGTTCGAGGGCCAGCTGCGGATCCTCGACAATCTGTCGGCCAGTTTCGCCGTCGGCTATCTGAATTCCGAATTCGAGGAGTTCCTGCGCTTCAACCTTGGAACCGGGGTGTTCGAGGACATCTCCGATCTCGTCGTGCTGCAGAACGCGCCGGAATGGACGGGCTATCTCGGCCTGACCTGGATCGGCGACGTGGGCGGCGGCGCCCTGGCGGTGACCCCGTCGGTCAGCTACCGTGGCGACTCCAGCATGTTCGAATTCCCGAACCCGATCCTCGACCAGGAGGCCTACACCCTGGTCGACCTGTCGGTGGTCTGGACCGATCCGAGCGACCGCTACACGGTCGGTCTCTATGGCAAGAACCTGACCGACGAGGAGTACCGCGTGGGCGGCTACAACTTCCCGGGCGCGCTCTTCGACAACTCGATCATCGGCTACTACGGCCCGCCGCGGACCTTCACCGCCGCGCTGAAGGTGAATTTCTGATCCGCCGATACAGACTCCTGAAGCCTGATCGCCTCTGATCACGGGCGGCGGTTCTCCTGAGCCGCCGCCCTTTTTCTTTGGCGCTGTCCCAAAGCGACGCTACCGTTCCGTCCCATATGACGACCCAGTCGAGGTACACTCCATGACCGCCACGGACGCCGCCGCGCCCCCCATCCGGCCCGGATATCGCTTCTACGTTCTGGCGATCCTGATCCTCGTCTACATGCTGAATTTTCTGGATCGCCAGATCATCGGCATCCTTGCCGCGCCGCTGAAGGCCGAGTTCGGCCTGTCGGACAGCCAGTTCGGCCTGCTGGGCGGCATCGCCTTCGCCTCGGTCTATTCCACACTCGCCATCCCGCTGGCCTGGCTGGCGGACCGCTACAGCCGGGTCTGGATCATGACCGGCGCCCTGACGGTGTGGTCCGGCTTCACCGCCCTGTGCGGCGTGGCCACCTCCTTCACCCAGCTGTTCCTGTTCCGCATGGGGGTCGGCATTGGCGAGGCGGGCGGGGTGGCCCCGGCCTATTCGCTGGTGGCCGACTATTTCCCGCCGCATCAGCGCGCCCGGGCCCTGGCCGCCTTCGCCTTCGGCATTCCGCTGGGCACGGCGGCGGGGACGCTGGTCGGCGGCCTGCTGGCCGCGACCTACGGCTGGCGCACCGCCTTCATCGTCGTCGGCCTCGCCGGCGTCTTCCTGGCCCCGGTGCTGCTGCTGACAGTGCGCAATCCGAAGCGGGGCGGAACCGACATCGTCAAGACCGAGGCCGAGCTGGCGGTCATCGCCGCCGCGCCCGTCGTCGGCTCCGGCAAGTCCGGCGCCATCGCGGCCCTGATCATGCTGGGGATCGGCGCCGGCTGCCTGATCCTGGCGGCCCTGAACCATTTCGCCGGTCTGGCGGTGGGCAATGCCCTGGTGCTCGCTTTCGGCGGCCTGCTGGCCATGGTCATCGGCATCTCCCTGACGATCGCGCGGCGCACCGCCTCGGCGGTCATTCCCAAGCCCAGCTTCTGGCTGCTGGCCTTGGGCGCGGCCTCGTCGTCGGTATGTGGCTATGGCGTCGCCGGCTGGCTGCCGCTGTTCTTCATGCGCAGCTTCGGCCTGACCCTGTCTCAGACCAGCTGGTACTATGCCGGCATCGCCCTGATCGGCGGCGTGCTGGGCATCTGGGCCGGCGGGGCAATCGCCGACAAGCTGTCCAAACGCGGCAAGGGCGCCTATCCCCTGACCCCCGCCATCGCCTTCCTGATCTCGGCCCCGATGTTCATTCTGGCGATGAACTCGCCCTGGCTGATCGGGCTGGTCATCCCCGGCGGCGGCACAAACGCCCAGCAGCTGATCCTCGCCTTCCTGATCTTCCTGATCCCGACCGGGCTGAACCTGGCCTGGCTGGGGCCGATCACCGCCTCGATCCAGCATCTGGTGCCGGCGCCGATGCGGTCGACCGCCTCGGCCCTGTTCCTGCTGATCAACAACCTGCTGGGGATCGCCGTCGGCTTCTATTATTTCGGCTGGATGAGCGACCTGCTGGCGCCGCGGTTCGGCGAGGAGAGCCTGCGCTGGGCCATCTACACCGGCATGGGCTTCTACATCCTGGCCGCGGTTCTGCTGATCGGCGCCTCGCGGACATTGAAGAAGGATTGGGTGGACTAGAAGGATCGAGGGCGGGGGGATGAGGGGCGAAATGGCTGCTCATCCTTCTCCGCTCGCGCCTCGACCCTCTCAACCTGTTGCGCCTGCGAAGGCCCAGCCCCTATAAGCGCCGCAACCCCTCCCACCAGTCCGGCGCCGCGCTCCATGAACATTCACGAATACCAGGCCAAACAGGTCCTCAAGGGTTTCGGCGCGCCGGTCGCCGCAGGCGTCGCGGTGACCTCCGTCGACGAGGTCGAGGCGGCGGCCCGGTCCCTGCCCGGTCCCCTGTATGTCGTGAAGTCCCAGATCCACGCCGGCGGGCGCGGCAAGGGCAAGTTCAAGGAACTGGGTCCGGACGCCAAGGGCGGCGTGCGCCTGGCCTTCTCGGTCGAGGAGGCCGTGGCCCATGCGAAGGAAATGCTGGGCAACACCCTCGTCACCGCCCAGACCGGCGAGGCCGGCAAACAGGTCAACCGCCTGTACATCGAGGACGGCGCCGACATTGAGCGCGAACTGTATTGCTCGCTGCTGGTCGACCGCGAGCATGGCCGCATCGCCTTCGTCGTCTCGACCGAGGGCGGCATGGACATCGAGGCCGTCGCCCATGACACGCCCGAGAAGATCCAGACCATCGTCATCGACCCGGAGACCGGCGTCACCGCCGCCGACGTGGCGAAGATCAACGCCGCCTTCAAGCTGGACGGCGCGGCGGCCGAGGACGGCAAGACCCTGTTCCCCGTCCTCTACAAGGCCTTCCTCGAGACCGACATGGCCATGCTGGAGGTCAATCCGCTGATCGTCATGAAGGACGGCCATCTGCGGGTGCTGGACGCCAAGGTCAGCTTCGACGGCAACGCCCTGTACCGCCATCCGGACATCAAGGCGCTGCGCGACGAGAGCGAGGAAGACGCCAAGGAGATCGAGGCCTCCGAATGGGACCTCGCCTATGTCTCGCTGGACGGCAACATCGGCTGCATGGTCAACGGCGCCGGCCTGGCCATGGCGACGATGGACATCATCAAACTGTACGGCAAGGAACCCGCCAACTTCTGCGACGTCGGCGGCGGCGCCGGCAAGGAGAAGGTCGCGGCGGCCTTCAAGATCATCACCGCCGACCCGAACGTCCAGGGCATCCTGGTCAATATCTTCGGCGGCATCATGAAATGCGACGTCATCGCCGAGGGCGTGGTCGCGGCCGTCAAGGAAGTGGGCCTGAAGGTGCCGCTGGTCGTGCGTCTGGAAGGCACCAATGTCGAACTGGGCAAGAAAATCCTGAACGAGAGCGGCCTGGCCATCACCTCGGCCGATGACCTCGACGACGCCGCCCAGAAGATCGTCGCGGCGGTCGGCTGAGCCTTCGGGCCCGCCACCGACCGTCCCGCTGACCGAATAATCAGAGCAGACCCATGTCCATTCTCGTCGACAAGAACACCAAGATCATCGTCCAGGGCCTGACCGGCAAGACCGGCGGCTTCCACACCGAACAGGCGCTGGCCTATCACGGCACCCGGATGGTCGGCGGCGTGCACCCGACCAAGGGCGGCCAGACCTGGACCGGCTCGGGCGGCGAGAGCCTGCCGATCTACGCCTCGGTCGCCGAAGCCAAAGAGGCCACCGGCGCGACCGCCTCGGTGATCTATGTCCCGCCGGCGGGCGCCGCCGACGCCATAATCGAGGCCATCGAGGCCGAGGTCCCCTTCATCACCTGCATCACCGAGGGCATTCCGGTGCTGGACATGGTGCGGGTCAAGGCGCGGCTGGACCGGTCCAAGTCGCGGCTGCTGGGCCCCAACTGCCCCGGCATCCTGACCCCCGAAGAGTGCAAGATCGGCATCATGCCGGGCTCGATCTTCAAGAAGGGCAATGTCGGCATCGTCTCGCGTTCGGGCACCCTGACCTATGAGGCGGTGTTCCAGACCACCAACGAGGGCCTTGGCCAGACCACGGCCGTCGGCATCGGCGGCGACCCGGTCAAGGGCACGGAGTTCATCGATGTGCTGGAGCTGTTCCTGGCCGACCCCGAGACGCAGTCGATCGTCATGATCGGCGAGATCGGCGGCGGGGCCGAGGAGGACGCCGCCCAGTTCCTGATCGACGAGGCGAAGAAGGGCCGTTCCAAGCCGATGGTCGGCTTCATCGCCGGCGTCACCGCGCCCAAGGGCCGGACCATGGGCCACGCCGGGGCCGTGGTTTCGGGCGGCAAGGGCGATGCGGAGTCCAAGATCGCGGCGATGCAGGCGGCCGGCATCCGGGTCTCGCCGTCGCCGGCGCGTCTCGGCGCGACCCTGGTGGAAGTGCTGAAGGGCTGAATTCATGTCCCACGAGTGGGGCATGGGCGCGTCGATTTTCGGGGTAATTCGCCGATTTTCGACCCTTTCGCCCCCATTCGGTCATGACCCATAAGGAAACAGCGCCTATATCAGCGGCGTTGGTTGCACGCAGGCCTGCGCGCGCCGCCCCAGGGACGTGACGAGAACAATGGCGGACGATGCCGGTCGGCTGAACCAGGTCTTTGCCGAGACCAGCTTCCTGTATGGCTCCAATGCCTCCTTCATCGAGGACCTGCACGGGAGATGGGCGGTCGATCCCGCCTCGGTTTCCGACGAGTGGCGGGCCTTCTTCGACCAGCTGCGGGACCATGCCGACAGCGTGAAGGCGGCCGGGGCCGCGGGCTCGTGGGGCCGGCCGGTCGCGACCGAACCGACCGAGGCGACCGGAGTGTTCGACGGCCGCTGGCCGGCTGCGAAAGCCGATCCGAAGAAGCCGGGCGCGCCCGCGCCGGCCGCCGCCGCGCTCGCTCCGGACGCCGACGCCCTGGCCGAAGCCGTGCGCGCTGCCGCCCATGATTCGATCCGCGCCCTGATGCTGATCCGCAGCTATCGGGTGCGCGGCCACCTCAACGCCAACCTCGATCCTCTGGGCATCGAGTTGCCGACCAGCAATCCCGAACTGACCCCGGAATTCTACGGCTTCAGCGAGGCCGACCTCGACCGGCCGATCTTCCTCGACGGCGTGCTGGGCTTCCAGACCGGCACCATCCGCGAAGTCCTGGCCCTGCTCAAGCGCACCTATTGCGGCACCCTTGGCATCCAGTTCATGCATATCGCCGAGCCGGAAGAGAAGAACTGGCTGCAGGCGCGGTTCGAAGGTCCGGACAAGTTCGAGCAGAACGCCTTCACCAAGGCCGGCAAGCTGGCGATCCTGAACAAGCTGATCGAGGCCGAGGGCTTCGAGCGGTTCCTGCACAAACGCTTTCCCGGCACCAAGCGGTTCGGCCTGGACGGCGGCGAGGCCATGGTCCCGGCGCTGGAGCAGATGATCAAGCGCGGCGGGGCCCTGGGCGTCGACGAGATCGTCATCGGCATGGCCCACCGCGGGCGGCTGAACACCCTGGCCGCGGTGATGGGCAAGCCCTATCGCGCCATCTTCCACGAGTTCCAGGGCGGCTCGACCGTACCCTCGGACATCGAGGGGTCGGGCGACGTCAAATATCACATGGGCGCCAGCTCGGACCGGGCGTTCGACGGCAACAACGTCCACCTGTCCCTGACCGCCAATCCGTCGCACCTCGAGATCGTCAATCCGGTGGTGCTGGGCAAGGCGCGGGCGAAACAGGCCTTCGACATCCGCGAGGCCAATGCGGCGCGGGCCGGCGACCCCGGCGAACTGACCGCGCTGGACCGCTCCAAGGTGATGCCGTTGCTGATCCACGGCGACGCCGCCTTCGCCGGCCAGGGCGTGGTGGCCGAGTGTTTCGCCCTGATGGGGCTGAAGGGCTACCGCACCGGCGGGACGATGCATTTCGTCGTCAACAACCAGATCGGCTTTACCACCAGCCCGCGCAACAGCCGGTCCTCGCCCTATCCGTCGGATGTGGCCCTGATGGTCCAAGCCCCGATCTTCCACGTCAACGGCGACGATCCGGAAGCCGTGGTCTTCGCCGCCAAGGTGGCCACCGAGTTCCGGCAGAAATTCCACAAGGACGTGGTGGTGGACATGTTCTGCTACCGCCGCTTCGGCCACAACGAGGGCGACGATCCGACCTTCACCCAGCCGCTGATGTATTCGAAGATCCGCGCCCTGAAATCGACGCGCGAGATCTACTCCGAACGCCTGATCGCCGAAGGGGTGATCGACCAGGCCGCGGTGGATGCCGAGGTCGCCCGGTTCGACGCCTTCCTCGATGCCGAGTTCGACGCCGGCAAGGCCTTCGAGGCGAAAAAGGCCGACTGGATGGACGGCCAGTGGCAGGGCATCGGCCTGCCCGAGGGCGACGAGCGGCGCGGCGAGACCTCGGTGCCGGCGGCGAAACTGACCGACCTCGGCCACCGGCTGACCACCCTTCCCAACGACGTCGATGTGCACAAGACGCTGAAACGCGTCATGGACGGCCGCCGCGAGATGATCACCTCGGGCGAGAACATCGACTGGGCCACGGCCGAGAGCCTGGCCTTCGCCTCGCTGCTGGACGAGGGCTTCCCCGTCCGCCTGTCCGGCCAGGATTCGGTGCGCGGCACCTTCAGCCAGCGGCACTCGGGCATCGTCGACCAGACCACCGAGGACCGCTACGTCCCGCTCAACAATCTGCGCGAGGGCCAGGCCGAGTTCGAGGTGATCGACTCGGCCCTGTCCGAAGAGGCGGTGCTGGGCTTCGAATACGGCTACGCCACGACCGACCCCAACACCCTGGTGATGTGGGAGGCCCAGTTCGGCGATTTCGTGAACGGGGCCCAGGTGGTGATCGACCAGTTCATCACCTCGGGCGAACGCAAATGGCTGCGCATGTGCGGCCTGACCATGCTGCTGCCGCACGGCTACGAGGGGCAGGGACCGGAGCATTCCTCGGCCCGGCTTGAGCGCTTCCTGCAGCAGTGCGCCGAGGACAACATCCAGGTGGCCAACTGCACCACCCCGGCCAACTATTTCCACATCCTGCGGCGCCAGATGCATCGGCCGTTCCGCAAGCCGCTGGTCCTGATGACGCCCAAGAGCCTGCTGCGGCACAAGAAGGCGGTCTCGACCCTCGCTGACCTGGCCGAGGGCAGCTCGTTCCACCGCATCCTGCACGACGACGCCCAGACCCGGCCCGAGGTCGCGGGTATCACGATCAAGGCGGACAAGGACATCCGCCGCGTCGTCCTGTGTTCGGGCAAGGTCTATTATGACCTGCTGGAGCGCCGCGAACGCGACGGCGTCGACGACGTCTATCTGATGCGGATGGAGCAGTTCTATCCGTGGCCGATGAAGTCGCTGATGACCGAACTGGGCCGCTTCCCCGACGCCGAACTGGTCTGGTGCCAGGAAGAGCCCAAGAACATGGGCGGCTGGACCTTCGTCGATCCCTGGCTGGAGCTGACGCTGGACAAGCTGGAGGTGAAGTCCAAGCGCGCCCGCTATGTCGGACGCCCGGCCTCGGCCTCGACCGCCGCCGGCCTGATGAGCCGGCACCTGAACGAACTCGACGCCTTCCTGACCGACGCCTTCGCCTGACCCCGTCCCGTCCCGGATAACCGCTGCGCGGCTTCCGGGGTGACAAAGCAAGAAGTTAGAGAGCCCCATGGCCGACATCCTGACCCCCGCCCTCGGCGAATCCGTCACCGAAGCCACGATCGGCAAATGGACGAAGAAGGCCGGCGACGCCGTGAAGAAGGACGAGGTCCTGGTCGAGCTGGAGACCGACAAGGTTTCGCTGGAAGTGGTCTCGCCCGCCGACGGCGTCCTGTCCGAGATCAAGGCCCCCGACGGCGAAACCGTCGTCCCCGGCGCCGTGCTGGGGGTGGTCACCGAGGGCGCATCCGCCGCGCCGGCCGCCGAGGCGCCCAGGACTGAGGCGAAGGCCGCGCCCGCGCCCGAGGCCGCCCCGGCTCCGGAAGCCGCCCCCGCCGCCGTCTCGGGCGGCTCAGTCGCGATCATGACGCCCACCATGGGCGAGAGCGTCGCCGAGGGCACGATGGGAACCTGGCTGAAGAAGTCCGGCGACACCGTCGCCAGGGATGAGATGCTGGTCGAGATCGAGACCGACAAGGTCGCCGTCGAGGTCGCGGCGCCCGCCGCCGGCGTGCTGACGATCGACGCCGAAACCGGTTCGACCGTGACCCCGGGCCAACAGATCGGCTCGATCGCCGCTTCTGGCGACGTCGCCGCCGCCGCTCCGGCTGCGGCTCAGGCTCCGGCCACGCCCGCCGCCGCTCCAACAGGTTCGGACGCCCCCCACCTCTCGCCCGCCGTCCAGCGCGTGGTGACCGAGAACAGGCTCGACCCGAAGGCCATCGCCGCGACCGGACCCAAGGGCAATATCACCAAGGCTGACGCGATGAACGCCATCGGGGCCGCCGCCGCCCCTTCCCCGGCCGCCAGGCCGGCCGCTCCGGCTGCCCCACGCGCCGACCAGCCGCGTGAGGAGCGGGTCAAGATGACCCGGCTGCGCCAGACCATCGCCCGCCGGCTGAAGGAATCGCAGAACACCGCCGCCCAGCTGACCACCTTCAACGAGGTGGACATGACCAATGTCATGGCCCTGCGCAGCCAGTACAAGGACGCCTTCGAGAAGCGTCACGGGGTCAAGCTCGGCTTCATGAGCTTCTTCACCAGGGCTGTCGTCGCGGCCCTGAAGGAGATTCCGTCGGTCAATGCCGAGATCGACGGCGCCGACATCATCTACAAGAACCACTATGACATCGGTGTCGCCGTCGGCACCGAGAAGGGGCTGGTCGTGCCGGTCCTGCGCGACGCGGATACGCTGTCGCTGGCGGGTATCGAGAAGGGCATCGCCGCCCTGGGCAAGGCGGCCCGCGACGGCGACCTGACGCTGGACCAGCTGCAGGGCGGCACCTTCACCATCACCAACGGCGGCACCTATGGTTCGCTGATGTCGACGCCGATCCTGAACGCGCCGCAGTCGGGCATTCTGGGCATGCACAACATCGTCCAGCGCCCGATGGCCATCGACGGCCAAGTGGTGATCCGGCCGATGATGTACCTGGCCCTCAGCTACGACCACCGTCTGGTCGACGGCAAGGAGGCGGTGACCTTCCTCGTCCGCGTCAAGGACCTGCTGGAAGACCCGGCGCGGGCCTTGCTGGACCTGTAGGACTGCATCCGTCTTCCATCTGTCGCGGTCCGTCTCCGACCTGACGCGGACGCGCCAGTCCTGCGAAGGCAGCCTCGGCCGCCCGGTGGTCGCGAGACGCTCACCGGGTCGATCTGTGGCTGTTCAGGGCCCGGTCAATTGCTGATGCGCCGATGCCGCCGATGTGGTATCTACACAACGTAGATACGGAGCGCCGTTGTGGACGACGTTTGGAAGCCAAAGGCCGAAGGCGACACCGCAAAGTTGTTCACAAGCGGCGGAAGCCAGGCCGTGCGCTTGCCGAAGGCGTATCGCTTTGAAGGGTCGGAGGTTCTGATCTGGCGCGACGGTGACAAGGTCATACTCGAACCGATGCCGAAGCGAGTCCGGACGCGAGCCGATCTGGACGCCATGTGGGCGCGGATCGCCGCGTTGGACGACCCTGACGATCCCTTTCCCGAACCTCCGCCCCAATCCATCGACCCCATCGTGTCCTGGTGATCCTGTCACTCGACACAACTGTCTGGATCGACCTGGTGCGTCGCCGCGATCCCGGCGTGACGGCATGCTTTTCCGAGGCGACACTGTCGCAGGCGACCATGGTCGTCTCGACGCTGGTTCTTCACGAACTCGAATCGGGCTTGGTCGCGGCCCGCTCGTCGGAGCGCAGGCGCGTCCAACTGGCGACCTTGCTCGCCCAGGCCACTGTCGCCGACTTCTCGCCGGAGGACAGTCGGAGCTCAGGCGCGCTCCGCGCCGGACTGCGCGCAGCCGGTACGCCGATCGGCGAAATCGACACCTTGATCGGCGGCCAGGCGCTGGCGCGAGGCTGGACGGTGGTGACGCGGAACGTCCGGCATTTCGGCCGGGTCGAGGGATTGGCGCTGATCGACTGGTCGGTCGGCTCCGATCCATTGTCCCCCGAAGTGATCGCGGCCCGTGTCGAGGCAAAGGCCTGATATGTCGCTCCGCGAGATCGCCCGCTTCACCGACGTCTGTGAGGCTGATCTCGCCGCGGCCTTCCTCGCCTCACACGGGATCGAGGTCAGCGTCACTGAGCGGTTCCAGACCACGGTCGACCCCCTGATGCAGCGCGCGCTGGGCATCCGCCTCATGGCCCCGGCGTCTGCGGTCGAGGAGGCCCGCGCCCTGCTGGCCCGGGTCCAGGCCGGGGAGTTCGCGACCACCGACGGCGACGATCCGGATCCGATGGACGGCGGCACGCGCGCAGCCGGGACGGTCATGGCCCTGGCAGTCTTCGCCACGGGCGGCTTCTGGGGCAACACTCTGCCGCGCCGGTTCCGGTCCGTCGCCTGGCAGGGAATCGTGCTCGTCATCGCAGCGCTCGTGGTCGTGGCCTGCGCCGTCGTCGTCGTGGCGGAGCTGCTCCTGAACCCGCCCTGACCCTATCGATCGCTTCGAAGCGGCCCCAGAATCGCGTCCGTGTCCTGCCCCAGCGCCGGGGGCGGCAGGTCGTAACGCACCGGCGTGGCCGACATCCGGATCGGCGAGGCCACGGTCCGCACCGGCTCCGACAGGTCCGCGCGGTCCTGCGACACTTCCAGACCGCGGTGCTTCGCCTGCGGTTCGTCGAACACCTGATCGACAGTATTCACCGGACCACAGGGCACGCCCGCCGACTCCAGCGCCGCCATCAGCCCATGCATGGTCCGGCCCGCGGTCAGGGCCGACAGTTCTGCCGTCATCACCGCGCGATGCTCGATGCGCAGGGCGTTGGTCAGGAAGCGCGGGTCGGCGCCGAGGCCCGGCGCGCCCAGCGCCGCCGCAAGCGCCCGGAACTGGCCGTCGTTGCCGACGGCGATGACCACCATACCGTCCGTACACGGAAAGGGCTGGTAGGGTGCGAGGTTGGGATGGGCGTTGCCCATCCGGGTCGGGGCCCGGCCGGAGACGAACCAGTTGCTCGCCTGATTGGCCAGCATGGCGGCCTGGACGTCGAACAGGGCGATGTCGATATGCTGGCCCTGACCCGTCGCCCGCGCGTGCAGCAGGGCCGCCATGATGGCGTTTGAGGCGTACAGGCCGGTGAACAGGTCGGCCACGGCGACCCCGACCTTCATCGGCTCGGCCCCGGGCGCGCCGTCGGGCTGGCCCGTGACCGACATCAGCCCGCCCATGGCCTGGATCATATAGTCATAGCCGGCGCGGTGGGCGTCGGGCCCGTCCTGGCCGAAACCGGTGATGGAGCAATAGACCAGCCCTGGATTGATCGCCGCCAGCGAGGCGTGATCGAGACCGTATTTCCTGAGCCCGCCGGTCTTGAAATTCTCGACCACGACATCGCAGGTCATGCTCAGTTTACGGACGATCTCCGCCCCGTCAGGCGTGGCGAGGTCCAGTTCAACCGACTTCTTGCCCCGATTGGCGCACAGAAAATAGGCTGCGTCGCCGTTCGAGCCGTCGGTCTTCGTCGTGAACGGCGGGCCCCAGGCGCGGGTGTCGTCGCCGACACCCGGTCGCTCGATCTTGATCACCTCGGCCCCGAGATCAGCCAGCATCTGCGTCGCCCAGGGCCCGGCCAGCACTCGGCTGAGGTCGAGGACGCGAACGCCGGAGAGGGGGCCGCCACTCGCCACTTCTAGAGCCCCGGATCCCACACGCCGGCGTCCCGCATCCGGCACTCGCGCGCCTCCCGGGCCCGGCCGTCCAGTTCATCGGCCATGCAGCAGACGGCCCTGGACACCGTCGCCTTGTGCACCCCCGGCACCAGCGCATGCAGAAAGGCGAGTCCGGACAGTTTCAGCAGGCGAAAGCCGAACCGCGATGACGCGGCCATGTGGTGGAGATAGCTCTCCTCGACCTCGCGCGGGTGTTCGACGAACAGGCGATGGAAGGTGCGGATCATGGCGGCAACCTAGCCTGCGTCGGGGCGTCCCTCTACCCGGCGGGCGCATTTTGGCCTAAACCGCCCGCCTTCGCCACGCTCAGAGAGACCCCCCATGGCCGACGGCGCCTCCGCTTCGCACAAGACCTTCCGCTGGGACGACCCTCTGGACCTGTCGGGCCGGCTGACCGACGACGAGCGGATGATCCAGGAGGCGGCCCGGTCCTACGCCCGCGAGAAGCTGCTGCCGCGCGTGGTCGAGGCCTTCCGCGACGAGACCTTCGATCGCGCCATCATGACCGAACTGGGCGAGATGGGCTTCCTCGGCGCCATGCTGCCGGAGCAGTACGGCGGCTCCTCGGTCAGCCATGTCGCCTACGGCCTGATCGCGCGCGAGATCGAGGCGGTCGACAGCGGCTATCGCTCGGCCATGTCGGTCCAGTCGTCCCTGGCCATGTACCCGATCTACGCCTTCGGCTCGGAAGAGCAGAAGATGCGCTTCCTGCCGCGCATGGCGGCCGGCGAACTGGTTGGCTGTTTCGGCCTGACCGAGGCCGACGGCGGCTCGGACCCGGCCTCGATGAAGACGAAGGCGGTCAAGGTCGACGGCGGCTACAAACTGAACGGCGCCAAATACTGGATCACCAACAGCCCGATCAGCGATCTGGCCGTGGTCTGGGCCAAGCTGGACGACGTCATCCGCGGCTTCATCGTCGAGCGCGGCATGGACGGCTTCACCACCGACAAGATCGGCGACAAGCTGAGCCTGCGCGCCTCCATCACCGGCGACATCGGCCTGAACGACGTCTTCGTGCCGGAAGAGAATCTGCTGCCGGGCGTGAAGGGTCTGCGCGGGCCCTTCAGCTGCCTCAACAAGGCCCGCTACGGCATCGCCTGGGGGGCCATGGGCGCGGCCGAGGCGTGTTTCCACCTGACCCGCGACTATGTCGGCGAGCGGATGCTCTTCGGCCGCCCGCTGTCGTCGCGCCAACTGGTGCAGAAGAAGCTGGCCGACATGCAGACCGACATCTTCCTCGGCTTCGAGGGGGCCCTGGCGCTCGGCCGTCTGCTGGACCAGGGGGCCTGGGTCCCCGAGGCCATCTCGATGATGAAGCGCAACAACTGCGGCAAGGCGCTGGATATCGCCCGGGTCGCCCGCGACATGCACGGCGGCGCCGGCATCACAGGCGAGATGCACGTCATGCGCCACGCCATGAACCTGGAGACGGTCAACACCTATGAGGGCGCCCATGATGTGCACGCCCTGATCCTGGGCCGGGCCATCACGGGTGAAAGCGCCTTCTAGCGATCGGGACTCCCGGCCTCGGGCGCGTCCTCGCGGGCGCCGGTGTTGACCTCGGGCACATAGAGACCGGTCACCAGTCGCGTCACGAAGCCGAAGGGCTGGGTGCGCGGGCCGTAGCGGCCGCAGGGATCCGGATCAGGCACGGCGCGCTTCGGCCGATCGGCGGGGGCGAAGGCGTCCGCCACGGCATCCCCGAACGGCTCGGCCATCTGCAGGGCGTCGCCGACGCGGGACAGCGACGGCGTGTCCATGCCCACGACATTGGCGTTGCGGGCCCACGCCAGCGCCGCGACCTGGGCCCCTCGGGGGTCCAGAAGCTCCGCCTCGGCCGCCAGACCGCCGGTCGTGCCCGGCACGCGGAAGGTCCCCGGACCCGGGATCAGGGCATTGGTGATCGCCGCGATCCCCGAGCCGGCCGCCCCCGTCGGGCGGATGTCGACGATTGCGGTCCGTACCCGGCTCACACCGTCGGGCGATTCTGAAAGGGTGAAGCGCTCGCTGATCTCGTAGCAGACCTGCCGGTCGACCTCGCGCAGCACCAGGGTTCGGTCGGCCTCGCCCAGGCCTTCGCCGGCGTCGCCGACGAGGACGGAGGGCTCCAGCCAGACCCGGTCGATCGCGGCGGCCGCGGCCTCGTCGCGGCTTTGACGGATCGAGGCCCGCAGGGTGTCGTCCCGCGTCTGGAGCTGGTCATACCCGGCAAGGAAGCCGCTGTCGGCGGTCGGCGCCGTCTGGCAGGCGGCGAGGCCCAGGAGGGCGAGAAGGGCGGCAGGGATCAGGCGATACGGGGTCATGGGGGCTCCTCTTCGTAGACATAACGTTTGCGGAGGCGATCCGGATGTTCTGAATGGGCCGTCGGTCTTCCCGGCTCGCCGGCGCGTCGGTTGGATCGAGCCCCGCAGCGATTGATGATCCGGCTGCGCGCCCTGTCGTCACGGCGCGTTTCTCGCGCTAGGCTCTGTCTTCAACAGAGGAAATCCGATGCGGCGTACTGACATCCGGGCGGGCGGCCTGTCCCTGCTGGCGCTCGTCGCCGTCGTGCCGCTGCTGGCGGCGACGCCCGCGGCCGCGCAGCAGTCGCCGGTCCCGTTCGACGCCCGGCGCGGCGTCTTCAGCTTCGCCAGTGGTCTGGAGCAGGCGCTGCCCGCCGTGGTCCAGGTCACGACCCTGGGCCAGTCCGAGGGGCCGCGTTCGGGCGACAGCGAGCCCCGCCCGATCTCAAGCGGCTCGGGGGCCATCATCGACGCGGCCGAAGGCATCGTCGTCACCAACAATCACGTGGTCGAGGGCGGCCGGAAATTCACCGTCGACCTGATCGACGGCCGCATTTTCGATGCGGTCCTGATCGGGACCGACAAGGCCACCGACCTGGCGGTGCTGAAGATCGAGGCCGGGTCGGTTCCGGCTCTCGGCCTGTCGCAGATCGAGGTGGTCAATTCCGATTCCCTGCGCACCGGCGATCTCGCCTTTGCCGTCGGCTATCCGCTGGGCCTCGACCAGACCCTGACCATGGGCGTGATCTCGGGTCTCGGCCGCTCGGGCATGGGCGACCGGATCGAGGACTATATCCAGACCGATGCGGCGGTGAACTCCGGCAATTCGGGCGGACCGCTGCTCGACAGTCGGGGGCGGCTGATCGGCATCAACACCGCCATCCTGTCGGGCGGCGGCGGCGGCAACGACGGCATCGCCTTCGCCGTGCCCAGCCGCATCCTGATGTATGTGGCGGCGCAGTTACGGGAGAGCGGAGAGGTGCGGCGCGGGTCGACCGGGGCCATCTTCGGCTCGCTCAACGCCGAGCGCTCGCGCGACTTCGGCCTCGGCATCGTGCGCGGCGCGGTGATCGAGGATGTGGCGCCGGGCTCCTCGGCCGAGGCCGCCGGCCTGCGTCGGGGCGATGTGGTGACGCGGATCCAGAGCCGCGCCGTCTCCAACGCCGGCACGGTGGCCGCGACCGTCGGCATCGCCGAGCCGGGGGCGCAGCTCGGGATCGTCTATCTGCGTGAGGGCCGGGAGGCGCGCGCGACTGTGGTCGTCGAGCCGGCCGTCGAGCGGTCCGTTCTGCTGGGCGCCGATACGGTCATGGCCCGGGGCGCCTCGGTGCGGGTGGTGTCGGAAGACCTGCAGGTCTTCGCGGTTGAGGGCGGCTCGCCCGCGGCCGCCGCGGAGCTGCAGGCCGGCGATCTCATCCGGCTGATTGATGACACACCGGTGTCGGGGCTGGCTGCCCTGGCGGCCGCCCTGGACGGGTCGGGTCAGCGAATTCTGTCGGTGATGCGGGCCGGAGAGCCTGTCGAGGTGATCCTGCCCTGAACCGCGGCCGCGTCTGGATGCCAGACAGCAGAACGCCCGCTCTGCCGGAGGGGGGGAGGGTGGCGGAGCGGGCGTCTCGCTTTGGAGGAAGCTTCGGCCCGCCGGAGCCCTTGGTGGAAAAATCCAGGAGGGGCTGGGGGGGCTGTTCAGGATCCGGGATCGCTCCGAACTCCGACAGGCCGATGACCCAGATGTCGGCCTGCAAGGCGGCGGCCGCTAGGCCGAAGCGAGGCGATTTCATGTTCGCGACGAATTATTTGCATCGCGGCGTTCCCGACACAGTGTTCGCCGGAGCGGCTGTTGTTCCCCGCGGGGGGGAGACTGGCGTTTTCCAACGGCGGGCGTAGGCTGATGCTGATGAGCGACGCCGCCGATCTGCCGTCACAGCCGGGCCCGGTCTTCTTCGACCGGCGTGAACTGGACCTGATTCTGAGGGTCTACGGCCGCATGGTCGCGACGGCCGAATGGCGCGACTACGCCATGGTCGGCCATCGCGACGTGGCCGAGTTTGCGGTGTTCCGGCGCTCGGGCGACGCGCCCCTTTACCGTATCGAAAAGCGCCCGGCGCTGCGGCTGAAGCAGGGCCAATGGGCGGTGATCGGCGAGGGCGGCCAGGTGCTGCGACGGGGCCGCGAGCTGGCCCAGGTCCTGCGCCTGTTCGACAACCGCCGCTTCACCATCGTCGAATAGAAAAAGGCCCCGGCGTCTCCGCCGGGGCCTCTCTGCATTGGTGTTGCGCCTTCCGCTATTCGCGGTTGCCGCCGAGGAACATCAGCAGGAACTGGAACAGGTTCACGAAGTTGATGAACAGCGACAGGGCGCCGAAGCCGGTAGCCACGCCCAGGGCCGCCTTGTCGCCGCCCATGGCGTAATAGGTCATCTTCAGCCGCTGGGTGTCATAGGCGATCAGGGCCGAGAAGATCAGCACGCCGATGCCGCTGATGATCAGGGCCATCACGCCGGACTGCAGGAACATATTGACCACCATGGCGATGACCAGACCGATCACGCCCATGATCAGGAAGCTGCCGAGGCCGCTCATGTCCTTCTTGGTCGTGTAGCCGAACAGGCTCAGGCCCCCGAAGGCGGCCGCCGTGACGAAGAAGGTCGAGGCGATCGACTCGCCCGTGTAGCGCAGGAACAGGATGCCCATGCCCGCGCCGATGGTCGCGACCACGGCCCAGTAGAGCAGGTTCACCCCGCCGGCCGTCGGATTTTTCATGAAGAACATCGAGCCGAACAGCATCACCAGCGGCGAGAACTGCACGATCATGCCCAGCATGGTCAGGCCGATGCGGCCGTCGGCGTTGCGGGCGAACAGCAGTTCCTGCACCGCGGGCACGTTGCCGGTGACATAGGCCAGGGCGCCGGCGACCACGAGGCCGAGGGCCAGCTTGTTGTAGACGCCCAGCATGAAGCTGCGCAGGCCAGCGTCGACCGACATGTCGGCCGTGGCGGGCGCGGTCGTATATCCGTTTCTGAAATCGCTCATGGCGAAATCGGTCCTCCATAGAGCCGGGCGATCCCGGCCTTTGAGCAAATATCGGGCGTGACGATCCCTTCCGCAAGGAAAACCGGACTTGGGCCCGACGATGCCAGCCGCTACCAAAGGCCGCATGATCCGCCTGTTCACCGCCCTGACCGTCCCCGACGACGTCGCCGAGACCCTGGCGCGCCGCCAGACCGGCCTGCCGGGCGCCCGCTGGCGCACGGCCGACCAGCTGCACATCACCCTGACCTTCTATGGCGCGGTCGAGGAGCGTCTGGCCGACGATCTGGCCGTGGAGCTTGAACGGGCTGCGACTGGCGGACCGTTCGACATCGCCCTGGCCGGGGTCGGCGCCTTCGGCGACGGCCACCGCACCCAGACGCTCTGGGCGGGGGTCGAACCGAGCGAGCGATTGTCGGTCCTCGCCGGCCGCTGCCGCAGCGCGGCCGAGCGGGCCGGGATCGTGGTCGAGCGCCGCGACTACCGGCCCCATCTGACCCTCGCCTATCTGAAGCCGCACGCCAATCCGGACCGGATCGGCGCCTGGATGGCCGGCCACAATCTGCTGCATTCCCCTCCGATCAGGGTCGATCGCTTCGGCCTGTATTCGAGTGTCCTGACCCACGACGGCAGCCACTATGAACTTGAGCAGGAGTATCGACTGTGACCGGACCGGTGCTGGAAACCGCGCGACTGACCCTGCGTCCTGTCGCTCTGGAGGACTTTCCGCGCTGGGCCGGGATGATGGCCGATCCCGAGGCCGCGAGATTCCTGGGCGGTCCACAACCGGCCGAGGTCGCCTGGCGCAGCTTCATGACCATGGCCGGAGCCTGGAGCCTGACCGGGGTGTCGATGTTCTCGGTGATCGAGCGCGACAGCGGCCTTTGGCTAGGCCGGATCGGCCCTTGGCAACCGTTGGGCTGGCCGGGAACCGAGGTCGGCTGGGGCCTGCATCCGGACGCGCAGGGGCGGGGCTATGGCCTTGAGGCGGCGACGGCGACGATCAACTACGCCTTCGACGTCCTCGGCTGGACCGAGGTGATCCACTGCATCGATCCGGACAATACCCCGTCGCAACGGCTGGCCGAGCGCCTCGGGTCGCGCAACCTCGGCCCGACGCGCCTGCCGCAGCCGCTCGACGACCTGACCATCGACCGCTGGGGCCAGAGCCGCGAGGGGTGGCGGACGCGCCCGCCGGCCTGAACCCGGTCGCCCGTTTCGCGCGTTACGAGGTCGGGCTTTGACCGGGCGTCGCCATCCGCTACGCAGGGCCGGCGCAAATCACGAGGGATGTTCGGATGCGGGTTCTTGTTCTGGGCGGCGACGGCTTCTGCGGCTGGCCCACGGCCTTGCATCTGTCCGCGCGCGGCTGGGACGTCTGCGTCGTCGACAACCTCAGCCGTCGGAATATCGATAATGAGCTTGAGGTCCAGTCGCTGACCCCGATCCGGACCATGGGCGAGCGCATCGCCGCCTGGAAGGATGTCAGCGGCCAGACCATCGACTTCGTCAACATGACCGTCGGCAAGGAATTCGACCGGCTGGTGGCCCTGATCAAGGACTGGAAGCCCGACAGCGTGGTCCATTTCGCGGAGCAGCGCGCGGCCCCCTATTCGATGAAGTCGGCGCGGCACAAGCTCTACACCGTCGACAACAACCTCAACGCCACCAACCATCTGCTGGCCGCCATCGTCGAGAGCGGGCTGGACGTCCACCTGGCCCACCTGGGGACCATGGGCGTCTATGGCTACACCACCGCCGGCCTGCGCATCCCCGAGGGCTATCTGAAGATCACCGTCGACACCGATTTCGGCCCGACCGAACAGGAGATACTGTTCCCGCCGAACCCCGGCTCGATCTATCATATGACCAAGACCCAGGACGCCCTGCTGTTCCAGTTCTACGCCAGGAACGACGGGCTGCGGATCACCGACCTGCACCAGGGCATCGTCTGGGGCACCCAGACCGAGGAAACGCGTCAGGACGAGCGGCTGATCAACCGCTTCGACTATGACGGCGACTACGGCACGGTGCTGAACCGCTTCCTGATGCAGGCGGCGGTCGGCTATCCGCTGACGGTGCACGGCACGGGCGGCCAGACGAGGGCCTTCATCCACATCCAGGACACGGTGCGCTGTGTCGAACTGGCCCTGGCCAATCCGCCGGGCGTCGGCGAGCGGGTCAAGATCCTGAACCAGATGACCGAGAGCCGCCGCGTCCGCGACCTGGCCGACATGATCGCCGGCATGACCGGGGCCGAGGTCCACTACGTCCCCAATCCGCGACAGGAAGCCGACGAAAACGAACTGGTGGTGGCCAACGACCAGTTCCGCGACCTCGGCCTGAAGCCCATCACCCTGCGCCAGGGGCTGATGGACGAGGTCACCGACATCGCCCGCCGCTATGGCGACCGCGCCGACCTGACCAAGGTGCCCTGCGTCTCGACCTGGAACAGCAAGCGGGCCGAGGCCGTCAAGGTCGAGCCGGTCAAGGCCGCGACCCCGCCGGTCGTCCACGCCCTGTCCGCCTGACCCGCCGGTGAGCGACGCGGCGACGTCATCCTCCCTGCTGGTCTTCGGCGGCGGCTGGCTGGGACAGGCCGCCGCCCGCGAGGCCGTGCGGCGCGGCGGGCGGGCGACCCTGACCAGCCGGGACCCGGCGACCCGGGCGGCGCTGGCCGGCGATGGCTTCGCTGCCGTCGATCCCTTCAATGCAGCCGCTCTCGCCGGGGCCGTATCGTCCGGCGGCGCCATTCTGGTGACGGCGCCGCCGACTCCGGAGGGCTGTCCGGGTCTGGAGGCCCTGATCCCGGCGATCACCGCCGCCGGGTCCTGGCCCGACTGGATCGGCTATGTTTCCTCGACCGCCGTCTATGGCGATCGCGACGGCGGCTGGGCCCTCGAGGACAGCGAGCTGAACGCCGCCTCGCTGCAGGGGGCGCGCCGGGTCCGGGCCGAGCGCGACTGGCTGGACGCCGGACGCGGCATGGGTCTGACGGTGCAGGTCTTCCGCCTGCCGGGCCTCTACGGCCCCGGGCGATCGCCGCTGGACCGCCTGCTCGACGGCACGGCGCGGATCGTGCGCAAGCCGGGACAGGTGTTCAATCGCGTCCATGTCGACGACGTGGTCTCGGGCCTGTTCGCCTCCATGGCCCGCCCGCGGCCCGGCGCGGCCTACATCCTGTGCGACGACGAGCCCGCCCCGGCCGATGTGGTCATGGAGGGCGCCGCCCGCCGCCTCGGCCTGCCCTTGCCGCCAGAGGTCGACTGGACCGACCCGTCGGTCTCCGACGCCATGCGGCGCTTCTATCTGGACAACAAGCGCCTCTCGAACGCCCGCGCCAAGGCCGAACTCGGCTGGCGACCGAAATATCCGACCTGGCGCGAGGGGCTGGAGGCGCTCATCGGGCGGGAGTGAATAGTGCTAGTGAGCAAGGGGTGAGCCGATGTGGCGGCCGCTCGCTCATTCCCCGCTCACCTCTCGCTCACTGGCACTGTTCACCAGAGCGCCACCTCAGAACGGCAGCAGGTTCCGCTGCCGGCTGTAAGCCATGGTGCCGACATTGGCGCCCGCGCGCAGGCCGACGCCGGTGCGGATCGGGGCCAGGACGATGCCGTCGGCGCGCTGGTAGTTCACGCCAAGGCCGCCGATCAGATAGGCCGTGCCCTCCACCCCGGGATAGCGGCGATAGAGCATGTCGGGGTGAAAGAGGCCGTAGACCAGGGTGAAGACCCGGCTGGCGTTGCCGCCGACATCCCAGCCGATCGAAATACCCTGCCAGAACACCTCCTGGGAGGCCGACAGGTCCTTCATATGCAGGGCGCCGCGACCGTAGCGCAGGCCGATGGCGGCGGCGCCGGCCGCCTCCTCGCCGGCGATATAGGCGGTCGGGCGATCGCCCTGTTCGGCGAAGATGCGCTCGATGGCGGCGCCGATGGCCTCGGCGGCGATACCCAGTTCGCGCGAACCGGCGGCGACCAGTTCCTCGGCGGTATAGGCCCGGGCCTGCTGGTCGGAGGAGATCGGATAGGCGGGATCGCTGGTCCGGCCGCTGGTGGCGCAGGCGGACAGGCCCGAGACGCCGGCGGTGGCGGCGAGGCCGGACAGGATCAGTTGGCGGCGGTGCATGGCGATTCTCTCAGCGCGGACGGGACGGAAACACCGTCGTCGTCTTTTGAGTCAGCCTTGCGGCGGCAAGGTTAATGAGAGGTTGCCGCTCCTATTTGGCAGTCCGGGCCGTGATCCAGTCCATCAGCGCCAGCAGCACCCCCGAGGTCACGAAGGTCAGGTGGATGAGGACGCCCCACATCGCTTCCTCGGTGTCGATGGAGCGCCCGTCCTCGCCGATGTTCATGAAGAATTTCAGCAGCTGGATGCCCGAGATGGCCACGATCGAGGCGATCAGCTTCATCTTGAGGCCGGAGAAATCGACCGTCCCCATCCATGGCGGCCGGTCCGTCTCGCCGTCCAGATCCAGTTTGGAGACGAAATTCTCATAGCCCGAGAACAGCACGATCAGCAGCAGATTTCCCGCCAGCGACAGGTCCACGAGGGTGAGAACGGCCAGGATGGCGTCGTTCGAGCTCATCCTAGGCTCGAGGGCGAAGGCCTGCGGCACGTAATAGATCAGGTCCCGGACGAACACGACCAGCAGCATCGCCAAGGCCAGGACCAGCCCCGCATAGAAGGGCGCCATCAGCCAGCGCGACTGGAACAACAGGCGCTCGAACGCCGTCTCGATCCGCGGTTTGATTCCCATCTTCAGCCCCTCAGGGTCGCGCCGAACTTGCCCGCCGCCGCCAGGACCCTGGCGGACAACGCCTCGATCTCGGCCTCGGTCAGGGTCGCTTCGCGCGGCTGGATGACGACTTCCAGCGCCACCGACTTCATGCCCTCGGGCACGCCCGCGCCGCGATAGACGTCGAACACCCGGACGTCGGCGATCAGGGCCTTGTCGGCGCCGGCGACGGCGCGGACCAGATCGCCGGCGGCCTTGCCGTCCTCGACCACGAAGGCGAAGTCGCGGGTCAGGGGCATGAGGTTGGCCAGATTGGCGGACCCACGCGCCTTGGACTTCGCGCCACGCGGCTCGGGCACGGCGTCCAGCACGATCTCGAAGGCCAGCATGGTCCCGTCGGCGTCCAGGGCCTTGAGCACGCGCGGGTGCAGGGCCCCGAACTCCACGAGGACGTTCTTCGGCCCCAGCTGAAGCCGGGCCGAGCGGCCGGGATGCCACCAGTCGCGGTTCTGGCCCTGGGCCAGCTGCAACGAGCCGACCGGTGCGCCCAGGGTCTCGAGGAGGGCCATCAGGTCGCCCTTGAGGCCGAACAGGGCGTCCTCGGGCCCTGCGCCCCAGTGGCGGGCGGCGCGCGGTGCCAGCAGGCCGGCGATGACAGTGCGTTGCCCCGTCGGGCTGTCGTCCAGATAAATCGGGCCGATCTCGAACAGGGCCACGTCGGCGTGGCCCCGGGCGGCGTTGCGCGCCGCCGCCTGGATCAGATTGGGCAGGGCCGAGGGCCGCATGCAGTCCAGATCGGCGGCGATGGGGTTTTCGACCCGCAGGGCGTCCGCGCCGCCGCCGAACAGGGCCGCGATCGACTGTCTGGTGAAGGACCAGGTGACCGCCTCGGCATAGCCCATGGCCGCCAGCGCGCGCCGGGCCAGCCGCACCCGGGCCTGACGCGGGTTCAGCACGCCCCGCGAGGGCGCGCCGAGGTCGGGCAGGGGGGTGGAGGGCAGGGTGCCGTAGCCCTCGATGCGGGCCACCTCCTCGACCAGATCGGCCGGGCCCTCGACGTCGCGGCGCCACGACGGCGGCGTCACGGTCCACGGCGCCCCGCGCGCCACCTCGAAGCCGAGCCGGGTCAGGATTTCCGCGATCCGGTCTTCCTCCAGCGTCAGGCCGGTCAGTGATCCGACCCGGGCGGGGTCGAAGGCGAAGGCGGCGGGATCGGCCGGGGCCTGTCCCGCGACCATGATCTCGGACGGTTCGCCGCCGCACAGATCGAGGATCAGCCGGGTGGCCAGCTCCAGTCCGGGAACCACGAAGGCCGGATCGACGCCGCGCGCGAACCGGTACTGGGCGTCGGAGTTGATGGTCAGGGTGCGGCCGGTCTGGGCCGTGACCAGCGGGTCGAACCAGGCGGACTCGACGAAGACGTCGACGGTCTCGTCCGAACAGCCGGTCGATTCGCCGCCCATCACGCCGCCGAGGCCGATCGGCCGCTCGCCGCCGGCGTCGGAGATCACGCACATGGCCGGGTCGATCGCATAGGTCTTGCCGTCCAGCGCGATCAGATGCTCGTGCTGGCCCCCTTCGTGATCGGGCGTATCGGCCGCGACCTGTCCGCCGCGCACCACGATCTCTGACCCGACCAGCTTGGCCATGTCATAGACATGCAGCGGCCGGCAGCGGTCGTAGGCGACCAGATTGGTCACATCCACCAGCCGGTTGATTGAGCGCAGGCCGATCGCCGTCAGCCGCCGTTGCAGCCATTCGGGCGACGGACCATTCCTCACCCCGCGGATCATCCGCCCGGCGAAGACCGGACACATCTCCGGCGCCTCGATCCGGACCGAGACCGGCGAGGGGAAGGTTCCGGCCACCGGCGTCACCGGCGGGGTCTTCAGCGAACCGAGGCCCGCCGCCGCCAGATCGCGCGCGATCCCGGCCACACCCAGCCAGTCGGGCCGGTTCGGTGTCACCTCGAAATCGATCACCGGCTCGGCGCCGAAGACGCCCGCCGCGGGGGTTCCCACGGCCAGATCGCCGTCCAGCTCCAGAATGCCGTCGGATTCGTCAGCCAGTTCCAGCTCGGAGGCCGAGCACAGCATGCCGTTGGAGACGACGCCGCGCACCGGCTTCTCGACCAGGGTCACGCCCAGCCCGGGCACGAAGGCGCCGATCGGGGCGTAGATGGTGGTCAGGCCCGCGCGCGCATTGGGGGCGCCGCAGACGATCTCCTTCGGCCCGTCGACGGTATCGACCTGGCAGACCCGCAGCCGGTCGGCGTTGGGGTGTTGTTCGGCGGAGACGATCCGCGCCACGGTGAAGGGGGCGAGCGCCGCGATCGGATCGTGGACTTCCTCGACCTCCAGACCGGCCATGGTCATGGCCTCGGCCACGGCGCCGACCCCGGCGTCCGTGTCGAGATGGTCCTTCAGCCAGGAGAGGGTGAATTTCACGCCAGGGTTCCCGAGACCTGCTGGCTCAGCGGCTTGATGCCGGCGGCGAGTTCGTCGAGCATCTCGTCCGTGCCCGTGAAGCCGACCTGGACAAAGCGGCAGCGCACGAACCGGCAGTTCCCCATGCCGATCACTCCGCCCATCTTGGTCGGGCA
>Ga0207951_100156_pt1 | contig 43665 bp, 46 predicted proteins | sample Subbio12Aug_8Bad_FD_184830 | JGI IMG/M metagenome (GOLD analysis project Ga0207951, IMG submission 184830) | Serpentinite rock and fluid subsurface biosphere microbial communities from McLaughlin Reserve, California, USA - CR12Aug_8Bad (SPAdes) | ecosystem: Environmental > Terrestrial > Deep... | reverse complement strand
TTCGCGGCGCCTATTTTAAGCATGGCTATCCATTGAAGGAAATCGGCAGACACCTGGGCCTTCACTACACTACAATCAGTAAAATCATCAATTGCAATGAGTGATAGACAAACTGATATTTCAAGACTTGACCCCACTTATGTTTTCCATATTTCCATTGGGTAAATCACAAATTCCATCATATACTCTTTTCAAATGCAGATTTCGGAATTTTAACAAAATAGATGAAACACTCCGAAAACCGCATTCCGAAATCCGAAATAGATTACAAGGACTCCCACATTCGTTTCATCTTCTCCTTGCTGATATTGAGATAGTCCCTGTCTTTGGAGAAGACTTCCAGCGTCATGGTCTCGTCATAGGAGGTTTGCTTAAGGGCTTTGATGATTCTATCGAAATCGATGAGCCCCGCTCCTATGGGAAGGTGATTATCCTCCTTGCCGAAATTGTCATTGGCGTGGATGTGGCCGATGCGGTAACCATAGCGCTGAATAAATTCCAAAGCCCTGTTTTTGTCGCCCCCAAGGTTCGCATGTCCGATATCCAGAGCAAGACGGATTTCAGGGAAAGACTCAAAAACTTCCTGGAATTCGTGAGGCTGAGTAAGAAAGTTGGCCTGAGGGAACATATTCTCAATACAGAGGGTCATGCCGAGGCTGTTTGCCTTCTTCAGGATAGCCTCAATTGAATTTAAACCGTGTCCCTTAGCTTTATCAATGACGAATTTCCCCATGCCGGTGATGTAACCAGGATGAAGAACAAGTTTTTCGATTCCAAGTTCTGCTGAGGCTTCAAGGGCCTCAATATTCTCCTGAAGAGAGGCTTTTCTCAGGCTGTCGTAGAGGTCTGATGTCCAGACAAATGTCGGAAGGTGTCCGGTGATTCCCATCTTATAACGATTGAGCAGATTCAGGATCGATTTTTTTTGAGAAAGGACCTTCTGAGGAGCCGCTTCAGGTGGGTCCATGGTCAGCTCCACATAATCGAAGCCCAGCTCCCCGATTTCTTCAATCTCCTCTGGGAGAGGTTTGACCGGGAAATTCATCGCGCCGTATTTCATGTCTCACTCCGTGAACGATAAACGATGAACAATGAACGATGGATTATCATCCATTGGCTTAAGGTTCTGGTTTTCAACTCCAAACTTTCTTTTGTGCTTCCTTGACCCACATCCTGATCCTCGCCTTTTTGGGAATGGGTTGTCCGGCAAATTTCTGTTTTATTTTGGCATAAAGGTGTTCCGGATCTTCAACTGCGAGAGCAGTGATTGAATGGATTCCCGCTCCTTCCAGTATACGAAGATTCTCGATCCCCAATCCCATTACATTAACCAATTGGGCCTTTTCCACCCACTGGATCAGTTTTTCTTTTGGGATGAGAAGGCGAAGCGCAAGTTCATCTCTTTCCTTTTTGAGTCGTGTTTTTGTAAGGAGATCGTTAAGAGTGGCAATTCCAACCTTTGGAAGCTCTTTTTGATATTCCGATTCGATCCAGTAAGCATCCTTAAGACGGGTTTCGTAGGAATCAACAGTTTTGAGGTCGATTGCTTTGAAAATGAGAATGGAGAAGACAACGATCAGAATCGATGTTAAGGCCGTTGTCAATGGTCTTGTCTTCTTTTCAGGATTGAGTTGATAGGTGGATTCCTCCCATCCTCTGCCAGAACGAAACAGGGAGATGAGGTTATACATCACATAAACCTGAACTGCAAATGGCGGAAACCCGAGAAATCCAAGAAGGGGCATTTCAAACGCTTTCATCTCCTCGAAGAAAGGAACCGTGTAAACCCATCTTGAAAGAGCCCAGAAATTCCAGAACTCCCATAGAAGCCCACAGATCAGCCCGGCACCGAGAAGGAGGTATATTTTTCTTGGATTTCCCTCTTCGAGGTCTTTTAAAAGGGACCTTCCTCCAGATCGGTAAATGAAGGGTTCCAGGAGAAAGATGAATCCTACCCAGACGAGGGGGAAAAAGTAATGAGGAATAAGGACTGAGGAAACCAAGCAGAGTATGCCCAATGCGATCAGGACATGATGGCCCCCCTGTGAGATGACCGTTTTTTTAATCGAAGACGTTTTAAACAGGCTGAGAGTTTCCAATAACTCCATCGTTACAAATATCCCGGGAAGGACAGTGCCGTAAGCGATTGCATAACCCAGCCATCTTTCAACAGTGGAGTTCGGCAGATTGATATAGTACCAGTTCTCCAAGGAAAGATTGGCCGCCTCAAAGATCAGCCAGATGAAGACTGACCATGGAATCAGGAGAAAGAATTCTTTCCTTCGATTGATGAGAAGGGAATTGCTTTTCAAACGGTAGATGATCGCATCGATAAAGAGGATATAAGACCACCAGGCAAAACAATAAAACCAGCTATAGAAGGGCTCGACCTTCTTAAAATGAAGGAACTCAGAGAGGGTGAGCACAAGGAGGGCAAGAATTCCATGAATTGGAAAGACTCGCTTCATGGACACATAATTTAGCATATTCAAGCCCTTGAAACAAACGTTCATGAAAGAACCAAATGAATCTTATTGACAGGAAAAGTTAGAAAAAATATATTCTTCTCCATCATGAATAGAAAGCCATTTCTTAGCCTTATTCTAACCGTCCTCATCCTATGCTTTTTATCTGCGTGTAGCCGGCCCCAGAAATCCGGCATGGATTTTGATGAGATCGATACATCCAGAGATCCCATCCAGAGATCCGTTGCATCCAATGATCCCATCCTCATCGAGAAAAAAGAGGGCCACTACACACTCACTCCTGTGGCAGAATATCAATTGGCAGGGGTGGTGGTCAGCAAGGAGACCTATTCGTATGGCTGGAATGCGGAGATTTCGCCTATTGATTTAGCCATTGCCTGGGGGAAGCTGGCAGAACCCGAATATGAAAAATATGTTTCTTTCAGTCAAAGAAACCGTTGGTATTTTTATGAATATAAACCGGAAAGTCCTCTTGATCATTCTTATATCATCTCTTATTCTTCAAACAACCACATCATTCCCGCAACCGAGAATATCTCCCTTGCCCTCAAGGCAATTGCGAAAAAAGAAAAAGTTATCCTGGAAGGTATTTTGGTCAATTTGAAAGGGACCTATAAAGGAGGGACGGTCTACTGGAACACAAGTTTGACAAGAAAAGACACAGGGGATGCCTCCTGCGAGCTATTCTACGTTACCAAATTGAGAATCGGGTCAGATGTATATGAATAACCAAAATATTTAGCGGAGAAGAAAGAATGAAATTTACCTATACCCATAAGAGAGAAGGGAGGAGCGCAGCACAGCGGTCCGTGGTGATGGGAACCCAGGGGATGGTTGCGGCGAGTCAACCCCTGGCCGCCCTTTCGGGTTACAAGATCCTGGCAAAGGGCGGGAATGCGATCGATGCGGCAGTGGCCATGATTGGCACCCTGAGCGTGGTAGAGCCCTATAATGTGGGAATGGGCGGTGACGCCTTTGCGTTGATCTATCTGGCAAAGGAGAAACGACTGATCGGGATGAATGCGAGCGGTCGGGCGCCTTATCTGGCGACACTGGCAGAATTTAAGAACCGGGGACTGAATGAAATCCCCGAGAGAGGTATATTAGCGGTCACCATCCCAGGCGCGCTCCATGGATGGAGTCAGGCCCTGGAACGCTACGGAACCATGAAGCCTTCCGGTGTCTTCAGGGATGCCGTTCATTATGCTGAAAACGGATTTCCTGTCACCGAGGTCATTGCCGGAGAATGGGGAGGGGCAGAAAGCCTTCTTCTTTCCTCAGGGAGTTCATCCAGAGCTTACCTGATAAACGGTAAAACTCCCCGAACCGGCCAGATATTTATCAACAAAGATCTGGGAAAGACTTATCGAAAAATTATGCATGATGGGATCAAGACCTTTTATGAAGGGGACATTTGCGATGCGATCATCAATGCTTCAAAGCAAAACGGAGGGCTCCTCGCTCATCAGGATTTCAAGGACCACTCCACAACATGGGTGGAGCCAATATTCACTCACTATCGAGGTTACACCCTCTATGAACTCCCTCCAAACGGCCAGGGGCTGACCGCCCTTGAAATGCTCAATATTCTCGAAGGATATGATATAAAAACCTTATCGCCCAATAGCCCGGAGTACATTCACCTTCTGGTCGAAGCCAAGAAGGCGGCTTTCGAAGACAGGGACAGATTCATAACAGACCCTGAATTTGAAAAGATCCCCCTGGACCGTCTTCTATCCAAGGACTATGCAAAAAAGATCAGGGATAAGATCAGCCGGGAAATCGCCGTTTCCCCTTCCTCTTTTACTTTCCAGAATAGTGGTTCTGAAACCGTTTATGTAACAGCAGTGGATAAAGACAGGAATGCCGTTTCATTTATCAGCAGCCTGTTTATGGCCTTTGGATCGGGCGTCGTCGTGGATGGAACGGGGATTGTTTTGCAAAACCGGGGCAAATCATTTTCTCTAAACCCGGAACACCGGAACAGGATCGAACCTCACAAACGACCCATGCACACGATCATCCCGGCCATGGTCTTTAAAGACGGACAATTTTTAATGAGCTTCGGAGTGATGGGCGGGGATATGCAGCCGCAGGGCCATGTCCAGTTTCTGGTCAATCTCATCGACTTCAGGATGAATCTGCAGGAGGCCATGGATTCGCCGAGGATCAGGCATCTCAAAGGCATGGAAGTTTATCTGGAGGATGGCATTTCAGAGGAAACAGCCACTCTTCTCTCCCGAAAAGGCCATCACATCGTCAAAGAATTCTCACCGGTCAATCAGGTGGGCGGAGGACAGTCCATCTATTTAGACCATGATCAAAACGTTCTCCTGGGGGCTTCCGACCGGAGAAAAGACGGCTGTGCGATCGGATATTAAAAGAGAGGGAGCTGTCTGAGCAGGAAAAACTTAAAGATTAACCTGAATCCCTTTTTGTCTTAGGTATTCCTTAACCTGTTTAATGCTGAAGAGCCGGTAGTGAAAAACTGATGCCGCCAACAGAACCTTTGCTCCGCCGTGGACCACCGCCTCATAAAAATGTTCAAGCTTCCCAGCTCCCCCGGAAGCGACCACCGGCAAGTCCACTGCATCTGAAATGGCCTTTGTAAATTCCAGATCATAACCAGCCTGGGTTCCGTCGCCATCCATGCTGGTTGGAAGGATCACCCCCGCACCCAATTCCTGACACTGCCTTGCCCAGGCAACGGCGTCCTGGCCTACGGATTTGGTCCCACCCGATACCACCAACTCGAACCCAGATGGCATGTCCTTGTTTCTTCTCGCATCAATGGCCACCGTTACCTTCTCTTTGCCGAACGTCTTTGCCGCCTCTCTGACCAGCGCTGGGTTTCTCACAGCAGCGCTGTTCATAGAAAACTTATCAGCTCCCGCTTTCAAAACCAGTTCAATATCTTCCAGAGTGGAAATGCCACCCCCCACTGTCAGCGGGATGTTGATTACGGATGAGACATTCTTCACCCATTCCAACCTGGTCTTACGGTTTTCTAATGCGGCCGCAATATCGAGCATCGCCAGCTCATCAGCCCCTTCCTTTTCGTAAAACACCGCATTTTGGATCGGATCACCCGCATCCTTGATATCTACAAAGTGGACGCCTTTGACCACCCGGCCCTCTTTCATATCGAGGCATGGCATGATTTTGATTGTACCCATCTTAACTCCCTTAGATTTTAAATAATTGGAGTTCCATTACGGTACCCCAATAATATGATGTCCATAGAAAGATTGTCAATGTCCAACATATAATTTATAAAATTGAGAATCTTAATGAATTGTTGTATCGTTGAATTGTATACTTGGTGAAACGAGGCTCTATTCATGAAACCTCGGAAACCCTGCCATACTTTAAAATCCTTCGAGGAATTAATCTCTGCTCTCGATCTTACCTCTCTTCCCCTCGATCGTCATTTTAAACATCAAGTTCCTGAAGAAAAACTCACCTCTGAATCAGAAGAGGAACTTTTTCAAAAAGAGATGGAGGGTGTAAAACCTGTTTCAGGGAAGAGACGCATTGGAAAAATAGCCAAAGTTGAGCCGGCAGAAAGTTTCAAAGAAAAAGACGATATCGAGACTTTGAAAAGACTTGAGCATCTTATTCACTACGGAACAGGCTTCAATGTGGCTGATACCCCTGAGTATATCGAAGGCGCCGGGTATCATATTCACCCTGAGATTACAAAGCGGCTTCATAGGGGGGACTTTTCGATTCAGGCTCATCTCGATCTTCATGGACTCATCGTAGAGGAAGCGAAAGGGATTTTTGATCAGTTTATGAAATGGGCTGTGACCTACGGAAAGACAGGAGTTTTAGTGATACATGGCCGCGGTCTTTCCTCGCCTGCAGAACCGGTATTAAAGGGAAAGGTGGTGGAATGGCTAACCCACGGTTCCTGGAGGAAATGGGTCGTCGCTTACTCAAGCGCAAGGAAATGTGATGGGGGAGCAGGGGCGACTTATGTTTTGCTCAGGCAACGTCCCGTTTCGAAGCGGATGAAGAAAAGGAGGGTTGGCGGCGGAAAATCCTAAAAGGAATGAAAAATGATGAAGTGTCGAAATCATCCGGACCAGGAGGCCATTGCTACCTGCCAGAAACATGAGACAGGGTTCTGTGAGGCATGCTGCGAGTGCCTGAATATCGACTATTGCTGTGAATGTATGGATCCGAAACTCTACTGCAAATTCAGAACTCAGTGCCTCATCTGGGAAATGTCGAGAGACAGAAGGAAAGAAAATATCGATAGGGAGATGGGGTGATGGGGAGATAAGGAGATAAGGAAGCCAGGAAGCAAGGAAGGTCAAGGGATGGGAAGACGATTTGGCGGAAGAATTGATTTTGAAGAGATCGGACACGTTATTTCAGGAAGTGCGGCAGCAAGGATACCAGATGCCTTCCCTTAGGATGAGACGAGTTGTATTATCATTTGGTCGTGAAGGTTTTCCATGATTGATAGAAGAAGGGATTTCACCTCTTTGAAAAATCTCGTATTCCCGGTCCTCTGGAAGGAGGATGGTTGGTTCGTTCGATATCTTTGTGAGGATGGGTAGAATCGGCCGGATATCCTTCTCCTTTAAAGAATCAAACACCTCTTCAATTGTCACGAAACGTGAAAATTCTTCCAATGTTTTCAAGGTAGGGGGGCTCAAGGCAATTTTTCTATTTAAATTCTCTTCAAGAGCTCTCTTTGGAGATAACCAGATTCCTTCCATTGTCTCTTTTCGATCACAACTTGCCTCTTGTCCTTCGGGATGTCGAGCCAAAAAGAAACGGGTATCGAATCGTTCACTTCGCGCCTCCGGTGTAATCCAGTGGGCATAATAATGAAGTTGATCCAATGCGAGGAGAATGTTTGACTCCTTTGCGATCTTGCAAATCGTTATCCTCCCTTTCTGTAATGAATCCCGGTAATATAAAAAACTTTGTTTCTCTTCCTCATTTTTAAATCGAACAGGGTTTCCTTCAAGGTCATAGGCAAGGAGTATTCCTGATTCTTCAAAGATTTCCCTGATTCCCGCAATCCAGTGGGCAAAGCTCTCCTCCGATGAGAGTGTCCTTCCAAGAATCCGGTGGGCATCTTCAAATGTGGTTCCTCTGGAATGGGAGCATAATTCCAAAGACCCGTCTTCCCGATCCACCCTTCCTCCGGGGTAGACAAAATTCCCCCCCATGAAACTGCTTTTTTCATGGCGCTTGAGGAGGAAGACTTCGAACCCATCAGGATCACATTCCCGAAGAAGAATAACAGTGGTTGCTTTCTTTAGGGCGGCTATCATAAGAATTTTACGCCTAAAAATGCGATCGCATTTTTAGTGGCAGTAGTTCACCATTCGGGCGTTGGATTTGATGGATGAATCTTTTCACTCGATCCATCGGATGAAATCTCCAATATCCTCCCTTGAAGATTTGAATCTATTGATGGGGGTTTTCGAATCAGGATAGCCAACGGCCACACCGATCACGACCATTTTATTTTCCGGGATATTGAGCAGCTCTTTGATCTCGTCTTCATAGGCTGTGATCAAGCCGATGGGGCAGGTTCCCAATCCATATTCATGGGCAATAAGGAGGAGATACCCGAGGACCAGGCCGATGTCCACCAAGCGGGCTTTCGGAAAGGAATCGTCAAGACAGATAAGGATGGCGACAGGAGCTCCATAAAAATTACAGCTCCCTTCATTGATGAATTGATTCGGGTCGGCCTTCATCTCTTCGAAAAAGGGATTCATCATCTCAAGGGTTTTGGCTCCCCGTATCGTTACGGTTTTAGGCAGGGGTTTCACATTTCCGGGCCCGCAGGATATCTGTTTTTCCTTGTATGCCTTGATGAGTCTCCGGCTCAACCTCTCCCTCTCTTCTCCTGTCACAACGACAAATTCCCAGGGCTGTAGGTTAATGGCGGAGGGGGCTTGAATCGCCAATTTTAAGATCTCTTCAAGGGTCTCCTTTGGTATGGCATCAGTTTTAAAAGCCCGGACGCTTCTCCTCTCTTGGATGGTTTTAATCAAATCCATAATAAATTCCTTTCATAATATTAGTAGCTTTTCGGACGAACAGCTTAAAAATAACGTATCCATGTTTGATGTGTCAAGGCACTCCATTCTCACTGGCACCTCTCGTCGAAAACAGAACAAAAGACCAAATTAAATTTGAAGTCCACTTGAGAAGGGTTCTGGGGTCGGACCGAGTTAACTGCTTGATGGAATTAATGATTTCTGGGAAAAGAGGGGCTTATTTTACCTTAGAACGCCAATTTGAACGTTAAAATCGCAAAGCGCATAACGCAGAGTTCAAGGATCAAAGCTGAAAGATCAAAAGAAGTAATCCGTCAGAAGGTGTGAAAAAATTGGTGCACTGTGCCTCGGCCCACAGGGTTGGGGGTCTTGTCCAAGATTTAGAACGCGGGGCATTAGATGTTATGGGTAACCTTCGTTTTCAGTAAGAAAGCGGTATGACTCATGTTTAGGCAACATAGTTTAATATTAGAGGTTCCGCCCTAAAGCTTCTCCAATCCCTCCAACCCTGTGCGCCGGAAGGATGCCGATTCTGGAAATTTGATTTTTTCGCAGCTTCTCACTGAAACGTGGGGGAAATCCGTCTATCGGGCAATCATGTCTCCGAAAATCTTATCAAGTCGATAAGACCCGACCACGGGCGGATGGTTTATATTTTTTTTAGGCAAAGGAAACATTGCCCATTGTAGAACAGTCCTTGTCCTACGGGATCATCCTTTTGGTTTACGAACAAGCTAATGTTTCTGCCCTGCCTTCGCCGAAGCGGCTACGCGCAGGCAGGTATAAGATTTTCTCCAACATGCCTGTCGAGAAGAAATGAATGATAATGATCAACGGGATTCAAGAATAAAAGAATTCTCGAAGGAAGAGGGGATTGCAAGGGGAGGGGAGAAATTAAGATATGGAGTTCAGGTTCATTTCGTGCTATCCTATTCCATAGATATGGAGGCAAATATGAAAACTCTCAACCGAATTACTTTTAATCCGGGCGTCATGGGCGGCAAGCCATGCATTCGCGGGCTTCGTGTCACGGTGGGGACAATTGTTGGTCTCATGGCATCCGGACGGACCAAGGATGAGATTCTGAAGTTATATCCATACTTGGAGTCGGAAGATATCGATCAAGCCCTTTCCTACGCTGCATGGCGGGTTGAGGAGATAGACGTTCCGGTCATTACTGCATGAAGATTCTAATCGATATGAATCTTTCCCCTGCATGGGTGTCAGTGTTGGAAGAAGCGGGACATATCGCCTCCCATTGGTCAACCGTCGGCTCGTTGAATGCTTCTGATCGCGAGATTTTGTTATGGACTAAAACAAATGGTTATCTGTTGTTCACCCATGACCTCGACTTCGGAGCAATCCTTGCTGTCACTGAAGAAAGAAGCTTTGGAGTCAGGCTTGACTTTTTGACATTCCCAAAAGATGGTGTCATCCATAAAAAGTTGGCCATTCTTTTAAGCAATGGACAGAGTCCATAAGAAAAGATATAGAATTACGCAACAGTGTCGCGTCATTCGAAGATATTAAAGGAGACAATAACATATGATACGAGCCAAACTCTGGTTTCGGTGTGCGGCGATGCATGACCCCGTGACCCCGATGCTTGTTCAACCTGCTCTCATTGGCTGGGAGGCAAAGCAGAGGCGAGTGGACCTTCATATCGAGCGAGCCTTCAATGGGGAGGAACTTGTCCGCCGGATGAAGGGATGGGTGACGGTTGATCCTTCCAAAGCCATTGAGGTCGTGAATCGATTCGGAAGGTTGAAAGTGCTTGATGATCGAGAGCTGGTCGTCGAATTTGAGAAGGTGGAAGATTTGCAAAATCTCCAGAAAGCGTTAAAAGAGACTTTTGGAAACGAAGTCGATGCAGAGTCGATTTCTAAAAAATAGAGATGTTCCTTCTTTCATTTCCCTCTCCCCTTAATCCCCTCCCCTGCCTTCGCCGAAGCGGCTACGCGCAGGCAGGCGCCAGGGGATGGGAAACTATTGGGGTTTGGGAGGCATGGCCCAGGCCATTCCATCCACGACCAATTTCCCATCCTGATTTGCGCAGGTGGTCCTCAATTTCGCCCGGTTCTTCTGCGGAATCAATTCGACCACATCCACCCTTACCGTGAGGGTATCTCCGATTCTTACCGGTGCAAGAAATTTAATCTCGTGGGTAAGATAGATGGTTCCGTGGCCTGGAAGGATATTTCCTATGACGCTGGAAAGGAGCCCAATGGAGAGGGCTCCATGGGCGATCTTTCCTTTGAAGGGGGTTTTCTCCGCATAGGCTTGATCCGTATGGATGGGATTAAAGTCTCCTATGGCTCTGGCGAAGTCGTTCACAACCGCTTCTGTAATGGTTTTGGATATCTGAGCCGAGTCTCCAACCTTTAGCCCGTTAATCGTTTTCCCTTCGATCATCAAGATGGCTCTCTCCGTATAATCTGAGTAAACCCCATTAGGAAGAGCGGGGCTTTGGGGGAGTTTTCTAACGTGGTAAATATTCAACCTCTAACACTTCACCTTTTCCATTAACCAGGCCATATTCTCAGCAAATTGGATCACCGTCTGAATCCCTTCTTCATCCTCCTGCGCATTTCGAGCGCCACGGGCACCTGCAACCCCAACGGTCCAGTAGATTGAGCCAGGAACAATCATCCCATTGATAAAAAACCATAGAAGGAGCTGAGAAAAGGCAAGATTGTGGCCTGCACGACGAGCCACGGTGATAGGACCTCCCACCTTTCGAGAAAAAAACTTCCCTGACCACAAGGCTATAAATCCAGCTCGATCAAGGAGTGACATCAATTGCGGAACTACAGAACTGAAGTAAACTGGAGATCCGATGACAATTCCATCGGCTTCCTTCATCTTCTCAAAAATCGCATCGAAATCGTCTCCTTCTATGGTACATCGGTGGAGGTTGACACAGTCATAACACCCTGTGCAGGGTTTGATCGTCTTCCCCCTGAGGGTGATCAATTCAGTTTCGATCTTCTTGGACTCAAAGATTTCTAAGGCTTTCTTCACGTAAAACTCTGTATTACTTTTTTCTCTAAAACTTCCGGCAATCCCTACGGCCTTCATTCTTTTCGTCTCCTTTGCGTAGAAGATAACCTTCCAAATCCCCCCCAACCCCTCTTTGCTAAAGGGGGGTTGGGGGGGATTATTAATTTTCATGGTTCGTGAACGTAGATATTGCCATGGACAATTACTTCCGTCTCATGGTTGTCTTCAGGCGACCATCTTTGAGTTGTTCCTGCATCAAATTTCGAAAGTAGTCATTGGTAAAACATTTTCCAAACTCTTCGGTTTCAACTTTTAATCCTTGTTCAAAAGGGAGATATTGTGAGGCATATACAGCTTTTTTTGCCGAAGAGAGCGCATGATGGGGAATAGCAAATATCTTTCTGAGGATTTCCTCAGCCTTTTTGTCAAGTTCTTGAGGTTCAACCAAATAATGAACCAATCCCAGTTCATAGGCCTCTTCAGCACTAAAAAGGTGACCTTCAAGAATTATTTTTAGAGCCTTTCCAACTCCCAACAATCTGGAAAGTCGCTGGGTCCCTCCGCCGCCGGGAATAATACCAACTTTTACTTCAGGCAGACCGATCCGAGCCTGTTTGCTGGCTATCCGGAAATCGCAAGCCAAGGCAAATTCGTATCCTCCCCCAAAACAGAGCCCATTAATAGCTGCTACCATCAATAATGGGCTCGCCTCCATTCGGTTAAATAGATTTTGAATATTTATGGAGAATGCCTTGGCTTCCGAAGGAGATAATAAATGCATTTCAACGCCATCTGCCCCTCCGATAAAATAAGTTTCACCCACACCACGAAAAACAATGGCTCTTGTATTGGTTCCCTCAATCGATTCAATAAATCTAGTGATCTCCGATATCAGATCGGAATGTAGAGAATTCCTATCCTCAGGCCGATTAATCTGAACCCAACATATATCTTCTGTCTGCTTGACGATTAAATGGGGAAAGTCGTTCGACATACTTAATTCCTCCTTAGGACTCTCTTTCTAAAAATGCATTAATATTTGTATGGCAACCATTTAGGGTTGCTTAAGTCAAGGCTGAAGCCTCGCCCTACAATTAATATTGGCTTAGATGACAAGACCTCCATTCGGGCTGAAGATTTGACCAGTGAAAAAATCAGCTTCTGGAGTGGCAAGAAAAGCCACTAGGCCTGCAATCTCTTCAACCGTGCCAAACCTTTTAAGAGGGGTGTTTTTCAAGATGAATTCTTTAAATTTATCCTCCATCTTATCCAACATAGGGGTCTGAATATAACCCGGGGCAATGGCGTTGACACGGATATTGTACCGAGCTACCTCCTTGGCCAGAGTTCGAGTCAATTGAATGATGGCACCCTTGGCTACACTATAATGGAGCGCTCCAGGGGTAGGGGTGAGGCCAGCTACCGAACTGAAATTGATGATTCGACCGCTACGGTGCTCCTTCATCCAACGAACAGCTTCTCTGCAACAGAAGAAGGTTCCGTCAAGGTTGATGGATATCATTCGCCTCCACTGCTCATCGGTCATTTCTTCGATAAAGATGGTCTGATCAAGGATGGCAGCGGCATTGACCAATAGATCCAATCTTTCAGTTTGTCCCCGCAATTGCCTGAAAAGATCATTTATCATAGCACTATCTGAGATATCCAAATAGAATGCTTTTACCTTGTCATCTCTCTGGACAATATCGCCCGCCACTGTTTCCGCTTGAGAGATGTTTATGTCAGCCACATAAACCGATATGTCAGATTTGGAAAGTTTTTGCGCGATCGCCTTTCCAATACCCGAGGCCCCACCGGTAATTAGAGCGGTTTTAGTTTCTTTGGTTTGCATCCGTTTTATTCCTTAATGGGGTTAGAGGTCTCGGAATTTGATAAGCCTTCTCAGACATTTCTGTCGGGAAGATAAGGACTCTGTCTAAAAAGATCTGATCAATAATACCCTGTGCAACCTGGTCGGGAGTATCCATTTGTGAACGCAACTGCTCAATCATACCGGACATTTCATTGGATCCCACTGATGTCTCAAAGAATTCAGATGAAGTAAGGTAAGGGCAGACCGCATTGACTCTAATTCCTGTTCCCTGCAAATCCTTGACCAATCCTTTTGTAAATCCAATAACAGCATGCTTTGTCGATATATAGGGTATAACATTATTCGAATGGGCAACCAATCCAGCTACAGAACCGATATTGATGATCATTCCTTCGCCCTGTCTCTTCATGATTGGCAGAACCAACTGGGTCAGAAAGATGATACTCAGAATGTTTACTTCAAAAAGGTTTCTGATCTCCTTTTCATCAATTTTTTCAAGAACCCCGAACATCCCCAAACCAGCATTATTGACCAGGATGTCGATTCTGCCCCATTGTTCTAATGTCCGGTCTATTAAATCATTTCTGTCTTCGTCTTTTGTCACATCACATTGAATACAGAGGGTCTCATTCGTACAATTCCTCGCCGCCTCTTTAAGCTTTTCTAAACGGCGAGCAGTTAAGACAACCCGCGCTTCCCTTTGCGAAAATGCTTTGGCTAAGGCAGCCCCAATTCCTGAGCTCGCGCCAGTGATTATGACAACCTTTCCCTTTAATGACTTCATACCCCCTCAGATTCCAAGATGGGCTTGCATAACATGTGGGTTTTGTATCAAGTCTTTGGTGAGCAACTACAGAACGATGACCATTCTCAAGAACATCCCTTATCCCGAGTATTTAAGAGCAAAACCCGTAACAATTGTTGCGAATTCGTTCGTCTTCTCTAAAAATGCCCCGTGTCCCGCTTGAGGTATAGTAACGAATTCACAACCCTTTATATTTTCATATATTGTCATCATCTCTTTTATTGGAGCTATGATATCCTGTTCAGCACCTATAAGTAATGTGGGGATATTTATCGTCTTTAATTCGTCTTGTGAGATGTAATAATTTCTTGTGCTTCCGGATAGTCTCATAAAGGCTTCAAACCATTCTTTTGTTAGCATCGTTTTAAGCATCTCTTGGTATTTGCGAATCAAATCTAAGTGGTTTTCATAAAACTTTCCAGAGTATATAAATGGTCTAGCAAGTTGAAGAAACTTTTCCCCGTCATTTAATTCTGCGGCTGTCTCCCACGCTTTACCTATTTCCCGAAGATGGTTGCTAATGAAACTTGTTGTGTTAGGAAGGATAAGAGTATTCAGCCTGTCTTGATGAAGTAACGCAAATTTTAAAGCGACTAGCCCGCCATATGAGAGCCCCAACATATGGATTTTCGGTATCCCTAACCCATCTATCAGCCTCAGTAAGTCGTTTACGTGGATATCCAGCTCATATTGTTCTTTCATCTTAGAGGAATTACCTTGATCTCTAAAATCAAACAGGATCAATTTAAACTTTTTTGAAACTATAGGGACCAAATCCTTCCAACTTAACGTGCTCATCATAATGCCATTTAAGAAGATGATAGGCTCTCCTTCCCCGTATAATTCGTAATAAAGTGCTGCACCATCTTTCGACTTTAAAAAAGGCATACTATCATTTCCTTAATTAAACAGGGAATGACGAGAAAAAGAAATTTTTCAGATATCTCCTTTATATTTCTTGGTAGAGTTCTTTTATCCTTCTTTTGTCAATCTTTCCTGTTTCAGATTTTGGTAGTGAGTCTACGAATACTATCCTTCTCGGTCTTTTGAATGGGGCTAAGTGCTTTGTCACATAGTCTGAGATCTCTTCCTCAGTTATGCTTTCTCCTTTCTTGGGGACTATTATGGCTTTTGGGGTTTGTCCCCAGGCAGGATGCTGTCCCCTCACAACTACGACGTCAGCAACCTTCGGATGGCTGTAGATAACTCTCTCTATTTCAGCCGGGTAAATGTTCTCTCCCCCGCTTATTATCATGTCATCCGTCCTCCCCAACACATAAAAGTATCCCTCCTCATCTACTTTGCCCAGGTCTCCAGTGAATATCCAGTTCCCCCTGAATTTTTCAGCTTCAGCCTCGGGTCTGTACCAATATCCTGCAGCTCCTGTAGGCTCCCTTCGGATCAGGATCTCTCCAATCTCTCCTGTTTTTACTTCCATACCGTTCTGGCCAATAATTTTTGCCTCAATAAATGCTGGAGGTTTCCCCATGCATTCACTTGCCTTACTTAACGTAGGGTCATCTTTACTTGCCGCAGGCCAGTTGAATCCTGTTGCCCCCGTTTCTGTCAGGCCATATCCGCTTATGTATGTGATGCCCCTTTCAACGAAGGCTTTTTTCAATTCTGCGGGTTGAGGTTCGCCACCTCCGTTCACAGCTCTTAGGGAACCTACGTAGTTCTCCCAGCCTTTAATCTGAATCATCATCTTTAGCTGGGTTGCTATGCCAAAGTGATATGTTATTCCATATTTCTTAATTAGCTCTAAGGCTTCCTTGGGGGTCCATGTACTTTGAAGTATTATGGTTCCATTGATCATTAGCATGTAGAGTTGGAAACATGTAATTCCCCCTGAATGAAACATTGGAGGGGCACCCAAATAGACGTCGTCACGGGTAAGGGAAGCTGAAATTCCATTACTAAGACAGGCAAAAAAGGTACTTCTATGTGTAAGCCTCACCCCTTTGGGCCTACCCGTTGTACCAGCGGTAAACAGGATCATGCACACTTCCTCAGGTTCCGTAATAGTTCCAGGCTCTTGCTCAGACATATCGCTTACGAACTCATAATAATCCTTGGCAGCGCTCAATCTGTGAGCACCAACCTCAATAAGAAAAAGAGATTTTTTTCGTTCTTGAAGAACTTCGCTCACCTTTTCGCTATAGTCGCTATCATACAAGAGAATTTTGGGTTCCACGTCATCGATCAGGAATCTTATCTCCTCGCTGGAAAGTCTAAAATTTGCTGGAGTATAGATGGCGCCAATCTTCAGACATGCGAGGAGGATGTCCAAAGTCTCAATTTTATTTGGAAGCAGAACAAAGACCCTATCTCCTTTCTGAATATCGGATTTCAATAACGCATGCGCTAACTTATTGACACGGGAATTGAGTTGGGAGTAAGAAAATTTTCTCACTCCTTGGGTATCTGTAGATATAACCGCAATTTTATCTGGAAGACCAGATAACGTGGCATTTCTAGCAATTATGTTTGCTATATTATAGACAGTTTCAGGTCCTGGATATATTGTCTTTATAAGATTCTCCCCCATAATTAATTGCCTCCACTGATTTTATAAGCCAAGATAAGATTTCCTGACATGTTCATTATGCGCTAAAACTTCGGCATCGTCTTCTAAAACAATTCTCCCATTCTCGATTACATATCCCTTATCAACTGCTTTTAAACTCTGGCGAACGTTTTGTTCTGCCAATAGAATGGAAACCCTTTCTTTGATCTCCTTCAGCCTGTGAAAAAGGTGGGATACTAAGGAAGGCTGCAATCCACAAGATGGTTCATCCAGTATGAGGAGTTTTGGAGCCGCCATGAGGGCGCGCCCAATTGCCAGCATCCGTTGTTCTCCCCCGCTTAAAGTCCCGCCAAGCTGATTTAATCGTTCCTTTAGAACAGGGAAGAGCTCAAAAACGAACTCCATTGTCTGGATCATTTTTTCTCTCGCTCCAGGAACGTAAGAAGCTCCTGATTCCAAGTTTGCCCGGACAGACATGAGGGGGAAAAGTTCTCTGCTTTGAGGAACTAAAGCGATACCCTGGCGAATGATCTGGTATGTTTCAAAAGGAAGTATAGATTTACCTTCGAAAGTGATCTCCCCACTTGCTGGTTTGGCTAATCCTGTAATAGCATTTATTAATGTGGTCTTTCCGGCTCCATTCGGTCCAAACAAACCCACCGATTCCTTTTCCACCTTTATCGATAGATCCCTGAGCACATGTAGTTTCCCGTAGTAATTATTTATTTCTTTGACTACAAGCACTATTCCTCCTCACCTAAGTAAGCGCTTATTACTCTCGAATTGTCAGATACTCCTTCATATGGGCCTTCTGCTATTTTTTCTCCCCTGTCGAGAACGATGACCCTCTCGGTCAGTTCCCTTATGACACTCATTACATGTTCGATGACACAAATGGATATGCCCTGGGCGCGAATTTTTTGTACCGATTCGATCATCTCCTTCGTTTCATCTATATTCAAGCCCGCCATCACCTCATCTAAGAATAAAATTTTGGGTTTTGTAGCCAGAGCACGGGCTATCTCCATCTTCTTAATTTCTAATACGGTAAGTTTCGCTATATCTCTTTCAATTTGTGCGAGACCTAAAAATTCACATATCCCTCGCGCCTCTTTCCGAGCTTCCTTTAGACTATATCCCCGTCCAAAAAGGGATCCCAACATAACATTTTGCAATAAACTAAGGCCTTGAAGAGGGCGTACAATCTGAAAAGTTCTTCCAATGCCAAGCTTACACCTGATATGGGCGGGCAGTTCTGAGATATCCTTTCCGTGAAAAACTACTTTCCCGCTACTTGGGAGATAGACCCCTGAAATAACATTTATAAAGGTTGTCTTTCCTGCCCCATTAGGACCTATTATCCCCAAAATCTCGTTTTCATTAAGTTCAAAACATACTTCATTAAGTGCAACCAGCCCTCCGAATGTCTTGGTTAAGTATTTCGTTTCCAGGATTGGCACCCTATTTTCCCCTTTCTAACCGTTCCCTTACAGTCCCCACGATCCCTCTTGGCATAAATAGGATGACGATTATTATGACTACACCATAAACAAGCAGATGGCCATAAGGTAACTGCAATTTCAAGTAGTCGGCAATTGTTCCCAAGACCAATGCTCCCACGACTGGACCCATTGTTGTATACATCCCCCCTAAAAGACACATCGCCATAGGTAGGAGAGTAAAGTGTATGTGAAAAGTCTCCTCGGGAGTAACAAATGCATATTGATGGGCATAGGAGCTGCCGATGATTCCTTGAATAGCTGACGTTATGGCAAATACAAATATCAAGTACTTGAATATATCAATTCCGCTTGATTTGGCAACGAGTTCATCATTCCTGATAGAGGTGGTAGCGAAGTAAATCCTTGTCTTTTGAAATACCTCTGAAACCAGAATCGTAGTGATAGTAATAGCTAAAATAAGCCAATATATTTTTGAAGGGTCTCCACCGAAGATGGCCGAAGGAAGCACCGAGCCCTCAGGACCTCCTGTAACACTGTGTAAATTTCTCACAATTACTCTAAATATCTCCGCCAGAGCTAAGGTCACAATGGCGAAGTACATTCCCCTCAGGTGTAATACCACAAGCCCTAACAGGAAGGCTATGAAAAATGCAGCAATACCACCTAAAATTATACTTAAGAGTGGGTCTATCCCCCACTTAAGGTGGGTGAGGGCAGCGGCATAGCCACCGATTCCAAAGAAACCAGCTATACCGAAGGACATCTGCCCGGTTCTCAGTAACATATCCCAGCTCAAGGCTAAGGATAAATAGATTAAGATTGCAGTTGCCGTATGCTGTAAATATGTCCCTGTATAGAAGGGAAAGAGTATAGCTATGGCAATGATGACCGTGTAGGCAATGTATCTCCAATTTTTCATTTAACTCGCCTTCGATATGACCCAACCATTATCACAACAATAATCAACACAAAGAATATTATATCTGCCCATCCGGCATACCCCATAAAGGACTTAACAAAGCTCTCACCAAGGCCCAGAATTAGGCTGGCCCATAATATCCCGGTTAGATTTCCTAAACCAGCCATGGCCGCAAGGCAGAATGATTTTAAGGTAAATATCCCTCCAACATGGGGGAAAATTGAATGCCGGGTGAGGAAGAGAACACTCATGACACCCACAAGGGCAATTGAAATGCTGAAGATCAAGAGGTAAATTCGATCTATGTTTATTCCCACCAGCTTAGCCCCTGTCGGGTTTTGTCCTGTAGCCAGAGCAGCTTGCCCAATTCGAGTGTGTCTTAAGAAATGGAAGAGACCGATGAACAAAATGACCGCCGCAGCTACATAGACAAATCCGTATGTGCCAAAAGTAAAAGTACCAATAGTTGCTGAGGCCGAGGCATAACCCACATGTATGCTGACAGGCTGTGAGGTCCAAAAAAGGTTAGCTAACTGTTGCAATACTATTGAAATCCCAAAAGTTAATAGAAGTTGAATTAATTCCGGAGCTCCGTGCATATACTTAATCGTACCCCTGTAAGTCGCCATCCCGATTAAAAACAGTCCCAGAGAGACAGGGAATATGGCAACTAAGGGATCTGCTCCCGTGTAAACAGTAAACCAGTAGGCAAAATAGGCCCCAAACATCATAAAATCGCCATGAGCTAAGTTGATAATACCGACAATTCCCAAGATGAGGGCCATAGGAAGAGCGATGGAGGCATATAAGCCAGCCACCTGGAGGCCTTCAATAAGCACAAAAGGCTTCCAAAGGGCTAAAACGACCCCTCCAATTATGAGGGTAATAGCAATTTGATAATTTTTATAGCGGAGTTTATCCAACAACTTTAAACCCAGATATATCAACGGTGCAGGATATTCAAAACTCCCGCACCGCTGGTTATTCATCTTTTATCGTTTGTCCCAACCCGGCAATGGGTATTTGGGCTTGGATGTGGCGAACTCAAATGGCCAGATCACCTGTTGCTCACCACCCTGATACTGAAGGATCTTCTGCTTCCTGATACCCTGATTTTTTATAATCCTTGAGGGCGAGAAAGTGATTATCTCCCCCATCGGGGATTTATATTCTGTCTTTTTTAAAGCGGATATTAATGCTGCCTTCTCTACGGTGCCAGCACTCTTGATCCCCTCTGCGACGACGTAGACATTTGCATATCCCAGCGGACAAAAGTAGGTGATCGGTTCTTCCTTATATTCTTTTGTATAAGCCTCCAAGAAGTGTTTGCTCACATCGCTTACCTCTTTTATCGCTGGCGCCCACATGCCATATACGGTGACAGCCTCAGATACCGGCGACTTGCCGAAACCAGCAGGCCAGCCCGGTGGTGACCCTATGAATAGCGGTGGGGCAAATCCGATTTCCTTAGCCTGCACCATAAAACCCATGGCATCAGCCTCGTACGCGAGCCAGATGAAGACATCAGGATTGGCCTCCTTAGCATGCCTCAAGACGGCACGGTAATCTCCACCCCCCAGCAGGGCACTCTTAAAGGATTCTCCCTTTATCTTGATCCAATCTTTATACAGATCCAGACTCATTTTGTAAGACGCAGTGCCAAAGGCCCCCTCCTCGTATGCCATAAACCAATTATCTATCTTGATGTGGGGGTACTTTTTATTAATTGCCGTCCAACCTTCCCTATAGCTTTCTCCCTGCAAGTAGTCCCATGGATGAATATGGAAATACCAGTCGCTATCAGGACCAACTGCCTCTTCAACCTTATGAGAAGCGGCACCTATCCATACCGTTACTTTTGCATACTTTTTGAGAGTGGGTATTTGGCCCAGGTGGACGCCGCTCGCCATGCCACCAATAAACACATCGACTTTATCCACCGTAGCCAGCTTATCCAGAGCTGTGGCCCCCGTGGCTGGTTTCATTTCGTCGTCCATCACTATTACTTCGATGGGACGTCCCAAGACTCCTCCTTTCAGATTGATTTCTTTTGCTGCCAATTTCATTGCCTTAGCTGCTTGGGCGCCAGTTATATCACCCAATGGAAGTACTGCTCCCAATTTTATTGGCTCCCCTGCTGGCAGCTTTTGTGCTGTAGCCCAGCCACTAAATCCCATTAGTCCTATCAATACACATACTACACAAATTAATGCTGCCCATTTGCCTTTCATTTAAACCCCTCCCTTCAAAATATTTTTTGAATCATCTACTTTTACTCTAAATTATTTATTTTTGAATTTGTATGCAAGGCACCTCCTTTCTGCTTGGATTGACCAAACCCTTTAAACCCACTTGAATAGCGCAGAAGAGATCACAAATCCAGCCCCAGATGTACAGAAAATAATTAAGTCACCACTTTTGATTTTTCCCAGTTCTAAGGCATCATGAAGAGCCATTAAAGCAGAAGCAGAGCCAGCATACCCGAATTTATCCGCTACCCAGTGAGTCTTCTCCAAAGGGAGATTTAATCTTTTTAGTGTCTCATTGGCTACATTCTGTTCTACTTGGTTTAACAAGACCATATCCAACTCCTCAATTTTGTGTCCAGCCTTCTCCGTGGTATCCTGAATCAACTTTGGCCATAGGGAAGTGTTGAAATCCGGAGGAACCCTGTGCTTATTCTCATGGAATCTCAAAAAATGCCTTTTCTCTTGAATCATACGGACATCAACTGGAGAAGCGGTACCGAGATAAATACCGTAAGTGTCCCAATATTCACCCTTAGCGACTATTTTCGAGGTAAGGTAACCGGGTTCTTCGCTTCGTGACAAAATCATTGCTCCAGCGCCATCTCCAAAGAGCATACCCAAGACCTTAGAAGAGGAATCTGAGTACTTACTCCAGTCCAGCCATTTTGTCATCGCATATGCCCCTATAACTAGCACATGATTAATAGTCTGGTCGAGCATGATGTAATGCGATCCTATGACCAAACCGATTGTCTCATCAGCACAAGCTGCATTTATATCAAAACAGCCAGCATTTTTTGCGCCGAGTTTGTGCTGAATGATGGCAGATGTGGGGGGTGTAACGTAGTCCGGTGTATCCGTGGCCAGGATAATTAGGTCGATCTCTTCGGGCTTAAGATCTATTCGATTGAGTGCCTCCTGAGCAGCATTCACTGCCATGTCAGATGTCGATTCACCATGTGCTGCCTGATATCTCATCTTTATTCCTTTCTCGTTAAGGTACTCCTCGACATCGTACTCCATCATCTCGCTTAGTTCTTCATTGCTAATCTTCCTCTCAGGAAGATAGATTCCAATACTCTTAATCTTTGCAAACCCATTTAGTTTCATAATCGCAGGAGTAAATATTATATTTTACATTTATGGATTTGGGACAAATTTCTGTACTCTATTAAGTAATCCATCAGCAATGTAGAGGCATCCTCCACCATCAATACCTATTCCTTGGGGGGAGAAGAAGTTTCCACCCGATGCGCTGAAACCCCCAAATTTTGTAATAAAGTTTCCATTGTTATTGAATTTCTGTATCCGGTTGTTAGAAGAATCACTAACATAAACATTGCCTAATGGGTCTACCGTTATTCCAATTGGTAGAAAGAATTCACCATCGCCGTCTCCCGAATTGGCGATATAGTCGATTCCTCCTGCTCCGCCATTGGTTCCCCATTTGGTAAGGAAGTTTCCAAAATTATCGAACTTCTGAATACGATTATTAAACCGATCAACTACAAAGATATTGCCATTGCCGTCAACCGCAATCTCCATAGGTTGGTTAAATTGACCATTGCCTGTTCCATAGGCACCCCACATTTCGAGGAAATTGAAATACCGATCAAATTTCTGAATACGATTATTACCTGTGTCAGCGACAAAGACGTTTCCATTTGAATCAACAGCTACGCCCACAGGAAAATTGAAATAACCAGGAAGGGTTCCATAGGCGCCCATTGCTGCCAAATAAACACCATTATTGTTGAATTTCTGGATTCTGTGATTGACACTATCTGCTACATAGACATTGCCATTCAAATTTACTGCTACTTGCCTCGGAACGAAGAACTGTCCGTAGAGAGTTCCCCAACCATCAGGACCACCGATACCTCCGTTTTTCCCCCACTTCGTCACGAGCTCGCCGTTCGCATTGAATTTTTGGATTCTGTGGTTAAAAGAATCAGAAACAAAGGTGTTGCCATTAGAATCGACCGTTACACCGAATGGCCCAGCGAATTGCCCATCAGCATTTCGTGGATTTCCATATGAAGTAACTGGCGCGGCCCATGTGCCATAATCTCGATACTTGACCACCCTGTTATTTCCAGCGTCTGTAACGTAAAAAAAACCATTCCCTGATGCTAAGACATCATTGGGATAAGCAGGGTAAGGAAAAGCTCCTATGGAATATAAAAAGACATGGAAGGAATTAAATTTTTGGGTTCGATGATTGTAGGAGTCAGCCACAAAAACACTTCCCCATGGATCGACGCTCACACCACGAGGGTGATTGAACTGTCCATAAGCTGAACCAGGGGTACCTGTACCAAGCCGGCTTAAAAAACTCCCGGATGATGTAAACTTTTGCACTCGGTCGTTATGAGTGTCAGCCACATAAACTTTATTGTCTGGGCTAACGGCTATCCCTTGAGGAAGTCGAAATTGGCCTTGTGCAGAACCATAAGAGCCCCATTTGAGTAGGAAATCGCCGTTACTATTAAATTTTTGGACACGGTTATTGAATTCATCAGTAATATAATAGTTGTTAGCACTATCCACAGCAATCTGGCGTACCAGATTGAACTGACCATCGCCAGTCCCTTCACTTCCCCATTCCTTTATATAGGTAAAAGAGTTTGTAAACTTCTGGATTCGAGAGTTTGCAGTATCAGCAACCAGGATATTTCCTTGCTGATCGATAGCTACTCCAAAAGGAAGATCGAACTCGCCTTGACCCGTGCCAAGGGTTCCGAATTTCAAAAGGACATTGCCAGACGAATCGAGCTTGACAATTCGATTGTTCCCCATATCAGCGATATATAAGTTTCCGCTACCATCCTTGGCCATGTGCACAGGAGTATTAAAAAAGGTAACTCCCTGTGTTTCTGGGATAATACCCCATGTGGCTAAATACTGATAGGTTGTGGCATTATAATTTGCTATGGCATGAGGGTGATAACTCAGCGTGAACCCTATTAAAGATGCGATTATTAGAAGAAATCTGCTACGAAGTTTGGATCGAAACATATCTTGTTTCCCCTTTCATTTTATCTATTTTATAAAATTCCATAAAAATATGATATATGAATCACCTGTAACTTTTTTATCAGAACGGAAAGAATATGTCAAGAAAAAAATCATCCGAAATTACCTTCGGAGACCGTAGAGGATAAACTCCATGACATCATTGAAGATTTTGAGTTGACCTTTGGCCCTGGTGGAGGGATTCCAGACGATCCATCGAAGGGCGATGAAATGGGTCAGCCCCATGAGGGAGTAGGCTATCAATTCTGGGTCCTGTTTCCTGATCTGCCCTGCCTCGATCCCCTTCCTTAGACCTTGGATATAACCCTTGGCAATTTTTTGATAATACCATTTGCCCACTTCCGCGTTAACCATCTCTGTTTCTGGAATTAAACGATAAATCGCTTGATGTTCCCGAGCAAATTCAAAAAATTTTAAGATCCCCACTCTTTCCGCTTCACGACGATCCTCAATGGAGAAGACCGCCATCTGAATTTCTTTTCTCATTTGGTGACAGATATGTTTGACCAAGGACTCCAAGATATCTTCCTTATTTTTAAAATATATATAGAATGTACCTAAGGCTACATTGGCTCTACGAGTGATCTCCGCGATACTTGCCCGATTGAAACCGTAGTGACCAAAAATTTCTTCGGCTGCCTGAAATAGGTTGTTTTTCGTTTGATCCCCTCTGCTGAGTTCCCTTTCAATTGGTGGCTGAAGAAGTTTATCGGGAGAAGGGGGGGGCGGCATAGTCATCGACTTTTTTAGTGGAGTGACGCCATTGATCCCGTTTAAAATGAAATCTATGAGAAGATCGATAGTCTTTTCAGTTGTCTTTCTCCTCTTCCATTTTAGCCATTCGAAAGCATTAAAATAAGAGATACCAATCAGACCATAGGCCAGAGCCAAGGGATCCAATTTTTTAATCTTTCCTTCCCGGATCTCTTTCTGAATATATTTCTTATAATATTGGACAATGTTTTCATAGAAGGAGATCGTGACGCGATCGACCAATTCGGACTCTCCCAGAATCTTATGAAAATGGAAATTCTCCTTAATATATTTGAAAAGGAAAGAGAAATTTTTTCTAAACCTCTCTTCAAAATCAAGAGGATAAAGATCCATTTCTCCAATTTTATTCTTGAAATCTTGCACGATCAAATGGGTGAGTTCCGAAAATATCTCTTCTTTATTTCGAAAGTATTTGTAGAAAGTTCCCATCGTCACGTTGGAACGGTGGCATATCTCAGAAATGGACGAAGCGTAATAACCCTTCTCCTTAAAAAGGGTGTGGGCATTTTTAAGGAGGGTAGTGCGGGTGGATCTACCTTTTGGTGTGGGTGGTAATTTTATCGCTTTAGAAAAATTTTGGCTTAAATTCATACTCACAGGCATATCCGACTTCACTTACCCTGAAAAGAACCTTGTGAACCACTCCCTTGCTCGTTTTCGGAAGAACAAACAATCAATATTGAAGAGGGGCCGAAAAATAAAAACCCGTCGTTAAAATAACCTCATAGCAATGAGAGTTTTATACAATTAATAATTTAGACATGAATCAACTATCACTTTTTTAAGGCGATGTCAATGAAAAAATTTCAAAGTCTATCAGCCCTATTTAACTTGAATATTCACGATATGAATTAACTACTTTTTTCAGGGTTTCCTGGGGGGCATGCCCCAGGCTATCCCCTCCACGGCTTCTTTACCTTCCTGGTTGATGCAGGTCGTCCTGAATTTTGCCCGATTCTTCTCCGGGATGAGTTCGACCACATCCACCCTTACCGTGAGGGTATCTCCGATTCTGACCGGTGCAAGAAATTTAATCTCGTGGGAAAGATAGATGGTTCCGTGTCAGGGGAGGATATTGCCCAAGACAGTGGAAAGGAGACCAACGGAGAGGGCTCCGTGGGCGATCTTCCCTTTAAATTGCGTTTTCTCTGCATAAGCCTGATCAGTATGGACAGGATTAAAGTCCCCAATCACCCTGGCGAAGTCATTGACGAGCTCTTCTGTAATGAGCTTTGTAATTTCTGCTGCGTCACCTAAATTAAGTTCATTAATCGGTTTACCAATTGGCATAAACCCTATCTTCTTTCCGGTCTCCATTTCAATTCTCTTCCTTACTATTTTTATCCCCCCGGCTTAAAACGATACGAAAAGGGTCGACTTTTTCACGGAGGACCTTCAATTCCTCATCCGCTGGCGGAGGAAGCTGTTTTAAATCCTCTTTGATTAAAAGCTCAAACCCTGTATTTTGGATGACTTCGTCCAGAGTCACTTCCGGAAGAAGTCCGATCAATCTCATCCTCTTTGTCCTCTCTTCAAAATCGAGCAAGGCCTTGTCAGTAAAAACCCGGTAAGGTCCGGTTCCCGGAGGAAGCCCTGCTTTCTCTCTTGCACCAGGCCCATCGATATAACCCGGAGTGGTAATGAAATCTACCTTCTCGATGAATCTCCTCTTTTCATGGTTCATGATGATCATGGTCCGCCAGCAGAGTGATCCAAATGCATTGGCCCCTCCACTGCCAGGCCATCTTACGGATGGCGCCTCATAACGGCCCTTCACCGTTGAATTGATGTTCCCATATTGATCCACCTGGGCTCCACCTAAAAATGCATAATGGGCTATGCCCAACTGAGCCATTTCGAATATCTCCGGCATGTCGCAGGTTCGAATCGCCCTATAAGTGGTCCTCGAGCAACCCACGGAGGTGGGCAGGGTTGGCATCTGGGGAGCCACTCCACCCGCCTCAAAAACGGGGACGATGTTGGGGGCATGCATATGTTGGGCTAAACTGGCGGCCAGCATCGGAATGCCTGTGCCGATGTAGATGACTGCCCGATCCTCAATTTCTCTCGCCGCAATAATGGCCATCAATTCGATGATATTGTAATCTCTGTTTTTCATAACAAGCCTTTCGCACTATTCATCTTACCCTTAGATGTTCGAGATCCTCCAAATAGTGGAGCCTTTCCTTTCCACCGACCTTCTCGAGATACTCCTCGAAATTTTTAACGCCAAAGATATATTTGTCATAATATTCCTCAAGCGTAGAACGATCTCTTGCGGCTGCCACGTACTCCTTCATGTGGTCGATATCCACATAATACATGCCAGGCATGTTGGTCGGATGGGTTCCATAAGGGATCTCCACAACCGCATCCACATAGAAGCAAGGGATCAGGGTTCGATCCGGGGCCAATCGGATCTCATCCGTATCAATGATCCTTTCTGTTGTGATGATCAAACGCTTTGCCGATTTTGACTTTCCGAGATCTTCGTTCAGCGCTCCTTCGATCTGGGCATTCCCATAGATATCGCATCGATGAACATGGATGATACAGACATCCGCATAGATGGCGGGAACCAGGATTAACTCCTCACCCGTGAAGGGGCATCGAATTTTTATGGCCGCACTGTGCTTAAACCCATCTGCCCCCATCATATTCCGGATAGGAAGAAAGGGAATGCCCATGGCGGCGGCCTTGTGACGCCAGGCCATGCTGGCATTATCATACTCGGCAATCCCCATCTCACCGCTTGCGATCATCCTCTCGGCATTTTTCCGGGTCATATAGGGGATGCCGAAGATCTCCATTCCCGTAATATAGCCACAGTCGATATTTTTGACACACCCCGCATCTAACATGAGGTTGAAATCGTATGTCCGGGTTCCGGCCGCCAGATTAAGATTCCTCTTCTTCTGACGTATCATCTCATGGACAGCGGCCATGGAGAGTCTGACGAAGCTGACTCCTCCCATTGTCAGGTAGTCTCCATCGTGAACAAACTGCTGGATGGCGGTCTTGATGTCCATCCTTTTATCCCGCCAGGCATTCTTCACCTTCTCCCTCATGTGTTCCCGAAATTCATTGGGTGTGATCTTGGAGAATATCTGGCCGGATCCTTCCTCCAGTATTTCGATCACTTTCTTAGACATGGGTCATCACTCCAAGGTTTTTGAAATCTATAATTTAAAAATAATCGGATTGTCAATGCGTTTCAGAACCTCCTGCCAGGAGGTCGTGAAGCCTTTTCTGAAAAATCCATCAGGTTGTAACAAATTTGAGAGGAGGGGGGGTGCATGGAGCGGGAGATGAGATTCAGACCATCAGATATTTCTTTCGGACTTCTTCATTCTTTTGTAATTCAACGATGGTTCCGTGATAACGGATGGTCCCTTTATCTATAACATAACCGCGGTCGCTTAAAGCGGTTGCAAGTCCCACATTATGCTCGCAGATGAGCATCGTGACGCCTAATTTCTTAATCTCCCCGAGTTGCTCTTTCATAGATTGAATGACCAGAGGAGCCAATCCCTCTCCGGGTTCATCTAAAAGGAGAAGTTCAGGATTGGTCATGAGGGTTCGGGCGACCGTAAGCATCTGTTGTTCTCCGCCGCTGAGCTGGTTCCCCATATGGGTATCCAGATCTTTTAGTTTTGGGAAGAGGCTATAAATGCGCTCCAGATTCCAGGCGGCCGTTTCCTTTTCTCTGCGAGCGACAAGGATATTTTGCCGAACGGTTAAATCAGGAAAGATACGACGCGTATCCGGCACATAACCGATCCCCATCCTGGCTATACGGTAAGGAGGTTTCCCAATAATTTCGTTTCCTTTGAATTTAATGCTTCCCGATTTTGGCGGTGTAAGGCCGATGATGCTCCTGAAGGCCGTCGTCTTTCCGGCTCCATTCCTCCCCAAGAGACAAACGGCTTCTCCTTCTTTGACCTCAAAAGAGATGCCGAAAAGGATGTGGCTCGTTCCATAATAAGTATGAATTCCGTTGACTTCAAGCATTTTATGCCGTGCCCCCCAGGTATACTTTCTGAACCTCTTCGCTGGCTCTCACTGCTTGTGGGGATCCGTCCGCAATCAACGTGCCTTGATGCAGCACAGATATCCGTTTGGCGATTCCAAATACAACACTCATATCATGTTCGGTAAAGAGAATGGTAATTCCTCTTTCTGCCGATAATTTTTGAATGAGCGCCATGGTGCTTTCCGTTTCGTCGGAAGACATGCCGCAGGTCGGTTCATCCAGGAGCAACAGTTCAGGTTCGGTCCCGAGGGTGATGGCCAGCTCCAATCTCTTTTTGTCGCCATGAGATATGGAATCTCCAAGAGTATCGGCCTGATTAGCCAATTCTACGTCCTCCAATATATTCCAGACCTTTTCTTTGAAGAATTTATTTGCCGATGAGAAGAATTTGAGAGTGACTTTTCGATGAGATAACAATGCCATGAGCACGCTTTCATAAACAGTGAACTTGGGGTAGATGCTGGTGATCTGAAAGGACCGGGTGATTCCAAGGGTGCATCGGGTATAGGCAGGCTGATGGGTGATCTCTTTACCTTTAAATAAAACCTTTCCGGAAGTCGCCGGATGATAACCTGTAATAAGATTAAAATAGGTGGTCTTGCCGGCGCCATTTGGACCGATGATAGCGTGAATGTCCCCTTTGTTAATATCAAGGCTTACGTGATTGACAGCCCGAAGTTTTCCAAATTCCTTTGTGATGCTCTGCGTCTGGAGAAGCATGTTTATGTTTGTCCCTTTGCTATATTTGCCTTCTCCCGTCTCTCCGTGATCTTCACTTTGGCAAACTCAAGAATACCGCCGGGCAAAACGAAGATGATGATCAGAATGATCGTCCCCATGATCACGGGCCAGAAGTGGGTGAACCCAAGGATGTAAGAATGAACGAAGGTCATGATGAACATGCCTAAGACCGGTCCGAAAAAGGTGGAAGGTCCCCCGAGAATTGCGGCCATGACCGGCTCACCCGATTTAATCCATGTCAGATAGGATGGCGCAACGGACCGGTAGAAAGGAACCCAGACAGCTCCAGCCAGACCGGCAAAGGCGGCGGCAATAACAAAAGCGATGAGCTGGTATCGGGCGATATGGATCCCCAGGAATTCCGTCCTTTCAGGATTCTCACGCATCGCCTTCAGGGTTTGACCGAAGGGTGAATTCACAATGCGCCATAAGATGAAAGCTGAAATGGCGCAAACAAAAAAGATGAGGTAATAATAGGCCTCGATTGACCTTAAATATTCAGGCGGAAAAACCCCCTGAATGCCGTCATCGCCCCCCGTAAATTTATGCCATTTGAAGATGATGACAAAAATGAGCTGGCCAAATGCAAGGGTCAATATCGAAAAGTAGATCCCTCGCAATCGAACACAAAAATAACCCACGATAAGACCCACAAGGCCTGCCATCCCGGTGCCTGCGGCCAGACTGAGCCAGAAGTTAAACTGGAGTTTGGTGACGAGCATGGCTACGACATATCCGCCCAGTCCGTAAAAAGCGGCCTGGCCAAAAGAAAGTTGCCCCATATAACCGAAGAGGAGATTGAAGCTGATCGCAAACAGGCTCATTACCAATGCTTCGCAGAGAATGGTGAGGTAAAACTTGGAAATCACAAAGGGAGCGATTAAAAAGGCGATGATAAGAAGAATGAGCCACCAGCCTCTTTTGACTGCGGAATTGTTCACTCCGACTTCAGATCTCTGCATCATTAAAGTAACTCCATGGAATAATGGAATAGTGGAAGATCGGAATTATGGGTTCTTAAGGATTCTGCTTTTCATCATTCCATTATTCCAACATTCCATTGTTCCGATAGGTTGCTTATCTTTCCGGCCTTCCGAAAATCCCCCAGGGACGGATGATGAGAACCGCCGCCATGACCATAAAAATGAAAGCCAGGGCTAATTCCGGTTTAAACATAATTCCGAAGGCATAGACCAGCCCAACGATCAGAGAGCCAAGAAGAGTTCCAGGAAGGCTTCCCATCCCACCGATGACAACAACGGCAAAACATTCAACGATAATTTCTATATCCATACCAAGGGCAATGGAGCCGAATGGAGCGGTGACCGCCCCGCTTAAACCGGCAATGATGGACCCAAGGACGAAGATCCACGTGAATAACCAGGGGATGGGTATCCCCAGGGCAGAGACCATCTCCCGGTCATGGGCAGCCGCCCGGATAATATCACCAAGCCGTGTTTTATAGACAAGCCACCAGAGAAAGATGACAACGATTAATCCTAATAAAATGACAAAGAAATTGTAGGAAGGAAATGGAAAGCCAAAAAGAGAAACCGCCCCTTTGAAGGGAATGGGTCTTGGAATTGAAAGGAACTCTCCACCCCACCCCCATTTAACAATATCGGTGATGATCAAAACGATCGCATAGGTGGCCAGGAGTTGCTCGGGCCATCCTCTGGCGTAGAGGCGTCTGAGCAAGAAAAATTCTATGATGATGCCAATCCCTCCCATTACCAGGGAGGCCAGAAAGGTCGCAACATAGAAGCCGACCACCGGAATGAGAATGGTTTTCCAGATGGTGTAGGTGATGAAGGCTCCGAGCATATAGAGGGAACCATGGGCAAAGTTAAGGACCCTCAGAACACCAAAGGTGAGCGAGAGGCCCGAGGCGACCAGGAAAAGAAGGGCCGCCCGGGCAATTCCGCTCATGAACTGGTTGAAGAGGACATCGAAAGACATAACCTAAAACCCAAAATTCGAATATCGAATACCGAAATACGAAACAAATCCGAATGATCAAAATTTTAAATCCGAAACGAAAAAATCAGATTTCGAATATTTTATGTTTGAATTTTGATATTGTTTCGGATTTCGAATTTCGTGCTTCGAATTTCCGTTTTTAACGGGTGACTCCTGTTTTCTTCCAGATTTCTCTTACGCTGGCCTCCGGACGCAACACCTGCTCTCCAGGGACCCTTGTGATGTCTTTCCAGACCTTAAATGGGTATTTGGGATCTGTTGCGATCGTTCCCTGGTAGCACGGCACGCTTCCCATATGGTCCAGTGGTCGTATGGTAAAGTTCCCTCTTAAGCTATCGAGTGATAATCCCTCCAGGGCCTTAATAACAGCCTCTGTTTCAATTGTTTTTGCCTTTTCGATGCCGGCCTTCAATAGATAGACGGCATCGTAATTCTGGACCGCCCATGCATCCGGATAGGCTCCACGGGCTTTCTTGAATTTATCGACAAATTCCATCATCTTTGGATTCGGGTCCTGGAAAAAGTCGCCTCTGGCGAATCCAAATGTTCCTTCAGGAGCATCGGGTCCCAATGCGATTAGAACGGGAAGGTCATAGAGGGCGATGAAGGGCGTCTTTTCGAAGAAGCCATAGGGGGCGGCCTGCTTGGTAAAGGCCACAAGGTCTCCTCCGAAGAGGGAGCTGTGAACCGCATCGGGTTTTTTCGCCATGATGGCCGTGATGAATGCGGTATAATCCCTTTCTCCAAACTTTGGCCAGGCATGATAAAGAATTTCTGCATCCGGCACTAAACGTTTGATCTCTTCTTCGAAAGCGGCAGCCTGACGGCGCCCGAATTCATAATCCGGATTGATCGTGCAGAACTTCTTTGCGGCGGGAACCTTTTTATTAAGATATCGGGTTGCCGCAGTGGCTTCCATGTAGGTGTTGGGAACGACCTGGAAAAAGTAGGGTGAGAATTTATCCACCGTTTGGGCTTCGGTATTGGCAATTGCGGAAATTCTTATCGTTTTATATTCCGTGTGAACAACCTGCATGGCCAATCCCGTCCCGCTGCTGCAGGGTCCGATCAGGAAATTCACTTTTTCCCTGAGCAACAGGTCTTTGACTTCCCTGACGGCTACGTCAACCTTTGCCTCTGTATCCCGGACGACGACATCAATTTTTCTGCCGAGTATTCCTCCTTTGGCATTAATCTCTTCAACAGCAATTCTAAGCCCAAGCATTCCGGTCTCAGAATACATGTAGCAGGGTCCGGCAAAATCGTAGATGGCCCCGATTTTGATGGGTTCCTTAGACAGTGCAGGTTTGGCTGCTGCTTTGGCGGGAGCCTTTGCCGGTTCTTTGGCCGGGGCTGGTTTTCCCTGGGCCATCACCAACGGGACGACCAATAGGCTTAGTACAAAAACAATGGTTATTAAGACTGCAAATCTTTTCATGCTTCTCCTCCTTTCAGTCTAAATAGGTTTTAATCATCAGAATCCTTCTGCCCCTTGTTCACGACCTCGATATGATGAAACGGAAAGGTTGTAAAAAAAATTAACTGTAAAGGCCGGGATTCATCTGGACTTCCTCAACAAAGTCTTTCACGGTCTCTTTAAGAAAATATTTCGTCTTCCAGCCCCATTCCTCACCGGCCCTGGATTCATCAAGATATTTCGGCCAGCTCCGGACCATTTCCGTTAATTCACGATCTGGCTTAAATTGAATGTCTGCCCTGGGAATGACCCTTTTCACCTCGTTCACAATATCTCTTGCGGTAGGTGAAAAACCTGCAATGCAGTAGACTCTTCTTTTTAATTGAGCATTGTCCGCTTCGTATAAACGAATAAGACAGTCCACGCAATCCTTGATATAAAGGATCGGCATGATGACATCTTCCTCGACCGTCACCGCATACGATCTTTTTAGAGCCGGTTCTGAGATCATCAAGGCGCTATAGGCTGAGGCTCCCCCGGCTCCTCTCCCAGGTCCAATAATCGAAGGAAGCCTTACTGCTCGAAAATCGACTCCAAATTTTCTGTGGTAGTACTCACCAAGCCTTTCAGAGAAGACTTTTGTCACTCCATACATGGAGATAGGCATCTGGATGGTATCTTCATTAACCTTATGGAGACCCAGACCATAGCTTGCAATGGTGCTTGTAAATATTACTCGTTCCACATTGAAAAGCCTTGCGGCTTCAAGAATATTAAATGTTCCCCCTGCGTTGACCTGATAGGCAGTGATTGGCTTTTCTTCAGCGGAGGCAGAAAGTAGGGCGCCGGTATGGTAGATTCCGTCAATTTTGTATTGTTTAACGACTTCCAGAACTTCAGCCCATGAGGCAAGGTCACCCTGAACAATTGTTACCTTATCTTTAATATCCTGTATGAGGGGAGAGTGTGTAATGACGTCAAAGAGGACCACCTCTTCGCCTTTTGACAAGAGGGAATGAGCGAGATAAGCACCTATGAAACCCAGACCTCCGGTAATTAGTTTTGCCATAAGTTTATTTATTTGTATCAATTTAGCGGTTTGAAATAAACTTGTTAAAATCCCTCCCCACCTCCCTTTGCCCTCCGGGTCAGAGACCGCTCTGGGTCGGAGACCAAAGGGAGGAGAAATATTTCCCCCTTTTGACAAAGGGGGATAGAGGGGGATTAGATAACTTTTTTCAAAGAACTAAAGTGTTACATTTATTTATTTTAAATTTTGTTTCTCCAAGTGGGAATAAGTCTATAAGAGCAAAAATCGAGCCAGATAGATTTTGTTTCCATCCGATCGTTAACCCTTTGAATTTTAATTGGATTTTATTTAATTTGAGATGCATCTGGTTTAGTAAGTGTAGATAAAAATCTACATAATATGGAGAATTGAGTAAATTTCAATTAAATTACAAAGAGCTAATCTTTGTGTAGAAAATATTCTATATGTAGATAAATTTCTACTGTTTTAGGAAATGTTCTGTGAAATATTCAACTTTTTCATCTTTTTATAGAGGGCTGTTCTGTGAATTCCAAGAAGTCTTGCCGCCTTATTCTTATTATCGTTTGATAAACGAATGGCATGAAGCAAAGCCTCTTTTTCCATATCTTCACGGAGCCGCTTGAGGTGTGAGGGTTGAGTCTTATTGGATTCTGACCTCATCCTCTGGAGGAAGAAAGGAAGATGGTGAACCTCAATCGTGTTTCCCTCGACGGCATAGATAGTCCTCTCTAAAATATTGGCAAGCTCCCTGACATTTCCAGGCCAATCATAATTTTCGAATATCGTCAATACCTCAGACGAAATTCTTGGCATACCCGTCCCGAGATCCCTGTTCAATATTTCAATGAGATTGCCGGCAATATACGGTATATCTTCTTTACGCTCACGAAGGGGATGGATATGGATAGGAATGACATTTAAACGATAGTATAAATCTTTTCTGAATTTGCCTTGTTCCACGCTTTTTTCGAGATTTTCATGCGTGGCCGCAATCAGCCGAAAATTACTCTTGGTGATGCGTGTTCCTCCCAATCGCTCGGTTTCCTTGTCCTCGAGGACGCGAAGGAGTTTCGGTTGCATCTCCAGGGGAAGATCACTGACCTCGTCAAGAAAGATTGTGCCATGGTGAGCCAGCTCAAACTTCCCGGGTTTTCCCTTGGCTCCGGCGCCAGTGAAGGCTCCGGGCTCATAGCCGAAGAGTTCAGACTCCAGGAGGTCTTTTGGAATGGCCGCACAGTTGAGCCGAATAAAGGGATGGAGCCTTCGATCGCTTGCATGATGGATGGCATGGGCAAAGAGCTCTTTTCCTGTTCCGCTCTCCCCGATGAGCAATACCGGAGAATTGGACTGTGCGGCCTTCAAGGCCAATTTTTTCAGCTCGACAATACGCTCGCTCTTTCCCACAATATTATGGATGGTATATTTTGAAGACCTTAAACTCTCCAGTTCTTTTTCATAAAACTCGACCTTCGATTCAAGAACATTGAGCTTCTTCGACAGGGCATGGACATCCCGGACATCCTTAAACATCACCTGACCGTAAACGGCGATCACTTCTCCATTCATCTCGATCGGAATGCGCTGGACGACCATATCCTGATCCTTGATTCGATGGGGCAGGTTAATTTCCGGGGTCCCGGTTTTGGCGACGATATGCATACGTGTATTTTCCAACACTTCAGTGCAATGTTTTCCCACCATCCGGTCGGGATTGACTCCGAGAAAATTACCGTAGGTCTTGCTGAAGAAGATGATTTTTCCATCCGGGTCAATAATCATCACGCCGTTTTGGATATTATCGAGTATGGCTTCGTAAAATTGGATTTTTCCCTGGAGTTCATTGAAACTTTTAGTTTCCATCTCTATTCTCCTGAGGCATTTGACATCAATCTATCATAATTAATGGATTTGTCAAAGCCTTTGAGGAAAGAGGATAGCGCAAGATGTTCTGCGTGAAAAGAGAAAGAGGGGTGTTATCCTCCTGGGAGATTTTTGGAGAAAATCAAATGCCAAACGAAAGGAGGACACAGCCCATGCCAGGATTTTTATGGAAGGCAACTGTGATGGTCTCGTAAAAAGTCGTCTCACCGGTCCTGCGGCAGGAACCGGTGTCCAGGGTTTTGATAATTATATGAAATTACTGGATTCCGGCTGGAGTTTATCCCGATGGAAATCGGGGCCGGAATGACGATCTTTAACTTTTTTCGACTTTTTACGATTTCATCAACTGTACGCAATATAAATCAGGCGTTAAAAGAAGTTAATGCATTTGAGTGGGTGTCAGTTCTCCTCCTTGCCAGGAACAGGGGTGATAAACTTAAGAATATAGACAAAGGTCAGAAGGATATCCGCATTCCTCTGGATGGCGGGATTATCCTGCGCCAGGGTCTGCAATTTTTTGGCGCTTTCCTCAATCCTTTCGATCTCATTTCTTATCTGCTCATTCATTTTATCTCCTTCTCATATAATACAGGATGACACAGGCGTTAAGAGATGACTTGATTTTTCATGCCTCTCTTAAGTCTTTAAAGCGTTTTGCCTTGAGCGTATACCGAGGCAGAGAACCCGGAGGTTCCATGATGACATTGAACGAAAGATTCGTTGCGATCTTAAGGCTCTCCTTCAGGCGGGCCTTTGTTTGTTCAATCGAACTGACGGGGAGTTGCGCATTAGGCTCCGTCCTGAGTGTGATGACATCCATCAGGCCTCTTCTCTCCACGATGATTTCGAACTCCTCGACCTCCTGAAACTCTTTCCGGATCACCTCCTCCACTGTTTTTGGAGAAAAGAGCACTCCCCGGACCTTTCGAAGGTCATCCGTTCTTCCGACCACCTCCTTGATCTTTTTTGAGGTTCTTCCACAGGAGCAGGAATTCTTCCCTTTGATCACGAGATCCTTCGTATTGAAACGGATCAGGGGAAAAGACCTTCTGCCGAGGGGGGTCACGACCGCAACACCGATCTCACCTTCGTCCACCTCTTTTTGGAGTGTTTCGCGATCGAGGATCTCGACGAGAAAGAAAGGCTCGATGATATGCATCCCGTCTTTGGCTTCACACATGCCAGCCCATGCGCAGGGTTCGGTTCCGCCGATGTGGTCGAAGACATGGCATTGGTAAAGTTCCTCCAGTCGTTTTCTCGTTGCGGGAGGCATCGGTTCTCCGGCACAGAGCATCCTCTCGATTCCAAGAGAGGCCGGATCAATGCCCATGGATTTTGCCTCTTCCGCAATGTGCAGCCCGTAGGTCGGCGTATTCATCATCCCGTTGGCACGGATCTCAAGAATTTTGTGAATCCTTCCCCTTGTGTCGAGCGCCCCTCCGGGCACAAGCTCACAGCCCACTTTTTCAGAGGCAAAATGGGCTTCCCAGAAGGCGACATAGACATTATAGCCAAAGGGAAGAAAAACACGGTGACGGGGCCTGAACCCTGCCATGTAGAGGATATGACACCATGCTTCAATCCTCCATTGCCAGCTTTCATAGGTTTCAGGGACGTAAATGGGTTTTCCAGTCGTGCCGCTGGTCTGTCTGAAGGTAGTTACCTTTTCAATATCGCTTCCGAGAAGCCCTCCGTAAGGAAAAGGCTCAATCTCCTGATATTTTCTCATCTCCTCTTTTTCAGTGAAGGGAATCTTTTTTACGTCATCAAGAGACCGGATATCTTCTGCTTCTATCCCCCTCAGCTTTTCCCGATAAAGGGCGGAATTCTCCTTGGCGAAAGAGAGCATCCCGCGAAAGTATGAGAGCTCAATTTGATCGAACCGCTCTCCGGGCAGCGTCTCCAGGTATGGATTCCAATAGTTCATTGTCCCTCCTATCTTCCTATAAGTCTCGATTGTTTGGGGTAGATGTTTTCAACATCAGCGCCGAGTTTTTGTGAGATATGGAAAGCCATATCGGCCACCTTTGGTCCGTATTCCTCGATTCTCTTTTCCGGAAAGGTTCCGATGAGGATGAGGCAGCCGATCAATTTCTCATGGTTCGCGAACAAGGGAGCGCTGACCACATTGACTCCGGGGGTGATGTTGCCAATATCCTGGGAATATCCAAAAGCTCTGCATCTCGCCAGCTCTTGCTTCAAAAACTCCCTATCCACGCGGGATGGGTCCAAATAGAAGAAGACCTTCTTTCGTGATAGTATTTTTTCCCTTTCAGTCTCAGGCATGAAAGCTAAAATGGATTTCCCGTGGGCGCCCAGAGTGATATGAAATTGGTGCCCAAGCCGCACGGTAAAGGCAATATTTTGATTTCCTTCATGCTTGCCGACCACAATGACATGTTCGCCATTGATTAATCCGAAGATGGCGGTTCCATTCGTTTCAACAGCGAGGCGCTGGAGAAAGGGAGCGACCACTTCCGGATAACGAATGTTATCCAAAACATGCCGCGAAAGGGAAAGGAGACCGGGGCCGAGCGAGTAAGTTTTGGTCTGGAGATCTTTTTCCACAAACCCGAACCGGTTAAGGGTGTTGAGGATGGAGAACCCTTTGCTTTTATGAACCCCGACTTCTCCGGATATCTCGGTCAGCCCCATCTTGAAATTTGATTTTTTACTCAAACAGAGAAGGATTCGGGAGGCCTGTTCCACTGCCGGGACAATGGGCTTGTAAGAGGATTCCCTCTTACTTGATTTCTTTTTCTCCTGACGAAGACTTCTCACAGGATGGCACCCTCAAGGGGAGTTCTATATACAGAACGGTGTTACAAAAACCACCTGAATATTACTGGAATCCTCATGCCCTGTCAAGAGATTTTTTGAGATTTCCCAAAAAGCTTGGAAATCTCTTAAATCATTATAATTCTTTTTCCTCTTCGGTGATGCATTCATCTAATATCCGGATCGCCTCATCGATCTCCTCTCTACGGATGATGAGGGGCGGGGCAAATTCGAGGGCCTGGCCCATCGTTTTGATGATCAGCCCTTTCTTTTTACCCCGGTCGGTCAATCGCACAACCCGCTGGGGAGGGAAGGGGGTCTTTTTCTTTTTGTCGAGCGTAAAATCGATGCCTGCCCACAGTCCAAGGCCTCTCACTTCTCCGACTATGGAATGAGGCTCGAGAGTTTTTAATCCTTCTAAAAAGTAAGCTCCTATTTCACGGGAACGGTCGATCAAATTCTCCTTCTTCATGATTTCGAGATTCTTAAGCGCAACCGCGCAGGCCACCGGATGATTCGAATAGGTATGAAGATGGTGGAAGATCTCGATGGGCTCCATCACCCGATCCGTGCATCCCACTCCTCCGAGGGGGATATATCCGCTCGAGATCCCCTTCGCCATGGTGATCATATCAGGTTGAATATCGAAATGGTCGATCCCGAACCATTTTCCAGTCCTTCCGAACCCACAGATCACCTCATCGATGATGAGAAGGATTCCATACCGGTCACAGATCTCCCGGACGATCTTCCAGTATTCTTTTGGAGGGGCGTAGGCGCCGAATCCCTGCTGGACGGGCTCGCCGATAAAGGCGGAGATCTGTTCGGGGTCCTCAAACTGGATAATACGTTCAATATCCTTTGCGCAGGCGAGATCACAATTGGGATAGGTGAGATGGAGTGGACATCGGTAACAGTAGGGTGACTCCACAAAGATCGTTCCCGGAGCGAGCGGCTCCATGATCTGTCGCATGGGAAGCGCAGTGCCCAGGACATTTAAAGCGCCGCCCGTGACTCCATGGTAAGCTCCACGTCTTGAAATGATCTTATAGCGTTTCTTATCTCCCCTGAAAAAGTGATAATGTTTGGCCAGTTTGATGGCCGACTCCACTGCTTCCGAACCGCTGGAGACAAAGAAAAATTGATTGATATTTCCTGGAGCGATTTCAGACAGAACCTCTGCCAGCTTGAGGGCAGGTTCGTTTGCGAATTCCATCGGGGTAAAGTAGCAGAGTTTAACCAGTTGGTCGTAGGCGGCCTGTGCAATCTCTTTCCGTCCATAACCCACATGAACCGGCCGGGTCATCCCTGCTTCAAGGTCGAGGTATTGCTTTCCATCCTGATCGAAGACCCGAACGCCTTCTCCTTTCATCATCACAGTAAGGCCCTCTCTTATACGGTCTCGATGAGTCCTCGCCAGGATTAAATGGGAGGATTGGTTTAAAAGGTTTTTATGGGATGTCATTTGGTTCTCCTTTATTATTCCTTCTTGGTTTTCTAAACGATAAAAATGAACATTCCCCTCTTTGGCAAAGAGGTCAGGGGAGATTTTCTAAGGAGGGTTAACTCCAAATCCCCGGAATTTTTTCATTGCAGGACGGGCAACAACCATTTTTAACATGATTCTTTAACATAATAAAGTGAGTCCTTTCGATCAATTTCTTACCGCATTTTGGACAATAAGTGCTATTGGCCGGGTGTCCCACCACATTCCCGACATAGACATATTTCATTCCTTCCGACTTCGCTATCTCCATGGCCCCCTCCAGCGTCTTCACCGGAGTAGGGGGGAGGTGGGTCATTTTATATTGAGGTGAGAAACGCGTAAAATGGACCGGAGTTTCCCTTCCGAGGTGTTTGACGATCCAGCGGGACATCTTCCGGATATCGTCCAGGTCATCATTCAGCGTGGGGATGATGAGGTTGACAATTTCAAGATGTTTGCCGGATTCCCTGATGGTTTTCAGAGTCTCTAAGACAGGTTCGAGTTTTGCCTCGGATATATCCTGATAGAATTTTGGGTTGAAGGATTTCAGGTCAACCGTCACCCCGTCGAGGAATTTCAGAAGTTCGATCATAGGAGTCCGGGCTATTCCTCCGTTCGTATGGCAGAGGGTGAGAAGTCCTCTTCCTTTGGCCGTCCGGACCACATCATACATCATCTCGAAGAAGATCGTGGGTTCGTTGATGCTGTGAGAGATGGACTGACAGCCCTGTTTCAGGGTTTCTTCGACGATCTCCTTTGGGGTGAATTTCAGTGATCTGATCTGTTCGGGCGCCGACTGGGAGATGGACCAGTTGTGGCAGTGTTTGCACCTGAAATTGCACGACGCTGTATAGACACAGAGGTTCTTATGCCCGGGAACCATATGATACATCGGCTCCAGTTCAATGGGGTCTATTTGAAGGCCAACCGGTCTTCCGTAGACCAGGCTTCGAAGCTCTCCTTTCTGGTTTTCTCTCACCCTGCAGAAACCTCTTTGCCCCTCGGGAATCAGACATCGCCTGAAGCAGAGTTCACACTGGAGGAGGTTGCCCTCCACTTTTTTAAAAAACATGGCCTTTCTATCCCCCGTTTCTCCTGCCTGAGGGGATGAAGAGAAGAGTTCAGACATGGCTCCCATGGATAAGCAACAGAGGAACGACCTTTTTAAAAAGGACCTGCGGTTCAATGTCATGTCCATTTCCCTGCCACCGATAAATTACAGAACTTACATTTACCATTCACAACGCTCATTTCAACGATGTCGAAGTGTGACCGATGGATAATCCTTCTATTACAGGAAGGACAGTTGGTTGAATTGCGAATATGACCCGGAACATTGCCAATATAAACGTATCGCAAACCATTCCTCTTTGCAATCTCATAGGCAGTTTCCAGGGTTGAAACAGGGGTAGGGGAAAGATGGGTCAGTTTATAATTCGGGAAGAAGCGGGTGAAGTGAATGGGAGTATCCACTCCGAGATTCTCTCTGATCCATCGGCACATCTCATCGATCATCTCTGGATTATCGTTTAAGGTGGGGACTACGAGATTGACAATTTCTAACCATACCTTCTCTTTTTTCACGGTGATGAGGGATTCGAGAATAGGTTTCAGGGTGGCTGAACAGACCTCTTCATAAAATTTTTCACTGAAACCTTTGAGATCGATCTTGACGGCATCGAGGACCTTCAGGAGTTGAAGAAGGGGTTCTCGATTCATATACCCGTTCGACACAATAGAAGTTTTTATTCCGCTCTGTCTGGCAATGGCAGAGATGTCATATAGGTATTCATAATAGACGGTGGGTTCGGTATAGGTAAATGAGATAGAGTTAAGTCGTTGCTTTTTGGCTTCATGTATGATTTCAGCAGGTGAATAGTAAGAGTGTGATAATTCATCCACACTCTTCTGAGAAAGATGCCAGTTCTGACAATATTTGCAGCGGAGGTTACAACTGGCACAGGTGAGGCAGAGCCTGGAGTGACCGGGGATGAAGTGGTAGAGAGGCGCTTTTTCAATCGGTCCAATGTCAACGACAGCCGGTTTCCCGTAGACGATGGTATAGAGTTTACCTTTCTGGTTTTCCCGGTTCCGACAAAACCCTCTTTTTCCATCCCCGATCACACACTCTCTCGGGCAGATCTGGCACTGAACGGTTTGACCATCAAGATTTTTATAGAACATCGCCTCCTTAGGAAGAGGAGATTTTCCCAATGCTTCGCCAGAAAAGAAGGTTGAACCTCCCATCCCGGAAATCATCACTGCAATCCCCTTAAGAAATCTCCTTCGATCTAACATTTATATTAATGCCCTTCGTGTGATCGAGTGAGTAATTGCAGAACTTGAGAAATCTTCGCACCCAGTGGATATAGAACTTGATCTTATCCTCGGGCACAGTCCCCAATTTAGAAAGAAACGCCTCAAAATCTCTGAGCACATCCATTCCACTATTCATCATCGCCCCTCAATAATGAATTGGAGGATTTAATTGTATGCAATATAACATTAATTTTCAAACAAATTATTCAAGGTCAAAAGAAGGTCCATGACGATACACAAAAAGATAACCTTCTGAAATCACATGGATAAAGAACGATTTGTTATCCCATTAAAATCTTATAAGTTCACCAGAATTTGTTTGACAAAATTGATTAGCAAGTATAACATTGCAAGAAACTACACCCTGCAGTTCAATAATTGTTAGTGCCGTGCTGCGCACGGCGCTAACGGCGGAGTTGATCGTCCCTGCGGTTCCGCTCGCCCGATTTGTTTTTCGCGAAAAGATGCGAAACCGCGCCGTGCGCTGACTCGCACGGCGCTAACAAATCGTTCGAGCGGAAGTCCACTTCACTCCGGCTCCGCCCTTTGGGTCGGAGCCTGCGTTACGTGGACTCCGCTCAACTCCGCCGTTGGGCATAGCAGAAAGGTTAAAGGATTGATGACTTCCGAATTGCGGAGATTACAAAGGCACGAAACATAATCGACATGGCCTTGACCTTCACTGCCATGATGAGGGTCTTTTCGCAATCTGGGGTCAGGTCTTGAAATATAAGATCAATGGTGTTACTGTCAACCCATGGCCAGACCGCTTCGGATAGAGTATTCAGGAGCAATCTACCACATTACCTCCAGAGGCAATGCTCGGCTTGCGATTTATGAGGACGATGAAGATC
>Ga0207951_100155_pt1 | contig 43921 bp, 37 predicted proteins | sample Subbio12Aug_8Bad_FD_184830 | JGI IMG/M metagenome (GOLD analysis project Ga0207951, IMG submission 184830) | Serpentinite rock and fluid subsurface biosphere microbial communities from McLaughlin Reserve, California, USA - CR12Aug_8Bad (SPAdes) | ecosystem: Environmental > Terrestrial > Deep... | reverse complement strand
TTACGAGTCGCTCCCCGCGCGGGAGCGTGGATTGAAACAGCAGGTATGCCCATTATGCAAGGGGACGAAAAAAGTCGCTCCCCGCGCGGGAGCGTGGATTGAAACATGTTTAATCTTTACCATTTTCCTTCCTCCTTTTGTCGCTCCCCGCGCGGGAGCGTGGATTGAAACATTTTGCGGCTATTGAGAACCCAGGTTATCATCGTCGCTCCCCGCGCGGGAGCGTGGATTGAAACAAGAGATTTTTGTTTTGCCACAATATCCACTTTGGTCGCTCCCCGCGCGGGAGCGTGGATTGAAACAGCAGGTATGCCCATTATGCAAGGGGACGAAAAAAGTCGCTCCCCGCGCGGGAGCGTGGATTGAAACATGTTTAATCTTTAACATTTTCCTTCCTCCTTTGGGTCGCTCCCCGCGCGGGAGCGTGGATTGAAACTTTATGGTGGACTATATTGCTATCTTGGAGGGGAGTCGCTCCCCGCGCGGGAGCGTGGATTGAAACCCCAGAACACAATATTCTGGAGCAGATTTTTTAGTCGCTCCCCGCGCGGGAGCGTGGATTGAAACTTGTATTTACTCCTTGTGTTCGCAGAATCTTCCAGTCGCTCCCCGCGCGGGAGCGTGGATTGAAACAAAATGTAGGGGTTGTATACTCGATCTTTTGGGGTCGCTCCCCGCGCGGGAGCGTGGATTGAAACAAAAGCCTATACTTTTCTATAAAAATCCCTGTAACGTCGCTCCCCGCGCGGGAGCGTGGATTGAAACGTCGTTGTTTCGGCTATCTCCGTCTTTATGGTGGTCGCTCCCCGCGCGGGAGCGTGGATTGAAACAATTGATTTAATAATCTCGAGCACTTCATCCTGTAAGTCGCTCCCCGCGCGGGAGCGTGGATTGAAACTGATAAGATCCATTATGTTACCTGCCAATTGCGTCGCTCCCCGCGCGGGAGCGTGGATTGAAACTGATAAGATCCATTATGTTACCTGCCAATTGCCCGTCGCTCCCCGCGCGGGAGCGTGGATTGAAACTTGCCAGCGCAATATCGATATATTGGGAGCCCTTGTCGCTCCCCGCGCGGGAGCGTGGATTGAAACTCCAGGTAAAGCATTTAAGCCTGTGTGGGGAGGATTGTCGCTCCCCGCGCGGGAGCGTGGATTGAAACTGATAAGATATATACTGTAGGCTTTGGATTGCCCGGTCGCTCCCCGCGCGGGAGCGTGGATTGAAACTATATTAAATGATGAAAATCCGCTGCTTTGGGGGTCGCTCCCCGCGCGGGAGCGTGGATTGAAACATTAAGCTTCTCAATCAGGCCCGAAAGGAGATCGGTCGCTCCCCGCGCGGGAGCGTGGATTGAAACGCTCTTCAGGCGATCCTCGATCAGACCCGAATCAGTCGCTCCCCGCGCGGGAGCGTGGATTGAAACGCTCAGAGCGGAGCTTATGCGGCCCTGACCTCTGGTCGCTCCCCGCGCGGGAGCGTGGATTGAAACAAATTTGACCTTTTTGCATAGCTGAACTGGCCAAGTCGCTCCCCGCGCGGGAGCGTGGATTGAAACACGATGGACCATCCGGGCCTTGGCCGCCATCATTAGGTCGCTCCCCGCGCGGGAGCGTGGATTGAAACTTGATACACCGAACATATCCCCTATTAATTCCTGTCGTCGCTCCCCGCGCGGGAGCGTGGATTGAAACACATCGTCTAAAACATTTATTGTCGCTGTGGCAGGTCGCTCCCCGCGCGGGAGCGTGGATTGAAACACGCCGACCGGAGTTTTTTCGGCAATTGCTTTTGTCGCTCCCCGCGCGGGAGCGTGGATTGAAACACTCACAAAATCATTCCCCGTCCCTGGGGGCCTGTCGCTCCCCGCGCGGGAGCGTGGATTGAAACTTTTTTTTGAGCTTCCATTCCTCGACGGCAAAAGTCGCTCCCCGCGCGGGAGCGTGGATTGAAACTTTGTCAAGGAATCGGATATCCGAAACCTTGAAAGTCGCTCCCCGCGCGGGAGCGTGGATTGAAACAACTTTCCATATACCGGCTTTCTCAAATTGGGTCAAGTCGCTCCCCGCGCGGGAGCGTGGATTGAAACAAGGTCAGGTCTTTCGAACGGGTCTTTGCGAACTCCTCCGGTCGCTCCCCGCGCGGGAGCGTGGATTGAAACATATCTTCATTTGTGATGGATGCGGCCTTGAGTCGTCGCTCCCCGCGCGGGAGCGTGGATTGAAACTTTCCAACGATACCCTTGAAATCGCCAAGTTGGCAGTCGCTCCCCGCGCGGGAGCGTGGATTGAAACGTAATTGTTCTTTCTGAAGTCGTTGACCCAGCGGCGTCGCTCCCCGCGCGGGAGCGTGGATTGAAACGATGCTCCTGCTCCTCGATCTTTGACATCTCGATGTCGCTCCCCGCGCGGGAGCGTGGATTGAAACATCCTGAAAAACATCGAACTCAACTCCTTCCGAGGTCGCTCCCCGCGCGGGAGCGTGGATTGAAACCTGAGAATAAAGAGTAGCCCTTGGACGGCTTCAGGTCGCTCCCCGCGCGGGAGCGTGGATTGAAACGTCACAACCCGCTCGCAGATCAGGCCGACCTCTTGTCGCTCCCCGCGCGGGAGCGTGGATTGAAACATCCTGAAAAACATCGAACTCAACTCCTTCCGAGAGGTCGCTCCCCGCGCGGGAGCGTGGATTGAAACAATAATTTCAGAATGGTTTTAATGGATGAAAGAGGTCGCTCCCCGCGCGGGAGCGTGGATTGAAACATCCAGAGTCGTTGTTTTTCAATGACCGTAAGTTGTCGCTCCCCGCGCGGGAGCGTGGATTGAAACTTGTATTTACTCCTTGTGTTCGCAGAATCTTCCAGTCGCTCCCCGCGCGGGAGCGTGGATTGAAACGCTGGAGATACCAAAGACTTCATTAAGCTTTTTTAGTCGCTCCCCGCGCGGGAGCGTGGATTGAAACAGACTAAAATTCAAGGGTAGAACTTTAGAACAAGTCGCTCCCCGCGCGGGAGCGTGGATTGAAACGTAATGAAATCCACCACTCCAATTATCAAGCAATAGTCGCTCCCCGCGCGGGAGCGTGGATTGAAACCATTAAGTGATAATACATCTGATTATCCAATGGGTCGCTCCCCGCGCGGGAGCGTGGATTGAAACATTTTTCTTTCTACAATTTCACCCGAAGAGGTCTCGTCGCTCCCCGCGCGGGAGCGTGGATTGAAACCTGCGCTCAAATTGCTCCAATTGCCGGTATATCCAGTCGCTCCCCGCGCGGGAGCGTGGATTGAAACATTTCATGCTCCCTTCTCCGTAGATACGGAATAGTCGCTCCCCGCGCGGGAGCGTGGATTGAAACCTATGCAGGTATTTTACTTTCATCCCTCATTCCTCGTCGCTCCCCGCGCGGGAGCGTGGATTGAAACAAATGCTGCTGTCCCATCACGTAACATCTGATCAAAGTCGCTCCCCGCGCGGGAGCGTGGATTGAAACCATCTATGTTCTCCTTTGTCTGTAATTAGCCATCGTCGCTCCCCGCGCGGGAGCGTGGATTGAAACACACAAATAATAATGCACCCTTTTGCCGGCATAGTCGCTCCCCGCGCGGGAGCGTGGATTGAAACCGGCATAATGCCGCAGGTAATTTTTCCATCATCGGTCGCTCCCCGCGCGGGAGCGTGGATTGAAACCGGCATAATGCCGCAGGTAATTTTTCCATCATCGGTCGCTCCCCGCGCGGGAGCGTGGATTGAAACTGCCTAATTGCTTTTCATATGGCTTCATTCTCCTTGTCGCTCCCCGCGCGGGAGCGTGGATTGAAACCGAGTATGTTGTTGATTCGCTCCTCGGCAAGAAAGTCGCTCCCCGCGCGGGAGCGTGGATTGAAACAACGAAAGGCTGGCCCAGGATTTTCCGAAGCTCTGGTCGCTCCCCGCGCGGGAGCGTGGATTGAAACTGATAATATATAGAATGTAAAGTTGTGATTGCCCGTCGCTCCCCGCGCGGGAGCGTGGATTGAAACAACAATGCGGGGCGGAGTTTGTAGCCAAAAGAAAGTCGCTCCCCGCGCGGGAGCGTGGATTGAAACAGATTACAACCTTTCAAATTTAGCTGCAGACGCACGTCGCTCCCCGCGCGGGAGCGTGGATTGAAACCCGGTCAAATGACCGTGCGTTCTAGTATATCTTTTCACTAAAAGATATACATATTAGTACTTCGCAACAACATCGAATTTTTTCCACCGGTGAATGACCGGAGCTGAGTTTATCTCCTTGACACCAAGCATGATTCTATCTTTAAGCTCCTGCAGGGAGTTCACGCGGATATGCTTCAAGAAGGTTCGTGCCATCTTCCCAAAGAGGGTTTCAACCAGATTGAGCCAGGAACCATAGGTTGGTGTATGCACATAGACAAACCGATTGGGTCTGGTGGCCAGATAGGCCCTGGTCTCCTTTGAGATATGAGAAGAGTGATTGTCCAGGACAACCCGGATCTGACACTCCTGCGGGTAGTGACTGTCCAATTCTTGCAGAAGGGAGATGAATTCTGTGCTGCGGTGCCTGTCGTGAACTTGCGCCGTGACATGGCCGTTATGGAGATCAAGGGCAGCCAAGATTGATGCAGTTCCCAGTCGTTTATACTGGTGATCACGTAGAAGGCGTGAGTTTTTCTCTGGATCTGGTAGGATATCATCAGCCAGATTGGAAAGGGCCTGAACCCCTGGTTTTTCGTCCACCGAGACAGTGACCACAGGAGGGCATGAGTCAACACCGTTGGCCTGATACAAGGATACCTCCTTATAGACCATCAGGACTTGCTGCATTTTTTGTTCAAAATCGGGATCACGACGTTCACAATAGTAGGCGATCTTATGAGGCCTGATCGGGTGCTCTGAAAGGATTCTCTGAACTGTTGCCTTGGACGCCCTCTGTAGACAAGGATGTCCGCTCTGCAAGGCATGCTTTCTGACATGCTGCGCCAGGGACTTGCGGCTCCAGATTTCAGATGCATAACCAATATCTTTAGGTTTTGTGCAGGCAACACTTACGACCCAGTTCTTGGCCTCTTCTGTGATTACGGGGTTGCGTGCGCGATGGAAGGTGTCCTTCAGGCCAGCCTCTGGGCCCATGGAAAGGGCTTTATCGATGCATTTGTATACGGTTGATCTCATAGTATTTACTTGCTGGGCAATCGCTAAAATATCATATCCATCGGCATATTTGAGCAATATCGTCGCCCGCTGCACTTCCCGCAAAGGGGCTGATCTTGCATGGGATACTTTCATGAGCATGTCTCTCTGTTCATCAGACAGAGCAAGCTTTGATCTTCGACTCGTTCTGGCCATGGCTCCCTCCATCGAAAAAGGTTAATCGATGGAGGCATGATATCATAGAATAACCCTAATGTCCATATTTTAATGAAACGATATACTAGTCAACTCAAGTCGCTCCCCGCGCGGGAGCGTGGATTGAAACGTATGAAACTTTGCCTCGATAGCATTTTTGATCTCGTCCGTTCCGCTGTGTTCACCCATTGCCGACCTCTTTGATCTTTTCCTCGAGGAAACGCTGGATTTGTTCTTTCTTGGGGAGTTCGAGTTGGTACTTGGAGACGAACAGTTTGTTGTCCATCCCTGCAAGGGCGTACTCAACAAGAACATGGTCTTTCTGGGTGCAGAGCAGAAGCCCAACGGGCGGGTTATCGCCATCGCTCATCATGTTTTTGCGGTACCACGTCACGTAGGTGTTAAGCTGGCCGAGGTATTCATGTTTGAATTCATCCACCTTTAATTCAACTAAAACATGACACTTAATAACCCGATGGAAGAAAACCAAATCGACAAAGCCATGGGCTTTACCGATGAGAATACGCTTCTGTCGGGCTTCGAAACAGAATCCGTGGCCCAGCTCCAGGAGAAAGTCTTGAATTTTATCGAGCAGAGCATCTTCGAGATCGGATTCACCCATGACTTCCTTTGATCTGAGCCCCAAAAATTCGAAAATATACGGATCTCGGATCATAAGCTTGTGCTCGGACCTTTCCGCGGTGGATTTGATTAATTCAGCGAGCTTCTTCTTGTTGTGCGAAAGGCCAGACCGCTCGTAATAAAGAGTGGCGATTTGTCTTTTGAGCTCCCGCACCGACCAGTTGCCCCGGATGCATTCAATTTCGTAGAAGGTGCGTTTGAGGGGATCATCAAGATCAACAATAAGTTCGATGTGACTGTAAGAAAGACGTTGGAGAATGGTCTTCGGCGGAATCTCCAATTGTGGGGACACTGTCCCCATTTTTTGAAGGCTCACAGTTTCAATGGGTAACTGTTTCTTCAATTGTGCGGACAGTGTCCCCACAATCCCCGGATATAGCCGATAAAGGCGCATGTAACGATAAAGTTGGCGGCGATTGCAGTTACTGACGTTCAATCGCAAAAGGCGTTTTGCCAGTTCGCTCAAAAGTTTGTCACCATATGTGGCACGATCGGCTCCCCGCAATTCATATTCGGCGATATAGTAGCCGATCATCCAGTTACGAAGCGTCAGGCTGATGTTAACCGCTTTTCCGGCTTGAGCCGCAAGATGTTCGTGCACCTGCCGAATTGCGGCAACCAATTGGCTGAAATTGAGGGCTTTGTTTTTACCTTCCATATCCCAGTTCTTTCAGGTTTGCCCAAATCGCTTGATCAAGTCTGGCTGCCTGTTCGCTTTGTTCCTTAAGTGTGTCAGTGAGCCGTCGCATCTTATTCTCGAACGGTTCGCCGTCGTCCTCCTGCACCTCCGCGCCCACATAACGCCCGGGCGTGAGCACGTGGCCGTGCTTACGGATCTCATCGAGCATGGCGCTCTTGCAAAAACCCGGGATGTCTTCGTATTCACCCCCACCCTTGCCCTCCCCCATTAAGGGGGAGGAGAGAATATTTTTCTCCCCGCGCCAGGTGTGGTATATGTTGGCGATACGGGCGATCTCCTCGGGAGTGAATTCGAGGTGTGTGCGATCGACCATCACACCGAGCTTGCGGGCGTCAACGAAGAGCACCTGGCCGCGACGGTCTCGGAAGCGGGTGTTTTTCTTGTCTCGTGCCAGGAACCAGAGGCAAGCAGGGATTTGTGTTGAGTAGAAAAGCTGACCAGGCAGCGCCACCATGTAGTCCACGAGATCAGCCTCAATGATACCCTTGCGGATCTCACCCTCGCCCGATTGGTTGGAGGACATAGAGCCGTTGGCGAGCACGAAGCCCGCCAAACCCGTAGGCGCAAGGTGGTAGGTCATGTGCTGAACCCAGGCAAAGTTAGCGTTGCCTGCTGGTGGCACACCGTACTTCCAGCGTTTGTCCTCGCGAAGCCGCTCGCCGCCCCAGTCGCTCACATTGAAGGGCGGATTGGCGAGAATGTAATCGGCCTTGAGGTCAGGGAAGCGGTCGTTATGGAAAGTGTCGCCGTGAGCGATCTGACCGTCGATGCCGCGGATGGCCAGGTTCATCTTTGCCAGCCGCCAGGTGGTGTAATTAGACTCTTGGCCATAGATGCTGATGTCCCCGATCCGGCCGCCGTGGGCTGCAATGAACTCCTCCGATTGGACGAACATGCCCGAAGAACCGCAACAAGGGTCGTACACCCGTCCTTTGTAGGGCACGAGCATCTCGACGAGCAGACGGACAACGCAGCGCGGCGTATAGAACTCGCCACCCTTTTTACCTTCAGCGCTTGCGAACTGCGCAATAAAATATTCGTAAACACGACCGAGTACGTCTTTGGCGCGGGCCTCACGGTCTCCTACACGGATATTTGTGATGAGGTCGATGATCTGGCCCAGGCGCTGTTTATCGAGCGCAGGCCGCGCATAATCCTTGGGCAGCACACCCTTTAACGACGGATTGTCTCGTTCAATGCCTGTCATGGCCTCGTCAACGAGTTGACCGACGGTAGATTGTTTGGCCTGAGCCTTGAGGTGGGGCCAGCGAGCTTCGGGTGGCACCCAAAAGATGTTGACAGCCCTATACTCGTCCGGGTCCTCTGGGTCGGCGCCCTGGCTACGTTCGGCCTCAAGCATCAAGTGTTGCTCCTCAAAGGCGTCGGAAATATACTTGAGGAAAATCAGACCGAGCACGACGTGTTTATACTCGGCCGCGTCCATACTGCCGCGGAGAGCATCGGCCATCTGCCAGAGCTGGGCTTCGTAGCCCAGGTTAGCGCCGTTATCTTTCGTGCCCATTTTTTGAATCTTTCTTGTTTTTGCCACGTTTCACCTCATCTATTTCAAGGAGAATAGAGCACTCTATGGATGGGCATCAGGTCTACACTATCCACTATCTCCTCGCCGTTCAATTTTTTTGGAGTCCACCTGTTACCTGAATCACCCTTTCAACAAAGATGCTCTAACCTACAAAAATTACAGAGAAAATCAAGATATTTCATCTTTGCTTTTCTTGATTACTAAGGAGTCCATAATTGATCCCGATTTAATCGGGATGAAAATCTTTCCCTGCCTGTCCGGCCCCCTGCCTACCGGCAGGCAGGCGGTCCCGACCGAGGGCGGGGCAGGCAGGCATTTATTGGAGGCGGAGTCCGTCCCGACTAAATCGGGACGCTACTAAATAAAAGAGGAAGAAATGGAGATTGGGTTTACCCCGTTAGAAATAACCCGCTGCGCCAGCGCTTGCGCGGCGAGTGCCCCGCTCGGTTTGGAGTCGCAACGACCGGAGTTTCTAACGGGGTTTACATCTTGAGGTTTCTTTTGGTAGAATGGCGTGAGTTAAATGCCTCGGAGCGGCTACCAGGTTAAATTCATCGATGAAAATTAGATCGAGAGGAAAAAGGAGGGAGAGATGGGAACGACAAGAGGGATAGCTTTGGTGACGGGGGCGAGCAGTGGGATTGGAAGGGAGACAGCCATCAAGCTGGCTAAAGAGGGCTTTCAGGTGATTGCGGCGGCACGGAGAAAAGAACGTCTCGATGATCTTGCAAAACAGAATCCAAATATCGTTCCAAGACCGGTGGACCTTTCTGATTCACAGGCCTTGGATGATTTCTCCAAGGAACTGTTAAATCTCTCGGAGCCTGTGACCGTCCTGATCAACAATGCGGGGTTCAGCCTCAGGGGAGCTCTTGAGGATGTTTCGGTCTCTGCGGTGAAGAGCCTCTTTGAGGTCAATCTCTTTGCCCTCATTAAGATCACCCAGGCCTGTCTTCCGGGGATGCGTCGCCTGAGAAAGGGAACGATCGTCAATCTCAGTTCGATCGTGGGGAAATTTCCTTTTCCCACGAGCGGTCCCTATTCTGCCACCAAACATGCTGTGGAAGCGATCAGCGATGCTTTAAGATTTGAGGTCCGGCCTTTTGGCATTCGTGTCGTGACGATCCGGCCGGGAATGATTGGCACTGAATTTAATGAGACAGCCAACCGGTTGACAGGAGATCTCCTCTCGAAAACCGATCCCGATTACAAACCTGTCTATCAGGCCTATGGAGCGGGAATGGGAAAGTTGTTCTCTAATGTCTCAATCCCGGGACCGGAATTGATTGCTGATCTCATTCTTAAAGCCATTCTTTCCGATTCTCCCAAGGCCGTCTATGCGGCAGGCCCATTTGTTGAGGAACTTCTGGGAGAACGGTTGCGGCTGGATGATGAAGGTTTCTACGATCTCATGATGGAGAAGACAGGGTTGAAGGGGTTAGTAGTCACATAGTCTCATCGTCAAAAATCTTATAGTAAGATCTTACGCCTCGTCCGGGACTTCGCCCGGAATCCCGCTAAGAGCGGGACTTCGGGGCAGTTGTTAGAGGATCAGTAAGGATAATGTAGCGTCGGCATTTATTGCCGACGAAGCAATTCGCCCCCAATAAATGGGGGCGCTACTTATCTAAATGCCGACGAGGTCCTTGATCTCCTGGCTCTCGAGGAGAACGGAGGCAGGCCCCTCTCTGATGAGACGGCCGTTTTTAAGGAGGTAGCCGCGATGAGAGATGGAGAGGGTGAGATGGATCTCCTGCTCGACGATGAAAAGGGTAAGTCCGTTCTGATTCATCTTTTTCAGCGTGGCGAAGATCTCTTCGATGAACCGGGGCGCAAGGCCCAGAGAGGGTTCATCCAACATCAATAATTTAGGCCTTCCCATCAGCCCCCTTCCAATCGCCAGCATCTGCTGCTCCCCGCCGCTCAATGTCCCTGCCCTCTGATCCTTCCTTTCACTCAATTTCGGAAAGAGGTGATAGACCTCTTCGAGGCCATTTTCAATCCCTTCCTTTTCTTTCCTTTTCGTGTAAGCGCCCAGAAGGAGATTGTCGAGGACAGAGAGGGTGGGAAAGATGTGCCGGCCCTGGGGGATATGAATCAAGCCTTTTGATACGATCTGATGGGGGTTGAGATTGGTGATGTCCTCTTCTTCGAAGTAGATTCTTCCCTCTGTTGTCTGAAGGATTCCGGAGAGGGTGAGGAGCAGGGTGGTCTTTCCCGCCCTGTTGGGACCGATAAGGGCAATGATCTCTCCTCTTCCGATTTCAAGAGAGATCTCTTTGAGAGCAGGCAAAGGGCCGTAATGGACAGTCAGTTTTTTGATTTTAAACATTGGGCTTTAGTCTATTAAATCCATCGTTAAAGGTTCGTCGCTCACATTTCATGAAAATATGAAAGTATTATCCTCCCCTTTGATGGGGGAGGATTGAGGTGGGGGTGAATAGGTTGCCTTCCCCCTCACCCCCTCCCTCTCCCCCCTGCCTTCGCCGAAACGCTTCGTGCAGGCAGGCGCCAAGGGAGAGGGAGATAAATTGTTTATTTTCTTACCATATAAGCCTCGATCACTGAGGGATCTTTTTTTACCACATCCGGAGGGCCTTCGGCGAGGAGTTCGCCGTTGTTTAGCGCTGCCACCTCATCGGCAATCTCCATCACCATTCCCATATGGTGCTCGATCAGGAAGAGGGTGAGGCCGGCCTCCTTGAGACGGGAGAGCGTTTGAGCAAGCTGCTTTGCCTCAGGGTAGGTCAAACCCGCGGCAGGTTCATCGAGAAGGAGAAGGTCTGGCTTTGCGGCAAGTCCACGGGCGATCTCCAGCCTTCTCTGCTCACCATAGGAGAGCTGAGAGGCGAACCATTTCCACCTTCCGAAAAGTCCAAAAAGTTCGAGGATATCTTTTGCCTCTTTCATGGCGATCTCTTCTCTTTTTTTGATCCGTGGGAGATAGAGGCCGGAGGAGAGAAATCCTCCTCTTATTCTCGTGTGCATTCCGGTCAGGACATTTTCAACGACCGTCATATTTCCGAATATCTGAAGCGTCTGAAATGTTCTTCCCACTCCGAGGCGGGAGATCTCATGGGTTTGGAGGCCGGCGATGTCCCTTTCTTTAAAGAAGATTCTTCCGGAATCAGGCCTCTCCATGCCGCTGATGAGATGAAAGAGGGTGCTTTTTCCGGCTCCATTGGGTCCCATCAATCCCTTCACCGTTCCCCTTCGCACCTGGAGGGATATCCGGTTCAATGCCATGACGCCATCATAATGCTTCACGATCTCTTCAACGCTCAAAAACATCAGGGCTCCACCTTTTCCCTTCTCCTTTTTCTCCCCCAGTAACTGATCAGGTAGATCAATCGAACTCTCAAACGGGTCCCGATCCCGTCCGGGAAGAAGATGAGGAGGAGGATCAAAATCACTCCGTAGATGGGGAGGCTATACTCCTGATAGCGGCTGAGTCCGTCAATCAGATAGGTGAGAAAGATGGCTCCCGCAATAGGGCCATAGAGGTTTCCCATTCCCCCGAGAATGACCATCATGACGATGAGGACGGAGAGGTTGAGACTGAAGGTCTCAGGATTAGCTGTGGACATCACAGAGGCGAAGAGGCTTCCCGCCAATCCGGCAAAGGAGGCGCCGATGACAAAGACTCTGATCTTGATCCGGCTGACATCGATTCCAACGGCAGAGGCTCCATCCTCGCTTGCGGCCACAGCCAGGAAAGCCCTGCCCATTTTCGATCGAATCAGGTTTTTAGAGAAGAGGACCAGTCCCATCAAAACTCCCCAGATGAGGTAGTATTGTTTGAGATAGGTGTCGAAGATGAATCCTGCAAGTGAGAAGTAAGGGATGTCAAAGATTCCGATCACCCCCCCTGTAAGCCCCCGAGACTCTCTCACTATGACGAGAAAGATTTCGCCAAAGCCCAGCGTGGCCAGGGCCAGGAAATATCCTTTCAATTTCAGGATGGGTCTTCCGATGAAATAGGCGAAGAAGGAGGCTGTTAGAGCCGATGCCCAGAAGGCGAAGAAAGAAGGAACGCCGTAGCGGGTGGTAAGGATGGCCGTGGTATAAGCTCCGATTCCGAAGAAGGCGGCCTGTCCGAGGGAAATCTGTCCGGCATAGCCGAGAAAAAGGGTCAGTCCAAGAGCGAGAATGGCATGAATTCCCGCCAGGACCATGATGTGATGAAAATGCGGATCTGACCAAATCATAGGAAGCGCGATGATGGTCAGGAAGTAGATGAGATCCCTCTTTCTGAATTGATACTCCCTCCTGTAGTGAAGCTGTGGATCGGGAATGATCAGGGAAAGGAGCCACAAAGCTCCGGAATAGAGGAGGTCTCTCTTTCTGAATTCTTTATGAACTTGATCTACCATCGTCGGCTATCGATAAAGGGTGAACCCAGAATTCCTTTCGGTCTGAAATAGAGAATGAGCAGAAGAATGGCGAAGGCCACTCCATCCTTATAACCCGAAGGGATAAAAGCCACACTCAAAGACTCTACAACTCCGAGGGCAAACCCGCCGAGGATGGCGCCGCTATGCTTTCCCCAGCCCCCCAGGACCGCAGCGATAAATCCCTTCAGCCCTATGAGAGTTCCGGAATAATAACTGACATAGAAGATGGGCGTGATAAAGATTCCTGCCACAGAGCCGATGCCTGCACTTACACCGAAGGCAAGAAAGATCATCAAGTTTCTTGAAATCCCTGAAAGATCAGCCCCGAGGGGGTCGGTTGAACTGGCCTCCATCGCCTTTCCAAGCAGGGTGCGGTGGGAAAGAAGATAGAGGGAGAATAATGTCAGAAAGGCGGCCGCCAGGACCCAGAGGCTCTGAGGAGAGACGGAGATATTCCCTATCTCGAAGGGCGTTCTGGCAGAGAAGGGAGGCAGAGCCTTCGGAAGGGCGCCAAAGAACAACGCGCTCGCGCTGCTCAGAAAGAGAGAGGCTCCAAGAGTGGCCATGAGGAGAATGGGAAGGGAGGCTTTTCTCAGGGGATAGATGACGAGCAGATGCAGAAGAAAACCGATGATGACGACGATCAGAACGGCGAGAAGCGCTGCCAAGGGATAGGGAAGATGGATCTTATTGAGAAAGAAGAAGGTGATCATTCCCCCCAACATCACAAACTCACCCTGGGCAAAGTTGATGATCTGGGAAGCCCTTGCGATTGTGACGAATCCCAGTCCAACCAGTGCATAGATGGCCCCGAAGGTGATCCCGGATGTGAGGAGCTGAGGAAGAATGTTCCAGGTGTCCATAAAATTCCCACCCCCACCCTTCCCCTCCCCCTGAGGGGGAGGGGAAGAAGAGGGGTAAAAAAAAGGGTGGAGCCATTAAGACCATCCACCCTTTCAGTTTACTGATATTCTCTTCTTTCTTCAACCCTTATTCAGTTCCGGGGAATTGAATCCGTTTGAACTTTCCTCCTTCGATCCGGACAAAAATGAGATCCTTTTTGCTCAGACCGTCATGCTCCGTCGGGCTGAACTGATAGATTCCGTGCGTGCCCTTAAATCCGCTGGTTTTTTCGAAAGCATCTCTGAAGCTGGAGCGGGTCGCCTTTCCCTTCATGCGCTTCAGGGCATCCTCGATCAAACTGATGATGTCATAACCATAACCTGCGATCTGGTCGGAAGGCGTTCCATAACGTTCCTTCCAGCGTTTATCGAAGTCGATGTTGATGGGTTTTACGGGATCGTTCTCATCAAGCTGGTCAAAGACCACGGGTTTGGCGGCCGGAAACTCCACCCCTTCCATTGCCTCTCCGCCGAGAGCGATGATGAAGCCAAATCCAAAGGCATGGGTTCCGAGAACAGGTGTCTTGATTCCAAGGGCTCGTAAGTTCTTGGTAATGATAGGGCCCGGAGGACCTCCGGTGCAGGCATAAAAGGCATCAACCTTTTCCTTCTCTATGGTGGGTTTCATTTTGGTGAGCTGGGGCGTCATGTCGATGTCAGTTGGCTTATGGGTCTCCGGGGAGATGATCACCTTGATTCCCTTCGCTTCGCCGAAGCTTTTGAAATTCTCGGCCAGACTCTGGGCCAGAGGCCATGCCCCATGAAATACGAGAACCTTCTTATATTTTCTGGCCAGAGAAAGATCGACCAGTTTCTGAGAGACGATGATATCGCTCTGGGCGATGTTGAAGGCCCACTGTTGTTTTAAGCCCCGGACCATGGGATTGGAGGGACAGATGATGATATTGGCGATCTTCTCCCTTTCTGCAATGGCACGGGTCGTGGCCTGTAGGTTGTCCTCGAAGGGGCCGACGACCAGAAGAATCTCCTTGTCACGGGTGAACTTGGTCATGTTGGCGGCCGCCCTGCCGACATCGAAGCCGTTATCCTCGAAGAGCAACTCCAGGGGGCGCCCGTTGATGCCGCCCTTGGCGTTGATTTTCTCCATTTCCATCACCATGGCATTTTTCAGGGTCTTGGTGATTTCTGCCCAGGGGCCGGTCAACTCAAGGTTGACTCCGATCTTATAGGGTGATTTGGCTGGCGCCTGGACCGCGGACACTAGGAAAGCAAACACGAAGGCCAATACGAAAATTTTAAAGAACTTTTTCAAAGCACACCTCCGAAGTGAAATGTCAAATATTAAAAGTAGCGCCCCCATTTACTGGGGGCGAGCGTCGGCAATAAATGCCGACGTTACATCCTCTTACAGATACCTCTGTATCAGGAGTTCGGCGATCTGGACGGCATTGAGCGCAGCGCCCTTCCGGATGTTGTCCGAAACGACCCACATATTGATCCCATTGGGAATGGACTCGTCCTCACGAATCCGTCCCACGAAGGTCTCATCCTTTCCGGCGGCGTGGATGGCCAGTGGGTATTCGGACTTCTTCGGGTTATCGACGACGACCACGCCCGGAGCCTTAGAAAGGATCTCCCTCACTTCATCTGCTGTCAGTTTCTTCTCGGTCTCAATGTTGACTGATTCAGAATGACTATAGTAGACGGGGACCCTCACCGTAGTGGCGGTGACACGGATGGAGTCGTCTTCCATAATTTTCTTCGTCTCATTGACCATCTTCATCTCCTCTTTGGTGTAACCGTTCTCGAGGAAGGCATCGATGTGGGGAAGGCAGTTGAAGGCGATCTGATGAGGATAGACCTCCCGTTTGATCTCCTGCTGGCTGTAGACGGCAAGGACCTGGTTCTCCAGTTCCTTAATCGCACGCTTTCCTGTGCCGGAGACAGACTGATAGGTGGAGACGACGACCCTTTTGATCCGCGCCGCATCATGGATGGGTTTCAGCGCCACGACCATCTGGATGGTCGAGCAGTTTGGATTGGCGATGATATTCTTTTTGGAATATCGGGAAATGGCATGGGCATTGACCTCCGGAACGATCAGGGGAACCTCTGGATCCATCCGGAAGGCGCTGGTGTTATCGATGACCACACAACCAGCTTTTCCTGCAATGGGCGCAAACTTCTGGCTGACCGATCCACCGGGAGAGAAGAGTCCGATATCCATTCCGTCAAAGGAGTTTTCATCCATGACCTCAACGGTATACTGCTTTCCTTTGAACTCCAGTTTTGTGCCGGCTCCTCTCGTAGAGGCAAGGAGTTTTAACCGGTCCACTGGAAAATTTCTCTGCTCCAGGATGGAGATCATCTCGTTTCCCACAGCGCCGGTAGCTCCTGCAACCGCCACATTATATTTTTCTTTCTTCATAGATTCCTCCATCCGTTTATAGAAACAGGGATGTTCAACCGAACACCCCTGTTCTTTAGATACCCCATTGTATCAGTGTATTATAAATAGAAGAAAAAAGGGGTTATTGTCAAGAGGAATAAGGGGGCAGGCCTATATTCTTAGCAGTTATTGTTGAACGAACCATTTATAATTGGCATGTACGATGAGACAATGACAACAAAATAAACCTGTTGCCCAAACCAATCCTTTGCCCTTCGACAGGCTCAGGGCGAACGGTGATATGCTGAAATCATGTGACTTTTCCGCTCATGCTGAGCCCTTCCTTCGACTTGGATCAGGATATTCGAAAATAAAACCGTTCGCCCTGCCCGCCCCGGGCCGGTTCGGGCCGGGGAGGCTCTCGAAGGGTGAACGGTTCGCTCAGCCTCCGGCTCAGAGTGCCTATGGCTCGGAGAGGACAGGCTTGTCGAAGCATGAAATCGATTGGAGCAACAGCCCGAATAGGCCTGACCACATCCTCATCCTTTTAGTGAATCGAGAGATCTGAAAATTCGTTTAAGTTTTTTTCGTGGATTGTTTTCTCTTTTTCCGCAAGTGGGGGATGAGGCCTCCATCCCTGAGGAGTTCCTGCATGAAGGGGGGGATGGGGGTTGCGGAAAACTTGCGATTCTGGGTGAGGTCGAAGATCTCGCCCGTGTTGAGGTCGACTTGAACCCGGTCTCCGTCCTTAATCGCTTCCGATGCCTCCGGAGATTCGAGGAGGGGGAGGCCCAGGTTGAAACTATTGCGGAAAAAGATCCGGGCGAAACTTTTGGCGATGATACAGGAAATGCCTGCAGCCTTCAGGGCAAGGGGAGCATGTTCACGCGAGGAGCCACAGCCAAAGTTTTTTTCAGCAAGTAAAATGTCACCTTCTTTCACTTCTGTTGAAAATCCGGGGCACTCATCCTCCATCGCATGTTTGGCCAGTTCCTTTGGATCGGACTGGTTAAGGTAACGTGCAGGGATGATGGCATCGGTATCAACATCGGCTCCGAATTTCCAAACTTTTCCTTCGAGTTTCATCGTTTTACTCACCCTCACCCTTACCCTCTCCCATCAAGGGAGAGGGATTATTAATGTGATCCTCCCCCGTCAAGGGGGAGGGGAATCAGTGGTATTTATTTTCTTACTACTTCTTCCGGATGGCAGATTCTTCCTTTGATGGCGCTTGCGGCCGCAACAGCAGGACCACTGAGAAAGACTTCGCTTTCGACATGGCCCATTCTTCCCCTGAAGTTGCGATTCGTCGTGGCCAACGCCCTTTCCCCCGCCGCGAGGACGCCCATATAGCCTCCGAGGCAGGGACCGCAGGTGGGTGTGCTGATGGCCGCACCTGCCGAAAGAAATATTTCGAAGAGGCCTTCTTTCAGAGCCTGCCAATAAATCTCCTGAGTGGCCGGGATGATGATGAGCCTCAAGGAGGGAGCGATCTTTTTCCCTTTCAGAATCCTTCCTGCGACTCTTAAGTCGTCGAGATGACCATTCGTGCAGGATCCGATCACCACCTGATCGATCTCAATCTTTCCACATTCCCTCACATCCTTCACATTGGAGGGAATATGAGGAAGGGCCACCTGTGGGTGAAGTTTTGAGACATCGTATTCTCTCGCATTCGCATAGTGTGCGTTCTGATCGCTGCGGTAGATCTTATAAGGCCTTTTGGCTCTGGGTTTGAGAAATTTAAGGGTGATCTCATCCGGTTCGATGATCCCGTTCTTTCCGCCGGCCTCGATCGCCATATTGGCCATGGTGAAGCGGCCTGACATGGGAAGTTTCCGTATGGTCTCTCCGCAGAACTCCATGGCCTGGTAGAGGGCCCCATCCACTCCGATGTCTCCAATGGTTGCGAGGATGAGGTCCTTTCCCGAAACCCAGGGATTTAATTTCCCATGATAGATGAGTTTGATGCTCTCCGGTACTTTGAGCCAGAGCCTTCCGGTGGCCATGGCGGCTCCGAGGTCCGTGCTTCCCACACCGGTTGAAAAAGCTCCAAGACCTCCATAAGTGCAGGTATGGCTGTCTGCGCCGATCACGGCCTCTCCCGGAAGGACGAGCCCCTTTTCGGGAAGAAGGACATGTTCGATTCCGCACTGACCGACCTCGAAGTAATGGGCAAGGCGCTGGGCTTTCGCGAACTCGCGAAGGAGTTTGCATTGCTCGGCAGAGGGAATGTCTTTGGCCGGGGTGAAGTGATCGGGAACGAGGACGACACGGTTCCGGTTGAAGACTTTTTCCGCTCCGATCTCCCTGAAGGCCTGGATGGCAAGGGGCGCGGTAATATCGTTGGCAAGGGCGAGGTCGATCCGCACATCGATGAGCTCACCCGGGACAACCGCCTTTTTGCCCGAATGGGCGGCAAGAATCTTTTCTGTGATGGTCATGGGATGTTTCGTTTTCATATTCCTCGATTATCTTGTTGTCTCGTAGTCTTATGGTCGCATAGTCCTATTGTCTCACACTCTAATCGCTTTTGACGATACGACTAAATGACTACCCGACTATTCGACTTTCCTAAAATTCCAATCTACATCCCAACCAGTTTCTGCTTTTTGAATTCTATCTTGTTGAGGGCGTTGATGTAGGCTTTGGCGCTGGCCACGATCACATCGGTGTCCGCACCCTGGCCGATCACGGTCTGGCCTTTCTCCTCCAGCCTGACCGTCACTTCGCCCTGAGCCTCTGTGCCGCTGGTGATGGCATTGATGGCAAATTGCAGAAGTTTCGATCTCGTGCGGGTGATCTTCTTGATCGTCTTGAAGGTGGCATCCACAGGCCCGTCGCCAAACCCTGCTTCCTGAATCAGTTTTCCATCGACCTCCATCTGGACCGTGGCGGTCGGCACGGTCACGTTTCCAGCGATGACATTGAGATAGACCAGTTTAAAGCGGTGGGGCATGCGCAGAATTTCCTCCACAACGATGGACTCAATGTCTTCATCAAAGATATCGCGCTTTTTATCCGCCAGATGTTTGAACCGGGCAAAAGCGCGCTCGAAGTCTTCTTCGGAAAGGCGATATCCCAACTCCTTCAACCTCTCCTTGAAGGCATGCCGTCCGGAGAGTTTCCCCAGGACGAGAGAGGTTTTCGGTATTCCCACTGATTCCGGCGTCATGATCTCGTAGGTCAGTTTCTCCTTGAGGATGCCGTCCTGATGAATTCCGGATTCATGGGCAAAGGCATTCGCCCCGACCACCGCCTTGTTAGGCTGAATCGCCATGCCGGTGATCTTCGAAACCAGACGGCTGGTAGCATAAATGTGTCTGGAGATGACCTTCGTATGAAAACCGAGCAGATCCTTCCTTGTGCGGAGGGCCATGACCATCTCTTCGAGGGAGGTATTCCCCGCCCTTTCACCGATTCCATTGAGCGTGCATTCCACCTGCCTGGCGCCATTCTGGATGGCGGCGAGGGAATTTGCAACCGCCAGGCCGAGATCATTATGGCAGTGGACGCTGAGAGTAACCTTCTCCACTCCCTTCACTCTCTGTCTCAGGGTTCGGATCAGCTCTCCAAACTCGGAGGGGATGGCGTAGCCCACCGTGTCGGGGATATTGATGGTAGTGGCCCCGGCGTGGATGGCTGCATCGCAGACGGCAATGAGAAATTCGACATCCGTTCGGGTCGCATCCATGGCTGAAAACTCGATATCGGGTGTATAACGTTTCGCCCTTGCAACGGATTGGGCAGCGATCCGGACCACTTCCTGTTTCGATATCTTCAACTGGTGTTTGAGATGGATATCCGAAGTTGAGATAAACGTGTGGAGCCGTGGATATTTGGCCCCCTTGACTGCCTCCCAGGCCCGATCAATATCCTTGGGATTTGTTCTTGACAGGGCGGCTACTTGCGAACGTTTGATGGCGCCGGAGACAGCCCTGACCGCCTCAAAGTCCCCTTCCGAAGAGATGGGAAAGCCCGCTTCGATGATATCCACATTCAATTTTTCAAGTTGTTCGGCGATCCTCACCTTTTCAGCCACATTCATCGTGGCTCCAGGGGACTGTTCCCCATCGCGAAGAGTGGTGTCAAAGATCTTTACCAGTTCGCTCATTCTTAATTCTCCTTAATTATTAATAATGATGGTCTCGTAAAAAGTAGAAAAATCCTAATGATCGTCATTCCGGCCCCGATTTTCATCGAGATAAACTCCAGCCGGAATCCAGTAATCTCAAACACTTATAAAAACACTGGACACCGGTTTTCACCGGTGAGACGACTTTTTACGAGACTATCAATAATGGACTATGAAAAATAAACGATGAACTTAAAACTCATAACTCAAAAACTTCCATTACCTTTTTGTAAAATTCTTCCTCCTCCCATATCTTCATTTCGATCCGGAGGGATAGGAGAGGAAGGGGGGCAAGGGGTAGCTTTTTTAATTTTACCATATCCTTCTCCGTTGTCACAATCCAATTGACTTTTTTAACTTTTTCTAGAATTGAAGTCAAATCCTGAGCAGTGTAGAGATGATGATCCGGGAAAATTATCTCTATAGCTACCTCCGCTCCGCATTTTCTCAATAATAAAGAGAAGTAAACCGGGTTGGCGATTGCGGAAAGGGCAAGAACCTTCGTTCCCTTTAAAAGATGGAGCGGTTCAACCTTCCCGTCAGGGCGAATCAATCCGGCGGGTTCGTAATGGCTGTGGAATATCGGTGCGGAGGGATGAATCTCGCGAAGTATTGATTCAAGCGATTGGCAGGCTTCGGGGTCTTCTGCTTTTGTCACGAGGAAGAGGTCTGTCCGTCGAAGATGTGACAAGGGTTCCCTCATGATGCCTCTTGGCAGGAGATGACCATCGCCGAAACCGATCTGCGAATCGATGAGGAGGATGTTCAGGTCCCGGTGGAGAGGGAGATGCTGAAAGCCATCATCGAGCAAGAGGCCGCGCACCTGGAATTGTTGAAAGGCCATCCGACCATTTTTGAATCGATCCTTTCCCACGAGGATCGGGATGCCTTTCAGCGCCTGTGCCATTAAGAAGGGTTCATCGCCTGACTCCTCCGGAGAAAGAAGAACCCTCCGGCCGTCGGTGACAAGCGGGCCGGAGCCCTTCTTCCCACGATAGCCCCTGCTCAGGATGGCAGTGGGAATGCCTCTTTCCAGCAGCCCTTCTGATAGAGCCATGACCAGAGGGGTCTTTCCGGTTCCTCCCACTGTGATGTTCCCAACACTGATGACCGGGCGAGAAAGGCGTCTTGTCTTCAGCAGACCGAGGGAGTAGAAAAATGTCCTTGTCCGGACTGCCCATCCATAAGGAAGGGAGAGAAGGAAGAGAGGGGAGAGGAGGATTCTCTCCAGAAGAGATTTTTTTTTACGATACAGGATTTGATCGAGGCGACAAGTCATTTTTTATAAAGTTCGGTCACAGCAGTCTCGTAGTCGATTAGTCTGTTAGTCGGATAGTCGAAGACGATAAGACTATATGACTATCCGACCATGTGACTATGTGACTAAAAAGGGTTTAATCTTCTCAAAGATTCTTTCGGTGGCTCCGCGATGTTTCATGAGAAATCGATAACCATTTTCCCCGACCTCATTTCGCGCTTTCTCATTAGAAAGGAGCCGCTTCAACTGAGAAGAGAGTTCTTCTCTATCGTTCACCGGAATGGCTCCTCCTTCCGCTATCAGACGACGAGAGATTTCGAGGAAGTTAAACATATGAGGCCCGAAGAGGACGCATTTTTTAAAGAAGAGGGGTTCAAGAGGATTGTGGCCGCCCACCGGCACGAGGCTTCCGCCGATGAAGACGATTGTCCCGAGGCTATAAAGTCTCATCAGCTCGCCCATGGTGTCAAGGAGGATCACACCGGAGACCTTGTCCAGGCCCTGCCCTGTAAGAGATGACTTTCTCTTCCACGAAAGGCCCTCGTTTCTTAAAATCTTCTCCACCTCCTCGAGGCGATCAAGATGGCGCGGAGCCAGGATGAGGATGAGATGGGGATCAGCCTTTCTCAAGCCCTTGAAGAGCGAGATGAAGATCTCCTCCTCTCCCTGATGGGTCGAACCCGCAATGAGGATGGTCTCGTTTCCCTGAAGGCCAAGGGATCCGGACATTTCAACCGTTGCCTCCGGGTTGATGGATGGAAAAACCTGATCAAATTTTATATTTCCCATCACCTCCGCCCTGTCCGGTGGAGCGCCGATCTCGGTGATTCGGCTCCGGTCCCCCTCTGTCTGCATCAGAAAGAAGGAGATATCTTTCAAGCATCTTTTAAAGAAAGATTTTAAGAGAAGGTATCCCCTGAATGATTTTTCAGAGATCCTGCCGTTGAAGAGGACGACAGGAATTTGCTTTCTGCCGCAGGAACGGAGGAGGTTGGGCCAGAGTTCTGTTTCCGCAATCAGCAGGAGCCTGGGACTGATTTTTCGAAGGGCCCTTTGGATGGTGGAAGGATGGTCCATAGGGAAAAAGAGGATTCTGTCGGCTTCAGGGATGATTTTTTTTGCCGTCTCGTTGCCCGTGGAGGTCATGGTGGTCAGAACGATCTCACAGTCAGGGACTTCCTTCTTGATCCTCTTCAGGAGAGGCATGGAACAGAGGACCTCTCCGACAGATGCGGCATGGATCCAGACCGGGTGTTCTAAAGAGAGGTCCGGAAAGCCACCCAACCGCTCTTTCAGTAATCGTGTCGGTTGTTTTCTGAGCAGGACTTGAATAAAAAGGTAGGGGATGTGAACGATTAAAAAACAGGTCAATATGATGTTGTAAAGGAAGTGGATCATGGGACCAGAGTTAAGTGAGCTAAAGTGACTAAAGTGAACTAAAGTTAATAAAAATCAACTTTAGTCACTCGTAACTTTAGGCACTTTTAAACTTTTATCAAAGTAGCGGTCTGCCTCTTCGGTCAATTCGTTTAATCGCCTCTCCACAAGAATCTTCACCTCCTCAAGATAGTCCCGTTTTCCGTCACGATCCACATAGATGGGTTCTCCCCAGATGAAGACCCCTTTTGAAAAGGGATAGGGGAGGAGAAAACGATCCCAGGTCTTAAAGATCTTCTTTTTTGAAGCGCTGAAGGTGAGTGGAAGAATGGGATTCCCTGTTCGCCTGGCCAGCTCGATCACACCGAGCTGAAGGCGGTGGCGCGGCCCTCTGGGGCCATCCGGGACAATGCCCATATCCGATCCATTCTGAATCGCCTTCACCATTTCTTTGATTGCGGAAGCGCCTCCCCTGGATGAGGAGCCGAAGATCGGATTGAACCCGAATCGTTTCAAAGCCCTTCCGACGATCAGGCCATCGCGATGGGGTGAGACGAGGAAGCTCGATTTTTTCCCTTGATAGGCAAGGGGCATCATCAAAAGCCTATCATGCCAGAAGGCGGCAATGTATGGGATTCCTTTCTCGATAAAAGACCTCTGGATTTCCGGGTTGACCACTTCGAATCGCATGGTCCGGCCCAGAATTCTGATGACCCGGTAAGCCAGCCAGGGACCCAGCCAACTCACTAACTTTTTCTTTATCAATTTCATTCCCATCTTTACCAATCGTTCAGAGTCATTCGTCATATAGTCGCATAGTCGATTAGTCGAATAGTTAAAGACCATAAGACTATGAGACTATTTGACTATACGACGACTCAATAGATTTTCTTCGCCTTCGCGGACTTCGGGACTCCCATCCCGTCATCTCTGAATTGGAGGTCATAGAGCCGCCGGTATTCTCCGTTGAAAGCCATTAACGCTTCGTGAGTTCCCTCCTCCACAATCTCTCCATCGGAGAGGACGATGATGCGATGAGCATTCCGGATGGTGGAGAGCCTGTGGGCGATGACAAAGACGGTTCGTCCTCTCATCAAACCGTCCATGGCCATCTGAACCTCGGTCTCGGAGTCGGAATCGAGGGAGGAAGTGGCCTCATCGAGGATCAGGATGGGAGCATTTTTTAAAATGGCCCGGGCAATGGAGATGCGCTGGCGTTCTCCGCCGGAGAGTTTCACCCCTGCTTCTCCAATCACGGTGTCGTATCCCTGAGGAAACCTCTGGATGAAGCCGTGCGCATTGGCCGCTTTTGCGGCCTCGATGATCTCCTGATCCGATCGCAGAAGGCTTCCATAGGCGATGTTGTTGCTGACCGTATCGTTAAAAAGGATGGTCTGCTGGGTGACCAATCCAATCTGTTCCCTCAATGATTTCAGGGTGACTTTTCGAATATCCAAACCGTCAATCAGAATCCGGCCCTCCTCCACATCGTAGAAGCGGGGCAGGAGATTGACGAGAGAGGTCTTTCCCGCTCCGCTCATCCCGACGATGGCGATGATCTCACCGGCCCTGACATGGAGAGAGATCGTCTTGAGCACCGGCGCTGAATCATATTTGAAGGCGACCTCTTTAAACTCAATGCCTTTTGAAATCGGAGGAAGCGAAACAGCATCCTTCTCCTCTCTCACCTCCGCCACCGTATCGAGGAGTTCAAAGATCCTTGCTGCGGCAGCCAACCCTTCCTGCACCTCAAGGTTCACCTTGTTCAGATTGCGGACCGGGGCATAGAGCATCAGAAGCGCGGTCATAAAGGAAAAGAAGGTTCCGGGAGTCACATCTCCCCGGACGACACTGTATCCCCCCACCCAGATGATCACGGCAATCCCGATTCCTCCTAATAATTCCATCAGGGGATGGGAGAGGGCCCTGATCTTTACCCGCTTGAGGAAGATTTTGAAGTATCGTTCATTTTCTTCAGCGAACCGTCGCTTCTCATACTCCTCCATGTTGAATGCTTTGACGATCCGGTTGCCGGTGATCGTCTCGTGAAGAAAAGTGGTGAGAGAACCCATCCTCTGAAGGCCTTTCCGGCTAAACTTCCGGAGCCTCTTTCCGAATTCTTTGATGGGTATGATGGCAATGGGAAAGATGATGAAAGCAATCAATCCCAGTTTCCAGTCCCGGTAAAAGATAACAGCAGTCAGTCCCAGGATGGTCACGGCGTCTTTAATGAGGCCGGTGATCGCATTGGAGACCGATCCCTGGACGAGATTGACATCATTGGTGATCCGGGAGATGAGGACGCCGGTGGGCGTTCGGGTGAAGAAGGAGAGGGAGAGGTTCTGAAGGTGGTCATAAAGCCTCTGCCGGATATCAGCCACCACTCTCAGACCGACAAAGTTCATCAGATAGGCCTGACCGTAATCGAAACCGCCTTTCAGGAGAAAGAGGAGAATGATGGCAATAGGGAGCAGAAGGAGCATCTCCATGTCCTTCTTGAGCAACAGGTCTCCGAGGTGAAGCTGGATGATGATATTTTTTACGACGGGTGGAATTCCCTCCTTCTTGAAGAAGACGCCATCCATGGCCGGTTTGACCAGAAGGGCCTGGCTTGCGGTCAGGAGGGAAACGAAGATCATACAGGCCATGGCCAGGACCAGTTTGACCCGGTAAGGTTTGACGAGTTGAAGAAGACGGCGGTAAAGAGCCATAGGGATTACTCAATCACCAATAACCAAATAATTTCCAATATCCAAATTTGAATGGTTAAAGAATTCTTGGTTATTGTTATCAATTTAGTTGTTTGAAATCATACTCTAAAATCCCTCCCCACCTCCCTTTTCCAAAGGGAGGAGAAATATTTCCCCCTTTTGACAAAGGGGGATGGAGGTCGTTGCGACTCGAAGCCGAGGGGATTAGACGGTGTTTTTCAAAGCGCTAAAGTGTTACGGCTATTGTTATTTTATTCCTTCACTTTATATTTCTATCACAGTTTGTTCTCTTGAAGCAAGGAGAGGACGATGCGGGCGGCGCGGCTGGCCGCGCCCCGTTCTCCAAGGCTCTGACGCACCTCTGCCATCGATTCGATGGTCTTTTCGTAAAGCACCGGATCTTTCAAGAGGCGAAGAGCCTCTCCGGCAATCCTCTCAGGGTTGACCTCCCCCTGGATGAGTTCTTTAACGATCTCCTTTCCTGCGACCAGATTGACCAGCCCGATATGTTTCACCCGGATCAGGGCCCTGGCAACCCAGTAAGTGAGAGAAGAGACCTTGTAGACGATGACCATCGGTTTCCCGAGAATGGAGGCCTCAAGGGTCGCTGTTCCGGAGGCTGTGATAATCAAGTCGGAGAGAGCCATTACATCATAACTCAACCCATTGACGACTCTGATTGGAACAGGTCCATCTCTTAAGATGGGATGGAGATTGGTTCCGGAGATGCCAGGAGCTAAAGGGATGATGAATTGAAGTTCCGGCATCTTCTTCCGGAGAAGGATGGTTGAATCTAAAAGGGGAGGAAGAAGCCTCGCCACTTCCTCAGCACGACTTCCCGGGAGAAGAGCAATGGTCTTTTGTGCAGGATCGAGACCGAATTGTTTAAGGGCCTCTTCTCTCGAAAGTGATGGCTTGACGATATCGAGGAGGGGATGTCCCACCCACTCCACATCGACTCCTGCCGCCTCGTAGAGAGGAACTTCGAAAGGAAAGAGGACGACCATCTTCCTCACCAACTTTGCAATCGATCTGACCCTTCCGGGCCTCCAGGCCCATATCTGAGGGCTGATATAGTAGAGAACGGGGATGCCTTTTTTACGGGCGATTCCGGCGAGCCTGAGGTTAAATTCCGGGTAGTCGATCAGGATGACCAGGTCCGGTTTTTCCTGCTCCATCGCTTCCTTCAACTCCCGAAGGGTTTTGAGGGCTGTTCTCAATTTGCGGAAGGCTTCAGATATCCCGACGACTGAAAGGGAGTGAACATGATGGAGAAGCTTCATTCCTCTTTTTTCCAGGCTCTCTCCACCCACACCGCAAAATTGGATTTCCGGATCGATCTTCTGGATGGCCTCCACGAGATGGGCCCCGTGAAGGTCTCCTGAGACTTCTCCGGCAACAAGCATGATCTTTTTCAATTTTTCTTATCCATTATGCTTTACGATTCAACGCCTGATTCCATCTTGCGGATGATCCGGAGGGCGACCTCCAGGACCCGCCTTCCATCCCTGCCGGAGACCTTCGCCTCTTTTCGATCCCTCACGCTCTGAAGAAAGGAGCGAATCTCCGCCTCAAGAAGATCGACCTTTCTGACCGGAATCTCCTCTGCCCGCATTTCAGGAGACAGGTCCTTTTCAGACCGGCTTACCTTTTTAGAAGAAGAGGCCTTCTGGGAGAGGTAGTCGATCGTCAATGTTCCGTCAGGCTGAAAGATTCTTGTTTTACGCGTCTTCTCCTGGGATACACGGCTGGCGGTCAGATTGGCCACGCACCCATTTTCGAATTCAATTCGTGCATTGGCCACATCGAAGTAAGGGGTGAGAAAGGGAAGACCGGTCGCATTAATGCGCTTCACATTTGAGTTGACCAGGCTCAAAACGATATCGACATCGTGGACCATCAGATCCAGGACCACATCCACCTCGGCTCCTCTTCCCGAGAAAGGGCCCAGTCTTTGAGATTCGATTAAGAAAGGATTCCGGATCATTCCTTCCACGGCGAGGAGGGCTCCGTTAAATCGCTCCAGATGGCCCACCTGCAAGATGAGGCCTCTCGACCCCGCCAGGGCAATCAACTCATCCGCTTCCTCGAGCGAGCCGGCAATGGGTTTCTCGAGAAGGACATCAACCCCCTGAAGGAAGAAATCTCTTGTGATGGCGTGGTGAAGGGGAGTGGGGACGGCAATGGAGACGGATTGGACTTTACCGAAGAGATCGGAATGACGGGAGAAGGTTTGGACCGGGTATCGTTTTGCAATCTCCCTGCAACGGGAAGGATCGATATCGACTACCCCCACACATTCCACACCCTCCATGTTTAAATATTTTTCTACATGGAATTGGCCGAAGTAACCCCCGCCGACGACACCCACCCTGATCTTTTTCACTTATCGGCAGATCCCCCTCTTGGTCTGCTGAATGAAGCGGAGGAGGTGATCAACCTCCGGTATCCGGGAGATTTCAGAATCCCCCGCCTTTTTAATCGCTTTCTCCAGTGTCAGACCGGATCGAAAGATGACACGGTAGGCTGTCTTCAATGCCCTGATGGTCTCTTCACGAAAGTTTTGGCGTTTAAGTCCCACAGCATTGAGGCCGAACAGCTTAGCCCGGCTTCCTGCGGCCAGCATGTAAGGAGGGATATCGAGCACCACGCCGGTGAGCCCGCTGATAAAGGCATGGGCGCCCACCCGGCAAAATTGATGGATGGCTGAAAGACCGCCGATGACGGCATAGTCTTCAATCACAATATGTCCCGCGAGGGTGGCTCCATTGGCCATGACAACCTGATGGCCGATCTGACAGTCGTGGGCGACATGGGAGTAGGCCATGAAGAAATTGCGGTCGCCGATGACGGTCTTTCCCCCACCCTTGAGCGTGCCGCGGTGGAGCGTGACGAATTCCCTTATGATATTATCATCCCCAATGATGAGAGAGGTCTTCTCTCCTTTATAGGCAACGGCCTGGGGAGCCTCTCCAATCGAAGAGAATTGAAAGATCCGGCATCGTTTTCCAATCATCGTCCCCTCCCGAATCACAACATGGGGGCCGATTTTCGATCCCTCTCCAATGTGGACATCTTTTTCGATGATTGAGTAGGGACCGATTTCAACTCCTCCATCGATTTCAGCTTTTGGATCGACGATCGCTGCGGGATGGATCATTTTCCCTCCCCCATCATGGCGAGGAGTTCTGCTTCGGCCACCAGTTTCCCATCGACGAGGGCCTTTCCTTTGAACCCCCATATGGACTGGCGCTGACGGGTCACATTTAATTCAAGCCGGAGCTGGTCTCCAGGAACGACCGGTTTTCTGAAGCGGACGTTGTCGATTCCAAGGAAGTAGACCGCCCTTTTCTGATGGTCGTCCGTATTCTTTTGACCCTCATCGGGCATCGATTTAAAGGCGAGGACGCCGGCGGTTTGAGCCATGGCTTCCACGATGAGCACGCCGGGCATGATGGGTTGGCCGGGGAAATGGCCCGGGAAGTAGGGTTCATTATAAGTCACATTCTTGATGCCCACAATCCGCTTTCCCGGTTCGATCTCGAGAATCCGGTCAACGAGCAGAAACGGGTAAGCATGGGGGAGGATGCTCATAATCTCTTTAGCCTCTATCATCTATTTCTCCTTCTCTTTTAAAGAGATTGCTTCTTCCATCTTCTTTAACCGGGTTTCGATATCGGTGAGGATCTTTCTCATCCCGGGCAATTTCGGAAGGGTCATCACTGTGCGGAGCCACTCACGGTGGGGCATGGCAGGATTTCCCGAATAGGCCTGGTTGGAAGGCAGGCTCTGGCCCACTCCGGATTGGCCCCCCACCTGCACATTGTCTCCGATCTCAATGTGACCGCCCACTCCCACCTGTCCGGCGAGAATCACATTTTTACCGATTTTAGTCGAGCCGGCAATGCCCACCTGAGCGACGATGATCGAATCCTCCCCGATCTCCACATTATGAGCTACCTGGACAAGGTTGTCGATCTTCACACCCCTCCGGATGATCGTTTGACCCAGCGCGGCGCGATCGATTGTGGAATTGGCGCCGACTTCAACATCGTCTTCAATAATGACCCGTCCTACCTGGGGGATCTTCACATTCGTCTTCCCCTCCTTAACAAATCCAAATCCGTCAGCTCCTATCACCACGCCGCTATGGAGGATGACCCTCTTTCCAATGACTGAGCCCGAATAGACAGAGACATTGGGATGAAGAACGGAATCCTCTCCGATGACAGAGTCCCCGCCTACATAGACGCCCGGGTAGAGGGCGACCCGGTCTTCAATCCGGCATCGGTCTCCGATATAGACATAAGGGTAGATGGTGAGGTCTTTGCCCAACTGGGCCGTGGGGCTGATTTGTGCGCTGGGATCGATTCCCTTGGGTTGATAAGGTTTGACGAGGAATAGGGTAAGGATCTTTACAAAAGCGAGATGAGGGTTGGCTGCGCGGATCAGAAACTTATCAGCGGTTGTCACCTCTTTTGAGACGATGACCGCAGAAGCGCTGGTTTCGCCCAGTTTTCGGAGATACTTGGGGTTGGCGATGAAGGTGATTTCTCCGGGACGAGCATCATCGATGGAGGCCACCCCGGAAATCTCCGCATCCCCGTCTCCGATGAGGGTTCCACCCACATACTCAGCCAACTCACTCAGTTTCTTTTTCAATTCAACCGCCCTACATGGAGTATGTTAGTTTAAAGAGACTTGATTAAAATTTCCAAACTCCAAATTTCAAATCCCAAATAAATTCCAATGTCCAATGTCCAAATCACCAAACTACTGAAATTTTGGTCATTGAAGTTTTGGTCATTATTTGGTGTTTGGTGCTTGGTGCTTGGGATTTGGCGCTTTCCCTTTTACTTCTTCGGCGCATCATGGAGTTTGATCACTCGATCGGTGAGGTCAACAGCCTTCGAGGCGAAGAGCACAATGTTCTCATTCAACTCCATGATGAAGGTATATCCTTCATCCGCACCCAATTTCTGGATCACCTTCTGAAGGCCCAGGGCGATGTTTCGCTCCATCTCCATCCGTTTTTGATTCACCTCATTCTGAGTGTCTTCCTGCCAACGCTGAAATTCCCGGACTTTGTTCTGCAAATCCTTTTCTTTGGTTGCGCGGACATCCGGGTTGAGCATCGGCGCCTGCTTGTCGAGGGATTCCTTCATCGTCTGGAGTTCTTTCTGTTTATCCGCAAATTGACGCTGAAATTTCTCGACCTCTTTGACAATCGCCTTCTTCGCCTCTTTGCCTGAGTTGCATTCATTGACCGCTTTCTGGATATCGACGAAGCCGATCTTCGGGCTGTTCGCCAATGCCGATCCTAACCATCCGAGAGCGATAAAGATTCCAATTGCTACGACCATCTTTTTACTTCTCATTGCCTTCACTCCTTTGCTCATTAGATTTTCCCTTTAGATTCAGAAACCAAGAATCTGAGAATTTTCTTCTCACATTCAAACAATTCCCCCTCACCCTTCCCCTCTCCCCCGCTGGGGAGAGGGATGGGGTGAGGGGAAGCGATGGAGGGTTAATAGACGGTCCCTGCCGTAAAGTCGAACACCCTCCCTTTCTCTCCAGGTTTGGGATTGGGATTGATCCCGAGGTCGATATGGACGGGACCGAAAGGTGAAAACCAGCGGATCCCGGCTCCCACTCCTGTCTTCAACGGCGTGATGTCCCTGAATCGATCAAACCCCTTGCCCACATCCCAGAAGATCGCCGCCTTCAGACCGATTTCGGAGGAAAGGGGAAAGATCAGCTCGGATTGGAAGGATACCATCTTTTTTGAGCCCAGCGGCTCTTTGTTCGAATCAAAAGGGCCGGCCATGCCGTATTCGAAACCCCTCACCGTATGAAGTCCGCCGACATAAAACATCTCGTAGATGGGGACCTTTCTGCCGCCATAAGGCTCGACGACCCCCACCTTTCCCCGGAGGTTGAGGACTGTTTTCAGAGGGAGGGGAAAGAACCAGCTTGTATCGGCCACCACCTTCACAAAATAGTTATCTCCTCCCAGGATTCCTCCTGCATTCTGAAGGGAGAGACTGTGCCGGGATCCCTTGGTCGGATTGTAGTAATCATTGCGGGTGTCCATGGAGAGGGAAAAGGAGAGAGCGCTTGTCACTTTCTTTCCCTCCTGTTCCTTAATAAATCGGGAGGAATCCAGGCTCACATCGCTGACCTTAACCCTCTCCAGCTTATACACGGCGTCAGTTCTGAGAGATTCGGTCAACTCCTTCCCAAACCGGAGACTCCCTCCCACAATTTTATAAGAATAGGTATCGAACTCCCGGTTCTCATTGTAAAGGTCAATGCCCCCCGCAAAGTTATATCCGAGAAAATAGGGGTCCGTGAAACTGAACCGGAGGTCGCTGGTCTCCGAGCCCAATCTGAATTTAAGGAGTCCGTGGTAACCCAGGCCGAAGAGGTTGCGGTCTGATATCGAGGCAGATCCCACCACATTTTCGATGGAGCTGTAACCGACGCCAAAGCTGAGGGCCCCGGTGGGCGCCTCCTCCACTTTGATCTCGAGATTGGTTTTCTCCTCCGTGCTTCCCAGGCTGGTGGTTATCTCCACCTCCTTAAAGAAACCCGTCCTTTTCAATCGATCCCGGCTCTTGCTGAGGCCGGTGGCGCTGTAGAGCTCCTCTTCAGCCACCCGGAGTTCCCGGCGAATCACTTTGTCTCGGGTCTTGGTGTTTCCTATGATCTGGATCTTCTCAAAAGAGACCTGTTTCTTCTTTTCGATCTCAAAGGTCAGATGGACTAAAAGATTTTTCTCATCCGTGGAGGTGGCCGGCGCGACCTCCACATTAGCATAACCCTGGTTGGAAAATTTTTCGGTCAGTCCATGAATGTCCCTCCGGATGGCCGAGGCGCTGTAAATATGATTTCGTCTGATCTTGATGCTTCTGAAGAGGTCCTCCTTTGTGGTGAGAACATCCCCTTGGAAGTCGATCTCTCCGATACGATATTGAGGGCCTTCCGTAATCTCGATCTCAATTTGTATCTTTTTGGGATTCTGCAGATCGATCTTCGGTTCAGGGATCTTCACATCGAGGTAGCCATGATCGATGTAATAAGCGGCGAGCATCTGGATGTCATTTTTCAGGATATCCTCATCGAGGATACCCGTCTTGGTAATGATGGAGAAGATATTCCTCTGTTTTGTCAGTATAATCTTTTTCAATTCGGAGGATTTGATCTTCTTGTTTCCTTTGAAGACGATCTTTTTAATATGTCCCTTGACTCCCTCTTCGATCTGAAAGGCGACCACAGCCTCATTCGTCTCGAGATAGTCGATTTTATGGTCCACCTTCACTCCATAATAACCTTTTGAGAAGTAGAGCCTTCGAATCTGTTCCCCATTCTCCTTCACCTTTTCGAGGTTGAGAATGGAGCGTGTGGCGAGGGTCACCTTCTCTTTAATATCATCCAGTTTCACCTTCTGATTTCCGGTGACGAGAATCTCCTTGATGGAAGGCTTCTCCATGACGATAAAGATGATCTCTCTGCCCTTCGGGGTGGCCTTGATATCGACCTGGACATCGGAGAAGTAGCCCAGACCGAAGATGGAGCGGAGATCTTCCCGGACCTGGTCGGCGGAGAAGGATTTTTCTTCCCGGCTCTTTACCGCGGCCCGGATGACCCCTTCTTCGACCTTCATATTTCCAAGGATGGTGATCTTGTGGATGATCTCTTCCGATCCACTGCATATCCCTGCGGAGAGGAGAAGGAGGACAAGGGTGATCCAGATTTTTTTTATCATCATTTTATTCTTATCAGCCCTTTCTTCATTTGGGTTCCATCTTCCATATCAAATCTTTTCTCTTTTGTAAACCCTGTTAGAAACAGTGGGGGGGTCTAACGGGGTAAATGAGATATCCTTTAGCCTAGCCGGCGGCTTTTCCGTCGGTGAGGAGGATCTGACGTGGCATTTGAGCGGCCAGATTCGGGTTGTGCGTCACGATGATGAGTGTGACGCCCTTGATCCGGTTCAGTTCCTGGAGAAGTCCAAAGACCGACTCCCCTGTTTTGGTATCGAGATTTCCTGTGGGCTCATCGGCCAGAAGGACTTTCGGCTCCAGAACCAGGGCCCTGGCCACAGCCACCCTCTGCTGTTCTCCTCCGGAGAGCTCCCCCGGTTTATGGGAGAGGCGTTCTTTTAAACCCACGAGGGCGAGGATGGCTTCGGCGCGAAGAGCGGCCTCCTTCTTTGACATCCCCTGGATGAGACAGGGCATCATCGTATTCTCAAGGGCATTAAATTCCGGAAGGAGATGGTGGAATTGAAAGACAAATCCGATTTCCCGGTTTCGAAAAAGGGCGAGGTCCCTTTCATTCAGAGTGAATATATCTCTTCCTCCATGAAGCACCTTTCCGGCGGTGGGCCGGTCAATCGTCCCAAGAATATGGAGCAGGGTCGTTTTCCCCACGCCTGAGGCGCCCACAATGGCCGCTCTCTCCCCCTGGGAAAAAGTGAGGTCAATTCCCCTGAGGACCTCGATCTTCTTTCCCCCGTTTCCAAAGACCTTGAAGAGTTGCTGAACTTGAATCAATTCCTTCACGCCACGGACTCCTTTGCCTTATCCACCGGCTCCAGGGAGAGGATCTCTCTCATTCGGGAGAGGCGTTTTGAGGAGATTTCTTTCACTACGGATTGGAGCTTCGGAAACAAGCGGAGGAGGTCGTCAAAATCCTCTTTTGCCAATTTCAACAATTTCGATGGCCGGGTCGTCCTGGCAAAGGCCATTCGAGGGGTATTGAGAAGCGCCCCGATCTCTCCGAAGAGATGGCCGCTTCCCAATCGACCCAGAACGACCTTCTTTTCCCTGCGGCCTTGAATAAAGATCTCCACCTCGCCGCTTTGAATCACATAGAGACAGTGGGAAAGGTCTCCCCCTTTAAAGACGAAGGTGTCTTCAGGAATATGAAGGGGGCGAAACCGGTTTAAAACTTCTTCTCTCTCCGGTGGGCTGAGAGAGGAAAAAATAGGAGAGAGGGCGAGCATGAGGTCCAGGGCGCGTTTTTTTAAGAGGTCTTGAAGGACTTGCTTCACGCGGGGATGCGTTTTGATGATTCCCTCCAGTTCGTTTCGGGAGATCTCCAGGATATCGCATTCAGTGAGGGCTTTCACATCGGAACGCCTTTTGGGGCCGATAAAGAAACTAAACTCCCCGAAGCAATCCCCCTCTCCGAGGTTGCGAATCCATATCCCGCCTCCTTCAGGGCTCTGTTTGTAGATTCCCACCTCTCCACGACAGATGACCATGAGAGAATCTCCTGTTTCACCTTCCCGGCAGATCAAGGCATCTTTAGGAAAGGTTTTCGATTGGACCCGATCGAGCATCGAACGGAATTCCTGTTCGCTCAGATCTGAGAAGAGGGGAATAGGAGGCAATGGACGAAGATGTTTGGATTCGCGGCTTTTCTCCGTATGGAGTTGAGCCAGCCGCGCATTGACATCTTTTGCAGAGGGATCGATCCTCAGGATCATCTTATTGACCGAGATGGCCCGGAGCAGAAAACCATCTCTGGCATAAGATTCAGCCACCTCCCGATATTCCTCAATCGCCTCCCTCTTCTTTTCCAATCGTTCCAGCAATTCAGCCATCTTTAGCCGGGATCGAAGGTCTGTCGGCTCCTGGTCGCAGTGCTTTCGAAAAGATTGAAGGGCCTTCTTCCATTCCCCCCGGGAGAGGGACGAAAGGGCCTCATCTTTATAAGAGATCCGCTCCTTATTCATATCGCAATGCCTCAGCCGGGTCGAGCTTCGAAGCCCTCCAGGAGGGATAGAGGGTGGCGAGCAAACTGATCAGGATGGCGGTGATAACGATCAGCGACACATCGATGGGATTCACCTGTGAAGGAAATTTATCAATATAGTAGACATCCCTCGCCAGGATTTTGAATCCAAAGAGGTTCTCCAAAAAATCTATGATCTTCTCCAGGTTGAATGCGACCGCCAGTCCTGTGATCGTTCCCAGGACCGTTCCCACCAAACCGATGACCCCTCCTTCGATGACGAAGATCTTCAAAATTCCTCCCGAAGAGGCTCCCATGGATTTCAGAATAGCAATGTCTTTGTTCTTCTCCATTACCACCATGATGAGCGTGGAGATGATATTAAAGGCAGCGACCAGCACGATCAGGACGAGGATGATGAACATGATGATCTTTTCCAGCTTCAGAGCGGCGAAGAGGTTCCGGTTCATATCCATCCAGTCTTTGGTCCAGAAGGGAAAACCCATCTCCTTCCGGATCTCTTTCCCGATCTCTTTCGCTTTATAGATGTCGTCTGTCTTGATCTCGATTCCTGTGACGGTGGCTTCCATCGCGAAAAACTTCTGCGCGCTCTCGAGGGAGACAAAGGCCATGGTGTTATCGTATTCATACATCCCGGAATAGAAGATTCCCTTCACACGAAACCGTTTCATCTTGGGCATCATTCCCATGGGCGTCATCGTGCCGAGAGGAGAGATGACCTGGATGGGATCATCGATGTTGGCGGAGAGGTGTTTGGCCAGCTCCACACCGAGGATGATGCCGGGAGGGTCCTTCTCCCTCGCCTCTTTGAGATCCTCGAGGCGCCCGGCTTTGAGATTGTGAGCCAGCTCCGTCACTTTGGCCACGCGGTCCGGATCAATCCCTTTGAGGACGACTCCGGAAGTTCCTGCCTCAGAGGAGAGCATCACCTGGCTGAAGATGAATGGGGCCGCCGAAACCACGCCCTTTACCCCTTCCACCTTCTTCAGCGCCTCTTCGTAATGGTCCATTCCCTTTTCGCCGGCCTTGAGAACCACGAGATGGGCCTGAGTGCCCAGGATTTTCTCTTTCAGGGTTTTTTGAAAGCCGCTCATCACGGACAGGACGACGATGAGGGCCATCACGCCCAACGTCACGCCGGCAACGGAGATGATGGTGATCATGGAGATGAAAGTCTGTTTTCGTTTGGCCTTGAGATATCTCAGGCCGATGAACCATTCATATCGCATTATATGTTACCATTTATTATTTAGGACCGTTTGATTATTAGAATATTGATCGAACCACAAAAATTAAATTCCAATAACCAAATCCCAAGCTCCAAATAAATTCCAATAACCAATATCCAAATAACCAAAACAGATGCAGATCAGCCTCAATTTAGAATTTTGGTCATTGGAGCTTGGTTATTATTTGGTGATTGGTTATTGGTGTTTGGTGTTTATACCACCTTCCGTTAACCCCTTTTGCATTATCGAATTTATTCATAGGTTCAATCCATCACTGCTTTTCCGGTCGCAGCAGGGGGAAGAAAATGACATCGCGGATCGAAGGGGAGTCGGTCAGAAGCATGACCCATCGATCGATTCCGATTCCCTCGCCCGCGGTGGGCGGCATTCCGAATTCGAGGGCGAGGAGAAAATCCTCGTCAAAGAAAAGAGAGGAATCCCCTTCCTCTGTCTTCTCCTTCAACTGCTGGAGGAAACGCTCTCTCTGATCCAGGGGATCATTGATCTCCGAAAAGCCATTGGCGATCTCCCGGCCTGCAATAAAAAGTTCAAAACGGTCCACCACCTCGGGGTCCTCTTCGTTCCGCCGGGAGAGTGGGGAAACCTCGGTCGGATAATGGGTGATGAAGGTGGGTTCAAGGAGATTGGGTTCCACCCGTTCTTTGAAGAGATCGGCCAGAACCCTTCCGTGGGAGGTCCCCTTTTTCAGTTCAAGACCGAGCCCCCTGGAGATTTCAATGGCTTTTAAGGGGTCCTTCAAAATAACCGGATCGAGCTTCCCTATCTCGAGGAGGGAATCCTTGAAGCGTATTCTCCTCCAGGGCGGGGTAAAATGGATCTCTTTTCCCTGGCAGGGGAGACGGAGTCCGCCATGAATTTCTTTGACCATTGAGCAGAGGAGTTCCTCGGTCATCTCCATCATTTCCATATAGGTGGCGTAACTCTGGTAGAATTCAAGCATGGTGAATTCCGGATTATGAAGCGTGGAGATTCCTTCGTTGCGGAAACTCCGGTTGATCTCAAAAATCCTCTCGAACCCGCCGATCACGAGCCGTTTAAGGTAGAGCTCCGGAGCGACCCTGAGAAAGAGTTCCATGTCGAGGGCGTTGTGATGCGTCCCGAAAGGTTTGGCTGTTGCTCCTCCGGGAATGGGGTGGAGCATGGGAGTTTCGACCTCACAGAAGCCCTTGCCGTTAAAGAACTCACGGATCCTCTGGATGACAAGGGCGCGCGTGAGGAAGACCTCTTTGACCTTCGGGTTGGCGATCAGATCGAGATAGCGCTGGCGATACCGGATCTCAATATCAGTAAGGCCATGCCACTTCTCCGGAAGGGGACGAAGCGACTTTCCGAGAAGACGGAACTTCTGAACCTGAAGGGTCAGCTCTCCTGTCTTCGTCCGGAAAACTTTTCCTTCCAATCCGATAAAATCTCCGATATCGAATCTTTTAAAGAACTGGAAGGGCTCTTCACCGACGATCTCTTTCTGAAAGTAAACCTGTATCTTTCCATTCCGGTCCTTGATCTGAATAAAGCTGGCCTTGCCGAAATTCCGGATGGCCACGATCCTTCCCGCGAGGCAGAAACTTTCTGAAACCGATTTGAGTTCCTCCTCCGACATGGAGCCATAGGTCTTCAGGATGTCTTCGGAGGTATGGGTCGCCTTGAAATCATTAGGATAAGGGTTGACCCCTTCCTTCCTCAAGGCCTCCAGTTTTCGCACCCTCTGCTGGACCAGTTCATTCGTCTCATCCATCTCTATCTACCGAATTCTCCTGATTAAAAATAAATGTAAGATTAAAGGGTTATCCCACTCATTTCAAGATTTCCTAAACTAACCCATTTTCCCATCTCCGTCAAGTTACGGGGGTCGCCTTTTATCGATGGATCAGGCTGGGAGCCCTTGGATTTCGCCAATGAGATCATAGGGTTGGGCCTGGGTGATCAGGGCCTCCACCCAATCGCCGGGTTGGGCCTTGCCTTTCAAAAAGACGCAGCCATCGATCTCAGGGGCCTGGGTTTGAATTCTTCCGATAAGAGTCATTTTCTCGCTATCCGCACCCTCGACCAGGACCTCCATTTTCCGTCCCACCAACCTTCGATATTTTTTGAGCGAAATTTTCTTTTGAGTCTCCATCAGGATTCTCAACCGCTCTTCTTTCACATCCTCATGAACAGGGTTGGAAAGCCTGAAAGCGGGCGTTCCCTCTTCAGGGGAGTATTTGAAGGCTCCGAGGTGATCGAATTGAGCCTCTTCGACGAAATGGAGCAGGGCTTTGAACTGGCTTTCGCTCTCTCCTGGAAATCCGACGATGAGAGAGGTTCGAAGAGCGATCCCCGGAACAGAGGTTCGAATCTTCTGAATGAGGTCCCGAATCTCTTGGCCTTTCGATCGCCGGCCCATCCGCCTGAGGATCTCATCATCGATGTGCTGGATGGGGAGATCGAGGTAAGGGCAGATCTTCTCTTCCCGTCCGATGAGTTCGAGAAGGCTCTCCGTGAAGCGGGCTGGCTTCGGGTAGGCGTAGAGGATCCGGATCCAACGAAACCCCTCCACCCTGATCAACCCTTTGAGGAGTCTTTCGAGAGAGGTTCCATCCCGAAGGTCTTTACCATAAGCGGTCGTATCTTGTGCGATCAGGATCAACTCCTTGACACCCTGATCCGCCAACCTCTCCGCCTCTTTCATAATGGAACGAATCGTTCTGCTCCGGTAGGGGCCCCTGATTTTTGGCACCGTGCAGAAGGTGCAGGTTCTGGAGCAGCCTTCTGCGATCTTCAGATAAGCGGTAGATGGAGGAGTGGAGAGGATCCGGGGCGTCTGGTCGTTATAGAGAAAGGTTTGTCCGGAGAGAAAGCTCTTTCTCTTTCCTCCCTGTGAGATGAGCTTTGGAATCCTTTGAAAGGATCCTGTGCCGATAAAGAGGTCCACCTCCGGCAGCTCCTTCTCCAGGATCCTGCCGTAGCGCTGGGGAAGGCAGCCGGAGACGATGAGGAGACGACAGCGGCCCTCTCTCTTATAAGGAGCGAGCCGAAGGATGGTCTCAATCGCTTCCTGTGCGGCATCCTTAATAAAGGAGCAGGTGTTGACGATGAGGATATCACCCTTTGAAGGATCGGTGGTGAGAGGATGCCCCTCTTTTGAGAGGAGGCCAAGGATCACTTCGGAATCGACCAGATTCTTCGGGCAGCCCAGACTGACCAGACAGACGGTCTCTTTCATGGCATTTCATTATACCTTACAGATGTCCGATGTCCAATCGGTTAGAAAATAACCCTGTAATGCATCACTGAAGCGGGGGGGAAATCCGTCCATCGAGCAGTCATGTCTCCGAAAATCTTATCAAGCGGATGGTTTATATTTTTTTGGGCAAGGGCAACATTGCCCATTGTAGAACAGTCCTTGTCATACAGAATCATCCTTTTAGTTTACGAACAAGCTAATGTTTCCGCTATAAGATTTTCTCCAACATGCCTGCCCGAAGGCCGGTAATTTTCCACGGAAGAGTGACGCATTACGGTGAGACGACTTTTTACGATTCCATCAATATCTGACGGTTGCCTCCTTTAATGGATTTTGACGGTGATGGGAAGACCGATATTGCGGTTTATCGGGCCAGCAATGGCGGATGGTTTGTGATTCCTTCTTCCGGGGCGGCTCCCTTTGGAGTGGGCTGGGGCGGAGACCCGACTGATATTCCGGTCACCTACAATCTTCCTTCGATCTTTTAAAGCGATAGAAAGATCGGGGTAAGATTTATAGCGGGAGGGGGAATGCAGTTGGAACGACTGTATTCCCCCTTTTTTTATAATTCCTTTGTGCCTGGTTTTTCCATGACTTCCTGGTTTCCTATTGAAAAATTTTCTTGACAAAAAAAACCGAACTGAAATATAATTCAACCGCCGCAGAAAAGATTTATCCCAGTCCGTAGAAGACCCATGAAAATGTTGCAGAGTTACGAAACAGTTGATGACAGAGCAGGGGGCCATTATTCCTGACGGGGCAAGGGCGGACACGAGTCCAATAAACGGGAGGCGCTTTTATGTGCAGGAAAAAAATTATCCTTTTTTCTATTATCATTGTTTTTCCCCTGATCCTCATCGCTCAGAATAGTGCGCAAGGAAAAACCGGGTATGCCGGCTCTGACGCCTGTAAAGGATGCCATGACAGCCATTACAAGGATTTTATAAAATCCGTTCACGGCAAGAAGGCGGCGACAGGAAGTCCGATCAATCGTGAAGGGTGTGAATCATGCCATGGCCCCGGCGCTCAGCATGTTGAAAAGGGAGGAGGCAAGGAATCTCCGGATTTCGGGTTCGGGAGAGAGGTTGATGCCAAAATCAAATCATCGAGATGCCTTGCCTGCCATGAAGAATCGAAGCGCCTGATGTCCTGGGATATCGGCAAGCACAAGTCCGCCGGCGTATCTTGCGACAAATGCCATACAATGCACGCGGGAACGGATAAGTCCCTAAAAGCAAAGGAGCCCGATGTCTGTTATTCATGCCACAAATACATCCGGACCCAGCAGAACAAACAGTCTCATCATCCCGTGAAAGAGGGCAGAATAAAATGCAGCAGTTGCCATGAAGTCCATGGAGGCTTTGGGCCAAAGATGGTGAAGGCGGATTCGTTCAATGATCTTTGCTACACGTGTCATGCCGAAAAGAGAGGGGCCTATGCGTTTGAGCACCCACCTGTCCAGGAGAACTGTTTGAGCTGCCACGAAGTCCACGGAAGCAACCACACCAAGCTCCTGGTCCGAAAGGTTCCTTTTCTCTGCCAGAGCTGCCACACAAAGACAGGTCATCCGAGCAGGCCTGCCACAAATTTTCACTCATTCGATGGCCCTGCAACATCTCAAAAGAACAGGTTCTTCGCGCGCTCGTGCCTGAACTGTCATGGAAATATTCATGGGAGCAGCCGATCCCCTTTCTTTGATCGTTAGGAGGTGAGAAAATGAGACGAATATTGATGATGATACTTATGCCGGCAATCTGTTTAATCCACATTTCCATTGCCTTTGCCGAAGAGAGGCGAATCGAGGGAGAGATTTCAGCGGCCGGCGCATACATAGGCGTGGATGCGCAAGGCGGCGGTGAAGCGAAGTTCACCGAATACAAAGACCTGAGGGAAAATGGCGGCATCTACGGAAGGGTCCGCCTCAATTACGACGCCGAAAAATATTTTCTCAATTTCAGGGCGGGCGACATGGGTTACGATACCCAGAAATATAATCTCGAAGGGGGAATGTGGGGGAAATTCAAGTACGACCTGTTCTACCAGGAGATCCCCCATAATATAACGTTTGATGCGAGGACCTTTTTTCTGGGAGCAGGCAGCGATACCCTGACCGGAGCTCCGAATACAAATGTCGCTTCCTGGAATACTTTTGACTATTCCTTCGAAAGGCGGCAATACGGGGGGGGGATGAAAATCAACCTGATCAAACCCTTCTTCTTCAATTCCTCTTTTCAAAGAGAAGAAAGAGAGGGAATCAAGCCCACGGGCGCCGCAGGAACATCTCCCGGCGGCATCGGAATCGAACTTCCGGAGCCTGTTAGTTATGTGACAAACAATTTGAAGCTTGAAACGGGATATGCCAGGAACCCTCTCTTTTTATCTCTGTTGTATTTCTATAGCGGTTTCAATAATAGCAATACCGCTTTGAATTTTGTCAATCCCGCCACAGGAGCGCAAGATATCTTTTCCCTCCCGCCGGAAAATACTTACCATAAGGGCGCCTTTAAAGGAGGCGTTAAACTGCCTTTCAACAGCAGATTGAGCGCTAACTTCGGCTTTTCAAAGGGAAAGTCGGAGTCATCCGCTTTTCCCACATTAACAGGAGGGAGAACCGATTTTAAAGGAGAAGTCAAAACCCAGAACTACGACATCGTCCTCACTTCCAATCCCGTCCGTTTTCTGGACGCCAGGGTGTTTCACAAATATTACAAAAGAAATAACAGATCGGACGAAGTCCCGGGAATTGTAGAGGAGTTTTTAGATTATAAAATCAGGCATTATGGCGGGGAGTTGGGTTTCAAGCTTCCTGCAAGGCTTTATCTCAGCGGAGGCTATCAACATGTAAGAACCGAGCGGGAGTTTATGAAGGCTTTTCAAGACCCTTTACTTGTCCTTCCCTTTAACAAGGACAATATCTATTTTACGGAATTGAGATGGAGCGGGCTGGACTTTATGGATCTACGGGCAGGCTACGAGAAGTTGGACCGGGATGCAAAAGAGAGAACTCCGCAGGCTGATGCGCAACCCAATAAAATGTTTGCCTATGATTCACAAGACCGGGACACCTTAAAGGCGTCCGTTGATTTTTTCCCCTTAGAAAGTCTCAATTTCGGGTTTGAATACAGGCATAAGAAGTCAGATTACGACGGCGCCTTCGGCTTAAATAAGGATAAGAGAGACGAATTTGCAACCAATGTGGCTTATACCCTGGGAAAGACGGCAAAATTGTATGGAAACGTTGATTTTGCATGGGTCACATTTCATCCTGACCTGGTGAGGACACAGGCGGCTGACGACTTCCCATGGCAGGCTAAACAGAAGGATAAGACTTTTGGGTATGGTCTCGGGGCTGAAATTTATGCTATTCCCAAAAAACTGACGTTCGTATTCCAGCATGATTATCTGAAATCGAACGGCAATATTGATTTTACCATCGACCCCGGGCTCTTAATTGGTGATCTGGCTGGAGCAACCAATGACACGGTCGATATCATGAGATCGGAGGACTATACGCTCTATTCATTTAAGATCAAAACGATTTATAATTTTACAAAGTCTTTCACAGCCTCCATCGGGTATGCCTATGAGAGGTTCAGTTATAGAGATGACCAGTTAGATGGATACCGTTATGTTCCGGCGACCACAGCCACCAATCGCGCTTTTCTTACAGGGGCGTATAAAGACCAGTCCTACAAGGCAAATGTCATATTTTTAGGTTTAAGTTATAAGTTTTGATGAAGCTCTCCCCCTGGTTCTTTAATGTTTGATATATGGGTTAGAGGATCTATCACATTCCTCTAACCCGCATATCTCACGGATTCTTCTCCGGCCTTTGCTATAGGGAACCCCTTATTCCCCTTTTCCGGACAAGACATACCTTCATAATCCCCTCTGAGAAAGTGTAGACTTTCCCTTTCAATAACTTCTCCATGTTGTATGGAAACCTCTTCATAAGAAGAACTCTCAAAAAATCTTTTAAAAGAAAACCCATTAAAAATCAATCGATTGTAATCCCTCAGTTATGGTTTGCTTAAGTTTACCACAACCTGTAACTCAGCCCTTTAGGGCTGCCGCCGGCCCATGAGGGCCTCCCTCCGGGGCATGAGCCCTTCCGGGGCGCAGCCTGGCCCGGAGGGATTTTCCAGGGCTCCTGCGGCAGGGCCCTGAGTTACATATTCGACAAAGCATTTATCCTTCATAACTGAGGGGTTACGAAAAAATGTAATGCGTCACTCTTCCGTGGAAAATTACCGGCCTTCGGGCAGGCATGTTGGAGAAAATCTTATAGCGGAAACATTAGCTTGTTCGTAAACTAAAAGGATGATTCTGT
>Ga0207951_100153_pt1 | contig 44105 bp, 42 predicted proteins | sample Subbio12Aug_8Bad_FD_184830 | JGI IMG/M metagenome (GOLD analysis project Ga0207951, IMG submission 184830) | Serpentinite rock and fluid subsurface biosphere microbial communities from McLaughlin Reserve, California, USA - CR12Aug_8Bad (SPAdes) | ecosystem: Environmental > Terrestrial > Deep... | reverse complement strand
ACGCCCACGTTAAAAGGGGCTACTACTGCAACAGCCCCTTTGATTTGTTTGCTTGCGTAATCACCTACCCTACGTTATAGTTATTGAAGGTTTCGAGAAGGAACCCGTGAGGACATCCACGTAAACTAACCCATGAAAGGAAGACTGTCATGAAAAAATCTGAAGTCTGGTTTCAGTTTTTACTCTCAACCTTTATTGCCTCCATCGTCGTAAGCAATGTCATTACCGGGAAGCTTATTCAGTTCGGCAACTTTACCTTGCCAGGAGCAACATTACTCTACCCCATCACGTTCTTAATTACCGATATTGTGGGAGAGATCTGGGGTAAGGAAAGAGGGTTTCGGATAGTATTGTGGGGCTTTTATGGTAATGTCATTTTGCTTTTGGGCAGCTTGTTTATATTACGGGCTCCCGCGCCAGGATTTTTTGAAAATCAGTCAGCCTACGAAATCGTCTTAGGCGCAACACCGCGTATCGTCCTCGCTAGTATGGTGGCCTATCTTTTTAGTCAGCTCCATGACGTGTGGTCCTTTGCATTTTGGAAAAAAATTACCCGTGATAAACACAAATGGATTAGAAATAACTTTTCTACCATAGTATCCCAACTTATTGATACAGGTCTATTTGTTTTAATAGCTTTTGCGGGAGTCGTTCCTACAGCAGCGTTATGGCAGATAGCATTCTCTCAATATCTCTTCAAGTTTGCTATAGCTATTGCGGACACCCCTATCTTCTATTATGCAACTGCAGCAATTGAGCGGTCTATTAGTAAGGAGGAGGAATCCTTGGGCAAGCAGCACTAAGTAACACCCTTAGGTCTCACCCCCTCTGCTTACATTAATGGGCAGAGGGGGTGAGACCATTGTATAGCCTATCTATCACTTCTCAGCAGGACTAAGGGGGTAGGTAGCAGAAATATAACTGTTATACTCCTAAAGTCGAAGGCGGTGATCTTGTGATAGACATAAAATTGCTAGATAAAATTCTCAGTGAGACCGTAACGGTCATAGAGCAAAGCAAGGGTCGCATTTTTGATATAGCAGAGACAGCACGCACTGAGTACATGCGCTTAGAACAACAATTGCGCGAGGTCAAAGCCCAAGCAGGCAAGAGTATAGAGTATGTAGACGCCAAGGAACGAGAATACCGCAATCGTCGCCTGCGCCTCATGGAAGTAAGCCGCGATTTTCGCCGTTTTACGGAGGCTGATATTAAAATTGCCTATGAAGATGCGCAAGCCTCGCAGGTGGACTTAGTGATGCTGCGAGAGCGGGAGCAGTATTTGCGTGTGCAGAGGGACGATCTCGAGAGATCACTGCGCGCCCTTCAAGATACTGTTAAGAAAGCGGAGGAACTCGTTTCGCAGGTGGGCATGGCCATGGAAGTCCTTAAAGGCAATATCCGTGAGTTAAGCGGGCAGCTAGACAACATGCAGCAGAGGCAGGCTTTGGGACTCCGGGTAATTAAGGCTCAAGAGGAGGAGAGGCGACGTGTAGCACGCGATATCCATGATGGTCCTGCTCAGACTTTAGCAAACGTTATGTTGCGTGCCGAGATTTGCGAAAAGTTGCTCGATACTGATGTAACACAGGTGCGCAGTGAACTTAAACTACTAAAAAACGTGGTGCGGGGGAGTTTGCAAGACATTCGCAAGGTTATTTATGACTTGCGGCCCATGGCCTTAGATGATTTAGGGTTAGTACCAACCTTGCGTCGCTACATCAATGATCTTAAGGAACAGCATAAATTACTGATTGATTTCTCTGTGCTGGGGGTGGACAGGCGTTTACCCTCTCACATAGAGGTGGGTGGCTTTCGGATTATCCAGGAAGGGCTTAATAACGTGCTTAAACATTCGCGGGCCTCGAAAGTAGTAGTGCGGGTGGAGTTTGGTCAGGACACCCTAGGAATCTTAGTCAAAGATGATGGCCATGGTTTCTTGGTGGAAGAAGCTATTAATAGACAGGGGGACCATTTCGGTTTGCTGAGTATGCGCGAACGGGTGGAAGTGCTACAAGGCGCTTGGCAGATAGAATCTGCTCTAGGACACGGTACAAAAATAGCAGTGAGGATTCCGGTGAAGGAGGAGGAGAAATAACCATGGCAGTTAAGTTGCTGCTTGTAGATGACCATAAACTCTTCCGAGAAGGCCTGCGGCGTATCTTAGAGCTTGAGACTGATCTCAAGGTGGTGGGGGAGGCTGGGTCTGGTCGCATGGCGCTGGAAAAGTTGACTGTATGTGATCCCGATGTGGTGTTGATGGATATAAACATGCCGGATATGAACGGGGTCGAGGCTACCCGTGCGATTAAAGAGCTGTTTCCGAGTATTGCGGTGTTGGTCTTGTCTATTCACGACGATCGGGAGTACTTGCTCGAAGTGCTTAAGTCGGGCGCTTCGGGGTACTTGCTTAAAGACGTAGAGCCTAATAGCCTCATCGAGGCCATTCGCGATGTGGCCAAGGGAGGGTCAATTGTTCATCCGGGGCTTACGAGTAAGCTCATTAATGAACTAAACCGGCTTTCTAATCAGACTCTCTCTGTGGTAGAAAGCCCCCTAACCGGGAGAGAGGGCGAAATTTTAAGCCTCATGACTAAGGGCCTCAGCAATGGGGACATAGCTAAGAAGGTGTATATCAGCGAAAAGACCGTAAAGAACCACGTCACTAACATATTGCGTAAGCTCGATGTCACCGATCGCACTCAGGCGGTTATCGAGGGAGTCAAACGAGGCCTAGTATTTATAAAATAGAGTCTACAGTTCCAGACAAAGTCAGACCAGCGCCTGATGCGCTGGTTTTTGCTTTGCGGTAGTTTAATTGCCTCTAGTGCCCTAGCCGTTCTATCTGCACTTGGGATGGGTAGCGAGCTTAGGGCCAGATACCCGACTAAGCTAGGACCGTAGGCCTAATATTCAGATAACTTCACTAGGACCTTGGCCTAGTCAAGATGAATCTCTAGTCTGATGTGCGGGCACCTGACAAGCAGTAGAATTAAACCAGAACACCCCGACAGATAAAACAAAAAACGAGGAGGTAAGTTTAATGAATTTAATCTCTAGGCTTTTGAAGGAAGAGTCCGGCCAAGGTATGGTGGAGTATGGTCTGATTATTGCGGCGGTTGCTGTGGTTGCGATTGTAGGCCTTGGTTTCTTCGGAGAGGGACTAAGCGAATTTTTTAATAATTTGCGTACAGAGCTTGGATTATCCCCAGTTACACCATAGGTAAAAGACAAAGCCTGCAAAACAAGCCCTACTTGCGGCTAACAAGTAGGGCATTTTTTTCAAAGTAAGGGGGGAAGAAGAACATGCTACGCATCATCACATACGCTCTGCTCGCTGGCTCGCTCTATTACGATCTGCGTGAGCGGCGCATACCCAATTTCCTCACATTAACAGGCATAGTGGTGGGTTTAGTACTCCAGGCCGTACTAAACGGCAGAGAGGGCTTGCTCGCTAGCTTTTTAGGGTTAGGGCTTGGGCTACTTGTACTCTTCCCCCTCTTTGCGGTTAGCAAATTCGGTGCCGGCGATGTCAAGCTGTTAGCGGCTATTGGGGCACTGCGCGGGCTTCAGTTCTTATGGCGGGTGGCGCTCCTCGGCGCAGTTTCGGGGGGAGTCATGGCCGTCTTGGCCTTAGCTTATCACCGGGAACTGAGTCACGTTACTTTAGGGATTATTACCGGTGTCTTGTATCGCACTCAGCGTACTTACCCCTATTCACCAGCGATAGCCCTAGGGGTGTTGCTAGCAGATTTGGGGTGGTTATTGTGAGAAAGGCATTAGGCGTTAGGACTGCCGCGAGTACTAGGAGGAAAGAACGAGGTCAAGCCTTAGTGGAGCTAGCCTTAGTTCTGCCAATTCTGCTCTTGATCCTAATGGCGATAATAGATATGGGACGAATTTATCATGGATACCTTAGCGTTACAACAGCAGCCCGAGAAGGTGCCCGGCAGGCCTCGCTGGGGAGAACAGATGAAGAAATTCGGGCCACAGCTATTTTGTCGGCCACGCCACTCAAAGCAGACCACATCACTGTGGTAATTAGCCCAGACGCTAGGTTGCGCTACTCCGGCGCCAATATTGAAGTCAAGGTTGAGTATCAAATGGCAATTATTACCCCGGGCATGCAAGCCTTTTTCCCCAACCCCTATGTGGTAATTGGTAAGGCGGTGATGAAGCGTGAATGAAAAAAATAGTCAGCGCGGCTCAGTTACAGTCATTGTATTGGGAGCCATGGTGGCTATCCTGGGATTAGGAGCGATAGTCATTGACGGGGGAATGCTCTACTATGAGCAAGCCAAGCTGCAAACTGCGGTAGACTCGGTGGTACTGGCAGGTGCTAGAGTCTTACACGAGGGTCCTTTGGCCGTTTCAACGGCGGCAGAAAACGTAGCTATTGCCAATGGTCTCTCTCTACTAGATTTGCAGCTATCGATAAATACAGCAACTGGAAAGGTCACTGCATCAGCAGTAAAACAGGTGGAGCTGGGTCTGGCTAAAATCCTCAATCATAGTCAAGCTGAGGTAGGCGCATTGGCAGAAGCTCAGGTTGGGGGGATTTCCGGATTGAAGGGCATGGCTCCTTTAGGAGTTATCTGGCAGGAATTTCTCTTTGGGCAACTCTACGATATTAAGGTGGGGGCTGGGGATGGCGGCGGTGGCAATTACGGCGCACTGGCTTTGGGTGGCACTGGTTCGGCCAATTACCGGGATAATCTGCGCTACGGGTACCCAGGTTGGCTTCGGGTGGGGGACATTATTATGACAGAGCCCGGCAATATGTCTAACCCCACCAAACTTGCTATCGAGGGCCGAATTGACGCCTGTCAACACGGTTGTACCTTTGACCGCTATGTTGCCAGTTGTTCTAAAGTGTTGTTCGTGCCGGTGATTAATAGCCTGCCAAATGGTAGAGGAGAGGTCACAATTATTGGATTTGCGGGCTTCTTTGTAGATGATTACACGGGGCAGGGTAACCAGAACTACATCCGCGGCAGGTTTATACAGTCATTTGCTAGCGGTGAAGCAGGGGCATCCTCGAGTTATGGTTTGACGATGATTAAGCTGACACGCTAGGAGGATACACATGGATCGCACTAGTAAACGTTTGGTACTGCTGGCAGTTCTCTGTGCCCTCGCTGTCGGACTTGGTGTTTATAGGTTTATGTCTAACCTTGAGGCCATGTCTGTAACTCAGTACACGGAGGAAGTGGTGGTAGCTATCAAAGATATCGCCGCACGAGTCGTAGTAACGTCCGATATGGTACGCCTAGAACGGGTACCTACAGGCACACGGCACGCCCGCGCTGCAGCTCAGGTGGCACAGATTATGGGGCATGTCACCACTCAGCCTATTGTCTCCGGAGAGCAGATCCTTACTACTCGTCTGTTTTCATCTGCTCAACAGTCCGGCCTGTCATATCAACTGGCCACTGGATATAGGGCTATAAGCATTAGTATTAACCAAAAGATCTCTGTCGCTTATCAGGTTCGTCCGGGGGACTTTGTTGATGTGATTGTCTCGTACGAACAAGCGACCCAAGCTAGAGAATCAACCTCCACTATCATGCTGCAAAGCATTCAAGTGTTGGCGGTGGGCTCAGAAATGAAGGCAGGTGCGGCAGCACCTGTATCTGCTGAGACAATAACCTTGGCAGTAAAGCCAGATCAGGCCGAGCGCTTGGTGTGGGCAGAAGATTATGGCAAGATTAGGCTTGTGTTAAGACCTGTATCAGACAGCCAGACAGTACATACGCCAGGAGCAACAGTGCGTTCTGTTGCCGAGCGCTAGTTAGAAGGAGTGAGAGCCTTGCCAGAGAAAAATATCACAGTTCTTGTGGTTGATGACGCCGCAGACACTCGTGACAGCATTCGCCGCTTACTAGGACTCAGCATCGGCATGCAGGTAGTGGGTGAGGCGGAACACGGAGAAGATGCAATTAAGAAAGTTGATCAGCTACATCCAAATATAGTGCTGATGGATATAAATATGCCTGGCATGGATGGTATTACAGCTACCGAGAAGATTTGCGCCGCGCATCCCCAGACTGTGGTAATAGTAATTTCGGTTCAGGGAGAAATGGAGTACCTACGCAAAGCCATGATAGCCGGCGCTAAGGACTACTTGGTCAAGCCTTTTGGCGCCGACGAGTTGGTGGATTGCATTCACAAGACTTGGGAGCGGGAATCGCAGCGCAGGAGTAACATAGTAGGGATGCCGGGCATAGGTGCGGCAGAAAAGCGCCCCGGCAAGGTGATCTCCATATTTGGCCCCAAAGGTGGCGTAGGGAAGACTACTTTGGCGGTTAATTTAGGAGCTGTGCTGGCCTCCGAGCGCAAGCTGCGCACCTGCTTGGTGGACTTATCACTACAGTTTGGTGATGCCTGCGTTCTGCTCAGCCTAGTTCCCCGGAGGACTATTAGTGATTTGGTTAGTGAAAGCACCATTGATAAAGAGACCATCCTGCCGTACTTGCTTAATCACCCCTGCGGGATTAAGGTCTTGCCAGCACCACTGAGTCCTGAGTATGCCGAGTATATTACTCCAGAACATGTCTCGCGCATAATGTCTACCCTACGAGAGATGTTTGATTACGTAATTGTCGATATGCCAGCTAGTTTTCAGGATGTGGCTTTGGCCGCATTAGATGCGGCTGATCGCATCGTGATGGTGGGGAATATGGACATGGCTTCGCTTAAGAATATGAAGCTCTCGTTAGAGGTTATGAAGCGGCTGAGCTATTCTACCGATAAGGTCTTTATCATCGTAAACCGAGCTGGATATGATTACGGCATTAAGTTTAAGGACTTAGAGACTGCGTTAGGGCGCCCCGTTAACTTTTTTATCCAGACCGATGATATTACAGCAGTAACCTCCACCAACCGCGGCATGCCCTTTGTGCTTGATCAATCTGATTCTAAGCTTTCACGCCGCATTTTTGATTTAGTTGATGAGCACATCGAACCTAAGGCTCGCGAGAAGGAGGAAGCGGTTGGCCTATGGCGCCGCCGTAAAGCGAAATAATGTCACTATTAAAACGTTTGGAGACAGTGCAAGACAGGCCAACAACCATCGGCCCGGTAAAGAAGTTAGCGTCTTACGTGACTGACCCCGAAAAAGTGCTAAAACAGTCTATTCATCAAGCCATTATTTCTGAGGTCAAGCCCGAACTACTTAATGACGCAACCCGCGAAAGTGAACTCAAGGCGAGCATCTCTGAAATTGCCGATCGCGTTATAGTGGACAGCGGTCTACTGGTTACCCGGCAAGACCGCCAGCGCATTGTGCAGCAATTAGGGGATGAAGTACTGGGTTTTGGCCCCATCACTAGCCTGTTGAATGACGATGATGTGACTGAAATTATGGTAAACAGTGCCCAGCAGGTGTATGTAGAGCGCAAAGGTCGACTAGAGTTGTCTGGGGTTACCTTTCGTGACAGCGAGCATGTAATCCAGGTCATCGAGAAAATTGTGGCACCCCTAGGCCGCCGCATTGATGAAAGTTCACCGATGGTAGATGCCCGTTTGCCTGACGGCTCTCGCGTAAATGCGATTATACCTCCGTTGGCCATAAAGGGGCCGACATTGACCATCCGAAAGTTTAGCCGCGATCCCCTGACCATCGACAATTTAGTTAACTTCGGTACCGTGGGCCCGGCCATGGCTAAATTTCTGCAGGCCTGCGTGCTAGGCCGCCTTAATATCGTTGTATCAGGTGGTACTGGTAGTGGTAAAACGACCACCCTCAACTGCCTTTCTTCCTTTATTCCCTCAGACGAACGCATTGTTACCATAGAGGATGCAGCCGAGCTACAGCTCAAGCAGGAGCACGTTGTGACTCTTGAGACGCGCCCCCCTAATATCGAAGGAAAGGGAGCTGTAACCATTCGGGACCTCGTGCGCAACTCTCTGCGTATGCGGCCTAACCGTGTAGTTATCGGGGAGGTGCGTGGCGGCGAGGCTTTAGATATGTTGCAGGCCATGAATACTGGTCACGATGGTTCGCTAACCACAGGTCATGCTAATACACCGCGTGACATGCTCTCAAGGCTGGAGACCATGGTATTAATGGCAGGGATGGAATTGCCGGTACGGGCAATTCGTGAACAAATCTCAGCGGCAATTGACGTAATTGTTCAGCAAACGAGACTGCGCGATGGAAGCCGTAAGATAACGCATATCTGCGAGGTTGTGGGCATGGAGGGCGATATCATTACTTTGCAGGATATCTTTGTTTTTACGCAGACAGGGCGTGACCCTAACGGTAAGATCATCGGCGAGTTTAAGCCGACGGGCATTCGCCCTAAGTTCTACGAAAAACTGTTGGAAGCCGGCGCGCAATTGCCGCCTGACATCTTCCACCCACGGTAGGGGGTAGAGTTCATGGCAACCTTTTTAGCTGTAGGGAGCACCTTAGTAGTAGGGCTTTTGCTTTGGGCCTTGCTGTGGGGGTTAGATCGCAAACGCCATGCTGTAGCCATAAGACTCAATGATTATAGTACTGAGAAACGCCACCCTACGGTAGACCGCTCACCCAAAGAGCAACGCCGGGGGGGGCTGCGCTCAGTCATAACTAAGTGGGCACCAAAACGCTTGAGCCAGCGCTACACCCCAATTTTTCAGCAGGCGGGTATTCCGCTTAAGGGTGAGGAAATGGCCGTGTTTATAGGCGTAAGCACATTATTGGGTGTACTTTTAGGCGGCTTGATGTTATCTATACCCGGTCACATTATTGGCGGCATCGTCGGTAACCAAGTGCCTGGGCAGGTGCTAAAAAACTATCTTAGGCGTCGCCTGCGAGCGGCGGAGGAGCAACTCGTAGACTTCCTTACTTTAAGCGCTAACGCCATGCGAGCAGGCAATAGTCTGCTGCAGGCACTGGACTTGGCAGGGCGTGAAATGCCCGATCCTATTGGCACAGAGCTGAAGCGCACCTTGCGGGAGATTAACCTAGGCTTGTCGGTGGATGACGCATTACAGAGATTTGTAGTGAGAATTCCTAGTGCGGACCTGGACCTAGTGCTTACAGCAGTGATTATACAACGCCAAGTCGGCGGTGACTTAGCGGGCATACTCGATAATATTGCATCTACAATTCGCCAGCGCCAGCAGATGAAAGCCCAGGTGCGCACCCTTACTGCCCAAGGCAGATTATCAGGCATGGTTATTGCTGGTTTGCCGTTTGCCCTGCTATTGATCTTGCGTGCCACCAACCCGGATTATGTAAGTCTGTTATGGACGGAGCCCTTAGGGCTGCTGCTATTAGGTGCGGGTTTGGTTAGCCAGATTTTTGGTATGGTCTTTATAAATAAAATCATTCAGGTTGAGATTTAAGGGCTAGGGGGTGAGTTGATGGTAGGAATTATAGCTCTATCTTTCAGTTGCCTCACTCTATGTGTGGGACTGTTGCTCCTGCGTAGTATCTATGGGGAGCGCCTGCAAATGGAGGCTCGCATAGAGACGGTTAGCGTACTGCAACTGACTGGCTTATCTGATGAGCCCGAAGAACTGCATTTGCCACTGATAGAACGCATTTTTTACCCACTCTTGCGCTCTGCTGGCCGTTCATTACAAGCCTTAGCGCCCTCTGGTCTCAAAACTAAACTGGCCAAGCGCTTAGGTCTGGCCGGTCTTAAAGTTACGGCAGAGCAATATTCAGGCTGGTACTTGGTAGGTGCCGCATGTGGGATGCTAATAGGCGTCTTTATGGTCCTGACAGGAGGTAAGACCGGAGCACAAGCATTCTTCCTGAGCCTAGTGTTGGCAGGTGGTGGGGCTATCCTGCCCGAATTAAAACTGCGACAACACATCACTAAGCGGCAGGTAGCTATTGTGCGCGCGCTGCCTGATGTACTAGATTTGCTCACCGTAAGCGTAAAAGCTGGGCTAGGTTTTGACAGTGCGCTATTAAAGGTTACGGATAAAATGAAAGGCCCCTTGCCCCAAGAGATGGGACAGGTATTGCACGAGGTGAAGATGGGCGTAACGCGTAGGGATGCACTAAAATCCTTGGCGGAGCGAACAGGTGTCAAAGAACTACAGTCGTTTGTCGGCACTATTATCCAGGCGGACCAGCTTGGTGTAAGCATTAGCAATGTCCTGCAACTGCAGTCCGAGGGATTACGGGAACATCGTCGCCAGGTTGCGGAAGAAAAAGCCATGAAGGCGCCGGTTAAGATGCTTTTTCCCTTAGTCCTGTTCATTTTTCCTACGCTGTTCATCGTTTTGCTGGGCCCGGCTGTATTGCAGATAATAAAACAGTTTGCGAATATGTAGGAGGGCTGACAGTGATCTATAATCACACCAAGCGAAATATTGTGTGCCAAGAGGTGGAGACTGCCTTCACCTTTGTGGCGCGCTTTAAGGGTCTGATGTTTCGAGAGCAAATCAATGCCACTAAAGGTTTGCTACTAGCACCATGTGACAGTGTACATATGTTTTTTATGCGCTTTCCTATTGATGTCGTCTTTATCGATAAACATTATAAAGTGGTGGGTATAGAACTAGGGCTTAAGCCTTGGCGAATGAGCAGGAGGTACAAGACGGCGAGGTTCGCGCTAGAATTACCTGCAGGCAGGGCCAAAGATTCCGGCGTGGTAGTAGGAGATGTATTGGAGCTCAAGTAGAGACTAAGCAACTGTAACACTGACTATCACTTAAACGTAGTCTCACCTATCCTTGATATAATATTGGCAAGACATAAGAGATGGGAACCCATAATGGCAAAGTGTATGAAACCTATGCCCTGACTGAGTCCTATCGCGAAGGTGGGAAGGTAAAACATCGCAACATCGCTAGTCTCGGAGCTCTAGCTCCGGAGCAAATCCAGCGCATGCTGTTTGTCCTGAAAGCGCAACGGATCGACGGTGCGTTTGTAGGGCATTTGTCCGATGTAGTAGCCAAGCAGCATTTTCGCTGTCTTAGGTTTTGGTCCACCCCCACCTGTTGCAGAAGCATGGGGAGAAAGAGACTAACTAGTGAGAAGGAGATGCCTACGAAGACCGTGCCAATCCAAAGAACGATGAGGTTGCGTCTCCGTACCCTATTAGAAACCATCCTCGTTTGGTGCGGGATATTTATCAGGGTCTAGCGCAACCACGGGGGCGCAGTTCCAATGTCTACCCAAGAGTATCTATCCCCATCCTGCCTCAGCCATACGTAATATATCTTTCTCCTTAATCCAGCCATCGTCCAGTATGCCGTTACTATCCAGCCAGCGCCTAAGCCCGCTAGTGGTAACGGTTAGCAACACAATTACTGTCGCTCTACTTTTATGCAATTGCAGATCCCTTTTCCTAAAAGTGTTTATTATAGAATATGGCCAACTGGGTCCTGTCCCTCAGGGTTAGTTTCTCTAACAATACGGAGACATAGTTTCGCACGGTTCCCGAGCTGAGATAGAGCTTCTCTCCAATTTCTTCATTTGAGAAACCCTCGCCCACTAACCTCAATACATCAACCTCCCTAGGGGATAGACCCAGTGCTGCGGGGTCTCTTTTTCGTTCACCCCGTAGTACAGAGTGCAAGATGTGAGCTACAGCACGTTCATATACCGTGTTCCCCCGGCATACCACACGCAGGCTTTCTACAATACTCGCAAAGGATTGGCTTTTGAGGATATAGCCTTCGGCACCGTTGTTTATAGCCTCTCGCACATAGTCTTCATCTTTAAAGGTTGTGAGTATGACTACTTTAGTTTGACCAAAATCCTGCTTAATCAGCTTAGTACTAAGTACGCCGTCCATAACAGGCATACGAATATCCATGAGCACCACGTCGGGACGCAGAACTTGACATTGATGGTAAGCTTCTTGACCATTTTCGGCTGTGCCACAAACTTCAAAGTCCTCCTCTAGAGCTAGCAGCGTACTCAGGCCATCTCTCATAAGGGCATCATCATCGACAATAAGCACTCTCATGTTCTCACTCCTATCTGTACAAGACACAAACAATCAGAAAGCCTTCATCACCACTGACTGTGATAGTGCCTCCTAGATTCGTTACTCTTTCGCGCATACCGCTGAGCCCTAGTCCAGCGCGGACATGGCTGCAGCCTACGCCGTTATCCAGGATGTACAACCGTAAAAACTTATCATTGACATCGAGCTCGATCCTTACGTTTGTGGCCTTGGAATACCTAGATGTGTTGGTGAGTGCCTCCTTAACTATGGAGGCAACTGCCTGGAGAAGACGAGGTGGTATGTTGGAGAGGTCGCCGCTAGGCAAGAATTCCACAGGGCAGTACTCGTAGTCATCAATGATGGCCCTTATATAATCGATGCCCGCCTTCTCTATAGGGCGTAGGTTATGAACCGTGTCCCGCAGAATCTCTAGTGTCTCGGTTAGCTTGCTTATACTCTTGGTCAGCGCGACCCTCGTCTTGTCTTTGTCTTGGTCAAGGCATTTGTGGGCTACCTGCATCTGCATGAGGATACCAGCAATATTGTGCCCTACACTATCATGGATTTCATGGGCGATTCTATTGCGTTCCTGAACCTCTGTGATATGCTCGACTTCCTCTTGCGACTTGAGGAGCTTCTGCTTAGTCTCTTCAAGGGAGTAGCGCAATCTCCGCTCCTTGTCTAAAGTGTGCTGGTGTTTGAGGTTCTGCGTCTCTATCTCATTCAGGGCCAATGCCAAGAGCACGGCGAGTGCGGTTAGTAGCAATAGCAGAGGGTTTTTTGGATAAAGAGAATACACATAAATAGCGCCTAGTATGGGAATTAGCCCGACGAAAAGCTTCTTAAATGCTAAGTCAAAAGCTAGTACCGCGTACCACAGGCTGAGTGGAGCACCATAAGCGATAGCTACCGTGATTACCACAAACTCAACAGCCAGTAAATATGTATGGTCGTACAAGCGTTGACGGCAGGTATGTAATCCCAGCATCAGGAGCAACGCTGCCAAGGCCATAGGGGTTAATAGCGATGCCTGAGTAACACCCATCGCGAGCAGATACACCAACACAAGCACCTTTAAAGCAATGTTCATTTACACCTCTATAGCACTATCTTACTACAATTATATAGCCCTTTAGGCCAAAGCAGAAAGTAGGTATTTGCGGCACCAGGGGCTGACGGCTGTCAGCCCCTGGTGGTTTATTTAGCTATATCAACCTTGCGCATAACTCCACCGGCAAAAAAGACCGCTGCAAACGCCACCAGTATCGCTAGCTCACCTCCGATAGACATCAGGGCGCCGCCCTCCACTAGCTTATCCGCTGCAATCATGACCCATGTGGTAGGAAGCAGGTCAGAAATGCGTATGAGTGTATTCGGCATAATGCTCCTCGGCCAGTATGCTCCACCGAGCATGACCAGCGGGGTGGTAAGAAGAATTACGGCCACAAAGGCCTGGCGGGGCGTGGTACAGATTGAGATTATGAGTAATCCCATGCAAATGCACACTATGGCAAAGACAATGAACAGGAGCAGTAGACTAAAGAAGAAACCTCCAAAGTATACTCCCATAGCATACTTGAGAAACAGAAAAACAGAGAATACTTGAATCAGTGCCACAACGAAAGCACTCAGCAAATGCCCTGTCATGTACTGGCGCATGTTTACTGGTGCAGACAAAATACGGTACTGCGTTTTGTTGCTGCGTTCCTCAAGAATCAAGCCAGTGGTCATTACCGACATGTAGACCATAAACTGCACCAAGAAACCGAGCACACCCACTGTACGGTCCCGACTGTTGTGGGATGTACGTACGTAATCCACATCTACAACCCCAGCGGTGAAGGACTCCACACCTTGATGAAAACTACCCATGTTACCTCTAGCCGCCCCTGCTATTGGTGCCGCAGAGCTTAAGTAACTGTTGACAAGGTTCTTCACAGCAGCTGCAACATTCGGCCCGCTGATACCGTAGCCTTCTACCGCTACATGTCCAGAGTTTAAAAACTCGTCTGTAAATCCTTGTCTGACAATAAGTGCATAGTCGAGGATGCCGTTGACCAGAGCCGACGAGAGATCCTCTTCCTTAACGTCTACAAGGCGAAAACTCCTGGCAAGCTTGTTTCGCAGTCCATTGCCTAGTACGGAACCATCTTGATCTATAAGGGCCACCCTAAACGGCACTTCATAACTCTTTGGAATGAACAGATGCATAAAGAGCAGGGGCATGATTACTAGTATTATGATTCTTACTGTGCTTCTGAAGGTGCGACGCAAGTTATTGAGTAGTATGCTCGTCATGCTGTTATCCTCCTGCCTAGGGCTAATGCTGCGGTAAAGACAGTTAGTGTTACCAGGGACAGTACCAGTATCGACGAGTGTATTGCGTCAGGTGAACCACCGTAAATGGTGCCGAACAGAGCGGTTTTGGCATAGTAATTAGGCGAAAGCCGCGCCAATTTTCCCATGTCCGTATTGCCTAAAGCCCCTGCAATGATGGAGAAGAAGAGCATTAAACACCACAATGCACCAAAAGCCTTGTTGCTTTCCTTAAACAATCCACCCATAAGAAAGCCTATTGAGATCGTGAGGATAGAGAATACCAGCAGGGTAGAAACGATCAGTAGTGCATTTCCACTCCAGTTGGCTCCGTAAACATATTTTGAAAAAATCACTACAACGGAGGACTGCAAGCACAGGACGACTACGTTGGCCAATACCTTTCCCAGAAGATGCGTCCAAGGGCTGATTGGCGCTGTGTGCAGTCGCACGTGGGTGTTCATGTCACCATCGTCCTTGACGGAGCTAATACCATACCAGCCACCCATAAGCATTACCTGAAGCAGGGTTTGTATAGAGTAGTAATCGATGGCTCGTGGGGCCTTGCCTTCGAGAGAGATCGCGGCTTCGTCGAAATAGTCGTGGTAGGTGAAACCTAGCGGTGCTCCCATTGTTGTCACAACCAGTGCGGAGTTTTGAGCATCAACGTAGTTGCTAAGAAAACCTTTTATGAGTGGCGTTTGCAGAGATGTATGCAGGTGAATGCGTGCGCCTTCTGTGCGCATGAGGTTCTGCGAGAAATCAGGTGGTACATAGATGAATGCTTCTGCGGAGCCGCTGTCTAAGGCCGCTTGACCAGCTTCAAAACAAGTAACAGGAGTGACATTGATGAACGTTCTGACCTGTTCGCTGGCTAGGTATGAGGTTAGCTGGTTACTACTTGGCCCGATATCAGCATTAAGGTAGGCGACGCTAGATTTTTCAATTTGACGAGGTGCAAACATACTATCTAGTGCCATCCCCAAGATTGCGATTAGGATGATCGGCATGATGAGCATAATGAGTAGCATCCGTCTGTCTTTTAGATTCCTTAGGGCTGAGTAGTAGATGATTGTTAATAGTTTCATGCCTTTCCTTCCTCCTAATCTCTCAGGCTGCGTCCAGTTAGAGTCAAGAAGACATCGCCCAGAGTCAGTCGTTCCATGTTGATACCCTCAATAATCGCTCCTGCATCAAGAACGCAGTCGATAATCTTGTTAATATTGTTGATGCGGATTCTTGAGACCACGGTTAACCTATTGCTTTCAAGCTTGGCAGCCTTCACTCCCTGCACACCTTTAACGCAATCCAGCAGTGTATAGCTGGTTCCTGATAGGCGCATGACCAGCTTCTCTTCGACCGCTACCATGTCTGCCAACTGCTCTTTCGTTCCACGGGCGATAACGCGCCCATGGTCGAGAATCGCGATATCAGCACAAAGCTGTTCTACTTCATCCATATAATGTGAGGTATACACGATAGTTGTGCCGTTTTCATTGAGACGCCTGATTGAAGCCAGGATGTGGTTGCGTGATTGTGGATCAATGCCTACCGTGGGTTCATCCATAATCACAAGTTCCGGCCTGTGCACCAGTGCACAAGCAATATTGAGCCGGCGTTTCATGCCGCCTGAAAACCTCTTGGGTGAATCGTTGCGCCTTTCCCATAGGTCAACGAACTCAAGGGCCTCTTTTATATTCTCCTTGAGTTTGATGCCACGCAATCCATATAGTCTGCCGAAGAAATCGAGGTTCTGGTAAACGCTGAGGTCATCGTAGAGAGCAATCTCCTGAGGAACGACACCAAGTTTGGCTTTGAATTCTCTATCGGCAGTGTCAAGACTCTGACCAAAGACCATAATCTCTCCGGAGTCAATTTTAGTCATGCTAATAATGGCATTTATTAAGGTCGTCTTTCCTGCGCCGTTGGGACCTATCAGGCCGAAAATGCAGCCTTCAGGTATTCGTAAACTCACATTGTCAAGTGCCAACAACCCGTTGTATCTCTTTACGACATCTTTTGTCTCTAGGATTATCTGCATTTAGGAGCACCCCTTTATGTGTTTATGACCTCATTGTATAGACCGCCATGAGGTGATGGTAGTGACATAAGACAGAAAAACACATATGACATTTGTCACATGTGTTTTGCCTTCGACAAGGTATACTTCTTGGTACCTGCTGTAGGCTAGGCGTCCATTGCTTTAGAGGTAAACACATAAGAAATCTGTCTTGTGAACCTACATGTTCCGGCAAATCAGGCGCACTTTGGTCTCTGCCATTATGCCCCGACGAAAGACGGACACGTGACGCCCTTCACTGTCTCAGAGCTAGAAACAGATGCGGTCAGAAGATTCGTCCGCGAGACCTGGGGCTTGAGCAATTTCTGCTAGCCGCCGTGTTGAGAGCCGCTGATCTAAGGCCTGTAGGGCCTTCTGGAAGCGTACTATTCTTATAAAACTCTTAGGGCCTATCCCAACGTGCACGTGAAAAAGTCTATTCAGGCTGCGCAGACTAATAAACTCAGACTTGGCTAAGACATCAACGCACGCGCCACAATTAAACAGGCAGAAGCTATGCAGTAGATAGATAAAAATCCCAACTCCACAACTTAAGTTCCTCCCATGTAGCGAAGCAAATAAGAGTTTTTGCGGTGAATAGCAGCTCCATATGTGCGAGGTGAGCTGCTTCAGTTTGTGCGTAGCAGGATGTTAAACCAAGGTTTTGCTTAATTGCACGGTAAAAACTTCGATTCTGCATCGTTTGGTGTAGGCTTTCGCCGCTTCAACGAACCAACACGGCCAATCAGGCAATAAATACCATCCACTGTTATGGGAGCTTGTTATAAATGTCAAGGCTTTTATGGAATAACAGACTGTTTCGTGAGAATTATTTTTGGGATTGACGTTCTATATTTACATCAACTGCATAAGTCCTGCTCGTATACCATGTTAATTCCTCTCAGCCCAATAGTCCATTGCTGCTCCCGGACAGCCGGTAGTCCCCCGTCGTAGGGCTGGCTACCCCTGGGCCAGGGCATAGTGTCTCTTGGCCTTACACTATCCGCTCAAGAACGACTCGGCGTGCTGCTTGATCTTCTCTATGGGCAACGTGCCAACTTCCCTAACCCCCAGCCCGAGCCCCTCAAGATACAGAATAAACTCCCTACCCAAATAGTACCCCCCATCGCTATAACCTTCCACATGGTTCCAATTACCGTAGAAGTCCGAGACAGGCTCGCCCTCGTAATCTGTCACCCATCCTGCGCCGTTACAAGACCGAGACAAATCACAATGTTGATATCGCCTATAGGGCCAAATATACCCTTGCATTTCCCCAGCACGGGAGGTAGAACAGCTAGGAGGTTGTGGTGGACTACCCCGATTTTCTCCCTTTCCACGCAAAGCTTGGGGAAAACATGTCTACTTGCCCCAGGCGGGGATTTGTGCACCCTCAAACTCCTCAGTGATGATTTTCTTCACCTGCTCTATGAACAAAGGGTATGAACAAAGGGGACGTCAGACTGTGTTAAAACCCACCAGCCCGGTCATCTTCCGACAGAAGCACCCGTCCCCTTTGTTCTATATTGACTAACCTGACCAAGTTGACTATGCTTAGGGGGAGAACATATGGTCATAAGAAACGGAGGTGTCAACTTGCAGCTCGGCTTCGGCAACGTCGAAGCCATGAGGGACTACATGGATGAGCGCCTGTAGGGCCATGGTGTGCTGAACAATTGAGCTTCGCCTGGCCAAATGGTACAATGTAGCAAACATACCAGGAAAGTACGCCTGAAATCGCTGCGAGGGGGGAGTTTCGTGATCGGCGAAGTGCTACTAAAAACGATACAAGACTATTTCCGCGATAGGGATGACATTTATGCTGTTTACCTCTTTGGATCACGCGCAAAGGGCACAGCCCGCCCAGCAAGTGACTTGGACCTCGCTGTCTTGTTCAAAGAGGGGCTCGACCCTCACCGACGCTTCCAAATTAAGCTGGAGATTACCAACGACCTCGAAGATCTTCTCGGGAGCAAAGTTGACCTGGTTGATTTGAGGAGTGCCGACCTTTTCTTTATCCACCAGGTAATGCGAAACAAGGTGGTGCTGCATGAGCGGGACAAGAGTAGCAGAATCGCCTTTGAAGTAGATTACCGAAAGCGCTATTTTGACCATATGCCCATCCTTGAGCAGTACCATAGGCAGGCTCGCAAGAGATTGACGGGGAGGGAGGCGAAGTTTCATGGTTGAGAAAGCTGTGGTTACAAGGCTGCTGGTGCAGCTAGAAGAGTATCTCCGGGATCTCGACGAGGTGAAACTAAGGTACTCCCTTCAGGACTATAAGGAGAACAAGATCATCCGCCGTTATACAGAGAGAACACTTCAGGTCGCCATCGAAGCGTGTCTTGATCTTGCCAGCCACATCATCTCATACAGCGGCTTCCGGGAGCCACTAGACAACAAAGACTGCTTTCAGGTGCTCTTGGAAAACAAGCTGATCCCTGTGGAACTAGCGGAGATCCTAAAACGAATGGCGCAGTTTCGCAACGTGGTTGTCCACGATTACATTCGCATCAATCCGGAGATTGTGTACAGTATAGTGCAGGAGAACATCCCTGACATAGTTTCTTTCGCACAAATGGTTGAGTCAATGTCCGGATAACATATGCCTAGCTCATCTGGCTCGTCTTATCTGGCCCTCTGTCTTCAGAGGACGCTGTTTTTTACACCTGGGCTCATCCCTTGCGGTTGACCGCGGCGTAAAACTGGGTAAGGCGACCCTTTACTTCACTACGACCGGGCCCGATGGCTATCCACAGTCGGGTACGCGCTCTATGTTGTGGCTCTGGGCATAGTGGTCTGGAAGGTTACGCGCAACGGTCTCTCACTTGTCCAGGCTCTAAGCCGTTCTTCTTTGGTTTTGGTATATGGGGCTGTCGTTGGATTTTTTGTGCTTTTGATTTGGCTTAAACCGGAGGAGGAGAAGGCACGAGCAATGGAGACTGGAGACTACACGAGAGTTGGCGATGAGCGGCACCTTCAGGTGACGATGCGCTCAGCGTACTCAACTCTGGGATATGCTTTTGGAGCAATCCTTGTAGTGGGAACTTTGGTTGATATTTTGGTCTACCGCACCCTTCCTGTCCGCTCTTTAGTCGAAGCAGGAGTGCTACTGGTGATTTGGCAGTTTTCCTATATGTCGTGGAATAAGCGGATGTAGATTGAGGCAATAGGAGCCGGCCAAGCCGGCTCCTATTGCCTCATTACTTAGGTAGTATCTGGTACAATAGAGGGGAGTACGTATAACTTGGGAGGAGGGCTTACTATGCAGTTGCCCACATGGGGAGTTAAATTTAATATGGCGCGGGAGCGTGCCTACTATGATCCTGCTGTTAGTTCTCTCCATAATTACATAAGTGCTCGGTCCATGGATTTCTGCGAATGTTGTGGCCTACCCGGTGCGCCAACGATTGCTAACATTGCTGAAGGTAAGGGCCCACGTTCTTATATAGCTCTTTGCAGTAAATGTTGTAGTGGGAGTCCTTATTTGTCTGAGAAGGTTGATTGGTTAGAAAGTAATCTAGATACAGCTCGCCTTTTGTATGTCACAGCAGCCCTGATTTCTAACCCTGACGGCACAGTTATGGTCTGCCAGAAGTCTAATTCTCTGTGGGAGTTTCCTGGTGGCAAGATGAACGAAGGCGAGGATTTGGGTAACTGCCTACGCCGCGAGATTAGAGAGGAGCTAGCAGTAAGCATCGGCAAGTTGCGACCATTTCTTCTAGTAGACCATGATTATGGTCACATCAAGCTCCGTCTCTTCAGCTTTACTGCTGAGCTTAGTGACCTCTCCGAAAAAATTCATTTACATGGTCACATCAATTACCGTTTTGAGCGCGTAGAGAATCTATCCACAGTCTCCTTTTCACAGGCTGACGTGGCTATAGCACAGAGATTAGCCTCTCAATGTGATGTAGATTACATCCAGCCTGTCGATGTAAGAGGTACAACTAGACTAGTGTAATCATTCTTGTTTAATATACCCCGCAGGGTATATTAAACATAGGTTGTTGATAGTTAAGGAGGCCGTATAGCTACAGTGATGGAGCGCTTCTTAAATGAAGACGACAAGGCAGAGATCTTACACGGCGCAAACGAGATAGATGTGCCTCAGGGTGCTAAGAAAGTAGTAGTGCAGTAGAACTATAGTCAAAGGGGTCTCCTCCGTGTACCGTGTACCGTGTACGACCTACGAGGAGCTATGTGTTCTAAGCTATGCGCCGTACCAACTGCTACGAGCCCTGCGCCAACAGTTTGCGTGTGCGCTCCTTAGCTTCTGCAAGGTCGTGGGTAACCTCTATTTGCTTGGGGATGGCCTCTATTACACGGTCAAAGGTCTCGGTATTTGGGCCGCTGTCTAGGACGCTAATCAAGCCTCGGTCCACAGAAGTACGAATGAGGCGGCCGAACCCTTGTCGCAGTTTAATAAGCATGGAAGGAACATCGACTGTCTCGGTGGGGTCCAATCCTTTTTCCCGAGCTTCCCTGCGACGAGCTTCTACCAACGGATCATGTCGGGGGAAGGGAAGCGTCAGTACTATAATTTGAGACAGTGATTCACCAGGTACGTCGACCCCCTCCCAAAAACTGTTCCCTACAAGCACAGATGTAGTGTCTGACCGAAATTCATCTAGTAGCTTGGTACGAGAAGCCTGCCCCTCCCATAATAATCTGTAGGGCAAGTCTTGCTGAGACAGGTGAGCAACTATGTTGCTCCTGTCCACTGGTGAACTGCATAGTATCAATGTGCGCCCTTCAGTAATTGCGAGAAGTTCTTTGATGCGTATGGCTGCACTACGCAGGTAATCGTCGTTATGGGGCAAATCTAGAGCTACATAGCAGGCGACCTGTTCATGCAGATTAAAAGGTACCCCTACTTGTGAGTGTATGGCATCCATAGCTCCAGTGATATGGTGCATATAATCAAAGCTCTTGCCGGCCGCTAATGTGGATGACGTAAAAAGCACCGGAATATGTTTAGACAATAATTCAGTGTGCAGCTGTTGCGAGTACTCCCGCGGGATAACGTAGGCAGACGAATCCTCTGGTTCCCACCATGCTACACTGTGTTCTTCCCCAGATTGCAGCAGTCTTAGCCCTTGGCGAAGTTGGTCTAGTCGGTCTTGATGCGAGGCTAAAGCTAGGGCATAAGGTGTCTGCTCATTCATGCTTTCTTCGATCATCAGCTCATCTTGAAATGCTTCAACCACATTCGACAGAAGTTGAGCTGCGTCCATAAGCTCTATAACGCGGTTGATATGCATCCGCTCAGCACGCTGATCTACAACAACAGCATGTGTAAGCGTGGTAAAGAACCTGCGAGCCCTAGCTTCGGTTTCTTCCATTTTCTCTAAGAGAGTCATTCTAAGCCCGTCTAAACCTGATAGGTCAGTGATGATGTTCTTGATGGTAGCTTGGTTAAGCTCTCGTCCTAATGTCTTAGCAATGGGTAGCTCGACGAGGTGCCCTTCGTCAAGGACAACAGCGGCGTAGTCGGGTAGGTAGGGGACCATTCGTCGAAGCTTCAGTTCTTCCCTATCCCATAAGTCATTAAAGAATACCTGGTGTTCACAAACAATAAAATCCTTGGCCCCTTGAAATTGCCGCCGCGCCTTAGCGAACCGGCAATAGCCTTTGCGTTTGCAGCGGTCGCATCGCAAGCCAGAATCCCATGCTACTTGTGACCAAGTAGCATCACTTATGTGGGGTAGTTCTGACCTGTCCCCGTAGGTGGAGTTCTCAGCCCATGCAAGTACCTTTTGGCGTTCCCTGTGCTTAGGAACCCATTTGAGCCTCTCCACTTTTACTTCGCAGAGGTAATGCTCAGGGCTCTTCGCCAAGCGAGCATCAATGTTGAGCCCAAGCGTGCGCGACAAGGTAGCTATATCGCCATGAGGGTGGGTGAGCTGCTCCTGTAGTACAGGCGATGCTGAAGAAAGAACTACAGGCATACCTTTTAGTCGAGCATAGCACAGGCAAGTAAGAATGTAGGCAAAAGTTTTGCCAGTGCCCGAGCCAGCCTCTCCAAAGAGTACGGCACGTTCGCGTAAAGCCTTTACTATATGATAAGTAGTGTAGATTTGCTCCTCGCGTGTCTCATAGCCGAGTAGCGGTAACTGTTCGTAGAAGACATCTCCAATCCACTTATCTAGCTGGATAAAGAAGTCAGATTCACCTCTATACTTGAAGGGCATGTTGGCCCATGACATACTACTCATTTTAAAGAACCCCCTTTGACTTAGCAGCAGCATACTCGTAAAGTCCGTGCCTATCAGCTACATATGGCCATTGGTAAACTCAAATTATATCATTGCTATCACAGCCTAAATAGAGAGAGCATGTTTTATTGTACCTCTGCTCAATATAAAGGTGGAGGTGTTTTGTTTGCAGATAACATATACGCTAAAGAATAATAGGGAAGTGGAACAAGGCGAGTATGATGAGGGCCGCAGGGTACTACGGTTAGCTAGCGGCAGAGAGTTGAATCTAGCGATTGAGACTGATTCGAAGTTAGCAAAGAAGCTAATTTACAACAAGGTAGTGACTATACCTGAGATGAAACTGGTCACTCTCACACAATTAGCCGAGCACTAAGCAAAAGGCCGCGGGTTAAACCGCGGCCGGAACCTTTTTTTCGAATTGCGCAGGATCGGGTAAGTACTGCACCTGAATAAGCGATATTATACAGATGACTGCACCTGTTAAGAATACACTGCGAGGTGAGAAGACTGCCCACATGAGGCCTCCTACTACAGGGATTAAAATGCCCGTAATATGGTTAATGGTGCTACCCATGGCAAGGCTAGGGCTGACATCCTCCCGGAGCGCAATCTTATCGAGATGTGTAGTGATACCGATATCAAAACCTAGCAGGATGTGGTCTAGTACAAACAGAACATATAGAACAGCGGTGTACGGTATTAGGGCGTATCCCAAAAAGACTCCAATCAAGATAGAGTAATTGAGCGAGAGGGTTCGTGTCTCTCCTAGGCGGTCAATAATTCGACCAAAAATAGGTCGAGTGGCGATGGAGAGTAAACTAGCCAGTAGCATCAGGGTTGCCATGGTTGTAAGTGGCACGCCGTAGAGTAGGACCAAAGCCATTTTGGCAAATGTGTAGTTGATTTGACGGCGTGATCCTGCGAGAAGAGTCAACCAATAATAGCTCTTGTATTGCCATTTAAATACCATGCCTCTCCGGATGTCGGTGCGTTCACCGCTTTGCCGGCTTAAGAACTGAACGGCAGCTCCGGCTACAGCAAGTACAGCGGCTAGCGTAAGCACGGATCGTACGCCAATAAATGGAACTAGGAAGCGCACAAGAAGCGTAGCTAATACCGTTGCTAATGCGCCGATAGCGCTAATGGCCCCTAGGCGGCGACCGCGCTCATTGAGTTCAGCAGTCCGAAGTAAGATGCTGTTTTGCACAGGACCATAGAGATGAAACCCTATACTAGATACTAGCGTTCCTATAATTAGGGGGGTAAAGCTCGCCGCTTGGCCATATAGGTACAGACCGACCCCTAACAGTACAAGACACAGTGTTGCAAGAATAGACTCAGTAAACAACAAGGCTGCGAGTGCCAAAAGCGCCGTTAAAAGCCCTGGAATTTCTCTGATTCCATCAAGCAGGCCGATATCTTCAGCCGCGAGCCCTACTTCTGTCGAGACGAAGTTCATATGCGCGGTGGTCTGAATACCAAGGGCAAGATTAAAGAACAAACCTGCTATGGCCACGATGATGAAGGTCCGGTCTAATTTCACGTCAACTCCCCCAAGCGAAATTTCGTGTAGCTATATATATAGTAATTCGTAGGGGGAAGCAGAAGTCCTGCACAGAGATCGCTGTTTTTGTTATGGTATTTTCATTTTTCGCTGCTATGGAAACTCCGTGTGCTAAGCACATCGTGTCAAGTGAGAGGAGCTGTATTTAATGGAGCTATTAGATATTGCCATAGTTGGATGTGGACCTGCAGGTCTTTCTGCCGCAGTGAATGCCAAGATACGCAACAAGGTCATCAAGGTCTTCGGTGCTGAAGTTTGTAGCCCCAAACTAGCGAGCGCACCCTGGATAGACAATTACCTCGGTTTTCATCAGATTACGGGTACAGAATTGCGGGATCTCTACCTAGCTCATATTGAGGAGATGGGTATTGAGATATACCGAACACGGGTCGACAATATTGTCCCTATGGATAGTACCTTCATGTTGGCTGCCAAGACCGACATGTTTGAAGCCAAAGCGATTATTATTGCAACAGGTGTGTCACAGACATCCTATTTACCAGGGGAACGAGATTTTGTCGGCAGGGGCGTTAGTTATTGCGGTACTTGCGATGGGCCGCTTTACCGTAGCAAAACGGTTGCTGTGGTTGCATACACACACGAAGGCGTTGAAGAAGCAAACTATCTTGTCACCGTGGCGGAGAAAGTGTTTTTTCTGCCACAAATGAAAGACTATCACGGCTTGAGTTCTCAAGTGGAAATCGTGAACGGTCGACCACTAGGGGTGCTCGGCGAAGGCCATGTTACCCATCTGGCCCTTAAAGACCAGCAATTAGAGGTCGCGGGGGTCTTTATATTCCGTGACGTAACACCAGCGGAGCAGTTACTGAGCGGTCTCAATCAGTTTCAGGGAGCTATTGTTGTAGATAGGTCAATGGCTACTAACATACCCGGTGTCTTTGCAGCGGGTGACAGCACGGGCAGGCCATTTCAGTTGGCTAAGGCGGTAGGAGAGGGTTTGGTGGCGGGGCTGAGTGCCGCCTCATACATTGATAAATCAGCCTCGATTAAATAGTAATGGCAGTTATCATAATCGAAGGTGTGGTTGCCACTGGCAAGACCACTTTAGTTAATGCGCTCACGCAACACCCCGCTTGGAGCAGTAAGCCTACTCGCTCGGTAATCTCTGAGCATTACACTGAGAGGGTGCTTGAGCTTACCAGCCCCACGGTGACCGACCGAGTTCAGCTACTAGAACAACATATGATACATATTAGGACTACCAACGAGCTATACAAGAAGTATCGCTTTTATGGAGAGCACGCTTTAGTCCCGGTTACGTTGCTAGAGAGGTTTCATCTGACCCATGCGGCGCAAGTGGGCGATTTTACACCGTTCGTGGCTATCGACAACGAGCTGAGTCATCTAGGTGCAGCCCTTGTCTTTATCTATCACCCACGGCCGTTATTGCTGCGGCATATCTTAGACACAAGCAAGCGAAACCCGCTGTGGCAACGTTGGCTCCGTTCTCTAGGGACTGAGAGTCAAATTGAAGACTACTTCTGGCGGTTACAGGAGAATACCAAAATTTTTGTTAGCTATAGCAGGGCCAGGATTAAAATGATTGAAGCCTATAGCCAAACACCTCAGGAGCTCGCTGAGGAAGTTTTGGCTTTTTCCAGAATAACATAGGCATATGTTCTCTTGTTCAGGGCAAACTTTTCGTGACCAAGAACAAGGAGGTTTGTCTAAATGCAATTGACTCAAAAGGAACAGATGTATTTAAAGGATGCTAAACATCACGAGGAGCTTTGTATAGCTAAGTACAATCATTATACTCAAACAGTTTCTTGCCAGCAGCTAAAACAGATTCTGAGCTGGGCCGGGCAGCAAGAGGCCAACCATTTGAACACAGTTAGCCAGTTACTCCAAGGTCAAGTGCCAGAGATGGGCGGTCAGCAGGGCGGCATGTCAGGTGGTCAGAGTGGTCAACAAGGATCCATGGGCCAGGGAGGCTCCATTAGCCAGGTGCTCAATCAAATGGGCAGCCAAGGCTCTAAACAACAAAGCGGCAGCACCAGCGGTAGTACACAGCAGCAAGGCGGCGGAGGAAAGGGGCAGAGTTACAGTGGTAGTATGATGCCAAGCACCACCGCTAGCCAGACCCAGTTTACCGGGCAGGGCATGCTTTCGGATCAGCAGATATGCAACGATCTGTTGACAACAGAGAAAGCTGTTTCAGACATGTACGATCATGCGGTGTTCGAATCGACCGACCAACAGTTGCGCCAGGCTCTTAGTCACATTCAAAAGGAAGAACAGGGTCATGCTTTTGCGCTCTTCCAGTACATGCAGCAAAAAGGCTGGTATCAGGCTCAATAATATGCGAAGGGGCTGTTGCAGTAACAGCCCTTTTTTGCGTGGTCGTGCTTGTTATACATCCTAGAATATTTGGTTTTTGTTTTTGAGGCTAGCTAAAGACCCACGGATGTTAGCTAGTACTTAGAACCTAGAGCTAATTTGGTGATGGGTGTACTTGTTAACGCCTAGGATGATGGATGGTATAGCGACTACCTGCAGGGCAAGACCTGGCAGAGCTGTCACGAGGCTTGCCCCAAACACAACACTAAGTGGGATAGAGTTTAAACCAAAGAGAGGGAATAGTGCTAAGGTAATAATGCTATAAGCGAGTCTACCACCAGCGATGGTAAGCACTAGACTCACAAATATGTTCATCTTGAGTGCATGATATAGCAAACCTGCTAGCAGACCAAAAGCGGCAAGCTCAACGCTCATCTGTACAGCTATGGGTATTGGCGCCATGGGTGGCATGCCGGTAAAGACTGAACTGAGCAGAGGGGTGACTGCGCCGGCTAGCACGCCTGAAACAGGGCCAAAAAGAAAGCCTGTAAGGAGTACGGGTAGGTGCATGGGTAGGAACACCCGTCCTGCATTTGGTACACTATGAAAGGCTAATGGTAAAGCAATACCTAGAGCAATCATCATTGAGGTTCTAAGCAATACGTTCAGGGTCATTTTCATTTAGTCTGTTAGTTACACTCCTTTTATAGCCTATGGCAAACTAGCCATATTATAACATAGTTAATAAATAACACAACGGAGGTCGTTCAGAGTGGTTTATTTGGTAAAAATATATAGTCTTCACGCTATTCACTAGCAAATGTGTCGCATATGAGCTAAAAATTCTAGAGTCAAGCTGGCTCAGATGAAAGAACTAGAGAAAAACAGTAGGCTAGCAGGGAAACTGCTGTAAATGGCGAACACAGAGTATTGGGATAAGGGGGGTGAATGAAATGGAGAAAGCAAAACAAGATACAAAACGTTTTCTTGCCGCAAATTGGCGCGTGGGGTTGGTCTCCACGCTAGTGATTGTTGGCGTCTTGGTAGCAGGTCTGCTCTGGAGTAGCAACGAAGAACGGAAGGCAATTTTGGCCATGCCTATCGAGAATGTCAACATATCCAGCATCCATGATGGCGATTACGACGGTGAGTACACGTTTGGTGGTTTTAAATATCAAGTCTGCGTATTAGTGAAAGACAGGAAAATTACATCCATCGAAGTAACAAGTGCCCCGCGCAAAGTCGCTGACTTGACAAACAGAGTGGCAGCTGAGGTGCTAGCTGCTGACGGAAATCTCCACATTGAGGTGGGGAACTCAGCAGAAAGTAAGGCTGTGCTTCTGGCGATACACAATGCATTAGTTGTGGGCGTCTCAGACTGCTCAACCTGATAATACATAGAAATAAAGCTGCGGAGCAGCTTTGAGTCATAACAGCTCCTGCGACTTAGTCGCAGGAGCTGTTTAATTGTGGAAGATGCTGTGCGTGCGTGTTGCGTTTCCTCCTTACTCATGATATCATTATAGATAAATTTCTACCGACATCTTCTATGAAGAGGACATGTCGTTATTACGGAGTCTCAGAGAGCTGGGGGCGGTGCGACCCAGTGGCGAAGTAAGAACAGATATCACCTCGGAGATGGGGACCTCAAGAGAGAATCGAACCACAGACAGTAATCTGTGCTGGTTCCATCGTAGGGTTTTCCGTATGCCGCGTTAAGGCGTAGAGTTGGGCTATGTTTAGCCAACAAGGATGGTACCGCGGGCAACCTCTCGTTCCTTATGGAAGGGGGGTTTTTGTATTTAACAGGTCGAAGCGCTTTCCGCCTACCGCTATCAGCTTCTTAGGGACGAATCACTACTTACAAAACACTAATCGCAAACATGAAACATGCACGTGAGCCATGTCTGAGTGTGATGAGGTTGCACCGAGCACGGCTTTAATGAGGAACTATGAACTATGAACTATGAACGCAACTGACAGGAGGTAATCCATTTGTTTAAAAAAGTACAAAGCAAGGTCGACTTTCCAGCCCTAGAGGAGAACATCCTCGAGTTCTGGCGCCATGAAGATGTCTTTGTCAAAACCCAAGAGACGCGCGAGAATAATGAACGCTACGTATTCTATGAAGGGCCACCTACAGCTAACGGCCTGCCGCATATCGGGCACGCTATGGCTCGCTCCATGAAGGATCTTATCCCGCGTTACAAGACCATGGACGGCTATTATGTTAGACGTAAGGCTGGTTGGGACACCCATGGTCTACCTGTCGAGCTTGAGGTAGAGAAGGAACTTGGCATCAAGGGAAAACCTGATATCGAAGCCTACGGTATTAAGGCATTTGTTGAGGCGTGCCGAGCGAGCGTATTTAAGTACGAAAAAGAGTGGGAAAAGCTCACTGAACGCTTGGGCTATTGGCTAGATATGGACAACGCCTACGTGACCTATAAGAATGAGTATATTGAATCAGTGTGGTGGTCGCTGCGCCAAGCTTGGGATAAGAACTTGCTTTACAAGGGTTTTAAGGTGTTGCCGTATTGCCCCCGTTGCGGGACATCGCTTTCTAGCCACGAAGTGGCGCAAGGCTACGAAGAAGTAGAGGACCCATCCGTATTTGTACGCCTCCCCGTACTAGATGAGCCTGGCACTTCCTTCTTGGTGTGGACTACTACACCTTGGACGCTGCCATCAAACGTAGCGCTAGTAGTTGGCGAGGACATCGAGTATGCAGTGGTAGAGCATCATGGCGAAAAGCTTATTCTAGCCAAGGCCTGTCTACAGGTTCTCCATGGTGACTATACTCTCGTCGAAACCCGCAAGGGGAATGATCTATTAGGCAAGAAATACAAAGCACCCTACAAGCTGCCGAGCCTAGAGGGCTACAATGTGCACTATGTGGTCAGCGGTGACTTTGTAACCACTACAGATGGCACAGGCATCGTTCATGCAGCCCCTGCTTTTGGTGAGGACGATAGCCGTATCGGCCGCTTGTACAACTTCCCTACACCCAATCCTGTAGACCCAACAGGCTGCTTTAGCGCGGATGTCAAGGAGTGGGAAGGCAAGTTTGTTAAGGACGCGGATGAGCACATAATCGAATATCTCAAAGAAAATGGCTGCCTGTACAAGACGGAAAAATACTTGCACAACTATCCTTTCTGTTGGCGCTGCGACACCCCGCTCCTTTACTACGCTCGTAGCTCGTGGTTTATTCGTATGACAGCTATTAAAGACCAGGTGCAAGCCAACAACCAAACGATTAACTGGTATCCCGAGCACCTGCGTGACGGCCGGTTTGGAAACTTCCTCGATAACCTTATCGACTGGGCCGTCAGTCGTGAGCGCTATTGGGGTACACCGCTACCAATCTGGACCTGCGAATGCGGTCACCAACACTGCATCGGCAGCATCGCTGAGCTGAAAGCCATGGCGGTTAGCATGCCAGAGACATTGGACCTTCACCGTCCCTATGTTGATGACGTTGAGCTCAAGTGCGAAAGGTGTAACGGTACCATGAAGCGCGTTTCGGAGGTTATTGACTGTTGGTACGATGCAGGCAGTATGCCTTTTGCTCAATGGCACTACCCCTTTGAAAACCAAGATTTGTTCAAGGAGAGCTTCCCTGCAGATTACATCTGTGAAGGCATTGACCAGACGCGCGGGTGGTTCTACACCTTGTTAGCGATCTCAACCATGACCTTTGGTCAATCTTCGTACAAGAACGTGGTCTCTACAGAAATGGGCCTAGACGAGCACGGCAAGAAGATGAGTAAGTCCCGTGGCAATAGGTTTGACCCTTGGGATGCGTTCAAGGTTGTGGGAGCCGATGGCCTGAGGTGGTTTATCTACACCGTAAACCCACCGTGGTATACTAAAAGCTTCTCGCTTGTGGCGATGCAGGAGTACCAACGCCGGGTGATGGGTACGCTCTGGAACGTTTACTCCTTCTTTGTGCTCTATGCGAATATTGACAGTTTCAACCCAGTGGAGCACAGTGTGCCCTTAGAGGAAAAACCTCTGATCGACAGGTGGCTCATCTCACGTCTGAACATGAAGATCAAGGAAGTGCGTGCTGGCTTAGATGTCTTTAACAGCATGACAGCTACTCGTGCTATCGACGAATTTATTGATGAGCTGAGCAACTGGTACGTCAGACGTAATCGGCGCCGTTTCTGGAAGGGTGAGATGGACCAGGATAAGACATCGGCCTACCTCACGCTGTATGAGGCGCTGACCACTATCACCAAGCTGATGGCACCCTTTACGCCTTTCTTAAGTGAAGAGCTATATCAGAACTTGGTACGCTCCATTGACGCTACCCCTAAGCTTAGTGTGCATATGGAAAGCTATCCTGTGGCAGATGAGTCTCTAATCGATGTAAGTCTTAACACAGAAATGAACCTCGCTCGGGATATCGTCTATCTTGGTAGAGCCGTACGCAGCAAGGCTAACGTAAAAGTTCGTCAGCCCGTAGCGAAGCTATATTTTGTTAAGCCGGGCTTCAAGGGCTTGAGAGAAGAGCTCAAGGAACTTATAGTGGAGGAGCTCAACGTTAAGCTGGTGACACCGGCCGAAGACACAACTCAATTCGTAACTTATTCTGCCAAGCCTAACTTTAAGCTATTAGGCCCACGCTTTGGTAAAGAAGTGCAGACCTTAGCTAAGGTGTTAGCTGGAGTCGACGTGCATGTGCTGGCGGATGCTATTACCCAAGAGAAGAAGCTAGTGGTAGAGCTCAACGGCGAGAACGTGGGGCTGGCTATTAGCGAGCTAGATATCCGTGTTCATGAGCGCGAAGGCTTCTCGGCCGAGTCAGGTGGCGGGCTCACCGTAGTCATGGATCTTCACCTTACTCCAGAACTGGAGGAAGAAGGTTTAGTCCGTGAGTTGGTGAGTAAGCTTCAGACCATGCGTAAGGACGCCGGGTTTGAGGTAGAGGACAAAATTACTGTCTTCTACGCGGGTGACACAACAGTGGAAGCAGCGGTAACTAACTACGTTCAGTACATCAAGGATGAAGTATTGGCTTTAGAATTATGCAAAGGTGCTGACGAGGGAGCTTTCACTAAAGAGTGGGACGTAAACGGTTTCAAAGTTGCCCTTGGGGTAAAGAAAAACTAAGCCAACTGCGGGCCAACGCCTCGTGGTAATAATTGGGATCCGGGACCGACAACGTCATATGACGTTGCTACAACGGGTCGGCGCGGCGTTCTTTGTAGCAACGCGCTATAGCACGTTGTAAGCATCCTGCGGCGTGCATACCTATTAACCATCGGACCTCAAAACCGACAACGTTGTACTTGGTGTTTAGAACAAGGAGGTCGAGTAATGAGTTCATTACGCTTGACTAACGGCAAGATCTTTACAGGTAACCCGACTGCCCCTTGGGCGGAGGAATTGCTAATATTGAATGGCCGCATTGCCTGGGTAGGCGACGGGGAAGCCCCTTCGCTCCCCGGGGTCGAGACGTTAGACCTTGGTGGTCGGCTTGCCCTGCCTGGGCTTGTTGATGCTCATGTGCATTTTCTGTGGTACGCTTTAGGTTTAGATAGCGTGCGCATGGTGGGGGTTGAAAGCCTTGATCAAGCGCTAGCTCTAGTGGCAGAGCGAATTCGCAACTCCGGTCCAGGTGAGTGGATAGTGGGTGACAGCTATAACCATAATGTGTGGGGAATGGAGCGTGAGCCCAATCGCTACGACCTCGACCGTGTAGCACCTGATCACCCCGTGTTTATTTCTAGCAAGTGTGGACATACCGCCTGGGTGAACTCCAAGGCTTTAGCGTTAGCAGGGGTGACAGCTGTTACTCCCAACCCTGAGGGTTCCAGGATTGACCGCGATTCACAAGGAGAACCAACTGGCTTGCTCCGCGAATCTGCACAAGGGCTCGTGGGTAGTGTTATACCCGACCCCGACCCTGCTAAGGCCTGCATGATGCTCAAGCGGGCTATCGGCATTGCCCACAGCATGGGGCTCACAGGCATACATAACTGTGAAGGGCGCGATTCCTTGCGACACTTTGGTAAGTTAGCCCGCGAGGGTGAACTCAATTTCCGCGTCGTTCACCATGTCCCGGCCGACTCCCTAGACGAAGCTATCACCCTGGGCCTCACTTCTGGTGTAGGTGGCGAATGGGTAAGAATAGGCGGGGTGAAGCTCTTTATAGACGGGGCGCTAGGTTCACAAACTGCGTTGATGTTTGAGCCTCACGAAGGCTCCGAAAACCTAGGTATTCAAACCATGGCAGAGGACGAGCTTAAGGAGCTAGTGTTGAAGGCGGCTCAGGGGGGTATATCTTCGGCCATTCACGCCATTGGCGATAGGGCAAATAACATGGTACTTAACATGTACGAAACAGCACTTAAGGATGGGGATCCGATTCTTCGCCACAGAATTGAACACGTGCAACTCCTTACAGAACATGATGTTGCACGCTTGGGGAGCTCTAACATCATCGCCTCGGTCCAGCCGACGCATGTTTTAGGGGATATTGACCTAGTGCATAAGTACTGGGGACAACGCGGGCGTTACGCCTATCCCTTTAAGAGCCTCTTAAAAACTGGCGCAGTATTGGTGTTTGGTTCTGACTGCCCAGTTGAGAGCATGGACCCCATTCTTGGGATTCATGCTGCTGTTAACAGACAGCGTCCAAGTGGTTACCCCGAGGAAGGCTTTTATCCAGAAGAGCGTCTCACAGTAGCAGAGGCAGTCCGCGCCTACACCTTTGGACCAGCGTACGCATCCTACCAGGAAGATACATGTGGAACTCTCGAATGTGGCAGGCTAGGTGACCTTGTTGTACTCGAACAGGACATTTTCACTATTCCTCCACAAGAGATACACACAGTTAAAGTCAGAGTTACTGTTGTGGGCGGCAAGGTAGTCTACCAGTCTTAGCACCTTGGGAGCGCCGTATTTGCGAGTGAGAGTGTGCCGGGAGGAGTAGCTAATGAGAGAAACAGACTTATTTCCGCCAGTGGCGGAGTATCTGCTGCAACTGGGGTTTACTGTTAGGAGCGAAGTGCGCGGCTGCGATATAACTGCCGTCAAGGACAATGAGCTTGTTATTGTGGAATTAAAAACGAGCTTCTCTATAGATCTACTCATCCAAGCCACGACACGGCAGCGAGCTGCCGACACGGTCTATGTCGCCATACCCCGCCCGGCTAAGGGACTAAAAGGCAAGCATTGGCAGGGAGTTGTCCACCTTGTCAAACGTCTGGAGTTGGGGCTATTGTTGTTAAGCTTCACTGGCAGCAAAGCCCGGGTCGAGGTTGCAGTGGACCCAAGTTCTTTTACGCGAAAGAGTGGAGGACAAAGTCGCAAAGCCATACTATCAGAGATCGCTGGCCGTTCTCAGGATTATAACCAGGGCGGTAGCACGCGGCAGAAGCTGATGACTGCCTATCGTGAGAACGCCATACAGATTGCCTGCCTGCTAAACGACTTGGGCCCCCTCACCACAAGAAAGCTGCGCGATCTTGGCACCGGTAGTAAGACTCAAGCAATATTGTACCGAGACCATTATAAGTGGTTTCGGCGTGTGGCTACTGGGACGTATGACCTCACAGAATTGGGCAGGCAAGAGCTAGAGCGCTACCCAGAACTCGTGGAGATGTGCCGAAGAACTATACAGCTACCCTAATGGCGTGGTATAATCCCATTAGTTGGGAAAGACCGGGAACTAAGGGTCTATTTTTGTGGCAAGGGGTGAGATAATGGCAGATACTCTGCTCGAAGTAGCTAGTCTACGGTTCGCGCAGCTAGGCTATATTATAGTCTTTTTTGGCAGTTTGGCAGAGGGCCTGTCTCTTCCTTTCCCGTCTATAATACTGCTAATTATGGCCGGTGCTGCCGTGGCTACAGGGCGCATGTCCTTCTGGGCTGTGGCCATGCTGGCATCATTAGCTTATACCATGGGGGCAGTCATCCCTTACTCTATCGGGTTAAACCTGCCCCGGCTCAAAAAGTATGCTTGGGCGGCTAGGTTCGCAGAAAGAACGACGAAGCCGATGTATCAAATGGACGAGCTTTTTGCCAAACACGGCAGTAAGATAGTTGCTCTTAGCAGGCCGTTCCTCATCGGAAACTGCATTTCCTATGTAGCGGGTCTAGCTCATATGTCTCCTGTTAAATTTGTTTTGTACACATTTGTTGGCATTCTTCCCTGGGCCACAGCCGCTACTTTAGCAGGTTTACTGTTTGGTTCTAATCTAGATAAAGCAGTTTCGATGTTCACGCATTACTTCTTCTGGGCTTTTGGCGCTGTAGTTGTTGCTGTAGTCCTCTACGCATATGCTAAAAAACGGTGGTTTATTTAACACCCCTAATACACGAAAGCGGCGCGCCCTATCCGGGCGTGCTTTTTGTTGTTGAAGTGGAGACAGGGGTCTTGGCCTCTTTGGGATTATTTTCATATGGCACTGTCAGGCAATGCGCGCAGGAATCAGAGGGTTGGGTGACGTAATTACATGTGTATAGTGTACTGTGTTCGCCTCAACACACGAGGAACCAGGGACGAAGAACTAGGAACGACTAGGTAAGGAGTTGACTCTATGCGCATTCTACATACCTCCGACTGGCACTTAGGCCGTACCTTAGAGGGTCGCAGCCGACAAGCAGAGCAGGAACAGTTTATAGATGAACTGTGCCGTATTGCTGAAGAGGAAAATATTCAATTAATCCTGGTTGCAGGAGATGTTTTTGATACATACAGTCCCCCCGCTTACGCCGAAGAACTGTACTGTCATGCTTTAGAACGCTTAGCACAAGGTCGTAAAAGGGCAGTAGTAGTTATTGCAGGTAATCACGATAGCCCAGAGAGACTATCTGCCGTGAGACCATTAGCTTTGCGACATGGGGCTTTCATAGCGGGAAGGCCTGGCGAAACTATAGTTGATAATTTTGTCGATGACGGGGTAAAACTGATACACTCTGGCCCTGGTTGGTTCGAGCTTGCCTTACCCTCTGTAGCATATTCCACCATTGTTTCGATGTTGCCATATCCGTCTGAGTCTAGATTGCAGCAAATTTTCTCACAAGAGCTAAACGAAGTGAAGATAAGGGGAGCATATTCTAAGACAGTAAACGACATTCTTCTCAGGCAAAGCAGCGCCTATCGTCCGAATAGCGTTAACATAGCCATGTCCCATCTCTTTGTTATGGGGGGGATGTCGAGCGAGTCCGAGCGGCCTATAGAGATTGGTGGAGCTTGCACGGTTGATGTGAATCATCTGCCTGCACAGGCTCAATATACAGCCCTAGGTCATTTGCATCGTGCGCAAGAAGTGAAGCATGCGCCAAGCAGGGCCTTTTATTCTGGTTCACCCCTCGCTTATAGCTTTTCGGAGGCAGGTCAGGCCAAGGCCGTTTACATTATTGATGTTATGCCGGGCGGCCCCGCCCAAGTGAGTGCAGTCCATCTCACCTCCGGTGTCCCATTGGAGCGGTGGCGTTGCATGGGAGGGATTGATGAGGCTTTAGCACGGTTAGAGGATCTTGGGGGTAGACCTCTCTGGCTTGATTTAGAGGTGCATTCCTCTAGATTCCTAACCCTTGAAGAAACTGCACGCCTCCGGCAATCCCATAGCGGGCTCATCACTATCAGATGCGTTGTTCAGGGAGCTGAAATTCAAGAACAACCGGTCTCGTTAGCAAGCTTATCTGTATCCGAGTTATTCGTGCGTTACTATAAACACCGCAAAGGTGGAATCGAACCTACGCCTGAGTTGGTACAGCTGTTTACAAAGCTTGCTAATATGGCGGCAACTGGTGAGGAAACAGGGGTGATTAACTAATGAGGCCTCTGCGTTTGGTGGTATCCGGGCTGAACAGTTTTAAGGAAGAGCAAACGGTAGACTTCACCTATCTATGTGATGGAAATGTCTTTGGTATATTCGGGCCCACTGGTAGCGGCAAAAGCACACTAATCGACGCAATAACTCTTGCCCTCTATGGGAGAGTGGAGCGTGCTCCAGGTAAGGTCCAGGGCATTGTTAATAAGGGAACCGACTCAGCTTCTGTTATGTTTGAGTTTGAGCTCGGGGGCGTGGAGAATAAAGCCTATAGGGTAGAACGCAAGTATGTAGTCAAGGAAGATAATATCTCATGCCGCTTGGCGCGCATCAGTGAAATAACAGCAGAGGGCAGCATTGTGCTCGCAGACAAAGTCACTCAGGTGGATGCCAAAGTTGAAGAAATATTAGGCCTGACAGTAGACGATTTTACCAGAGCTGTGGTCTTGCCCCAAGGCAAATTCGCTGAGTTTCTGAGCCTCAAGGGTACCGAGCGACGGGAAATGCTAGAGCGCATATTTAACCTCGGCGAATATGGAGAACGCTTGGTCAACCTCACCTCCACCCAATACAAAGAGGTAGATTCAGACGTGCGAAGCTTGCATAGTGAGCAAGCCGGTCTCGGCGATGCCTCAAAAGAGGCGGTCAAAGTAGCTGAAGCAGCTCTTCGACAGAGTGTCAGCGAGGTAACCGCAACCCTTTTTAGACTAAATAACCTCCTAGCAGAGAAGGAACAAGCTCGGGTTGTAGTTGATCTCCAACACGCACTCGGGGCAGCAGGGAGGAATCTGTCGGTTCTAGATGGTCAGCAAGATGAAATGTCACTTCTCAAGCACAAGCTGCAGCAGCTGACCGCAGCGGAGACAGTAGAGCCGCAGGTGCGCCTGTATGTCGAGAGTGAACAGGTGTACACAGAGGCTCGGGACAAGCTTAGCTCAGCCGAAGTGCAGTTAGAAAAGCACCGCTTACTGGAGAGGGAGCGGGCAGTTGCATACCAGAAAGCTGTTAACGACAGGCAAGTTGGGGAGCCTGCCTTAACTATGCGGTTGAGTGACCTTAAGCAAGCGGTAGCTATCGAACACAAGGTAGAGGAGTTAAGGGCTATAGAAAAACGGGAGTCAGAGGTGCTGACTCAGTCGTGTGGTACTTTAGAGGCTCTACGGGACCAACTGAAAGATATTGGTGTCAGTGAGCGCACCACAGAGGATAGCTTAGTGGTGCTTAGTAGAGAGCTGGCCCTTTGCATTGTCACTCCTGAAGATCGTGCAAGTATAGAGCGTGCGACGGTGAGCGAGAACAATTGGAAGCAGGCTGCCACACAAGAACAGGAGCTAAAATTGGAGTTAGACCAACGTCAGGCGTCATTATCGCGGGCCCAAGATACTTTGAACGAAGCAAAGGATAAGGCTGCGCTTGCTAATAGCGAGCACAGCCGATTTGTACTCTCGTGTCAAGAACTTGAAACTAAAGTTCCGCTAGAGGTCAGCGCCGAAATGCGTGAGACGGTGAGTCAGCAGCGAATAAGGTTACAGCAGGTGAAGGCTCTCGCTGGTGAGCATGAGCGCGTCAATCTGCGTAGAGAGACTGTCAGACATAAGCTGATTCAGCTAGAGGCCGATTCTGTTACAGAACAGAAGACTATCATACAGTTGAAGAATAGGGGAATTGCCCTCGTGCAACAGGTATATGATGCCGAGGCTGCCCTCGAACGGGCCAAGCAGCAAACAGCCGCAGAAACATTAGCTGCTAGCCTTGAAGTGGGGCAGGCGTGTCCTGTCTGTGGCTCCATTGAGCACCCTGCCCCTAACAGAGGTGCAGAGGCAAGTGACTACGGACCCTTGGAGCATGACTTGCGCCTAGTTCGCGATGAGGCGCAGCGCAATATGCAGGAACTGGCCTCATTGCAGGCGAGAGCTACCGCAACTGCGAAAGAAAAGTCTGACGTAACCCTGAGCCTTACAGAAATCGATAGTGAGTTAAGGCGCCTTAACAAGGAGCTAGAAACGAGCCGTAGCATATTCCCTACGGCTTGGATCGATTTGTTCCTAGCGGAGCTAGAGTATCAGGTGTTGTCCGACGCAGAACACCTTGAACGCGCCACTCTGGAACGCAGCCTGTGGTCAACACGGCTTGAGACAGAGAGACAGGGAGAGCGGGTCACGCGTGATAAACTCGGACTAGCAAACCAGGCGTTAGCTTTAGCAGAACAGCATGCGTCTACCCTTGCTAGAGAAGTTGGAGCGATAATGGACAAGCTCAAGCGCGCTGAGGAGAGGGCGTACGAGTTAAGGCGCTATTATGACCGCGACCTGCTGGAATTAGGAACCAAAGACTTAAATGGTCTGAAGACCGAAATAGCAGGTAAGGACCGCAGATATAGGGGACACAGTCAAACGCAAAAAGAGTTAGAACAGAGGCGAGGCGAACTGCAGCAGTCGAGCCGTGAGCTAGAGCGAAGGCTTGCCGTTGAGCAGGAGGCTGTAGCCGTTCAGACTACGAAAATAGAGAGTCTGCAGGTTCAGCTTTCTGCCCTCGCCCAAGATCTTTATAGTATTACTGAAGGCATCTCAGCCATAATTCTTTGCCAAGAAGTAGAACGGCAACTCATAGAATTCAAGGAGGCCGAGGCCTTGTGCCAAGCGGACTTAACGGAAGCTCGTGCTCGGCAAGAAGAGGCAGGCAAGGCGATGGCTGCCTGCCTTGCCGCACTAGAGGCGGCAGAGGTAAGTTGCGAGAAGGCTCTGCTACAGATGGAGCGAGCGCTGGAGTCTGCGGGTTTTGCCTCACGAGAGCTGGCCTCGCTAGTGCTCTGTGACCTTCCCTATAAGGCTCAGTGGCAGCAAGAGGTGCAGGAATATATGGAGCGAAGAGCAGTTGCCACTGCAGATGTCACTAAGCTACGCAGTCAGCTCGCTGGGCGAGCCATTACTGCGCTAGAGTGGGAAGGGTTAGAACAGCAATGTTTGGAGCAAAAGACTAAGTACGATAACGATCTGCAGCGGCAGGGTCAGACGGAAGCTCGCCTATTAGATGTACAACACCGTAATCTGCGTTTCGAAGAGCTAGAAACACTACGCTGCACACACGCCCGCCAGCGAGACATGCTCCAAGAAATAGTATCGTTGCTCAGAGGTAACGCCCTAGTAGAGTTTATGGCGTCAGAGCACCTGCATTCTATTGCTGGGGCAGCGACAGAGTGGTTGCGTGTTCTTACTTCACACCGTTATGGCTTAGAAGTTGACCCTGATGGTGGCTTCTTAATCAGGGATGACGGGAACGGGGGGCTTAAGCGCCCCGTGCACACCCTGTCTGGTGGCGAGACATTTATAGCTTCATTGGCATTAGCTTTAGCGCTTTCGGCACAAATACAGCTCCGCGGTAAGTACCCGCTAGAGTTCTTCTTTTTGGATGAGGGCTTTGGGACTCTCGACCCGGATCTCTTGGAAACCGTAATGGCCTGCCTAGAGCGAATGCAGGGGCAACGCATGTCTATTGGTATTATTAGCCATGTACCTGAACTGAGGGAACGCATCCAACGGAAGGTAATCGTTACGGCTGCAGAACGCGGGGGTAGGGGTAGTAGGCTGAGGGTGATTTAGGGGTTAGCGCTTTCCGCTATTGAGTTAGTTCTTCAGTACTATTTTAATTTAGGTGGCCACGAGGGCACGGCAGTGCCGTGCCCCTACACTGGAGGGGCACAGCACGTCGTGCCCTTTTAGCGTAGACGTGGGGACCATGGGCTGTTGCATCATTCGGGAGTGTATATCAACTAGCAATTCCGATGGATATTGGTGCAATGATCCCGGAGGATGATTCGGTGAGGCTGCTCAGCGCCGTGCTAGAAAGGATGGATTATTACCCAACAGCCTCCTAATCGGTAAATGTTCCCGCAAAGGTGTGGTTCTTTCCCTGATCTGAACAAAAATGAGCGTGCCGCTCTACGTTTACGAATAAACGTTTTGCGACACGCCTAGCGTTATTTACAGCCTCCAAAGAGTTCTGGTGTGCTAAGATAGCGTTCTCCGCCATCCGGTAATATCGTAACTATTACACTGCCTTCAGGCAGGTGCTTGGCGATTTCTAGGCTTGCGCAGACGTTAGTCCCGGAGGAAATCCCCACAAATAGGCCTTCTTCCTGCGCTAAACGCCTGGTCATCTCATAGGCATCAGGGCAGGTCACGGTTATTACTTCGTCATAGACGCGTGTGTCCAATATATCGGGTATAAAACCATCGCCGATGCCTTGCTGCTTGTGGCTGCTTACTATACATCCGGACAATATGGCCGCGTTCTTAGGCTCAACGGCAACCACAGAGATATTAGGGTAGGCTTTTTTGAGTCTGTGCCCAGCGCCAGTTATGGTGCCTCCAGTGCCTATGGCAGCAACAAATGCCTGCGGTGTTATCTCCCCCAGCTGCGCTATAATTTCCTCAGCTGTACCGTTATAATGGGCCTGACAGTTAGCCTGGTTAGTAAACTGCCCAGCCAAAACATAACGAGGGTCACTAGCTAATAGTTCCTTGGCCTTAGCTTCTGCCATAGCAAATGTTTCGGTGATGTCCTTACCAACAGGAGTCAGCACGATATTTGCCCCGTAGCTCTCTATAATGTGGCGGCGTTCTTCGCTCATGCATTCAGGCATGATGATGGTACATTTGTAGCCTTTAACAGCAGCCACTAGAGCCAGCCCAATCCCTTGATTGCCGCTGGTAAATTCCAAAATGATTGAATCAGGCCGCAAGAGGCCTTGGGCCTCAGCGACTAGTATCATGTTGAGTGCTGTCCTGGTTTTGATGCTCCCACCTGGATTAAGTCCCTCCACTTTGACCAGTATGGTCCGACCTAAATCAGCTGTGATTCTATTAAGCCTGACTAGGGGAGTATTACCAATAGTCTCTAAGATATTGCTCGTAATAAACATGCTCACCCTCCATAAAAGTAGTATCAATAAAAGTAGTAGTTGCTTACTAGTATCTTCTCTGTTATCGAGACAAATCCTTTAGTGCAATTTATACTTAACCGATATTCCCTGTAGGGACAATGAGTGTTTGACGTGGTAATTGCAAAGTGATATTGTATAAAGTAATAGCCGAGAAGGGGAACAGCTTATTCAACATGGTTTAGAGAGCCGATGTTTGGTGAAAATCGGTCCGTGTGAATGTGCAACCCACCCCAGAGCTGCAGGCGTTGAGCCGTGCCGGACCCACCGTTAGCGGGACTTGAGTGGGCCTATTATAGGTCAATCAGGGTGGTACCACGGGTTTAATCCCCGTCCCTAAGTTTTTAGGGGCGGGGTGTTTTATTTTACTGACAAGGACGGGTGGTTATGCGCGCTAGTAGATTATTTGGACGGACGCTGAGGGAAGTCCCTGCAGATGCTGACACACAGAGTTATCGGCTGATGGTCCGGGCTGGTTTGCTTAAGCGGATTGGTTCGGGGATTTTTGCTTATTCTCCTCTCCTTTGGCGGGTGGGGCGCGCTTCTATGCAAGAATCGGGCTAAGCGTATCAATGGTGTCCTCAGATGTAGGGATGATGGGTGGGGCAGAAGCACATGAGTACCAATATCTCACGGCAGTAGGTGAAGATCATGTAGTGGTCTGTAAATCTTGTGGTTATACTGCTAACATCGATGCGGCTAAGCATAAGCTCGCAGATGTTTCGGAGCCCACGAGTCAGCGTGTTGAAGAGGTGTACACTCCAGGTTGCAAAGACAACAAAAATGACCACCATCTAAAAAACGTTGACCCAAGAAGTTTTACTGGCGCGTGCGTAGACGATCTCTCATTGCCCACTGAGCAAAGCTTATGTGTTGTCTGTGATTCACCTCTTAGTCAAAGTAGGGGCATAGAAGTGGGCAATATTTTTAAGCTAGGTGAAAAATACTCGCGGCTTATGCGGGCCACCTATCTTGACAATAGGGGTACGGAGAACTTCCTGGTGATGGGGTGCTACGGTATTGGAATTGGTAGAACTATAGCCTGTATTGTTGAGCAGCATAGTGACGAGCGAGGAATTATGTGGCCTCAAAGCATCGCACCTTATGCCATTCACCTCCTGGCTTTAGGTAGCAAAACAGAGGTTACAGAGCTAGCTGAGTCCTTATACGCGGACCTACAGAAGGCTGGCCTTGAGGTCTTATACGATGATCGCGAGCAAACACCTGGAGTTAAATTTGGTGACGCTGACTTACTAGGCATGCCTATTCAGGTGGTAGTAAGCAAACGTTCTATAGATGCAGGTGGAGTGGAGATACGCCTGCGTAAGGAATCAAATTCTAAAGTGGTGCCCTACGGGGCTGTTCTTGAGGCGCTAAAGGCACATATAAACGTTGGAGATTAGAACAGGAGGAATTTATTCATGGCTGAAGATCTAAAGTTAACTCCCCAGTCCAATGACTTTTCTGCGTGGTATTTAGAGGCTATTCAACGCGCGGGTCTGATGGATTACGCTCCCGTTAGGGGCTGCATCGTGTTCAAGCCTGATGGTTATGAGCTATGGGAGCGCATCCAAGCGGGGCTTGACAGCCGCTTTAAGGCTACTGGCCACCGTAACGCATACTTCCCCATGCTTATCCCTGAGAGCTTCTTCCAGAAGGAAAAGGAGCATATCGAAGGCTTTAATCCCGAGCTCCCCTGGGTGACTGAAGCTGGCGGTGAAAAACTCGAAGAGAGATTAGCGCTACGTCCTACCTCTGAGACGATGATTGGCTACATGTACAGCAAGTGGATTCAAAGCTACCGCGACTTGCCGTTACTCCTGAATCAATGGTCAAATGTATTCCGTTGGGAGAAACGTACTATGCCGTTTCTCCGAACCTCTGAATTTTTGTGGCAGGAAGGCCATACGGCCCATGCCGACGAGCCAGAGGCTCGCGAGGAGACCATGCGCATGCTAGACGTATATGCGGACTTCGCCGAGAACGAAATGGCTGTCCCGGTTTGGAGAGGGCAGAAGACTCCTTCGGAGCGCTTTGCCGGTGCAGTGGATACCTATTCTATAGAGGCTATGATGAAGGACGGCAAGGCTCTACAGGCAGGGACGTCGCACTTCCTTGGCCAGAATTTTGCCAAGGGTTTCGATATCAAGTTCTTGGATCGCGACAATCAGCTTAAATATGTTCATACTACTTCGTGGGGCGTATCTACGCGTTTAATCGGAGCCCTAGTAATGGTACACGGCGACGATAAGGGTATCGCCTTGCCCCCAAAGCTAGCTCCCATTCAGGTTGTGATGATCCCCATTGGTCCTCCGAAATTGCGAGAAAAGGTCATGGAGAAGTTCGGGCCAGTCTACGATGCACTTAAGTCAGCAGGCGTTCGTGTAGCGACTGACCTTAGGGATGAGACCCCGGGTTGGAAGTTCAATGACTGGGAAATGCGGGGTGTGCCAATCCGGCTCGAACTAGGACCGCGTGATGTAGAAAACAATCAGTGCGTACTAGCTCGCCGCGACACAGGCGACAAAACAACCGCCAGTCTAGAAAATGTCATCTCACGCGTCAAGATGCTAATAGATGAGATTCAGATTAATATGTATAAGAAGGCACTAGCCTTCCGCAACGGAAACTGTCATCTTGGGATTGAAACTATGGATGACCTTCAGGCTCATATCGCCAAAACTGACGCGAGTGGTGAGCTTGTTGGGTGGGTGCTTGCTGGTTGGTGTGGGCACCCTATTTGCGAGGCGAGGATTAAGGAAGAGACTAAGTTCACATCGCGCAATATTCCGGCTGAACCCCCTGTGCGTAAAGAAAAGTGCATTGCTTGCGATAAGGAAGCAACCCATACTTTCTGGATTGCTAGAGCCTACTAATATGTACGAAAGGGGCTGTCGCAAAACGTTTGTGAATAAACGTTGAGCGGCATGCCCTTTTCATTTGAAATCGACCCAAACTGGGCGGCAAACTGAGTCGCAACACCCTCTTTGTCTTGTTTTTCGGTACAGCAA